>Ga0247727_10014837_pt1 | contig 12873 bp, 10 predicted proteins | sample WisWelCaveWW1625_FD_202498 | JGI IMG/M metagenome (GOLD analysis project Ga0247727, IMG submission 202498) | Biofilm microbial communities from Wishing Well Cave, Virginia, United States - WW16-25 | ecosystem: Environmental > Aquatic > Deep subsurface > Groundwater > Cave microbial mat | place...
TTGAGCTGCGCCGGGCAGGCGGCCTGCCCCGTGCAATAGAAATAGGCGCCTTCCCGGGCAACGGCTGAGTCGCACACCGGGCACCGGTCCGGCATCCGGAAGGGAGCCGCGCGGCGCTCGCCGGGGACCGGCACGCGCTCCGCGATGGCCGGGATGACGTCGCCGGCCCGCTCGACCTTGACCGTATCGCCGTCCCGAATATCCTTGCGCGCGACTTCGTCGGCATTGTGCAGCGTGGCCCGGCTGATGGTGACGCCGCCCACTTCGACCGGGTTAAGCAGCGCCAGGGGAGTCAGGGTTCCGGTTCGCCCGACCGAGACGATGATCTGGTGAATCTTCGTGATCTCCTTGCGCGGTGTGAATTTGTACGCGATGGCCCAGCGGGGGCTGCGGGATTTCTCGCCGAGCCGGTCCTGCCAGTCCCGCCGGTTCACTTTGACGACGAGGCCGTCGATCTCATAGGGCAGCGTGTCGCGGATGGCTTCGGTCTCGCGGTGGAAGGCGACGACGTCGTCGATGGTGGAACATTGCCGCCGGTGGCTCGGCACCAGCAGGCCCCAGCGGGCTAGGGCGTCCAGCTCGTCCCAGTGAGTGGGCGGGAGCCGGCCGGACTGGCCCATGATCTCGTAGCAGGTGATGACCAGCGGCCGCTCAGCGGTGATTTTCGAATCTAACTGGCGGAGCGAGCCGGCCGCGGCGTTGCGCGGGTTGGCAAAGGCCTCGTCACCGCGCTCCGTGATGCGGCGGTTGAGGGCCTGGAAATCGTCCAGCCGCATGTAGACCTCGCCGCGCACGACGAGATGGGCGGGGGGGTGGGCGTCTGTCTGGAGCTGCAAGGGGAGCGAGCGGAGCGTCCGGAGATTGATCGTCACGTCCTCGCCGGTCGTCCCGTCGCCGCGGGTCGCGCCCCGGACGAAGGCGCCGTGTTCATAGACCAGCTCTACCGAGAGGCCGTCGAATTTCGGTTCAACGGTGTAGCCGATGCGAGGCTCCCCCAGCTCCTTCTGCATCCGCCTGTCGAACGCCAGGACGTCCTCCCGGTCGAGGATGGAGTCCAGGCTCAGCATGGGCCGCTCGTGCGGCACCTTCTTCAGTTCGTCGAGGGGCGGCGCGCCGACGCGCTGGGTCGGGGAATCCGGCGTGGCGAGATCGGGGTGGGCCGTTTCCAGGTTGCTCAGCTCGCGGAAGAGCTTGTCGTAGGCGGCATCCGAGATTTCGGGCCGGTCCTTGACGTAATAGAGGTAGTCGTGCCGGCGGATTTCTTTGCGGAGGGCGTCGATCCGTGCCTGGGCGTCGCGTCGGGTCATGAACGAATCCGGTAAGTGCCAGTGAGCGTGGCAAACCGTAACACAGCGCAGGGGAGCGGTCAAACGACAAAACGCTCCTATCCTGGCATTTTGATTAACGTTTTCGCTTTGACTTTCCGGCGCTTGGGCTCTATCCTTGCGGCATTACGCTGTTCAAAGAGAAGAAGGGATGGGTGACCTATGAGACGTGAGATGGTGGTGCGAGTGGTGGCAATCGGCTGCAGCGGCCTGCTGCTGGCCGGCTGCGTGATGACAGAAAAATACGACGCCGAAAAAGCCAGGAGCCTGAATTTTCAGCGGCTGCTGGCGCAGGAAGAAAAACGGACCGGCGAGCTGGACGCCGAGCTGAAGCGCGTGAAGCTTCAGGCGAGCGAGTTGGAAGCGCGCAACCGCGAGACGACGGCGCAGGTCCAGGCTGTCCGCGAGCAGTTGGCCAGCATTCAGGAAGAGGCGGCGGCGGCCCGCGAGAACGAGGCGATGCGGGCGCAAATAAAGGGTGGGTCCAAATCGAAGAAGGCCAAGCAGAAAGCCAAGCCCGAAGCGGTGGTGGCAGCCCCTGCGCCTGTAATGGCCGAGCCGGCTCCGGCGCCGGCGGAAGGGGCCGCGTCGGTGCACGTCGTCCAGTCGGGAGAGACCGTCTTCCGGATCTCGCGGCAGTACGGGGTCTCCGTGCAGCAGATCAGGAAATGGAACAATCTGAAGAACGACATGATTGAGGTGGGCCAGCAACTGGTGGTCGCTCAGCCGTAACGTATGTGGGCGCGTGATGCAATCGTCCGTCTATTCCCTCAGCTTCGACGAGTTCCGCGCCCTGGCGTCGCACGGGAACCTGATTCCTCTCTATAGAGAAATTCTCGCCGATTTCGAAACCCCCGTTTCGGCCTTCACGAAAATCGACCACGGCCCCTCCGCCTATCTGCTCGAAAGCGTCGAGGGCGGGGAAAACTGGGCCCGGTATTCGTTTCTCGGCAGCGGCTCGCCGGTCATCATTCGCGAGGACAAGGGCGAGGTGGCGATCGTCCGCGGATCAAAAGTCCAGCGCCTGCCGATGGGCGCGAATCCCCTGGATCGCATCAAAGAGGTACTCGCGGCCTACCGGCCGGTCACGGTGCCGGGGCTGCCGCGATTCGTCGGCGGCGCGGTCGGCTACCTCGGCTACGACGTCGTCCGGTCGTTCGAGGAGATTCCGCCCCGGCGCAAGGACGCGCTCGGCCTGCCGGAGTTCGCGTTCCTGATCACCGATACACTGCTGATCTTCGACAACGTGGCCCAGACCATCAAGGTCGTGGCGAACGCGCACGTGCCGTCCGTGAAGGACGGCGACCTGCGCCGGGCCTACGCCGATGCGACGAAGCGCATCGAGCGGATGATCGCCCGCCTTCGCCGACCGTTGCGCCGCGCGAAACCCAAGCGGCGCCACAAGCCGATGACGTTCACCTCCAACATGAGCCGGGCGGATTTCGAGAAGATGGTGACGCGGAGCAAGGAGTACATCAAGGCCGGCGACATTTTTCAGGTAGTCCTGTCGCAGCGGTGGGAAACGAACATCCACACGACACCGCTCCAGATCTATCGCGCGCTGCGGCTCGTCAACCCGTCGCCCTACATGTACTATCTGCGGGTAGGCGGCGTGGAGCTGGTCGGCTCCTCGCCGGAGATTCTCGTGCGGTGCGAGGACGGCCTGGTGTCCATCCGCCCGATCGCGGGCACCAGAAAGCGCGGCGACACGCACGAGCAGGACCTGGCGCTTGAAAAAGAACTGCTCGCGGACGCCAAGGAGCGGGCCGAGCACGTCATGCTGGTAGATTTGGGCCGGAACGACGTCGGACGGGTGGCGCGCAAGGGGACGGTCCGGGCGGAGGCGCTCATGTACATCGAGCGGTACTCGCACGTGATGCACATCGTCTCCGATGTCGTCGGCGATCTCGATCCCTCGAGCACGATGTATGACGTGATGAAAGCCTGTTTCCCGGCCGGGACCGTCTCCGGCGCGCCGAAGATCCGGGCCATGCAGATCATCGAAGAACTGGAACCGACGAAGCGCGGGCCCTATGCCGGCGCGGTAGGCTACTTCAGCTTCTCCGGCAACATGGATACCTGCATCAACATTCGGGCGATCGTCATCAAGGGACGCCAGGCTTATATCCAGGCGGGGGCGGGGATCGTCGCCGATTCGGTGCCGGAGCGCGAATATGAAGAGACCTGCAACAAGGCCCGTGCGATGATGAAGGCGATTGAGTTGGCAGAACAGGGATTGGAATAAAAACAGTGAAAAGTAAGGAGTAAGGAGTGAGGAGTTAGGGGTGCAAGGTGATAAAGAAGGAGTGAATCCATTTTATTCCGGAGAGCTCCTCACTCCTGACGCCTCACACCTCACTGGGTAACCATGCTGCTGATGATCGATAACTATGACTCCTTCACCTATAACCTCGTCCAGTATCTGGGCGAGTTGGGGGAGGACGTCCGTGTTTATCGCAACGACAAGATCGTCCTCAAGGAGATTGACCAACTCCGCCCGCAGCGGATTGTGATCTCTCCTGGTCCCTGCACGCCGAAAGAAGCGGGGATCTCCGTCGAGACGATCAAGCACTTTGCCGGCAAGATTCCGATCCTGGGCGTCTGCCTGGGGCACCAGTCCCTGGCGGTGGCGTTCGGGGGCGACGTCATCCGGGCCGATCGCCTGATGCACGGCAAGACCTCCATGATTCACCACGACGGCAAGACGATCTTCCGCGATCTGCCCAACCCGTTCGAAGCGACGCGCTACCATTCGCTGATCGTCAAGCGGGAGACGGTGCCCGACTGCCTCGAGGTCTCGGCCGAGACGGCGGAAGGGGAAATCATGGGATTGCGCCACAAGAAACTGGGCGTCGAAGGGGTACAGTTCCATCCGGAATCCATTCTGACCGCCGCAGGGAAGGATCTGCTCCGGAACTTTCTCAAACTTTAGCAAATAGCGAATAGCTAATAACGGGTAGCTGGGGGAAGTGGAATTAGGAGGGCAATGTTTGGCTATTCGCTACTCGCTGTTCGCTATTAGCTGGTCATTATGATCAAAGACGCCATCGCCAAGCTGGCCGACCGGACCAGCCTCTCGGAGAAAGAGGCCGAAGAGGCCATGCTCGAAATCATGGACGGGCAGGCCACGCCCGCGCAGATCGCGGCCTATCTGATGGGGCTGCGGATCAAGGGCGAGACGGTCGAGGAAATCGCCGGCTCAGCGCGGGCCATGCGCGCGAAAGCGACGCGCATCCGCGTGGCCGATCCGCTGGCGGTGGATACCTGCGGCACAGGCGGCGACCGTGCCCATACCTTCAATATCTCCACCACGGCGGCCTTCGTCGTCGCCGGGGGAGGATTGACCGTGGCGAAGCACGGCAACCGCTCGGTCTCCTCCAAATCAGGCAGCGCCGACGTGCTGGCCGCTTTGGGGGTGAAGATCGATCTCCCGACGGAGCGGATCGAAGACTGCGTCAACGAGGTCGGCATCGGCTTTCTCTTCGCGCCGCTCTTCCACGGCGCGATGAAGCACTGCGCTGCGCCTCGACAGGAGATGGGCGTCCGGACCCTGCTCAATATCCTGGGACCGCTCACGAACCCGGCCGGAGCGGCGATTCAAGTCCTGGGCGTCTACGACGGCAACCTCACGGAGGTCATGGCCAAAGTCCTGATCCATCTCGGCACGCAACATTGTTTCGTCGTGCATGGGATGGATGGGCTGGACGAGATCACGCTGACGGACCGGACGCGGGTCTCGGAGGGCAAGGCCGGCGTCGTGTCGAGTTACTTCATCGAGCCCGCCGAGTTCGGCCTCCAGCGGGTCCGGCTCAAGGATCTGTCCGGCGGTGCGGCGGAGGAAAATGCCCAGATCACCCGAGATATCCTCCGCGGGCGCAAGGGGCCCAAGCGCGACATTGTCTGCCTGAACGCCGCGCCGGCCTTCGTGGCTGCGGGAAAGGTCAAGACCTTGCGGGAAGGATTTGTGCTGGCGAATAAAGTCATTGATAGCGGCGCGGCCAGCGAGAAGTTGGAGAGGCTCATTGCGTTTACGAACAAATAGAGTAGTGGCAGGCTGGCCACTCTCTTTGCTCGCGCACCGCGCACGCTCGGAAGGTGCTCGGTGAACGCGCGCAGTCGAGAGTAGCCAGCATGCCGCACTTGTAACGCGATGAGCCGTTGGAGAGAGTGAGGGGAGACGAAGAAAAGAAATGATTCTCGATCGGATTCTGGAACATAAGCGAGCGGAGGTCCGGCACAAGCAGAGCCGCGGCTATCTGGCCGAGCTGAAAGAGAAGATCCGCGACCAGGCCCCACCCATGCCCTTCGCGATCACCCTCGAAGCGACCCGCAAGCCGGAAAGCCCCGCGCTGATCGCCGAGGTCAAGAAGGCCTCGCCGAGCCTCGGCCTGCTGCGTGAAGAATTCAAGGACAAGTTCGAGCCGGTTGCGCTCGCCGAACAGTACAAGAAGCATGGCGCGTCGGCTGTGTCGGTGCTGACCGACAAGGATTTTTTTCAAGGGAGCCTCGATCATCTGAAAGCGATCAAAGACAAGGTCGGGCTTCCGGCGCTGAACAAGGAATTCATGGTGGACGACATCCAGTTCTACGAGGCGCGGGCCTATGGGGCCGACGCGGTGCTGTTAATCGTGGCGGCGCTGGAGAAGCGGCAGTTGGTGGATTTTTTCGCGCTGGCGAAAGAGTTGAAGATGGATGTGCTGATCGAGACGCATCACGAGAAAGAGCTGGACGTCGTGTTGGAGCGGCTGCCGGAGGCCAGACTGATCGGCATCAACAACCGGGACCTGAAAACCTTCTCGACCGATCTCGGCGTCACGCTCCGCCTCGCCAAACGCGTCCCGTCCGGCAAAGTGATCGTGAGCGAGAGCGGGATTCATAAGCGGGACGATGTGAAACGTCTCCTCGAAGCCGGCGTCCACGCGATGCTGGTGGGGGAGTCGTTGATCAAGGCGCAAGATGCGGGGGCAAAGGTGAGAGAACTGGTGGGAACCATTGGTTGATGGAGGCAGTGTGGGTGTAAGGGTCAAAATCTGCGGGATCACGAACGTCGAAGATGCGCTGGCGGCGGTGGAGGCCGGCACGGATGCGATCGGCTTCGTGTTTCATCACGCGAGCCCGCGGCATGTCACGTCGGATATGGTCAAGCGCATCGTCGCGCAGCTCCCGCCCTTCGTGCTGCCGGTCGGTGTGTTCGTGAACGAAGACGTGAAGATCGTGCGCGACTGGATGGACGACTGCGGCCTGGCCATCGCGCAGTTGCACGGCGATGAGGCGGTCGCCTACTGCGATCTTCTGGGCCGGCCGGTGCTCAAAGCCATCCGACTAAAAGATCGAGGCTCACTGCTCTCGCTCGCGGAATATAAAGGGCGGTCTCGGGTGCGCGGGTTTGTGCTGGATGCCTTTTCGGCCGTGTCCTACGGAGGGACTGGCCAGGTGACCGATTGGGGCCTGGCGGCGGAGGCGGCGAAGGCGGCGCCGGTCATTCTGGCCGGCGGGTTGACGCCGGCGAACGTGGCCGAGGCGGTTCAAAAAGTAAAGCCCTATGGCGTGGATGTGAGCAGCGGGGTGGAATCGCGTCCGGGCAAGAAAGATCACGAGAAAATACGGGCCTTTATCAGAGCGGCGAAGCTTGTGTCAGGTTAGGGGCAGGGTTATACTGCCTCACTTGTCCATCAAGTCTTAACGTCCATCAGGTCATAACGTCTGAAACGAAAGACTTGACGACTTTACGACGTTCAGACTTTATGACTAATTGATCATGCCACACCTCCCTAATCAACATGGCCGATTCGGGCAGTACGGCGGGCGGTACGTGCCGGAAACGCTCATGCCGGCGCTGCTCGAGCTGGAGCAGGCCTACCTGAAAGCGCGGAAGGATCGCCGTTTTCTGGCCGAGTTCGACCGCTACCTCAAAGAATACGTCGGCCGTCCCACACCGCTCTATCTTGCCAGCCGACTAACCAGGAAGCTGGGGGGCGCGAAGATTTACCTCAAGCGCGAAGACCTCTGCCACACCGGCGCGCACAAGATCAACAACGCCATCGGCCAGGCGCTGCTGGCCAAGCGGATGGGCAAGCCGCGGGTGATCGCCGAGACCGGCGCGGGCCAGCATGGCGTCGCGGTGGCGACGGTCGCCGCGATGTTCGGCCTCCAGTGCGAGGTGTATATGGGTACGGAGGACATGCAGCGCCAGTCGCTCAACGTCTTCCGGATGCGACTGCTCGGCGCGACGGTGACGGGCGTGGATGCCGGCAGCCGGACGCTCAAGGACGCGATCAGCCAGGCGATGCGGGATTGGACGACGAACGTCCGGACGACCCATTACATTCTCGGGTCCGTGCTGGGCGCCCATCCCTATCCGATGATGATCCGCGACTTTCAGGCGGTGATCGGCCGTGAGGCCCGCAAGCAGATTCTGGCGGTGGAGAAGAAGCTGCCGGACCATCTGGTCGCCTGTGTCGGCGGCGGGAGCAACTCCATCGGCCTCTTCTATGCCTTCCTCAACGATCGCAAGGTCAAGATGACCGGCGTCGAGGCGGCGGGGCTGGGGATCGAGAGCGGCAAGCATGCAGCGCGGTTCGCGACGGGGAAGCCCGGCGTGCTGCACGGCACGATGACCTACCTGCTGCAGGATGAAAACGGCCAGATCAATCTGACCCATTCCGTCTCGGCCGGCCTCGATTATGCGGCGGTCGGCCCCGAGCACAGCTACTACCACGATGCCAGCCGCATTCAGTACACCTCGGCGACGGACGAAGAGGCACTCGCGGCCTTCGACGTGCTGTCCTGCGAGGAGGGGATCGTGCCCGCGCTCGAGAGCGCGCACGCGATTGCCGAAGTCATCAAGCTGGCGCCCAGGATGAAGAAGTCGCAGGTCATCATCGTGAATCTCTCAGGGCGTGGCGACAAGGATGTGAATCAGATAGCTCGTATAAAGGGCGTGACGCTGTGATGGAAGGCACGAGGCGCGAGGCACGAGGCGCGGGACAGCAGACGATGGGACAGCCGAACCGGTTGGATACGACGTTTGCACGACTGAAGGCGAAAGCCGAGAAGGCCTTGATCGCCTACATCATGGCCGGCGATCCTTCGCTGCAGGACACGGAATCACTCGTGGTGGAACTGGAGCGGGCCGGGGCGGACGTCATCGAGCTGGGCGTCCCGTTTTCCGATCCGATTGCCGACGGGCCCGTGATTCAGAAGGCTGCCGAACGGGCCTTGCGCAGCGGAACTTCTCTCAGGAAGATTCTGGCGGCGGTGACCGCCCTGCGCGCGAAGACGCAGGTTCCGCTCGTGCTCATGGCCTATTACAACACGATCCATGCCTTCGGCGAGGCCGACTTTTGCCGCCGGGCGGTGGGAGCCGGCGTGGACGGCCTCATCGTGCCGGACATGCCGCCTGAGGAAGCCGGCGTGCTTGAGGCGCAGGCGGAGCAGGCTGGGCTCTGCACCATCTATCTGCTGGCGCCGACCAGCACGCCGGATCGGCGCGCCATGGTCGCGAGGCGGTCGCGCGGGTTCGTCTATTATGTCTCGTTGACCGGCATCACGGGTGCAAAGCTGACGGATCTCGGCGACGTGAAGCGGAACGTCGAGAAGATCCGCAAGGCGACGGCGATTCCGATCGCGGTCGGGTTCGGCGTGGCGACGGCGGATGATGCTGCGAGGGTCGCCGAGACAGCGGACGGCGTGATCGTCGGCAGCGCCATCGTCCGCCAGGTCGCCGATCACCAGCAGGACGCCAAAATGGCTGAACAGGTCGGGCGGTTCGTCCGGTCCTTGAAAGCCGCGCTGGGGCGCGGCCGGGCCGTTCCGCAACTTTCATAAGACGATGGCATCATCCAAACGCAGCAAAACATCCCGTCCCTCCGTTGCGCCGCCACGTAAGCGTGTGCCGCAGGCGCGCGCGTCCGCTCCCGAAACGCCCGGCGTCTCCGTCACCGATCTCCTAGTCACGCAACAGCAACTCGCGGAAGCGATCAGCCTGGCGATCCAGAAAGGGCGTTCGCTGGACGCCATGAGCTACGGCTGCCTGCGCGTGTTCCTCGACCGAACCGGCGCGCAGCGCGGCTCGGTCTATCTCGAAGATGAACAGACGAGGGAAATGCACGTGCTGGCGACGTGCGTGGACGTGCTCAGCGGAAGTGCGATGCGTGTCTTCGAGCCCATGGTGACCCGCGTGATGCGGGAAGGCCGGGGGCAGGCCGCGGCGGATTGCCTGGCCGCGCCGCTCAAGCGGCGCGGGCGGGCGGTGGAGGGAGTCATCGCCATCCAAGGTCTGCCCACGGACAAGCTGCGGGTTCAGAAAATCGCCGGCCTGCTGGACTTCTTCGCGTCGCGGCTGGCCGAAGCCATGGACCACGTTCGGTTGATCGAGAAGTACGATCAGAAAATCGAGCGCATCCGGCAGTTGGGGGGTGTCAGCGAGGCGTTGAATGCCGAAGGTGGCGAAGAAGAAATTTTACGGTGCGCCATTGAAGCGGCCGTCACGCTTGTGCATGCCGAGGCCGGCTCGCTGTTATTGAAGGACGAGCACAGCGGGGATCTGTTTTTTCGCATGGCCGTCGGCGAGAAAGCCGATCTATTGAAGGAAATCCGCTTGAAGCTGGGGCAGGGGATCGCGGGGCTGGTCGCCCAGAACGGAAAACCGCTGCTGGTCAACGATGCGCAGCACGATCCGCGCGTCGCGCACGACGTGGACCTGCGCACGGGCTTCGTCACGCGGAGCCTGATCGCGGCGCCGATCATCGCGCAAGGCAAGATTCTCGGCGTGATCGAGGCGGTCAACAAGCGCGGCGGCCGGCCGTTCAGCAAGTGGGACGTCGACGAATTCGTCTGCCTATCCCACCAGGTGGCGCTGGCGCTGGAGAAAGCGCGGCTCCTTCGCGAGCATTACGGAAAAGTCGGGCGGCTGCAGAAGCTGCAGGAAATCAGCCGCGTCTTGAACTCCAGCTTGAATCCGGCGGACATCAGAAAGCGGGCCATCGAAGCGGCGACCGTGGTGATGGATGCCGAGACCGGCTCCCTGCTGCTGTTGGATGAGGCCGCGCAGGAGCTGTATTTCGACGTCGCGCTCGGAGAAAAGGGCGAGGGGATTCGCCAGATCCGCCTGAAGGTCGGACAGGGCATTGCCGGGGCGGTGGCCCAATCGCAGTCTCCCGTGATCATCAACGATTGTTACACCGACCCGCGTTTTGACCAGGCCGCGGACAAGAAGAGCGGATTCCGGACGCGCAACATGGTCTGCGTGCCGGTCAAGGCGAAAGACAAGCTGCTCGGCGTCCTGCAGGCGATCAACAAGAAGGACGGCACGCTCTTCACCCAGGGGGACCTGCAGGACTTCGTCAGCCTGGCCAACCAGGTCGGCATCGCCATCGAGAACGCCAACCTGTACGAGGAAATCAACCGCCTCCTGGAAGGGTTCATCAACGCCAGCGTGCTCGCGATCGAGAGCCGCGACCCGACCACGAGCGGCCACAGCGGGCGCGTGGCGACCTTGTGCTGCGGGCTGGCGGAGGTGGTGGACCGGCTCGACAGCGGCCCGTACAAGGACGTCGGGTTCAACTACGAGCAGATGAAGGAGATGCGGTACGCCGCCGTGCTGCACGATTTCGGCAAGGTCGGCGTGCGCGAGCACGTCCTCGTTAAGGCGGATAAGCTGTTTCCGGGCGATCTCGCGCAGCTGAATGCCCGCTTCGATTTCATCAAACGGACGTACGAGACCAAGGCGTTGCGGAAAAAAGTGGACATTCTGATGTCCGGCAATCGGGTGGCGACGGCCGAGCTTGTGGCGCAGGTGGACGAAGAGTTAGCCAAACAGATTGCGGAGACGGAAGGGATTCTGGAATTCCTCCTCGCCTGCAATCGGCCGACGGTGCTGGCGCAGGGCGGATTCGAGCGGTTGAGCGACATCGCCAAATTGACGTACGAGTCCTACCAGGGCCCGCGATCGTATCTGACGCCGGTGGAAGCCGTCACGCTCTCGATTCCGAAAGGCAGTCTGACCAACGAAGAACGCCTGGAGATCGAGAGCCACGTGACCCATACGTTCCAGTTCCTGTCGAAGATCCCCTGGACGAAGACGCTCAAAAACATCCCCGAGATCGCCTACGGCCACCACGAAAAGCTGGACGGGAGCGGCTACCCACGGCACGTGCCGGGCAACGTCATTCCGGTGCAGACGCGGATCATGACGGTCAGCGACATCTACGACGCGCTCACGGCGTCAGACCGGCCGTACAAGGCGGCGGTGCCGACACCGAAAGCGCTGGCCATTCTGGAAGATGAGGTCAAGCACGGCAAGGTCGACAAGCAGTTGTTCGAAATCTTCGTGGAATCGAAGGTCTACCAGCGCGCCCACGCCAAGTCCTGAGTGCGGTCCTCACTCAGCAAAGTCTATCAAGTCAGAAAGTCTATCCGGGCTCATGTCTATCAAGTCCGAAAGTCCATCAAGTCATAAAGTCCAAACGACTTGAAGACTTTACGACTTTAAGGACTTGATGACTGAGAAGAAGACTTGATAGACTTCTGGCAATCTACCTGCTGACGATTTGCCCGTCTTCCATCCGGATGATCCGGTCGGCCTGGGCGGACAGTTTGTCGTTGTGGGTGACGATGACGAAGGTCGTGCCGCGAGTCTTGTTGAGCTTCCGCAAGAGAGCAAACAACTCCTCGCCGGTGTGAGTGTCGAGATTGCCGGTCGGCTCGTCGGCGAGGACCAGATCCGGCCGCTGCATCAGGGCCCGCGCGACCGCCACCCGCTGCTGTTCTCCTCCTGAAAGCTCTCCCGGCTTGTGGTGCAGCCGCTCTCCGAGACCCACCTCCTTGAGCAACTGACTCGCCTCGGCCTGCGCCTCGGCCGGCGGCCTGTTCTGGATCAACGCAGGCAGAAACGTATTTTCGAGAGCGGTGAACTCCGGCAGCAGGTGGTGGAACTGGAACACGAACCCGATCCGCTTGTTGCGGAACTCCGCCTGCGCCTCTTCCGACAGCTTGAAGAGGTCCTGCCCGTCGAAGAGCACGGTGCCGCTGGTCGGGCGGTCCAGCGTGCCGAGGATGTGAAGGAGCGTGCTCTTGCCGGCGCCGGAGGCGCCGACAACGGCGATCATGTCGCCGCGCGCGATTTCCACGGTGATCCCTTTGAGCACCGGCAGGGTGTAGGCGCCCATAGAGAAAGACTTCTGAATATCCACAACCTTGATCATGCGTCGTTACTCATACCGAAGCGCTGCTGCCGGGTCGAGTTTCGCGGCCTGGAACGACGGGTAGACCGTGGCGGCGAAGCTGATCAGGATGGCGGAGAGCGACACCAGCAACACGTCGAGCGTCTGCACATGCACCGGGATGTGGGCGATGTAGTAAACCGTCTGGTCGAAGGTCCAGTATTTCTCGATCAAGTAGAGGAACGCGTAGCCGAGTGGGATGCCGATCACCGTGCCCGTGACCCCGATGATCAGGCCGTTCAGCATGAAGATGCGCATGATGGCGCGCCGCGTGGCTCCCATGGCTTTGAGGATCGCGATCTCCCGCTGCTTTTCGGTGACGATCA
>Ga0247727_10014838_pt1 | contig 12873 bp, 6 predicted proteins | sample WisWelCaveWW1625_FD_202498 | JGI IMG/M metagenome (GOLD analysis project Ga0247727, IMG submission 202498) | Biofilm microbial communities from Wishing Well Cave, Virginia, United States - WW16-25 | ecosystem: Environmental > Aquatic > Deep subsurface > Groundwater > Cave microbial mat | place...
GCGAGATCGTGGCCGGGGCAGGGCCGGGAGGCGCGAACCGGGTCAAGGTCATGGACGCAAAGGGCGTCGTCCTGAGCTCGTACGTTCCCTTCGACGCACAGACGACAAACGGCGTCTTCGTCGCGGCCGGCGATCTCGAGGGCGACGGCCGAGGGGAGATCATCGTCGGCACCGAGCCGGGCAGCGGCCCAGCGCTCGTGAAGGTGTTCGATCCGCGTACCGGTGACACACGTTTCACGCAGCCCGTCTCCGGGGCGGCTGTCGGCGCCCACGTCGCGACCGGCGACATCGACGAGGACGGGAAGGACGAGATCATCGTAGGGTCGGGATCCGGCGTCGGGCTCGGCTACGTCGCGCACGTGAGCGTCTTCCGCTCCTACCTCGGGCCCAGCTTCAGCTTCATCCCGTACACGGACTTCGAGGGGGGCACGTTCGTCACCGCGCCCGCGCGGGTTGGCCCGGCGCTCGTGCCGAAGGGAAGGACGATCAGGACAGTGGAAGGGAACAGGTTCGCCGGAGTCGTCGCGACCTTCTCCGACTCGGCAGGGCGGGACACGGCGACAGCATTCGCCGCGTCCATCTCGTGGGGTGACGGCGGTGAGTCCTTCGGAACCGTCCAGCCCGTCGGGCGCGGCGAGTTTCGGGTGCTCGGGGCGAAAACCTACCGAGACACGGGCGTCCACCACATCGTCGTGACGATCTCGGAAGTGCGAGGGCGAACCGTCAAGGCGAGAAGCACTGCCGGCGTCCGTGCTGCGGCACTGGTCGCCAGGGGACGTTCCCTCACGGTCGAGGCTGGCCATGCATTCACGCGTGTCGTTGCGACTCTGACCGACGGCGATCGCCTCACGCCCGCCAGCCACTTCCGTGTGCTGCTGCGTTGGGGAGACGGCGCCCGCTCGTCCGGGCAGGTCGTCCGCTCCGGACCTGGCTCCTTTCGCATCCTCGGCCGTCACCGCTACCGAAGGCCGGGCCTGTACCGCGTCGTGATCCTCGTCAGCGAGGTCGACGGCGGCGCGGTCACCGCGACGAGCCGGATCCGCGCGACCGGTAGGTAGGTGCCGGATCTTGAGCCTCGGGACGCATTGCTGTATACGAGACTCTTCCGAGAGTCGGCAGGCACGGACGGAAGGAGGAGCAAGCCCGTGAAGGCATCCCTTGCTGCTTCGCTTGCGCTCCTCGCCGTCGTCGCCATGGCGTCAGGGGCTGACGTCAGCCGCGCCGTCGGAGCGCGGAACGCGCCGATCTCCCCGCGGCTCCTTTACTCGAGCGACTGGACGGGGCACTCCCAGATCTTCGCCGTCGACCCGTCGCGGAGGGCTCCGGTCGGCCAGGTCACCGCGGGCGAGCCGACCTGCGACCGGGTGCCGCTCGCGTGCGGCTTCGCACATCCCGTGCCCTCGCCGGATGGGAAGCACATCGCGTATCTCACCGTCCCGGATCCGTTCTCCTCCGAACTCTGGGTGGCGCGCGCGAACGGAGCCGGCGCCCGTCGGCTCGCTGTCGGGTTCTGGGTGGCGCCAGACGGAGTTGCGTCGGACGTCGTCGCCTGGTCACCCGACTCCAATCGGATCGCGTACTTCAACCGCGACGACCGCTTGCTTCACGTCGTGCGGTTCGACGGCTCGGACGATCGCGTCATCGAGGGGACGGCCCCCTCCTGGGGCCCTGGCTCGATCGTGTCTCCCGACGGGCGATGGAGCGTGCGACCGGTCTACCGCGGAGCCCGCATCGTTGCGCTCCGGGTGATCGGTGCGTCGACGGTGCACGTCTTCGACGCCAGCACCCGAGCAGCATGGTCGTCGGACAGCCGGCTCCTGGCGTTCTCGAGCCCTCGTGGCATTCGCATCGCAGACGCGCGCACGGGCCGAACGCGGCGGCTGACCCGGGACAAGGGCTACCAGCTCGCGTGGGCGCCCGACGGACGGTCGCTTGCCTACATCCAGGGCGACGTCAACGACCGAGAGTACGTCGAGTCAGGCGACCTCCGGACGGTGACGCTCTCGGGCCGTGTGACGACCGTCGTCGACGCCGATCGGGCGTACGGAGGGAGGATGGTCTCGCTTGCATGGGTGCGTTCGCCGACGTCGGTCCGCTACCGCAAGCCCGAGCCGGCCCCGGCGAATCGCGTCTCCGCGGACGGCGTGCTCGCCGATTGGCCCGTCGAGCGGCTCGCGGCCGACGGCGACCGCGTCGCGTACGGCACCTGCGGCCGCGTCTTCGTCTGGACGCCCGGATCCGGCGCACCCTCGCAACCCGAGGAGGTGGCGTCCCTGTCCGAGACCTGTGGAGACCGGAGCCGGAGCTACTACATCACCTTCGGGTTCTACACGTTCGCGCTGGCGGGCGAGCGGCTCGCGATCGGGGAGGCCGGGGGCGGCATGGGCAGGTACTGGAGGCTCTCCAGCACGACCCTGCCGTCGCGCGCGAGGTTCGCGTTGGCCTCCGGCGGGGAGACCGGCCTCGCCCCCTGCCTCGCGTGCCACGGCGAGACGGTCGGCTCCGGCGGCCTGCTCGTCTTCAGCTCGTGGAAGGAAGAGGAGCTCGTGCCCTCCCGCACGAGAGTCACCACGAGGCAGACGGTGCACCGGGTCGAGGACGGACCGTGCCCCTGCCCAGCGCTCCGCACCGAGCCGGGCCCGATCGTGCCTTTCGACGTGGACGGCGGGCGTGTCGCCGCGGGCGGGGACAATGCCCTGCTCCTGCTCGGGGCGGACGGCGCCGAGCTCCTCTCGGTGCCGGTGCGCGCGCTGACCGCTGCGCTCTCGGGGCGCGACCTGGTGGTGCTCGTCCAGGGTGAGCTCCGGCACTACGACGCGGCGGACGGCAGGCTGCTCCACGCCTGGCCGCTGCCCGACGTTCCGAGCGGGCACGAGTGCAGGAAGCCGAAGGGCTGCGCGCCGCTCCGGCTCAGGCTGGAAGACGCCGCCCGCGGGATTGCCACGTACGTCTTCGACGGACGGGTCCACGTGCTCCGGCTCGCCGACGGCGCCGACGCGGCCATCGGCACCGGCAGCCTGGGGCGGTTCATGGACGCCGGCCTCGTCTACGCAGACGGGACGCGCATCCACGTCGTCCCGTTCGAACGGCTTCCCCTCCGCTGATGCGCTGGTTGTTCCTGGTCCGACTCCTGCTTGCCGTATCGGCGCAGAGCCGGCCTCGCACGCAGCGCCGGCCGTCTCGACATCTCGGATCCTCTACTCGAGCGACTGGACGGGGCACTCCCAAATCTTCGCCGTCGACCCGTCCGGGAAGGCTCCGGTAGGCCAGATCACGTTCGGCGAGCCGGACTGTTACGAGACACCCCTCGCGTGCGGCTTCGCGCATCCCGTGCCCTCGCCCGACGGATAGCACGTCGCCTACTTGAGCCTGGCGCGGCGAGCGCCTCACGCCCACCAGCCACTTCCGTGCGCTGCTGCGTTGGGGAGACGGCGCCCGCTCGTCCGGGCAGGTCGTCCGCTCCGGACCTGGCTCCTTTCGCATCCTCGGCCGTCACCGCTACACGGAGCCGGGCCTCTATCGCGTCGTCGTCCGCGTCAGCGACGTCGACGGCCGAACGGTCACGGCAACGAGCCGGATCGCCGCAACCCGCTGATCTGCCCTGGTCCACATGAGCGGGGTATGAGGGCTGCATGATCGCCGACCGTGACTCTCCATTTCGTCAGGAACACCGACGAGCAAGGAGGAGAGATGAGACGTGTTGTTACGGCGATCATCGTGGTCGCAGCCCTATTCGCCCTAGAGGCGACCGCATCGGCGAGGCACCTACCCACGGCGGGAACGCCGATCCGACTGCTGAACCCTGCCGTGACACCTACGACGTTTGCGGCGAACACGCCGTTCTTCGTGCGTCACGGGTTCGCGTGTCTCCCGGAAGAGCTTGCGCTTTGTCTCGACTCGACGACGGAGTTCAGGCTGTACGTCGACGGACAGCGGATGCGGTCGGCGCTCGACCTGGAGTTGAACCTCAGCTGTCAGCCGGTCGGGCCGAGCGATGAATGCAGCAGCAGGCTGAACCTGACGAACGTCCGCTTCGGCCTCCCCGCCGGCCCGCACGCCTTCCGCGGCGAGTGGTGGGCGAGCGGAGAGCTCTCGATCGTGCGGGAGGCGACGATCGAGTTCGTCGGCTGATCGCCCCACCGGCCGGCCGGGCTTCCTGCGCGCCCGGTCGGCCACCGCCTTGAACGGATCTTGAGCGTCTGAGACATTGCTATGCGAGACTTTCGGAGAGCCGGCAGGCACGGATGGGAAGGAGACACATGCCCGTGAAGGCATCGCTGCTGGCTTCGGTCGGGCTCCTCGCCGTCGTCGTCAATGCGTCAGGAGCCCAGGTGGATCCCGCCGTCGCTGCGCGCAGCGCGCCGATCGCTCCGCGGATCCTCTACTCGAGCGACTGGTCCGGCACGGGCCAGATCTACGCCGTCGACCCTTCGAGGCGAGGAGCAACCGGCCAGCTCACGTTCGGGCGCGCCCCCGCCTGCCTGACGGGAAACCCCTGCGGCTTCGCCGCTGCCTCACCGTCGCCCGACGGTCGTCGCGTCCTTCTCTGGGACTACGTGGCACTTGGCGGGCGGACCCTTTTCGTCTCCCGCGCGGACGGGCGAGCGCGTCTCCGGCTTGGGTCTCTGGGAAGCTACCGCGAAGCGGTGTGGGCCCCCGACTCGCGCCGGATCGCCTTCACGGGAACGGGCGGAATCCACGTCGTCAACGCAGGCGGCTCCGGGGACCGGCTCGTGTCGGGGACGCGCGACCGCGACCACGCGCCGGCATGGTCGCCCGACGGTCGCTCGCTCGCTTTCATCAGTCAGTACAGCGACTCCACCACCAATCTCGTCCTCGTGCGCGGAAGTGGCAGGCGCGTCCTCGTCACGAGCGCGTCCGGGTTCGCCTGGTCCCCCTCGGGGAAGTGGATCGCCTACACCACCGGCCCACGGCCCGGACTCGAGCTCGTCACGCCAGACGCAAGCCGCCGCCGGCGGTTGGCCGGCGAGAACGTGAGCCGCTTCTCCTGGTCGCCCAGCGGCCGCTTGCTCGCCTTCGTCAGCGACGGCCTGCACGTGGCGGACGTGTCGACGCGCACCGTGCGCGCGGTCAGCTCCGAATCGCCCTCGTCTCTTGCCTGGTCGCCCGACAGCCGCATGCTCGCCATCACCTCCAAGCGCGGAATCGAGCTCGTCGACGTGACGACCCGCCGCAGCCGGGTGCTGAGCTCCGACAACGCCGGCGAGATATGGGCCTGGTCGCCGGACGGGCGTCTGCTCGCGTACTTCGTGCAGGAAGGGACGAGTTGGAACACGGTGACGGACCTCAGGGTCGTCGACCGGCAAGGGAACGCGCGAACCGTCGTATCCAGCGGAGGCGAATACGGTGGTGTCTTTGCCGGATTTGCCTGGACACGCCCCCCGACAGGGACGAGGTACAAGCGTCCTGCACCCCGGAAACTCGCCGGCGTCTCGCCCGACGCGCTGATAGCGCCCTCACCGATCCAGACACTGGCCGCTGACGGCGGCCACGTTGTCTACGTCGCCAGCGGGCACGTCTTCGCCTGGACGCCGGCGAGCGGGAAGCTCGAGCAGGCCGAGGCCCAGGCGTCGCTGTCACCGCGCTGCAGCTCGGGCCCCAGCTACTACGACAGCCGCTGCGTCTACAGCCTCGCCGTCGCCGGCGATCGGGTCGCCTTCGGGATCATCTGCTGCGGAATGACGCGCATCTGGTGGCTCGGTGGGAGGACCCTCGGATTGACGCGATCAGGCTTCACCCTCGGAGAAGGTTCGGCGTCCAACGTTGGCCCTCGCACGAACTTCGTCGGCGACCTCGCCGGCTCGGGCTCGCTCCTCGTCTTCAGCTCCCAAGACCAGAAGTTCCGCGATCCCTGCTGCGGCAGCGGCATCGTCACAACGGAGCAGAGAATCCTTCGCGTGGGGCCGGCCGGCTGCCCGTGCCCGACGATCGCGTCCACGCCCGGGGCGCTCACGCCGTTCGATGTCGACGGTGGTCGGATCGTCGCCGGAGGCGAGAACGAGACGCGGCTGTTCGACGCGGACGGGAAGCTCCTGCTCTCGATCCGGGCGTCGGCGCGAGCGGCCGCGCTCTCCGGCTCCGATCTTGTTGCTCACGCTGGGGACGAGCTCCGTCGCTACGACACGGGGACTGGGGTCCTCCTGCGCACGTGGCCCGTCTCCGGTGGGTTCCAGCTTCAGGATGTCGCCCGCGGTCTAGTCGCCTACGTCCTCGACGGCCAGGTGCACCTACTCCGACTCGCCGACGGCGCTGACGCGACCATCGGCCAGGGCACGCTCGCTCGCTTCATGGATGCCGGCCTCGTGTACGCGGACGGGGCTCGCCTGCATCTCAGGCCCTTCGACCGGCTTCCGCTCCGCTGATGCGCCGGCTCGTCCCCCTCAGCCTGGCTCTCGCCCTCACGTTGCTGGGGCCGGCCGATCGCTCCTCGAGCGCGGTCGGAACGGAGACTGCGACACGTTCGCTCCGCATCCTCTACTCGAGCGACTGGGCCCCCGCGGGTCAGATATACGCGGTGGATCCCGGGCGGAATCGAGTTGGGCAGGTGACGCACGGGTCAAGTGGCGTGACGAGCCTGGGGGCATGCGCCCGGCTTCGGCAGGACACGCAACCTCCGGTGCACTGTGTGTTCGTCCGTCCCCTGCCCTCGCGCGACGGTCGTCGTCTGGTGTTCTCCCAAGGCGCGGTCGATTGTCTCTATGGCCCGGCGTCACAGAACGAGAAGGCGCTGTTCGTGAGCCGCGCCGACGGAAGCAAGCCGCGCCGTCTCGCGGCAACGCGCGCCTGTGGGGTCCGCTTCTTGGCGGCCTGGTCACCCGACTCGCGGCGGATCGCCTACTGCTGCGACGGGGCCGGGCGCTTGCGCGTCGTCGACGCGGACGGCTCCAACGGCCGCACGGTCGCGATCGGCGGTCACGATCCCGCCTGGTCGCCCGACGGGCGACGGCTCGCGTACGCCGATTCGGCCGGACTCCACGTGGAGGACGAACGCGCTTCTCACCTGATCGCGCGGGGATCCGTGGCCGAGTTCGCGTGGTCTCCCACGGGTATGTGGATCGCCTACCGGATTGCCTACACGAGGTCAGACTCCCCCGGGGGGCTCTACCTTGTCCGCTCGGACGGGACGAGTACGCGGCGGATCGCAGACGTCGGATGGTCACTGAGCTGGTCGCCGACGGCAGCTCTGCTCGCCTTTCGCGGGAAGGGCGGCGTGCAGATCGCAGATGTCAACACGCGCAAGGTCAGGGTGATCAGTCCCGACTCCGGTTACTCGCTCGCCTGGTCGCCGAACGGCCGGCTGCTTGCCTTCGCAGAAGATGAGGGCATCGAGGTCGCGGACGTCGATTCCGCGGCTACCCGCCTCCTCAGCACCGACCGAGCTCGGGAACTCAGGTGGGCGCCGGACGGGCGCTCGCTCGCGTACGTGGTAGACGAGCCGGTCCGCTGGTTTTACCCGACCGGAGACCTCCGAGTCGTGACGCTCTCCGGCCACGTTCGGACGGTGGTTGCCGCCGCCGGAGACTACGGCGGCTCGATCGAAGGCATCGTTTGGACGCGCCCGTCGGCCGAGGTCCGCTACCGGAAGCCTGCGCCGCGTCTCCTCGGCCGCGTCACGGCCGACGGGGTTGCGGCGCCCTGGCCCATCGAACGGCTGGCGACCGACGGCAGTCGGGTCGCGTATGCCGCATGTGAACGGGTCTTCGTCTGGACACCGGCGCGCGGGACGCTCCTACAGGCGGAGCCGGCAGCCTCGCTTTCGCCCCGATGCACGTGGAGCGTACTGTCCGGTCTCTACAGCCTCGCCCTTTCGCGAGACCGAGTCGCCTTCGGGCTGGACTATGGAGGCATGTCTCGCATTGGGTGGCTCGGGGGCGTGACGCTCGGTGAAGGGGGGACGTTCACGCTCGGCACCGCCGCCTGGACAAGTGGCTGTATCTCGCGCGACTACGGGCTCGGCAACCTCGCTGGCTCGGAGAGTCTGCTCGTCTTCAGCAGATGGCGCGAGGACTGCGTCCCGACCCGAACGACCGTCGAGGAGATACGTCGTGTCGAGCCGGGTGGCACAAGTCGCGTTATCGCGTCCAGCCCAGGCCCGCTCGTGCCGCTCGACGTCGACGCCGATCGGATCGTCGCGGGCGGGAGCAACGCCACGTGGCTCCTCGACCAGGACGGGAAGCTTCTGCTCTCGGTGTCAGTCTCGCCGCTGGCCGCGCAGCTCTCGGGCTCCCAACTCGTCGTCCTCGTCCAAGGTGCGCTGCGCGTCTACGACGCCGCAAGCGGCCAACTCGAACGCACCTGGTCGCTGCCCGACGTCCCCAGTGGAGCCGAATGCCGAAGCCCGAGCGGCAGCTCGTGGGGATGCGGCGGGCCACGCCTCGTGCTCGAGGATGCCGCTCGCGGACTCGTGACGTACGTCCTCGACGGCCAGGTACACGTGCTGCGGCTCGCCGACGGCGTTGAAGCGACCATCGGCCCGGGCACGCTCGCGCGCTTCATGGATGCCGGCCTCGTGTACGCGGACGGTGCTCGCCTCCACCTCGTCCCCTTCGACCGTCTCCCGCTCCGATGATGCGCAGGCGCGATGCGATCGGGCTCGCGACAGTCGTGCTCACCCTCGGTGGCGCAGCGCATGGAGCACCCGCGATTCAGAACGAAAGGATCGCCGACGAACGTCCCGGTGGCGCCTTTGTCGTCAACTCCGATGGAACCGAAACGCGATCCCTCGCGAGCGGCACCCAGGCGGGAAAGGCGGAGCCTGAGAAGACGGGTCTGCGGGCCGGGGGAGTTGGATCCGCGCCACTCATCGGCGCCCTCTACTCCCGCTGGGGCCTCTTCGGCTGCCGCACGGAGGACACCGCGATCATCCCGACCTACGATGACCCCGGAGTCAGGCCGCGCGTCCGCCTGCACCTTGCCGCGATGCACGCTGCCGGCCTTGAGACGCTGCGTCTCGGCCTCTGGCACGCGGACGACACGTCGCTGGGCGCCTCGCTGATCCCATCGCGCGCACGCGTGCTCATCGAGCCCTACCGGACGAATCTAATTCGGTTCCTGACCGACATCCGCGAAACCGGCTTCGAATCGCTGACCGTCAGCTTCTCTCCGTACGCGGCAAACGATCCGATCGGATCGCCCGTGAACACCTATAACCCGGCGCTGTTCGAGCAGAACTGGAGCTTCATCAAGGATGTCCGGCCGCTCGTCAAGCAGTACGGCCCCGCCACTACTCGGTTCGACCTGCTGATGGAGGGGCCTCCGCCGACCTACCTGTCCACGTACGCGCAGCTGATGTCGTACATGACGGAGATCTACCGTCGGTACGCGGACGCCTTTGGCACGCTCGACGCCGAGATCTCGACGATCGCGCCCCCTGAGCCATCTGCCGATATCCACACGCAACCCGAGTTCGGGCATCGGATACAGAATCTGATCGAGGCACTCCGGGCAAGCGGGCGACCGCTGCCGTCTGTCTTCCCTGTCCACATCGCGACGTGGTGGAGCCCGACACCCGAGCACGCGCTTTACGCGCTGCGTGAGGTCGACGCGGCACTGGCAGCCAACGGCCTCTCGCAGCCGCTCATCGTGGGCGAGACGGTCTACGAAGACCGCGGCTACGCGCGTGCTATCCAGGAGTTCCTGCAGGAGTCATCTCGTCCAATCCTGGAGGTGCAGGAGTGGCCGCTCGAGCGCGGCAGCTCGTGCAGGGATTTCTCTGTCGCGCCGCCGTTCCGCGCCGACGCGTACATCGAGGCGCTCACGGGCGCGCCGCGTGCGACGACGATGGCGGCCAGCCTCAGTTCGGCGGGAAACGTCGCGCTAACCGCTCCCTACGGGATGCCGGCCACCGCGCTGATCGCGGGCACGTACTCGTTCGCCGTTAGAGATCGGTCCCAGACACAGGGCTTTCGGCTGGTCGGCCCCGCCGTTCGCCTCGCCACGGGATCACGCTTCAGGGGCGCCGCAGTATGGTTGGTGAAGCTGCGGCGCGGCACGTACGCGTACGGGTCTGGCGCCAAGCTCCGCTACCGACTCGTTGTCCTAACAGGCTTCCGCCAATGACGAGCCTCCGGCTCACCTCTCTGCTCATGCTCGCCTGCCTCGTTCCGGCCGCCGAGGGCGGGCAGCAACTGCGCGAGGCCCAGTCGGCGGCGGTCGCAGCGAGAGCGCCGCGGATCCTCTATTCGAGCGACTGGTCCGGCACGAGCCAGATCTACGCCGTCGATCCGTCCCGGCGCGCGGCGACCGGTCAGATCACGTTTGGTCGCGCCCCTGCGTGCCCGAGGGACCCGGAGAGACCGTGCGGGTTTCGCGCCCCAACGCTCTCTCCTGATAACCGGCGCATGTTCTTCTGGGATTACATGGAACAAGACTATTTGCGCCGGTCGCTCTTCGTCGCGGGCGCGGACGGAAGAAGACGGCATCGGGTCGCGCTCACCCAAGGCAGCATCGTCGAAGCCGCATGGGCGCCGGACTCGAGTCGCGTGGCATATACCGGAACCGACGGGATCCACGTCGTCGGCGTGGACGGATCGAGCGACCGGCTTGTACCCACGACCCGTGCCGGCGACCATTCCCCGGCCTGGTCGCCGGACGGGCGCTCGATCGCCTTTGTCACTTCGCGGGGAGAGCCCGGCGATCTTGTGGTGGTGACGGGCAGGAACCGGCGCGTCGCTGCAAGGCGAGAGCGAGGGCTGAGCTTCGCCTGGTCGCCAGACGGCAGATGGCTCGCGGTTCAGGGCAAGGGGCTCTTCATCGAACGACCGGACGGCAGCGGCCGACGCAACCTGGCGGAGAATCTCTATTACGGGGCATGGTCGCCGGATGGTCGCCTCCTCGCGCTCTTCGATAGTGCAGTCGGCGGCGTCCGCATCTACGACGTCCGGTCGGGGAGGACGCGCACGATGATCGCCGTCGGTGGCGGCGACCTCGTGTGGTCCCCCAACGGCCGCTTGCTCGCCATGGATAGCAGCGCTGGGATCACGATCGCCGACGTGACTACGGCGAAGATGCGGCTGCTGACGAAGGATCACTCGTCTGGTCTCGCGTGGTCCCCCGACGGCGACCTCCTGGCCTATGTCGAGGAGACGTTTAGTATGCAGGCCGCGAGGAATCTCCGTGTCGTCGGGCTCGCCGGGAACGTGCGCACGATCGTCGCCGTCGGCGGAAGCTATGGCGGACGCATCGGCGGCTTCGTGTGGACGAAGCCGCCGCCGGAACAGCAGTACCGGCGGCCGGCGCCTCGATCGCTCGCGACGGCGTCTGGAAACGAGCTGACCGCTCCTTGGACGGTCACGCGACTCGCGACGGACGGTGGCCGCGTGGCCTACGTCGCCTGCGGGCACGTGTTCGTCTGGACTCCATCCGCGGGAAGCGTCGAGCAGGCCGAGCCCGTGGCTTCGCTCTCGCCGCGCTGCAACGACTACGCCGGTCTCAACAACGTCCACACCCTCGCCATCGCCGATGAGCGAGTGGCATTCGGCCTCATCGGAGGAGGCAATACCACCTTCTGGTGGCTCGGCGGGACCACCTCCAGCCTGCGTCGCCCTGCATTCACCCTCGGCGAAGGACGGGTGACGACAGCCACCCCGAGGACGGACTTCGTTGCCGATCTTGCGGGCTCGGGGTCCCTGCTGGTCTTCAGCTCGGCCGATCAGGAGTGGGTGGGCGGACAGTGCTGCAGCGTGAAGACGATCAGGCAGGAGGTGGTGCGCGCTGGCCCGACCGGCTGCCCGTGCCCGGTGCTCGCGACCGAGCCCGGGCCGTTCGTGCCCTACGACGTCGACTCTGGCCGGATCGCCGCGGCCGGTGACAATGCCGTCGTCCTTCTCGACGCGGAGGGGGCACGCCTGCTCACGGTTCCCATGCGGGCTCGCTCGGCGCAACTCGCAGGGGACGATCTCGTTTTCGCCGTCGACGCGGAGCTGCGGCACCACCACGCCCGAACGGGCGAGCTTCTCCGGACCTGGCCCCTCACCCCGTCGTTCAGGCTCGAGGATGCGGCGCGCGGGCTCGTCGTCTACGTCGTGGACGGGCAGGTGCACGTGCTGCGCCTCGCCGATGGCGTTGACGCGACCATCGGCCCGGGCACGCTCGCACGCTTCATGGATGCCGGCCTCGTGTACGCGGACGGGGTTCGCCTGCATCTCATGACCTTCGACCGGCTCCCGCTCCGGTGATGCGCCGGCTCGTGCTGATCTGTGTCGTGTTCCTGGTCGGAACCGTGCCTGCAGCCGAGGCGCGGGAGATCCAGGACGACGCACTGGCCGCTCAGGTTGCAGGCACGTCACGCATCCTCTACTCGAGCGACTGGACCGGACACACGGAAATCTTCGCCGTCGATCCAGCAGGCAAGGCCGCCATCGGACAGGTGACGTTCGGCGAGCCGACTTGCTACCCGGGACCGCTCGCCTGCGGATTCGCTTATCCCGTTCCGTCGCCGGACGGGAGGCGCGTGGCATACCTCACCGTCGAGCGACCCTACTTCCACCCGGCGTCGCTCTGGGTCGCCCGCGCAGACGGGACCGCCGCTCGCCAGGTAGCGGATGGGTTTGTGTTGGGACCACGCGGCGGCGCGGCGCACATCGTCGTCTGGTCGCCCGACTCGAGCCGGTTCGCCTACGTCATGAATGGCCGGCTGCACGTCGTCAGCGCCGACGGCTCCGGCGGCCGGGTCGTCGGCTCAAGGGCGCCAACGGGCACGCCGGTATGGTCGCAGAACGGACGGAGAGTCGCCATCGTGCGAGGGATCCCCTCCCCGGACGGACGCTGGTGGGCGACACCTCGGTACGGGCCTCGCGGCGTCGTCGCGCTCGACGTCACGGGCGCGAACGGAGACGCGTATCGCTTCGATGC
>Ga0247727_10014839_pt1 | contig 12873 bp, 13 predicted proteins | sample WisWelCaveWW1625_FD_202498 | JGI IMG/M metagenome (GOLD analysis project Ga0247727, IMG submission 202498) | Biofilm microbial communities from Wishing Well Cave, Virginia, United States - WW16-25 | ecosystem: Environmental > Aquatic > Deep subsurface > Groundwater > Cave microbial mat | place...
AAACTTCACGGAGGTATGGAAAGATGGAAAACATTCGTTGCAAAATCCCGGGAATCATTTTCATTTTTTGTATTTTGGCCTCTGCCCTTTTCGCGCAACCGGCCGAAACGATCGCCATCAAATGCGGCAAACTGATTGACGGCAAAAACGACCGCGCGCTCGACAATCAAACCATTCTGATTCAAAACAATCGCATCACTGCCGTCGGCGCGACGGTGGCGATTCCCGCCAATGCCAGAGTTATTGATTTAAGCGCGGCAACCGTGCTTCCCGGTTTGATCGACACGCACACGCACATGTTTTTGCACGACGGCGATTACAACGAGCAACTGCTGCGCGAGCAAATTGCGTATCGCGCGATTTATTCGACGGTGAATGCGAAAAAAACGCTGGAAGCAGGTATCACTACGATTCGCGACGTTGAAACCGAAGGCGCGATGTATGCCGACGTTGCGCTGCGCGATGCGATCAACAACGGCATCGTGCCCGGCCCGCGCATGCAAGCGGCCACGCGCTCGCTTGGAATCACCGGCGGTTACTCGCCGTATGGTTTTTCGCCGGAAGTGCCGATGACGTACGGCGCGCAAATCGCCGACGGCGTTGAGGGCGTTCGGCTCGCAGTGCGCGAGCAGATCAAATACGGCGCGGATCTCATCAAAATCTACATCGATCATCGCCGCGGCCGCACGATGGTTGGCGATTCGCTCACCGGCTATCCGACGTTTACATTTGAAGAGACCAAAGCGATGGTTGACGAAGCCGCGAAGGTCGGTATCAAAGTCGCCGCGCACGTTTATACCAGCGGCCCGGCGCAAACTGCAATCAACGCCGGCTGCATCTCGCTCGAGCACGGTTTGTATTTGGACGATGCGACGTTTCGATTGATGGCACAAAAAGGCTGTTACTGGGTGCCGACGATGGTCACGTATCTGCGCGGCTTGGAAAATCCCAACGCTTCCGCGGCGGCGCGCAAAATGACCGAGGGCACGACGCAGCGCCACAAAGCCACGTTTCAACGCGCGCTCAAAATTCCCGGACTCAAAATCGCGTTTGGCAGCGATCTCACCGGCGACCACGGCACGAACGGCCGCGAGCTCGAAGTGATGGTGCGTTACGGCATGGCAACGATGGCCGCGATTAAATCGGCCACGATGGTTGCCGCAGAATTGATGGGCTGGCAGAATAAAATCGGCAGCCTCGAGGCCGGCAAGCTCGCCGATATCATCGCCGTAAGCGGCAACCCATTGGCTGACATCACGGAATTGCAGCGCGTCAAATTCGTCATGAAAGACGGCAAAGTGATCAAGAATAACTTTTAACTACACAACAAGCCGGAACCAAAAATAATCGCTCACGGAATTGGAACGGCTCACGGAAATGAAATTCGTAAAAATGCTTACTTCTGTGTGAGTTCCATTCCGTGAGCTAAATTTTTGAGCTTTTTTCGTTGCGGTTCCCATTTCGTTGCAAAATTCAGAAATTATGAATAGAAAACTTGTTGCTCGAATTTTACCGGCGAGCCTTCTCATTCTGTCGAGTTGCCTCGGGCCGGTGGCGCGTTACGATGTGGGCAACGATCCGATTGTGCGCCTCGGCCTGCTGCAAAATATCAGCGAGCTGCGCCTGCAAACGCCGGAGAGTTTTTCGTTGCGGCATCCGAAAGGGCGCATCATCGCGCGCAATCTGTCGGGGCAACGCTGGCTGGTGTCGATCAAACAAATCGAGCCGGCGCGCATTGAATATCGGCTGCTGGCGATTTCGACGCGCAATAAAGACGACGCGCGCGCGAAACTCAACAAAGTGGTTGACGCCGGCCTGCTGCCGAGCATGATCGAAGAGCGGCCGGACGACGCGCGACTGTGGGTGGCGCAGAATGCGACGACGATTTATAAAGTCGCGCTGCGCGAAAAATTTTCGACGCGCGAAGCCGCGCTAGCCAGACAAAAAGAAATTGCCGACCGGGTTCAAACCGAGTTGTGGGAAGACGTGAAAAAAGACGCCGCTGGCATTTTGGAACTGAAGAATCTTGCGACCGATCAATCATATCAATTACCGAGCGGTTTTCAAATCATCACCAGCCGCCTTGAAATTCCCAACGTGCCGATTGGCTCGGGTTTTCATTGGGAAGGCACTGAAGCGCGCGCGTATCGCGGCTGTCTTGAAATTTTCGTCGATCGTTTCTCCAAATTAACGATCGTGAATATTCTGCCGATTGAGGAATATGTGCGCGGCGTGGTGCCGTCGGAAATGGCACCTTCATTTCCGGCGGAAGCTTTGAAAGCGCAGGCGGTGGCGGCGCGCAACGAGATTTTCGCGAAAGTCGGCACGCGCCATCTCGAAGACAGCTTCGATCTTTGCGCCGACGTGCACTGTCAGGTTTACAGCGGCATTAACCGAGAGCAGGCAACGACAACACAGGCGGTTATGGCGACGGCGGGGCTCGTCATGAAAGCGAATGGCGTGATCATCGAAGCGAATTACGCCGGTGTTTGCGGCGGCCACACGGAGAATAACGAGAATGTCTGGAGCGGCCAGGCGCAGCCGTATCTGCGCGGCGTTTTTGACGGCAACGGTCGTCCCGATCTGTTAGGAAATTCGCTGCAAGATGAAAACACCCTGCTGCGCTGGGTGACCACCAGGCCGAATGTTTATTGCAATACTTTGCAGGGCGAAATTCCCCCGGCGCTGGAATACACCAAAAAATATTTTCGCTGGGAATTGAATTACACGCGGCAGGAATTGCAGGATTTTATTCGCAAGCGCACGGGCGAAGATTTCGGCGAGCTGAAAGATCTCGTGCCTTTGCAGCGCGGGCCTTCAGGTCGATTGATTCGCCTGCGCATTGTCGGCGCGAAAAAAACATTTGAGATCACTCGCGAGCTGGCGATCCGCCAGGCGCTCGCGGAGAAGACGTTGTGGAGCGCGTGCATTGCGATTGAAAAATCCGGCCGTGATCGCAACGGCTTGTTTACCAAATTCAAAATCCTCGGCGCGGGCTGGGGCCACGGCGTCGGCATGTGCCAAACCGGCGCGGCGATGATGGCGTTGCGCGGACAAAGTTTTATGCAAATTCTGCAGCATTATTATGCCGGCGTGAAGTTGGATAAGAAGTATTAGCGCAGCGAAAAAGAAATGAACGAGTCCTGTACAACTGTCAAGAGTATAAAGCCTGAAAATAGTTCTCTCCAAGTTCGGTAAATTTTATACAGCACCAATCAAGCTAAATAAGTAAATCTTACCCAATTTGTACAATCCTATCTTTTATGGCGTCTGTTAAATTAACGGCGCTAAATCAAAAATAATTTGATTGTTTTAACCTGCCATTTTCAACAATCGATTTCTGGCATTGAGCTTGCACATTTCTATGTACGGAAAAGGCAAGCTTGTAGAAACTCGATGGCGGTCCGCCCAATTCGGGAACTTTTCCCCGGCGTCATCAGCGCGTCCGGCGGGCCGCCATACGTTATCGCCTTGTGTCGGAATGAAAATTAAACGTCGCTCGAACGTGTGAAGTGAGAAACGATAAATAAAGGAGCAATGATGATGTGGCAAAAATCTCGCGTCAACGATCAGCGTATGGAGAAAACGCCGGATGAATATGGCGCTTCGATTTATCTCGAAGCTTACCGCTATGCTTTGGATTTGTGCGACAATCCCGCCATCGCCCGCGAGGTGGCGGCGCTTTTCTCAAAAAGCTTGGAAGCGCGGGAACAAACGATAACGAAATTTGCAACTCAACAGGCCTAACGCAGGAGAACTTTCATGTTCGGTCGCAAAAAATCTTCGCCATCGCCGGTACAGAGGTTGATCGGGCTGATTTCGTTGCCGTGTCGCAACAATTTATTTGTCACCCGCATCTACGAGTTGCGAGAATTCAATGATCGCTCGTTCGCCGCCGAAACCGCGCTCGGCGAAGAGCCGGACGAACGCGTCGTCTCGCATGCCGATCAGCTCGGCGACTTGATCCACATTCATCTCGATCGAATTTACGAAACGCAATTCGCCCGCGCCGCCATCCAATAAAGTTCTGCGCGTCGCGTTCTCGTTCCCAACCCAGAAAAGGAGACAAACGATGAAACTCAAAGCCGGATTTCAATAACACCGACACCGGATTGAACCTGTTGATGGGGGCGAGCTTTGGCCGCCGGGGCGCCATACCCTTCGTTCAGGTTAAAGTGAGAGTCGAGGATGATTCACAACTCGTGCTGGGGGGCGGCGTCACGTTTTAAAACGAGCCGGGTTAAAAAATTTGCCGGTTGAACTTCGGCACAGAGGCGGAGTATAAAATGATTGAAGAGTAATTAATTGTTCGCGCTTCGCGATGGTAAAACACGTTCATTATGACTTTAAAACGGCGCCCGGCAGTCGCGCGCTGAAGAACGACTTTTATGTTGCGACTGTTGGCCTCATGTGGGCTTTGTAACCATCGCCGGCTCTGGCTGGATATCATGTCCCGCCAGAGCTTTGTTTTTCCTTCCCCATCAAATCCCACCCGTCATAATAGCTTTCCCTTGCAATTCCTGCGTTTTTTTTATATGTTATAACTCGTTGTGATTGCACAACAATTTGTCCATCAGGAAAATTTTATTTGAATGGATTTAATGGCGCAAAATTTTACAACAACGCAAGTTCCTGTCGAACGTGTGAATCCGTCACCCCCGATCGCAGCAATCGATCCGAAACCCGTTGTCAACGGCGTGGTGATTCATTATCATGAAATCGCGCTCAAGCTCGGCAATCGCCGTTTTTTTGAAATGCAGCTCCGACGGAATATCTTGCGGGCAACCAATCCTCTCGGAGTCAAAGACGTGCTCCGGCTTTCTGGGCGCATGTTGTGCCTGTTCGCGTTCGTCGCGGATCAAAAAAAAATTATCGCCGCATTGCAAAAAGTTTTTGGCATCGCCTATTTTGCGCCAGCGGTGAAATTAAACCAGGAGTTGGCGGAGATCAAAGCCGTGGCGTTGAATTTACTCGCCGGAAAAAAGTTTAATACATTTAAAGTTGAAACCAAACGCAGCCAAAAACATTTCCCGATTACCTCGCCGCAACTCAATGCCGAAGTCGGCGAGCATATTCTCGAGCATTTTTTCGCGCGCGTCGATCTGACGCGACCGGAATTAACGTTGCGTATCGAGATCGTCGACAACTATGCGTTGATGTACACCGATCGCATCGAAGGGCCGGGCGGGTTGCCGGTGGGCACCAGCGAACGCGCGGTGTGTCTGATTTCCGGCGGCATCGATTCGCCGGTCGCGGCTTATAAAATGATGAAGCGCGGGGTCAAGCTGATTTTCGTGCATTTTCACAGCGCGCCGTTTACCAGCGCCGCTTCACAGCGCAATGTCGAGCGTCTCGTCGAATTGTTGAACACGTATCAATATCGCTCCAAATTGTATCTCGTGCCGTTTGCCGAAATTCAGCAACACATTGTCGCCAATGCCGCGTCGTCGTATCGCGTCATTCTTTACCGCCGCGCGATGGTGCGCATTGCCGAAATGATCGCGGCGCAAAATTACGCGTACGCGTTGATTACCGGCGAAAACGTCTCGCAGGTGGCGAGCCAGACGCTGGTGAATATGAACGTCATCAATCAGGCGGCGACGCTGCCGATTCTGCGGCCGCTGGCCGGCGATGATAAACAGGAAATCATCGCCGCGGCGCAACGCATCGGCACGTTTGAAATTTCCATCGAGCCGTTTGAAGATTGTTGCTCGCTCTTTGTGCCGCCGCATCCGGAGACGAAAGCGAAGCTGCCGATTGTTCAGGAATTCGAGGCCAAGCTTGATTTGCAGCCGTTGATTGAGCAGGCGCTGCAGAAGACCGAGCAAAAGGAAATCAGATTTGCGCTGACGGCATAAACTTTTGCATCAACGATAACTGTTCAATTGGCCAAATATTTTCAAGCTTCTTGCATTTCGGGCTTGATTCTCAAGGAGAGAAACCTTAAATTTCAGAGAGATGATCGATGATTCATCAGCTTGATGACAAGTTTCTTAAAGAAATGGCCGAGCTGCATCCAAAGGATTTCGCTTGGCTCGCTTTTCCGGATGAGCAGTTCAAAATTCTATCAGCTCAACTTGACAAAGAGATCATCGTGCGTTCGCGGCAGGTTGATATCGCGATGCTGGTGCGCACCAAACGTGGCCGACAAATACTCCACGCGGAATTCAAGACGGAGTATAATCGCAAAGCGCTCAGGCAAATTTTCGGTTATGCCGGTGCGCTGACCAGTAAATACCATCTTGACGTCACCACAGTTCTTTATTTAGTCAGACCGCCATCGCCAGGGACACGAGATTTGGGCCTCTATCAAGCGAGGCCGTTTGATGAGCCGACGAACCAGTTCAGCTTCAAAGTTGTGAAGCTATGGGAATTTCGCGAGGCGATTCTTGCCGGCGAGAAACGTTTGAGCGTGCTCGTGCCTTTGCTTCTGGAATTTTTTGAGAAACCTGATATATCCGTTTTACATCGCCAGCGCGAATTGATTCTCGCTCAGAATGACCTCAAACGCCAGGCCGAAGCGGTATTTTATACGCTGGCCTTTGGCGAAAGGCATTTTCCACAAAAATCGCTTCGATCACTTTTTAAGGAGGACCAGGCCATGTACGAACATTGGGAACGTGTTCCAATCTTTGGAGATCGGATCAAACAAAGATTTAAAGAAGGGGAACAACAAGGCATGCAACAAGGCATGCAACAAGGCCAAACCTTGATGCTTCAACAAAACATTATGGCTGTACTTACCAACCGTTTTGGCGTGAGAAATGGCAGGGTTGCACGAATGGTCAATTCAATTGCCAATCAAAAAAAACTTCAGGCCATTTTTCTTCGCTCTTTGCAGGCAAAATCGGTAGATACGGTCATGAATATGCTCCAGAAATCAATACCGCCAGAGAAGCGCAAATCGACCAGAAGCATCAATTAAAAAAATCGATGAAAGACCCCAAGCTCCCTTTTCAAGAAGGCGACCCGGTCGTTTTTTTAGACCGCAAACAGCGCGTATATTACGGCGTGTTGCAGGCCGGGAAGCAGGCCAACATTCGCGGCGACATGCTGCCGCATGACACGATCATCGGCCGCACTGAAGGATTTTTGTTGCGCTCACAGCGGAAGATTCCGTTCTGGGTTTTCCGGCCGACGCTCAACGATCACGTAGTCAATATGCCGCGCGGCGCGACGGTGATTTATCCGAAAGATCTTGGCGTGATTTTGCAATATGCCGACGTCTATCCCGGCGCGAAAGTCGTGGAAGCGGGACACGGCTCCGGCGCTTTAGCCACGGCGTTGTTGCGTGCCGTCGGGCCAACGGGGCAAGTGATCAGTTACGATATTCGGCAGGATTTTATCAACAACGCGCGAAAAAATTTGCGCAACTTTTTCGGCGAGGCGCCGAATCACACGGTGCGCGAAATCAATATTTATGAAAATTTTGTCGACACGGAAGTGGATCGTCTCATTTTAGATCTTCCCGAGCCGTGGCAAGTCATTCCATTGGCCGTGCCCAATTTGCGTCCCGGCGCGATTGTTTGCAGTTACTCACCCACCGTCGTACAGGTCAAATCTTTTTGCGAAGCCTTACAGCAGGCGAGGTGTTTTGTCGACGTGCTCACGCTCGAAACGCTGCTGCGGCGCTGGAACATCGACGGGCTCTCGGTGCGGCCGGAATTGCGCATGATCGGCCATACCGGCTTCCTCACCTTTGCCCGCAAAGTTGAACCGCCGGCGCGATCCGCGGAAGATACAGTTGAAACGGAAATCGCGGAAAGCAGCTCGGAAGATGAACACGAGATGGATGAATCGCTCGAATCTTAATTGAGATTCTTCTCGGCGGCAATACGAACCGCGTTGTGCCGGAAGCGCCGTGCTCGGTTTTAGTGGTGCGTCCGAATCAACGTGGAACCCAAATCGCCTGAAATAAAAAAGCCCAACTGCTTTTTTGCTGTTGGGCTTTTTTGTTTTATTATCCAATCAAGCCAATTGACCTCGGACTTCGGACTTTCGACCTCGGACCTCATTTTAACACCATCAGTGCAGCGTAAAGTTGATCATAATCCCTCTGGTATTCCCGGTGAGTGGCTCCGGCAAATCGGTGAAATCATTTTTCTCATCGCCAATGCGTTGTTGGGTGTAGTCAAAATCCTTCCAGAAAACTTCCGCGCCAACCGATAAAAATCGCACCAGACGATACTCGGCGCCTAACGCCCAGTTCACCCCGCCGCCGTTCAACACCGTGCCCAGCCCGTCTTCCGTGCCGAGAAAATTTGTGCCCAGGCCAAGCTTGCCATACGGCCGGAATTTTTCGTGCGGCCGAAATTTGTATTGCATGCCGATCTGAATGCCGACTAAATCATTTTCCCGATTCGGCTCCAACTCCTGCTGGTGTTTGCTGACATCGGCGCCCAGCCACAACGTAATCCGCTGTGAAACGCCGTAGCCAAGACTCAATGAAGCCGCCTCGCCTTTTTCCAGATTTCGATCTTTGGCCACATCCTGTGAACCGAGGCCGAGATTAAGTTTTAAGCCGATATTGGAATTTTTGTCGTTGGCGGCGGCAGGAGCCACGCGGCTCAACCAGCAAGCCATTAAAACGACGAACAGCAAACTCGTTTTCCATTTCATAAGAGATATTCCTTTCGCAAAATTGTTCCGTAGCACTGGGTGACAACGCTAAAAAAACGACGCCGAAATCATCCAATCTTTTTTCAGCTTTCATTACGTACAAAGAATATACCAGGTTTTCGGCTTAAGCTAAGTGGCGAAAAATTCGTGGGTGAAATCATCGCGGCTTCAACTTTTATATGTGAAAAACAACCACACTGTGGCAAATAAGTGCCACAAAATTTTTCTTGCATTTCGCCGATAGATTTGTATATTGGGCAGGAAAGATTTATTTCCAGCACATGACATGATCACACGGCCTTCGGGGAAAACACAGGATATTTCTTCTCAGCCGTTGGTTTTCTATCATCAAAATTGAAACGGAGCGGGTTATGAAAAGATTTCATCAATTCTTCTCGGGCTTTGGGCTTGGCTGGTTTTGGGCTTGTTTCATTCTCTCCTGCACTTCGGTTCGGTTCGTCGATGACATCGCCGCTGACGAATCCAGGATCAGGGCGCTCATGGCAAAAATTAAAGCGGACCCCGCCAATGCACAGGCCCTGCGCGATCTCGGCGTCATTTACTTTCAAACTCGAAATTACACGTCGGCGGAAGAATATTTGACCAAAGCTTTTGTCGAGAAACCGCTTGATCCGAAGACGGCTTTTTATCTCGGCATGGCTCTGGAGTTCCAGGACAAAATCCAACTGGCGCTGCGGTTTTACGAAAGGCACAAGGACGCTCCGCGCCTCTCTCCCTACCGCCGGCTGATGGCCGGGCGTTATCAGCAGCTCACGCTCGATTTGGCCCGCCAGGAGATTCGCGAACTCTTGCAACGAGAGCAACAACTGAGCGAGACGAGAATGTCTCCACAAGCGGTGGCCGTGTTTCCGTTGCGTTATCTCGGCGAGGATCAAAAATTCGCGCCATTGGGAAAAGGCCTGAGCGAGATGCTCATCACCGATTTGGGAAAGGTGGGTCAGCTAAAACTGCTGGAACGCATTCGCCTGCAAACGCTGTTGGATGAAATGGCGCTGGCGAAATCTGATTTCTTCGATCAGAGCACGGCGCCGCGTTTCGGCAAATTGCTGAGCGCCGGTCGAATCATCGCCGGCACTTACAACGTCACCGGCAAAGATCAATTGCAAGCTGACCTGCTCTCGTAGGATGTGATCAACCGCAATTTTCCGGCCGCGGCAACGGAGTCGGCGATGCTGCAAAATATTTTCCGCCTGGAGAAGGCGTTGGTCTTCAATGTCATTGCCGGCCTGGGCATCGAATTGACGCCGGAGGAACGGGAGAAAATTCAGTTTATTCCCACCCAAAACCTGCAAGCGTTTTTGGCCTACAGTCGCGGCCTGGAAAAAGAGGACGCCGGCGATTTTAAAACGGCGGCCGGTTTTTACCAACAAGCGATAAAACGCGATCCGAATTTTGGCGCCGCCATCACGAAAGCGGAAGTGGCGCAGGGTTTGAGCGCTACCGGCGGCAGCAAAGAAAGCGCAGTCGCTGTTGCTCAAACCATCGATCCGCCGATTCCGCCCACCAGCGCCTCGAATTTAGTGACGGATCGCCTGCAAAATTTAGGCGTCAACACCGGCTCGAATTTTGTCCCCGGACAAGATACCCGCAAGCCAACCGAAGAGGCCAATAAGGCGTACGGAGATTTGCCCAAACCGCCGGCGCCGCCGCCGCGGCAGTAGGCACATTATCAGCAGCGGTAGCAGTTGCAGTAGCTGAAGAATTCAATGACGAATTTAAAATAGGCTGAGGGAATTATGGCAATGTCTAAAAAAATGATGTGCATGCTCGCGGTTGCGGCGGCGATTTTTATCACAACCGCCCGAGCTTACGCTGCGGATATCTTTTGGAGCAACCCCCTGGGTGGTACCTGGAATAATCCGGCGAATTGGAATCCGAGCAGAGTTCCAGGCGCATCGGACAACGTCTTCATTACGCTGAGTGGTAGTTATACCGTCACGCTGGACGTCGATGCCTTCATCACCGGCTTAACCGTCGGCGGCGCCGGCAGCACGCCAACCCTTTTGCTCAATAGCCGCAGCCTTACGCTCAACGGTGCCAGCGCTTGGAACAGCGGCGGTATCGCCGGTCCGGGCATCATTGCCAGCAGCGGCAGCTTCAACATCACGCGCGGCGCTATTCAATTCCTCTCCTTTAACGCCATCATCAACAACGCAGGCACACTTACCTTGAGTAGCACGGATTTTCGCGCGGGCACGGGCGCCATCATAAACAATATGGTTGGCGGAATCGTTGCGCTGGAGGACGGCGCCTTCAGCAGTACAATTAGCATTGGAGGGGTGGCGACTCTCAATAACGCCGGCCGGGTGGTGAAAGCCGATAGCGCCGGCACGGCGACTTGGGGTGTGCGGTTCAACAATACCGGAGGGAGTATCGAAGTACAAGCCGGCACGCTTAGGTTTCCCGGCGGCGGCGCGAGCACCGGCGGCACATTCACCGTGGCGAGTGGGGCAACGCTGGATTTCAGCGGCGGAGCTATGCACGTTTTTTCCGGCAGCTATACCGGCGCGACGGCCGGCGCGGTGACGCTCAATCTTCAAATTGATCCCAGCGGTGTTGAGTTCAACTTTCCGGCGCCGGGGTTCAATTGGTTCAATGGTTCGATTACGGGGCCGGGTCCGGGCATCCTCACCAATAGTGGCAGTTTTAACCTCATGCAGCTTTGCGAATACTACTTTCCTCTTCACCTGGCGTGACAACCTCAATCTCTGATTGTTGGAGCAGCCTCTCCTCCTCTGAATCCAAATCACGCGCCCCTATATGAAGGACATTCGCTTCAGGGATAGGGCTAAAACCAGGAATTGTTCTTAGGAGTGACCGCCAACAGCGACCTGTCGCCATAGCCAGCCCCATCCCATCAAGAAAACCACTGATGGTGGTTTCGGGGGGTATTGAAATCTCCATGAGCATCGAACCACACGATACCTAATCGGTTTTGACCAATTCCTGCTATAGTACCAAGACAACTATTACAATTTCCAGCCAGCACAATGGGAAACATTTTGCTACTGATGGTTGAACTGATCTGCTCGGCTAACAATCGATTCAATTCAAATGTGGTCCCAATCTCAGTCGTAAAAGAAGCCTTTGACTCAATGCGATATGTACCAACTTGATGACCACAGTCTCGAAGTATTTGATCAACTCTATGTTGGGGGAAGTGCTCAGGCCCGCGCCCCGTTCGAATACCTTTATGACCTGAGTCATAAGGAATCTGAATAATTTGAATATTCACCAGTCAATCCTTTCAAAATGCCGATAAATTTTTTGATGTAGGATAAAACCACCGGCCTAACGATTGGACGGATTCATATGGATCAAAAAAATCCGTGAAAAATCATTTTGTTCGGCGGGTCGTTTGGAAATTGAATCATTTTTACCATTTCAGTATTACACTGGAAAAACTATCCCTGGCCTGCGGCGCCAGGGCAGGCACACCCGCGAAGATTTTGTAGCGCAGGCATCTTGCCCAATGTCACTAACTTTTTGAAGACAGCGGGCGACCCGTCTGCGCGCCGAGCCCGAATGAAGCATCTCATCGAAAAATTAATTTACATAATTAACAAAACCGGAGGACATATATACACTGAGGACAAAAACACACGATTGACTTTTTCCTGTTATTTTTGTATATTAATAGAAACACAGAAAACCTAGCGGCGATGCCAAGGCGCGCGGCAAGAGTTTTCCGATGGGCGCCAACGCGCGCCGCATCCAACACGGGCCAGTTTACTTTCTTCACGAGCGAAAAGCTGTTGATGGTTTTACGCGATTATGGCACCACAGAGATCATGCCGGTTTTCCAAAAATTTCTACCGCGCACTTACGTTGACCAGCTCATCGAAAACTCCTCGAAAAATTTCTATCAACGGGCTTTGACGCCCACGGTTTTACAATGGGGTTTTGTTTATCAACGGCTCAGCTCGGATCATACCTACGACGAGGTGGTGGCGCATCTCAAAAGTGGGGCGGCCGATCATTTAAGCCCTGATCTGAAAAAGCCGATCTCGGCACGTTTGCTCTCCGAAAGCACCGCCGCTTATAGCAAAGGTCGCCAGCGTTTTCCGCTTGAGGTGGCCAAACAAACGATGACCTACGCGGCCCAACAGATCCAACAAATGGTCTCGTCGTGGCATGGGCATCCGGTGTCGCTCATCGATGGCTCCACCTTTATGATGCGGCCCACCGAATCCTTGATCACGGATTACGGCGTCCAAACCAATCAACATGGCA
>Ga0247727_10014840_pt1 | contig 12872 bp, 12 predicted proteins | sample WisWelCaveWW1625_FD_202498 | JGI IMG/M metagenome (GOLD analysis project Ga0247727, IMG submission 202498) | Biofilm microbial communities from Wishing Well Cave, Virginia, United States - WW16-25 | ecosystem: Environmental > Aquatic > Deep subsurface > Groundwater > Cave microbial mat | place...
GCCTCCGGACAGGGCCTCGATCGGCCGCTCGAAGTCCTGTTGCGCAAAGCCCAGCCCGGCCAGAATGCGTTTGGCTTCGTGTTCGGGGTACAGATCGCGATGGGCGGCGTCCAGCACGGTCTTGCCGGCGAGCGTTTCCAATTCCTGCGGCAGGTAGCCGATCTTCAGCTTGGGCCGCTTGCGGATCGTGCCTTCATCCGGCGAATCCTCGCCGAGGATCATGCGCAGCAGGGTGGTTTTCCCGCTGCCGTTGGGGCCGACCAAGCCGGTCCTGGTTTCCGGGCGCAAGTGCGCGGTGGCATCTTTCAGCAGGATGCGCGTGGAGAATTGCTTATTGACGTGTTCGATTTGGAGCATGGCAATACGAATCCATTGAGTGTGCCGTCAGCGAATAAATGTGGACAGACGAAGACGTCAGTCAGAGGAGGAGGACGAAGAATTGACTGGTGGCAGATTGATGGGCCACGTAGCGAACCTCAAATTGTTATAGGGCTTGCCAACCGACCTTCGTCGGACGAAGCCGACTACGGTGGGCGAAGGTTGGTGGAGCTGGCCGGGATTGAACCGGCGACCTCCTGCATGCCATGCAGGCGCGCTCCCAACTGCGCCACAGCCCCACTCGACCGACATAATTAGTCAAACATAACAGGGAGAACGGCTTGGAACGGAAGGGATGCTAACACGGGCTCGCCTTGCTTGACAAGCATGGCGGTGCATCCTACTATTGAGCGCACCAAGCTCTGCCAGGCTCTGATGTGGTGCACGCAGCCCGGTCAGGGCTCTTTTTTTGAGCAGAGCAATTTGAGGAAGCATGGCTAATCTCGTGATCGTCGGCACCCAGTGGGGCGACGAAGGCAAGGGGAAGATCGTGGACATCCTGTCGCGCGACGCGGACATCGTCGTGCGTTATCAGGGGGGGTCCAACGCGGGCCACACGGTCATCAATCACCACGGGACCTTCGTGTTCCATTTGATCCCGTCCGGCATTCTCTATCGCGGCAAGATCTGCATGATCGGCAACGGCGTCGTTATCGATCCGGCCTCGATGATCGAGGAAATGGACGGGCTGCAGGCCAAGGGCATCAAGATCGGGAGAAACTTCGTCGTCAGCGAGCGGGCGCATGTGATCCTGCCGTATCACAAGGCGATCGAAAAGGCCTCCGAGCAGTCCAAGGGCTCGCGGAAAATCGGGACGACGGGACGCGGCATCGGGCCGTCCTACGCCGACAAAATGGCTCGCATCGGCATCCGCATGGGCGATCTGCTCAATCCGCAGCTCTTCCGGCGTAAGCTGGATGAAAACGTGGCGGAGATGAACACATTTCTCCAGCGGCTCTACCAGATGGAAGGCTTCCAGGTCGAAAAGATCTTCCAGCAGTATCGGGGCTATGCCGATCGGTTGAAGGACCACGTCGCCGACACGACGGTGCTGCTGAACAACGCCATCGAACGCGGAAAGTGCGTGCTGTTCGAGGGGGCGCAGGGCACGCACCTGGACGTGGACTGCGGAACCTATCCCTATGTGACATCTTCCAGCGCCGCGGCCGGCGGCGCCTGCACTGGGACCGGCGTGGGACCGACGAAAATCGATGGGGTCGTGGGCATTACCAAGGCATACACGACGCGGGTGGGTGGCGGACCGTTCCCGACCGAGTTAAAAGATGCCGTGGGTGAAGGCTTGCAGGAGCGGGGCAAGGAATTCGGCGCTACGACCGGCCGGCCGCGGCGCTGCGGGTGGTTCGACGGGGTCGTCGTGCGCTATGCCACGCGCGTCAACGGGCTCACCTCGCTGGCCGTCACCAAGCTGGACGTGCTCGACGGGTGCAAGGAGATCAAGCTCTGCACCGGGTATCGTTACAACGGCCAGCTCTACAAGGATATGTCGGCGGATCTGCAAATCTTGACGGACTGTGAGCCGGTCTATGAAACTTTCAAGGGCTGGGCGACCCCGACCACCGGGATCACGTCCTATGCCAAACTCCCAGCGCAGGCGAAGCGGTATCTTGCGCGGATCGAGGAAGTGGCCGCCTGCCCGATCGACATCGTCTCCACCGGGTCCAAGCGCGACGAAACGATTGTGCTCAACAATCCGATGGCGCCGAAGCGGCGCAGGCCTATGGCAAAATCCCGCCGCAAACGGTAGAAACGTTATCCGTCACTCGTCATTCGTTCTTGAACAAGTACCTACCGAAAATGGTAAGCTTGCGTTGCTTCGTCGAATGACGGATAACGATTCACGAATCACGTCTTCGGAGAGCCGGTAGCTCAGTCGGTAGAGCATCGCCCTTTTAAGGCGAGGGCCCTGGGTTCGAGTCCCAGCCGGCTCACCATCCCAAGCGCGGCATGTCGTCCCGCAGCTTTTCCCGTCTCTGCGCCGCGCTTTTGGCGCGACTGAAACATGCGGGCGACATCCCTTTAGGCAATGGCGCGCCAGTCGTACCAATGGGCCATGGCGTTTGATTGCTAAACAGGGTGTCGCTGCGCGACTTACGATCATAAGCTTCGCTTGAGCCGCTCGCTCTTCGTGCTCTTCATCGCGTTATCGAATTTGACGCGCACGGATAAAACCCTTAATCTAGCCTCGTTCTTTCTTTCCCCTTCCACCCCCGAGGTCCCTTGCTGACCTTTAGCGAACCTTCCCTCCGCGCCTCCGATCCAGACGCCCCCGTGTACGGGCCCGTCCGATTCATCGGACGGGCAGGGCTCGTGAAGAATCTGGCCGGGCGCTGCAGCAACTGGCAGTCGGTCCTGCTCTATGGCGGGCCGAAGCTCGGGAAAACATCATTGCTGCTGCAGCTTCGGTGGGTGCTGGAACGCCAGCAGACTCCGTCCTGGGCCAATCCTGCCGTGCAATATCTCGATCTGCTCGACCAGGATATCCGTCGCAAGTTTCTGGTCGGGGAGTGGGATCAGGTGCAGGCGCTGCTCCTCGACAATTGCGATGCGTTAATGGTGGAGGGGGATCGGCTGGCAGAGAAGATGGCATACTATGCGCAGCGTGGTGCGTCCGGCCAGGCGGTCGTGTGGGCGGGCGATCGCACGTGGTATGAGTATGCCAAAAGTTCAAAAACCGAGTTGAACCTCCAACTGGCTCCGCTTGCCGTGCTGCTCAACAATGAAGCGCGCTCGCTCGTGGGGCCGGCGCTTCAACCGGCGCAGATCGAAGCCGCCCTGCAGTACGCCGGGACGCATCCCTACGTGCTCAAAGTGCTGCGGACGCAGTTGCTGGCGGCCGAGCCGAGAGTCGGAACCAGGGTGGTGTTGCGTGCGGTAGCCAAGCAACTCGAACCGTTTTTTGAGGCCTGCGTGAAAGCGATGGTTCCGGGCGAGCGCAGGCTGTTCCGCTGGCTGGCAAAAAAAGGAAAGCCTGTGAATCCCAAAGAGGCCGCCAAAGCGGTCAAGGCCGGTTCCGTGAAGCAGACTGCAGATACGTTGTGTTATCTTGGCGTCATCAGCCGGTGGAACCTTGAGGCAGGAGCCATGCTTCAGGCAAACTGCCAACTCTTGAATGACTGGTACCTCGCAGCGAAACGCGGATAGCGCCCATGATGAAAGTGACGCGATCGGCCGTGGAGCACTTGAAGGCGCTGGTTCTCGCGCATCCGGAGGATCCCATCGTTCGCGTGCAGGTCAGAGATCTGGACGAGCACCGCTTGACCTTTAACCTCACCCTTGAGGCGACGGTCCAGCCGGACGATGCGGTGCAGGCCCTCGACGGCCTGACGGTGGCGGTGGCCGCAAGCAGCGCCGCGCGTTTGGACGGCATCACCATGGATTACCAGGAGCCGGGTGGATTCAAGTTCCACCATGCCGAACATCAGGAAGATTTCCGGCTCGATCTCATCAATTTGAACTGATCGTACTTTTAACCAAGGAGCAGACATGGCGGATGTCACGACACCATCGGGATTGAAATATGAGGACCTCAACGTGGGCACCGGCGCCGAAGCCAAGACGGGACAGACCGTCAGCGTGCACTACACCGGCTGGCTGACGGATGGGAAGAAGTTCGATTCCAGCGTGGATCGGAAGCAACCGTTCGAGTTTCCGCTCGGCATGGGGCGGGTCATCAAGGGCTGGGATGAAGGCGTGCAGGGCATGAAGATTGGCGGCAAGCGCAAGCTGACGATTCCTCCTGGGCTGGGCTACGGCGCCCGAGGAGCCGGCGGAGCCATCCCGCCCAACGCCACGTTGATCTTCGACGTCGAACTGCTGGGCATCACGTAAGCCTCTCCATATGGACAGTTCGCGAGAGCAGTTTTTTGCGCCATGCCCTCGCGGGCTTGAGACTGTCCTTGCCGATGAGCTGAAGGAACTCGGCGCCCAGGGTCTTGCATCGACGCCGGGCGGGGTTGGATTCACCGGCCCTTTCGATTTCTGCTACCGCGTCAATCTCGAGAGCCGGATCGCCAGCCGCGTGCTCTGGCGCGTCTGGCAGGGACCCTACCGGAGCGAGCAGGACCTCTATGACGCGGCTGCCGCGCTCCCCTGGCGCGACTGGTTCACTGTCGAGCGCACGATCAAAGTGAAAGTCAGCGCGCAGCAGTGCCCGCTCAAAAGCCTCGACTTCGTCACCCTCCGCATCAAGGACGCGATCTGCGATACATTTTTCACGGTGGTGAAGGCCCGTCCCAGCGTGGACACGGCGAATCCGGACGTGCGGATTGACGCATTTCTGGATGCGACACACGCGACGCTCTATTTGGATACGTCCGGCGAGCCGCTCTTCAAGCGAGGTTTCCGCGCGGCGCGCACCGAGGCGCCGCTGCGGGAGAATCTTGCCGCCGGCATTCTGAAGTTGGCCGGCTGGACGCCCGAGCAGGCGCTGCTGGATCCGATGTGCGGGGGCGGGACATTCCTGGTGGAGGCAGCCCAGATCGTCCGACACATCGCGCCCGGGCTTGGCCGCCGCTTTGCGTTCGAGAAACTGAACCGGTTTCAGGATAAGTCGTGGCAAGCACTCTGCGAAGCCAGCCGCGCGCAGCAACAGCCGGCGAGGCCGCTCAGCATTTACGGAAGCGACGTCAACGGCAACGTACTGTCGGCGGCGAGGGCCAATCTGGAAACAGCCGGTCTCGCCGATGCCGTGACGCTCAAGCAGGTCAGCATGCTGGACGTGAAGCCGCCGGCGGAGTCAGGGATTCTTGTGATGAATCCGCCCTACGGGGTTCGCACGGGCGAGCAGGACGACCTGGCCGAGTTGTACCCGCTCCTGGGCGACGTGTTGAAGCAGCGCTTCGCCAGCTGGCGCGCCTGCATCTTCACCGCCGACCTGCGTCTGCCCAAGCTGATCCGCCTGACTCCGTCCCGCCGTACGCCGCTCTTCAACGGCGCCCTCGAGTGCCGGCTTTATGAGTTCCGGCTCGTCCAGGGCTCGATGCGCCGGCCATCGCCGAAACAGGCGGGGGCGGTGTGACATGGCACGCGGACTTGCGCTGGCGATCGGCGGCGGAGTCTTGGCGGCTGCGATCGGATGCGCCGTCACGCCGCCGGCCGACGTTCTCCCGGACAAGCGATTGCCGGTCGCCTTGTTGCTGGGCACGGTCCGCGACGAGGTGGAGCGTGGACAGGGCGCCCCGCCGGTTCCGATCCCGGCGGGGCTGGACGGGGCCGCGGCGGATGCCGTGCTGTTCAAACTGCCGCTGGCCATGCAGACGTTGGCGGAACCCTGGCGGGGCTTCGAGATTCTCGAACAGCGGGTGTTTCGCGTGGCGGTGGCCACGTTGCGGCAACACTCGGCGGCGGAACTGACGACGGCATTGCACGATATGCTCGGCCGCCCGGCTGCGCTGGGCGCGCTGACGTCGCCTCCCGCCTCTGCGAAGCCGGAGGATCACCTCGCCTATCTCGAAGCCGTGCTCGTCGAGGCGGACCGCCATCGGGCACGCGCGATCGAAGCCCTGGGCGAATCCGAACGGCGGTTTCTCTTCGAGCAGGCGATGTTCCTAGCCGACAATTTTGTTCCGCAACTCTCCGAGCAGAACGAGGAGCACCGCGTGCGCGCGCTCCTCAATAACCGTTTTTTCAAGCTGACGGCCGATCGCATCGACGGGATGGAGTTGCTCGCCGCGGCGCAGGCTGTCGCGAGCCTGGCGGACGAAGACTGGCTGGGGGCGGCGCAGTCGGCCTTCAGCCGTCTGCCGCCCCAGACTCAGTCGTTGCCCTGGGTGACGGGCACGGTCGTGCTGGTGAAGGAGACGCCGGCCGGATGGATCGTCATCGGGGGGCCTGGCCCCAATACCTATCGTGAAGCAGGGCAGCGGATCGCGCTGCTGCTCGATCTCGGCGGGAACGATACCTATGCCGGGTTCTCCGCTCCGATGGACGAGACACAGGGCATCAGCGTGGTCATCGATTTCGAGGGGGACGATATCTACGAGGCGGGTCCATTGGGATTGGCCGCGGGACGGCTCGGAGTAGGCATGCTGGTGGATTGCGCGGGTGACGATCAGTATCGCCTGGCAGCGGGAAGCGGCGGGGCCGGTTTCGCGGGCATCGGCCTGCTGGTCGACCAGGCCGGCAACGACCGTTATACGGGGGCCCGCTTTACGCAGGGCGCGGCGATCGGTGGAATAGGTCTGCTGGTGGATCGATCCGGAAACGACGACTACACCGGCTTCGGCTATGCAATCGGGTTTGGCGGGCCTCTCGGAATCGGCGCGGTGATCGATCTGACGGGGAACGATGCGTACCGATGCGGAAGCCGCGCTCCGAGCGGGGAGGACCAGGCAGAGACGTCCGGCGGGGCGCGCATTCAGTCTGACTGTTTCGGGATCGGCGCCGGCGCCGGCCAGCGGCTTCTGCCCAGGCAGGAACCGCCGGTCGTCGACGATGTCGCCGGCGGGATCGGGCTGGTGCTGGACCAGGATGGACACGACCGCTATGTCAGCGCCAATTTTTCACAGGGCCTCGGTTACTACTTTGGGATCGGGATCAAGATGGATGAGCGGGGCCACGACCGGCATGACGCGGCGCGCTACGGGCACGGCGCCGGCGCGCATTTTGGGGTCGGCCTGTTCGTGGATCGCGCCGGCGCCGATCGCTACGGATCGGCCGGGCCGTTGTATAACGGGGCCGCGGCCTGGGATCGCAGCGTGGCGCTGGCCGTCGATGATGGGACCGATGACGACACCTATGATCTGACGCGTTCCACGGGACTCGGCATTGCCGATCACCATGCGTGGAGTCTGTTCGTGGACGCCGGCGGTCGCGATCGGTACCTGGTGCCTCAGGGACTGGGTTCTGCGGGGCACGGCAGCGCGAGCGGATTCCTCGATCTGGGCGGGGAGGATCGGTACGAGACCGCGATGCCGGTGCGTCAGGGCGCGGTCCTGCGTCGTAACGGGCCGGGCGATCTGTTCGTGGATCGTTGATCCAGTCGTAGGTCGGCAAAGACGAAGCCGTCGCGCGTGACGATTTCGCCTGGCAGGATCGCGACGGGCTCTTTGAACATCGGGCCGGTGTAGGCGAAGGTATGAAATTCCCCCCGCTCTCCGCAGGGGTCCACGCCATCCGGTAAATCCTTGAGCAGCCACTCATCGAAAGTCCGGCCGGCAAAGGTGGGAGGCAACTGCTTCGGATCCACGCAGGTCAGATAGGCCCGAAGACCCGCGGCGATCATGCGGTTGGCCAACGGTCCTGTCGGCTGTCCCCAGAGCGGGAACATCGGCTGGATACCGGTGCCTGCCAGCATCTGTTCACGATACTGCCGTACGTCCTGCAGAAACAGATCGCCGAAGGCCATGTGCGTGATGCCGTCGGCCTTGGCCCGGGCGATGGCGTCGCGCATGGCGTCTTCGTAGGCAGCGTTGGAGCAGGGGTGCGGCAGGGATATTTTAATGAGCGGCAACCCGGCGCCCGCAGCCTGCGCGTCGAGCAGTGCCTCACGCACGGCGTGCATGGCGACGCGTCCCGCTTCGCGATTCAGCGTGGTCAGCAGCCCGACCACGTCCACGTCGCCGCGGGTCCGCAGCATATGGAGCGTCCAGGCGCTGTCCTTCCCGCTGCTCCAGGACAGCCAGGCCCTGGGTTTGCGGGTGGGTGGATTCGGCATGTGAGGAGAGGTATCATAGGCCGTCAATCCGTTCAACGGGGATTCGACGTAGGATGTAAGGAATGAGCAGCCTCCCCGACGAAGGGGTATCCACAGAAAGGAAGGCGCCATGGACCAGAAAACCGCGAAAGCCGTGCCCAGGCCGGCGATTCCCGATCCGATCAAGAAGGTGACGAAAAGCGAATCGGAGTGGAAAGCCGCGCTGGCAGCGGAGCAATTTGACGTGCTCCGTCACGAGGGGACCGAGCGGCCCTTTACCAATAAGTATCACGACAACCACGCCGCGGGCATATACAACTGCGCCGGCTGCGATCTGCCGCTTTTTTCATCCGAGCAGAAGTTCGACAGCGGCACCGGTTGGCCGAGTTTCTGGCAGCCGATCGATCCGCGGGTGGTCGGCACCACCGTCGATCGCAAGTTCTTCCAGACGCGGACCGAGGTCCACTGCGCGCGGTGCGACGGGCACCAGGGCCATGTCTTTCCGGACGGGCCCAAGCCCACGGGCCTGCGCTACTGCATCAACTCGGCGGCGCTGACATTCGTGCCGGCGTAACCAGCACGAACTGTCCAGCTATTTATTCCGCGCCTTGACGACTACGGCGCTCACGTCGTCCAGACGGACTGCGGCGTCGTAGAAATCCATCCCTGCCAGTTGGGCCACGTGCACGGCGTGTGTGCCCACTTTCGCGACGGTGCCTTCCAGCTCCTGTCCTGATCGCAACTTCAGCTTCACGCGTTTACCCATCTGGTGTTCGAGCGTCTTGCCGATCCAAGCGGACTCGTTCACCTCGATGCCGACCTCGTCGGCGTGGAGTTCCGGCGTCGTGATGAGCAGACCGGTCAGGAAGCAGACTGCGATGGCTGCGGAGCGTATTGAAGACACGTAACTGGTGCGCATAGTGACCTCCTGTTTTAAGGGTGGCCGGGTTATAGCAGAATGGGCCGGTGCGCTCAAGGCGTTGCTGCGAGCTCCGTCTTTCACCTGTAATCGGCTTGGAGCCGTGGTGTGCGTGCAATGAAGCGACAGGCAGCACTGTGTTGACATCTCTTACTGCATATGCAATTATATAGTCGTTCATCTGCCGTGGAGTGAGGAGCGGCAAGGGGAGGCGCGAATGAAAACTATTTCGGTGCGAGAACTGCAGAAATGCATCAAGGAATGCGTGGATCATTCACAGAAGGCCTGCGTAGTCGTGACGCGGCATGGCAGGCCGTCGGCGATGCTCATCGGTGTCGAGGGAAAGGACTGGGAGCATCTTGTAACGCATACGGCGCCCGAGCTGGCGAAGCACATTGCCGCAAAACCGCGCCGCGTCAGACCGAAGCAGGTCCTGCCTGTCCAGGGAAAGCCGACGCTTGAACCATCCGGACAGGCGCAATCAGGGCAAGCGGAGCAGCCCAAGCCATCGGAGTTTCTTCAGACTATCCGCCGGTTCATTCCGGGCCTGTAATGTGCGGTCTCTGTTCGATGGGGTGGCGCAGAGCCTTCCTACAGAGTCAAAAGGCCAAACATGAACACCACGGCAGGAAGGAGTTGAGGACGTGATCCAGTCGCCCTTTAACTGGAAACAAGCAGGTGTCTGGGCACTGACCGTAACACTGGCCGCATTTTTTCTCCTCGCCGGCGGCCTCAAACTGCGTGGAGTCCCTTCGCAGGTCGAGAATTTTGCTCACTGGGGTTACGCCGGGTGGTTTCTCTACGTTGTTGGTACGATCGAGGCGGCAGGAGCGATCGGGCTGTTGGTGCCGCGCCTCGCCGGATTTTCTGCGCTGCTGCTCGGCGGTACGATGTTCGGCGCCTCGCTGACCCATCTGGTTCACCATGAAATGAAAGCGGTTCCCGTTCCGCTGGTCATCCTGGGTCTGCTGGCGGTGATCGGCTATGCCCGGCGCGGTCCTGTGGTGGCGTTCTACGAACGGCTGATAGATAGCTAGGGACTGCCTGATACTGAAACCTGGCAGCCGCATACGGCGATATGGTAGTTCTTGGCTGCCATGGCGCCGTCGCTTCTCTTGCTGATCCCTCCGCTCACCCAACTCAATACGCCCTATCCGTCCACGGCGTACCTCACGGGCTTTCTCCGTTCGCGGGGGTATAGGGTCCACCAGGCCGATCTGGGGATTGAAATGGTGCTGGCGCTGTTCTCGCGGGCTGGATTGTCCAGCGTGTTCGAAGCCGTGCGTGCGCTCGGCTTCGAGGCTCCGGGCGAAGCGCGGCAGATGCTGTCGCTGGAGGCGGCGTATCTGGACACGATTGATCCCGTCGTGGCGTTTCTTCAGGGGCGCGACCTCAGCCTGGCGCCACGGATTTGCCAGGGCCGGTTTCTGCCGCAGGGCCCGCGCTTTACGCGCGCATCGGTCTCCCGGATCGTCTCGACGACGGATCATGCCAAGCATCTGGCGACCCTCTATCTGGAAGATGTTGCGGATCTGGTGCAGGCCACGGTGGCCCCGCAGTTCGCGCTCAGCCGGTACGCGGAGCACGTCGGGACGTCGGCTGGTTCGTTCGATACGATCCTGCAGGCGCTTGCGCCGGTGCCGAGCCTGACGGACGAGTGGATGCTGGAGGCTCTCTGGCGACATGTGGGCTCGGCCGATCCGACCGTGGTCGGGGTGAGCGTGCCGTTTCCCGGCAATCTCTACGGGGCATTTCGTGTCGCTCAGGCGCTGAAGGCGCGGCGGCCCGAGGTGAAGATCGTGCTGGGCGGCGGCTATGCGAATACGGAATTGCGGCGGCTCAGCGACCCGCGCGTGTTCGAGTATCTGGATTATGTGATGCTCGATGACGGAGAGCGGCCCTGGCAGTGTTTGTTGGAGCATCTGTCGGGCACACGGACGGAACGGGAACTGAAACGGACGTTTGCGCACACGAACGGCGCGGTCGTCTGGCGTGACGGAGCACGCGAACCGGATGTCAGCATGGCGGAGGCCGGCACACCGACCTACGCCGGCCTGCCGCTGGATCGATATCTCTCCATTCTCGATACGCTCAATCCCATGCACCGCCTCTGGTCGGACGGACATTGGAACAAACTCACGGTCGCGCATGGCTGCTACTGGAAGCAGTGCACCTTTTGCGACGTCGGGTTGGACTACATCGGCCGGTACGAGGCGGCGCCGAGCCAGATCCTGGTGGATCGTATCGAGGCGTTAATCGCCGAAACCGGGCGGCGCGGATTTCACTTTGTCGATGAGGCGGCGCCGCCGCACAGCCTGAAAGACCTCGCGTTCACGCTGCTCGAGCGCGGCACGACGATCACCTGGTGGGGCAACATCCGTTTCGAGGAGGCCTTCACGCCGGACCTCTGCCGACTGCTGGCGGCCTCCGGTTGCGTAGCGGTCAGCGCCGGCCTCGAAGCGGCCTCGGATCGCTTGCTGGCGGAGATGAAAAAAGGGATTACGGTGGCGCAAACCGCGCGCGTGGCGGCGGCATTCCGCGGGGCCGGCATCCTCGTGCATGCCTATCTGATGTATGGACTGCCAGGGGAGACGGTTGCGGACACCGTGGATGCGCTTGAACGGGTCCGGCAGTTGTTTGCGAAGGATCTGCTGCAGTCGGCGTTTTGGCACCGGTTTGTCGCAACGGCACACAGTCCGATCGGGCTCAATCCGGCTGCGCACGGCATCCGAATCACCGGCCCGTCGTTCGGCGGATTTGCCGAAAACGACCTGACACACGACGATCGAAAGGGCAGCGCTCCGGCATGGCTGGGGGCCGGGTTGAAGCGGGCCGTGCTTGCCTATATGGAAGGCGAGGGCCTGCCCAAGGATGTGCGACGGTGGTTCGAGCGATCGGTGCCCAAGCCGACCGTGCCGAAGAACTGGGCCAGCCGTGCGATGCGCTCAACGGAAGATGGTCGCGCCCGCGGCTTCCGTAGCCCCGAGGTCTCGGCAGAGGGGCGTTCTGGATTGGTTGATCGGAAGCTGGTATGGATCGGGGGAACCCCTGTCGTCGGGTCTGCCGGGCGCGGCCGGGCCCGGGTGATTTTGCCGAGCCGCGATCATGACGCGGAGTTACAGATGGGCTCCGAACAAGCAACGTGGCTGGTGGAATTGATTCGACGCTCGACGCCGGCTCGCAGTGTGCACTATGCCGTGTTGAGAGATGTGCGAGCACAGTATCCAGGCGGTGTCCGCGGGTTCGATGCGATGCTGCGCTCGGAGGCATGGAAGCAGGCCAGGTCCGTCGGACTGCTTCTCGTCTGAAAACACGAGAGCCGCCCACCCTCACATGACGGCGAGCGGCTTCGCTCGAATACTCCCGCGTCTGTCGCTTATTTCGGTTGCGACGTGTAGCGCAGGTACGGCTTCACAGTCTTGAAACCGGGGAACAGCTTTTTGGCGTCTTCGTCGTTGACGGCCGGCGTGATAATGCAGTCCTCGCCGTTCTTCCAGTTGGCTGGCGTGGCCACCTTATGCCTGGCGGTCAGCTGCAGCGAATCGATCACGCGCAGCAGCTCGTCGAAATTCCGGCCGCAGGACGCCGGGTAGGTCAACGTGAGCTTGACCTTCTTGTCCGGGCCGATGATGAACACGGAACGCACCGTCATGTTGTCGAGCGCGTTCGGGTGGATCATGTCGTAGAGTTGGGCCACGTTCTTCTCCGGGTCGGCGATCAGCGGGTAGTTGACGGTGGTGTGCTGCGTTTCGTTGATGTCGCCGATCCAGCCCTTGTGCGCGTCAATGGGGTCCACGCTGATCGCGATGACTTTCACGCCGCGCTTTTTCAGCTCCGGCATGATCTTGGCCACCGTGCCCAATTCAGTCGTGCAGACCGGCGTGAAGTCCTTGGGGTGCGAGAAGAGGATGCCCCAGCCCC
>Ga0247727_10014841_pt1 | contig 12872 bp, 8 predicted proteins | sample WisWelCaveWW1625_FD_202498 | JGI IMG/M metagenome (GOLD analysis project Ga0247727, IMG submission 202498) | Biofilm microbial communities from Wishing Well Cave, Virginia, United States - WW16-25 | ecosystem: Environmental > Aquatic > Deep subsurface > Groundwater > Cave microbial mat | place...
CGGGCATTCCATCATCAATCGCTTCATCATCGGCGGCGAGGGGCATGGATTGCTGACGAGCGACAAAGACTTTGCGCTGGCCAATCGCAATTACAAAAACAAGCTCGAAGCCGGGTATGGCTTTTTCAACCTGGGTTATCAGATTATTGCAAACGGCGGCTTCTCGTTGTATCCGCTGATTGGAATCGGCGGCGGGCATCTCAAACTGAAGATCACCGAGCGCGCCTCGCCTTCATTTGACGACGTGTTGGCAAATCCTAATCGCAGCGCGGAGCTTTCGACCGGCGGATTATTGTTGCACGCGTCTCTTGGTTTTGATCATCTCGTCGGAATGCGCCGCGATGGCGGCAAGCACGGCGGTTTCATGCTCGGCCTTCGCGCCGGCTACATTTTCGCGCCGATCAAAGATGACTGGCGCTTGAACGCCTCCGAGATCGCGGGCGGTCCGGAGCTTGGCGTCACCGGCCCGTTTGTTCGCCTGATGATCGGCGGCGGGCACGGCAAATAACTTGATCTTGTCAACGCAATTGTCGTTGCTTTTCGCTTAAACTTTAGAACTTTCATGCCGCAATTTTCCTCGACGCTGAAAACTTGGGGGCGCGGGCTGATCGCCGGCTGGCTCGTCTGGACCGTTTTCGCCGCCTTTTATGCGGGCGTGCTGTATCTTTCGGAGAATGTTCCCTACATTTATGCTCTGCCCACCTCGCTGATGTCGCATTATCTCATGGCAATTTTCAGCATTCCCATCTGGTTCTGGACGACGCGGGTGTTGACGAAAGGCAATGGGGTTGCGCAAATATCGGGGCATATTATCGGCGCATTCGTTTTTGCGGCGCTTTGGCACAAAAGCTATTGCCAAATTTTTATCTGGGCTTTCGGTCTGGAAACGTTTGACGCCGCGCAGATGGAAAGAACCAAATATTGGCAGATGTTCGGCGCGATGACGATCTATGGCGTGATCGTCGGTGTGTTTTATGTTTTACGGCATCAGCGGCAGCTCCGTGAGAAGGAACAACGCGAAGCGGAGCTGCGTTTGCGCACCAATCAAATGGAACTCGCCGTTTTGAAAGCGCAGCTCAATCCGCATTTTCTTTTCAATACGCTTAATTCCATCAACGCGCTCGTCGGCAGCGATCCCGAAGCGGCGCGCAAAGTTTTGGCCCAGCTTGCCGAGGTGTTGCGTTACTCGCTCGAAAGCGATCGTCAACCGCTCGTGCCGCTCGCGGACGAGCTGCGTTTTGTCGAAACGTATTTGGCTATTGAAAAAGCGCGCTTCGGCAGGCGTTTGCAGATTAAAATGGAAATTGACGCGGCCGCGAAATCGCTGCTGGTGCCGCCGATGATTTTACAACCACTCGCCGAAAACGCCGTGAAACATGGCATCGCCCCCAAAGAGGAAGGCGGCGAACTCTCATTGCGGATACAGCAACACGGCAATCATCTCGAAATCGAAGTGGCGGATAATGGGCTGGGAATGAATGGGGCGCCTGCAGAAGATCTGCTGCATCATGGCCGCGGCCTGCATCACACGGATTTACGGCTGCGTAAAATGTTCGGCGAAGACTCGGCTTTACAGGTGAGCAACGGGAAAGAGGGGTTTCGCGTAAAGTTCAAAGTGCCGGTCAGTGAACCTTGATTTTGTGTATATAAAAGCAAAAACTTTCACGCAAAAACGTCCCGTGAGCGGGACAAAGGCACCGCAAAGAAAAGCTTTGCGAGTTCTTTGCGTCTTCGCGTGCGCTTTTGTTTTTGGTTGTGGCTTGTCCACGTTGGGTAGTAGCAACGAAAAACATGGTCAATTTTCAATTGAAAATTTTCAATTGAAAATTTATAATGCTTTCACGTCATGGTCAAATTACGCCGCTGCCGCCGGCTCGACCCACTTCCCGTGTGCTTTAATCAACTCAATCAATTTTTCGTCCGCCAGCTCTTCCGGAATATTCCGTTCCACAATTTCTTTGCCGACGTACAAGTTGATTTTCTTCGGGCCGGTGCCGACGTAGCCAAAATCGGCGTCGGCCATTTCGCCGGGGCCGTTGACGATGCAGCCCATGATGGCGATTTTGACGCCTTTGAGATGGCCGGTCTTTTGTTTGATGCGCTCGGTGGTAGTTTGCAAATTAAACTGCGTGCGCCCGCAGCTCGGGCAAGAAATAAATTCCGTTTTGGAAATGCGCAAGCGCGTCGCCTGTAAGAGATTGTAGCTGAAACGCAAAGCGTCGGGCAAACGCACCTCGCCATAAATCAGCAACGCATCACCGAAGCCGTCGCAGAGCAAGCTGCCGAGTTGCGAGCTGGCATCGGTAAGCCAATGAGGATAATTTTCCGGAACATTATAGCGCCAGATGAGCGGAACATGGGCGCCGAGCTTATCGAGAGAAGTTGCAAAAGCGCGGGCCAACCCGATATCGCCAATCGCGCCGGCGCGCAAATCAAGGCCAACAGACCACTGTTGAAAATTTTCTTCGTTGGTTGCTTTGACGAGCCACGGCAATTTTTCAAACGCGCTGCCATTGGCAATGGCGGCGGTTGAAAAGACGATTTCGATGGCGCCGCGACGATCTTGTACTTTTGTAATCATCGCCTTTAACTCGGCGGCTTGAAGGGAGTCGCCGTCGATTAAAATCATTTGCGGCTCTACAGATGTCATGCCTGCCCTGCGCAGGCCAGGGCTGAAAGCATCTTGTTTATTATCCAGCACAGTGCCAGGCTGGAAAAAGATTCCTCCGGAATGACATTCTCTGCCGTTGCTTGATTTGATCTCTACAAACTCGACTTTGGTGGCGTCATCATTTGCCGGCGGCGCGCCCAAAACCGGCAAGGTGATATTTTTTTTCACAACGCCAATCGCGCGCAGATCATTGTCGTTGAAATCGTTCTCGCGCAACACCAAGCCGACACGCACTTGCTCTTTGCCGCCGAGCGCGCTTTCCGGGAAATCGACTCGCGACGTTTCGCGGCGCTGATAGGCATACGGATTAATTTTTTGAAAATAATCCGGCGCTGAAATCGGCAGCCGGGAGGAGGCCAGCGCCGCATTTGATTTTTTCAAAGCCTCATTAAACTTTTGCACCAATGCCTGCGCCACCGGAATTTCATAGATCGAATCTTCCGTCAACGAAACGCGAATCGTGTCGCCAATGCCGTCTTCCAACAACGAGCCGATGCCGACTGCGGATTTGATGCGCCCATCTTCTCCGTCGCCGGCCTCGGTGACGCCGAGATGAAACGGATACGTCATGCCAAGCTCGTGCATTTTCGCCGCGAGCAGGCGATAGGCCTGAATCATCACTTGCGGGTTCGAGGATTTCATCGAAATGACGAGCGCGCGATAATTGTACGTTTCGCAAATGCGGATAAACTCCAACGCCGATTCCACCATGCCCGCGGGGGTGTCGCCATAACGGTTCATGATGCGATCCGACAGCGAGCCGTGATTGACGCCGATACGCATCGCGACGCCGTGGGCTTGGCATTTTTTTACCAGCGGCGAAAATCTCTCCGCGACGCGCTGCAATTCGCCTTGATATTCTTCGTCGGTATATTCCCAAATCGCAAATTTCTTTTTATCGGCATAATTGCCGGGATTGACGCGAACTTTTTCGACGAAATCAGCCGCGATCAGCGCGGCATTCGGCGTGTAGTGAATATCCGCGACGAGCGGCACGCGAATGTTTTGCCGCCGCAATTCGGCCTTGATGTTTTTTAAATTCTCCGCTTCATTCATCGACGGCGCCGTGATGCGGACAATCTCGCAGCCGGCCTCGAATAATTCGATTGCTTCTTTAACGGTCGCCGCGGTGTCCATCGTATCCGCAATCGTCATCGACTGCACGCGGATGGGATTATTGCCGCCAACGCCGACGTCGCCGACTTTCACTTCGTGCGTTTGGCGGCGGCGATAAAAGAAGGGAGATTCGCAGTATGGGGATGGGGTGAAGGAATTCATTTATAATTTGAAATTTTGATTAAGATAATGGATGTGTTATTCTTTGCAGAAACTCATTTCTCTGCTTGAGATTTATGTGCGAGGGTATAAAAGTCAAAAAGGAGGATGGCGCCTCACTGCTGTTTCTTCACGACGTATTGCCACTGCTAAAAGCCGATTCATGCATAATGCCGCAACCGTTGCCCGTCCTATTGGAGTTATACCGTCAACGTATTCACCTCTCCACTTGAAGTGTTCATTCCAGTCATTGCTTCGAGGATTATACAGAGGGACTTCACTGCCAGTCTCTGAATCAAGAGAGCTTTGACGGGCAGCTTTACGAAGCGAACAAGAAACGCAGGCCAACGCTAAATTTGCGGCTATATTTTCGCCGCCAGCCGATTGGGGGACGATATGGTCGATGTGAAAAGTCGCTTCTTGCCCCTCCTGTGATAAGTGACAGTACTCACAACGCGAGCCAGCTCTTTCAATGACGAACCGCCGCAATTGAGCGAAAATATAGCTCATATTAGTTGATGGCTAATTGTGAAACTCTTTGCGCACGTAATCGTAGCAACGAAAGTAACTCGGCCAAATTCACCAATCCCTCTGCCTCCAGCCGTTCAATCGACGACAAGTCCTCGCCTCGATCTTGTTTGTCAAGCAAAAACTGCAACCGTGCATCAACGGCTTTGGGCAATTTGAATTGCTCTAAGTCCGTTGGCATTTCTAAATCGATAAGAATATTTTGAGGCATAATTTGAACTCCAATCTTGTGGTGCAACAAAAAATAATTGTAAAGACGAAAAAGAAGATGGTCAACTATATAAGCGGCATTTCCATGCAGCGAAGTTTCTAATGTATAAAATAAGGAATGCAAACTTATTTGTCAAAACAAATTTCGAGGGCGATTGTAGCTCAACATCTATGTTGAGAAGAAAAATAAGCGCAACATTTCTGTTGCGCTACCATTGCACCGAGCAAGAGTTAACTATGATACTCCTGCAAGCTCTTCACTCCCAGACGGTGCTCCTGCAGCGCTTTGATGCCCTCGACCGCAGCCGCCGCGGCTGAAAGCGTGGTCAAACAGGGAATTTTGCGATTGATGGCATGGCGGCCGATGGCATATTCATCATAACGCGAAAATTTTCCCAACGGCGTGTTGATGATGATTTGCACTTCGCCGTTGAGAATGTGATCGTTCACGTCGGGGCGGCCTTCGTGAACTTTGTAAATCGTTTGCACCGGCAATCCCGCGCCGCGCAACGCTTGCGCCGTGCCTTTCGTCGCCAACAGTTTAAAGCCGATTTCACGCAAGCGCCGCGCGATTGGAATCACCCGCGCCTTGTCAAAATCATTCACGCTGATAAATGCGGCGCCCGACGTCGGCAAGCCGTGTCCTGCCGCCATCTGCGCTTTGGCGAAGGCGATGCCGAACGTTGCGTCGATGCCCATTACCTCGCCGGTGGATTTCATCTCCGGCCCGAGATAGTTGTCCACGCCGGGAAATTTGATAAACGGAAACACCGGCGTTTTGCAGGCGACATGATGCCCTGCCGGTTTCGCGGGAAGATTAAATTCGGCAAGCTTATGCCCCACCATTAATTTCGCCGCGATCTTCGCCATCGGCACGCCGGTGGCTTTGCCGACAAAGGGAACGGTGCGGCTCGCGCGCGGATTGACTTCTAACACATACACTTCATTCTTCTTCATCGCAAATTGGATATTCATCAAACCGCAAACTTTGAGAACTTGTCCCAACTGCTCCGTCCATTCGCACATCAGGCGGCGATGCTCGGCGCCCAGCAAATACGGCGGCAGCATGCACGAGCTGTCGCCGCTATGAATGCCGGCCTCTTCGATATGCTGCATGATCCCGCCGATCCAAACATTCTCGCCATCCGCGAGCGCATCGACGTCGAACTCGAAGGCGTCTTCGAGAAACTCATCGATGAGAATGGGATGCGAAGGCGAAACTTCGGTGGCGCGTTTGATATAATCTTTTAATTGCGCGTCATCATAAACGATTTCCATGGCGCGGCCGCCGAGCACATACGACGGCCGCACCAACACCGGATAGCCGATTTTTTTAGCAACTTTTTGCGCTTCTTCAAACGAGAACGCGATACCATTATTCGGTTGCCGCATGCCTAAACTCCCGAGCAATTCGCCGAAGCGCCCGCGATCTTCGGCGAGATCGATACTGTCGGGCGAAGTGCCGATGATTTTATAGCCGGCGCGTTCCAGCGGAATCGCGAGCTTGAGAGGCGTTTGTCCGCCAAATTGCACGACGATGCCGTCCGGCTGCTCCAATTCCAAAATATGCGAGACGTCTTCGAATGTCAGCGGCTCGAAATAAAGTTTGTCGGCAATATCGTAATCCGTGCTCACCGTTTCCGGATTGCAATTGATCATGATCGTTTCGTAGCCCAGCTCGCGCAAGGCCATCACGCCGTGCACCGCGCAATAATCGAACTCGATGCCCTGCCCAATGCGATTCGGCCCGCCGCCGAGAATCACGATTTTTTTGCGATCGGTGCGCGCCGCTTCGTTTTGCTCTTCGTAGGTGGAATAATAGTACGGCGTCAACGCGCGAAATTCCGCGGCGCAGGTATCGACGGTTTTGAAAACGGGACGAATATTTTGTTGCTCGCGCAGCGTTTTGATTTCTGCCGCAGATTTCTGCCAAATCGTGGCGAGTTGAATATCAGAAAAGCCGGCAGCTTTGGCTTGATACAGCAATTCACGCGGGGGTTGCTTGGTCGCGCGCAACGTTTCTTCTAATTCGACCATCTCCGCCATTTGCTGCAAGAACCACGGATCGATCGCGGTGATTTGATGAATTTCTTCAAGAGATAAGCCGTGCTGCAACGCGTGCCGAACGAAAAAGATGCGATCCGGCCTCGTCTCGCGGAGCTTGATGCGGATAAATTCATCGAGATTTTCTGCGCCTTCGAAATCGTTTCTGCCGTCGCTGCCGAGACCGTGCCGCCGATTTTCTACCGCGCGCAAACCTTTGCCGAGCGCTTCTTTGAACGTGCGGCCGATGGCCATGATCTCGCCGACGGATTTCATTTGCGTGCCGAGACGCGAATCGGCTTTGCGAAATTTTTCAAAATCCCAGCGCGGAATTTTTACGACGACGTAATCGAGCGTCGGCTCAAAGCTTGCCGGCGTTTCGCCGGTGATGTCGTTGGGAATTTCATCGAGCGTCAAGCCCACCGCCAGCTTGGCGGCAATTTTCGCAATGGGAAATCCGGTGGCTTTAGATGCCAGCGCCGAGCTGCGCGAGACGCGCGGATTCATTTCAATGACGACCATGCGGCCGTCATGCGGATTCACGGCAAATTGAATATTCGAGCCGCCGGTTTCCACGCCGATTTCGCGAATGACTTTCACCGCGGCGTCGCGCATGCGTTGATACTCGCGATCGGTGAGCGTTTGCGCCGGCGCCACCGTGATGCTGTCGCCGGTGTGAATGCCCATCGGATCGAAATTTTCAATCGAACAAATAATCACGACGTTGTCCGCAAGATCGCGCATCACTTCCAGCTCGAATTCTTTCCAACCGATGACGGATTGTTCGACGAGAATTTCTGAGATTGGGCTTTGCTGCAAACCCCACTCGACTTGGTTTTTAAGTTCTTCAATATTGTACGCAATGCTGCCGCCCATGCCGCCCAGCGTGAACGCCGGACGAATGATCGTCGGAAAACCGACGAGATCGAGCAACGCCATCGCTTCCTCAAGCGTATGCGCCGTGCCGCTCAACGGCACTTCGAGGCCGATACGCTGCATCGCCTCTTTGAAAAGCGCGCGATCTTCGGCTTTTTTAATGGCCTCTAATTTGGCGCCGATCAATTCGACGCCGTATTTTTCCAACACGCCGGATTCGGCAAGCGCGACCGCGAGATTCAAACTTGTTTGTCCGCCCATCGTCGGCAGCAGCGCCTCCGGCCGCTCGCGCTCGATAATTTTTTCGATGATCTCCGGCTGCAGCGGCTCGATGTAAGTGCGATCCGCCAGTTCCGGATCCGTCATGATCGTCGCCGGATTGCTATTCACCAGCACGACTTGATAGCCAAGGCTCTTTAACGCACGACAGGCCTGCGAACCGGAGTAATCAAATTCGCAGGCCTGTCCGATCACAATCGGGCCGGAGCCGAGCAACAGAATTTTTTTTATGTCAGTACGTTTGGGCATAAGGTTAAAAAACTTTGAACACGGATGACGCGGATTGAACGGATTTTCGCAGATCAAATTTTACGGCTCCAACGGACCCAACTGTAAGTCTTTTCCGTTGGGTTCATCTATCCGCTGGGCAATCGTTTTTAAAGTGGTTTGTTCGCTGTTGAGCTTTATCCGTGATCATCCGTCTAATCCGTGGTATCCGTGTGCAAAAAAACAATTATGAATGAATCAACTTTTGCAACTCCCCAAAAAGATACCCCGAATCATGCGGGCCGGGCGAGGCTTCGGGATGATATTGCACGCTGAACACCGGCGCCTCAAGATGGCGAAATCCTTCCAGCGTGTGATCGTTGAGATTTATGTGGGTTGATTCAACCATGCCGGCCGGCAGCGAGTTCGGATCAACCGCGTAGTTGTGATTTTGCGAGGTGATTTCGACTTTGCCGTTTTGCAAATTTTTTACCGGATGATTCGCGCCGTGATGGCCGAATTTGAGCTTGAAAGTTTTGCCGCCGAGCGCCAATCCTAAAATCTGATGGCCGAGGCAAATGCCGAAGATCGGTTTTTTGCCGATAAGCTCGCGCGCGGTTTGCGTTACATACGGCACGCCTTCCGGATCGCCGGGGCCATTGGAGAGCAGAATCGCCTCGGGGTTTTTTGATAAAATCGCCGCGCTAGTCGTGTGCGCCGGCACGACTTCAACGTCGAAGCCGAGCGTGACGGCCCAACGCAAAATGTTTTGTTTTACGCCGCAATCGATCACCACTAAACGCGGATGTCGCGACGAAGCGAAGGCTGCCGGCACTTGATATGAATGATAATAATCCGCCGGCAACGGCTCTTGCCAAGCATAGGCTTTCGGGCTGGTGACTTCTTTCACGAGATCACGTCCGGTGAGCGTCGGCGCGGTTTGCACTTTTTCCAAAAGTCGATCGGCGTTTAAATCTGTCGTCGAGATGATTCCCATTTGCGCGCCGTGATCGCGGAGACGGCGGGTCAACGCGCGCGTATCGAGACCTTGAATGCCGACGAGGCGATGCTGCCGCAGATATTCGCCGAGACTCGCGCGGCTGCGCCAATTGCTGGGAATTTCGCATGCTTCTTTCACCACAAAACCGGCGATAAACGGGCGCTGCGACTCGGCGTCTTCCGGGTTGATGCCGTAATTGCCGACATGCGGGTACGTCATCGTCACGATCTGGCCGCAATAACTCGGATCCGTCAGAATTTCCTGATAACCCGACATGCTCGTGTTGAACACCACTTCGCCAACGGTTTCACCTGCCGCGCCGAGAGTATGCCCGCGGAAAACGGCGCCATCGGCGAGAACTAAAAGAGCCGGTTGTGTTGTTGGCATTATTTTGCGATACCGCACAAATTAAAATAAAACTGCGAAAAAACATTTGCCCACGGATAAAAAGCGACCCACGGATTTTTATCCGTGGGCCATTTTCATCCGTGGGGCAATTTTTATCATTGCAAAGAAAGTTTCTGTTGCGCCAGCAACCGCTGTAACGCCGTCATCAGCTCCGTGCGCAAAATCGGCGTCTGCAAGTGCATCGCATAAATTTGATATTTCCCGCTGCGATTCGAGGTAAAATAAATCTCGTTCCCGTCCGGTGAAAAAGCTGGAAAGCTGTCGAGACTCGGATCACACGTGAGACGCTGCGTGCGGCGCTGGTCGCGATCATAGAGATAAAGATCGAGATTGTTATCGCGTTTTTCAAAATAGACGATTTGTTTGCCGTTCGGTGAAATTTGCGGCGCGCCTTTCGATTCGGTTTTGGCGATGAGACTTATCGGTTGCGTTGTGCCAAGACGTTGCTCGAAAATATCGAACGCGCCATTCACATTATTGACATAAACCAACGCCGCGCCCTCCGGCGTGAAACTTGGTGCGGACTTGTCGCCGAAGCCTTGGGTAAATCGCGCGAGGCTCGAATCGGTTAAAGAAAAAAGAAAAATATCGCTTTGCCGCTCCGTTATCTCTGTCGTCTTCAAATCATCGCGATCGGAAACAAACGCCAACTGATCGCCTTTTGGCGAGAACGTTGGGTGCCAATCATCGGCGCGATGGCGCGAGACGCAAACGGGATCGTCGCCGGTCAACGCGTCCATGAGATAAACTTCTCGTCCCGCTGCCGAAGTCGCGCGCACAAAAGCGATCCACATGCCGTCCGGCGAAAAGCAGGGCGATTCATCGGCGGCCGAATCATACGTCAGCCGCCGCTCTTGCGAGCCGTGCGGCAAGCTGCGATAAATTTCCAAATTGCCGTCGCGATTCGATTGAAAAACCAGGCTGCGCCCATCGGCTGAAAACCGCGCCTTCATGTTCTCGCCGGGCGTTGTGGTGATGGAGCGAATCGCATACGGCGCCCCGACGCGCTCGGCGATGGTCGCGACATATTGATCGGTTTCTGCGGCATCAAGCACGTCAAGGTAACCGCGCGCCCCTTCTTCCCAATGTCCGGCGAGAAATTTCACCTCGGCGCGGCCAAATTTCGCCGCGGTCAAGTTTGGCTGCAGCGCGAGCGCCGAATCAAATTGCGCCAGCGCCGCGTCATAATTTTCCTGGCTTAATAGAAGCGTGGCTAAACGCACCCGCAGTTGCGTATCCGACGGTGTCTTGCGGAGTTTTTTCTGCAGCGTCGCCAATTCCGCGGCCGCTTTCTTTTGTTCTTTCGAAACGCGAACGTCTGGTCTTGCACTCACGTGTCCAAAACTGAGTAAAAATAGCAAAGAGCAAATGACTTTTGTTTTCATCCTGAAATCCTTATGTTGTTTCTATTTCCTAAATTACCAGCATAAGAAACATTTAGCGAATTTACAAGCAATTTTTCTTTGCATTGATTTCTTTGCTTGATTTTTCGGGGAGATTTCCCTAGACTTTGAAGAATAGTTTTTGGGGGATAAAAATCACAATCCGGACAATTTGGAGGTTTTTCAAATGAATCTGACCATCGACCGCAACTATCTGATCGAAACTTTAACCAACCTCATCCGCCTCAACTCGATCAATCCGAAATTAGTGCCCGAGGCGCCCGGCGAAGCCGGGATTGCGAACTACATTGCGACGGCGTTACGGCAATTCAATCTCGAGGTGACAACCCACGAGCCGGAGCCGGGCCGCGTAAGTGTGGTTGGCAGATTGAAAGGGCAGGGAGGAGGGCGCTCGCTGATGCTCAACGGGCATATTGACACGGTCGGGATCGAAGGCATGCCGGAGCCGTTTTCCGCGGCGATTCGAAATGGCAAAATGTATGGACGCGGCACGTACGATATGAAAGGCGCGGTGGCGGCCTGTATGGCGGCGATCAAAGCGCTGATCGACGCCGGCGCGAGGTTGCGCGGGGATTTATTTTTGAGTGCGGTGGCGGATGAAGAATATTTTAGCCTCGGCACGGCAGATATTCTCAAACATGTCAAAGTCGATGCCGCCATCGTTACCGAAGCGACGGAGTTGAACATTTGCCGGGCGCACAAAGGTTTTGTTTGGCTCGAGGTTGAAACGCTCGGTCGCGCGGCGCATGGCAGCCGCTTCGACGAGGGTATCGATGCGAATATGCGCATGGGCCGTTTTCTCGTGGCGCTCGGGCAATTGGAAAAAGAACTGCGCGGCCGTCCGCCGCATCCGCTGGTGGGGCCGCCATCTTTACATGCGGCGCTGCTCAGCGGCGGTTCGGGATTGAGCACGTATGCCGCAAATTGCAAATTGAAAATCGAGCGCCGCACGATTCCCGGTGAAACTGCAGCGCAAGTTGTTGGCGAGTTGCAAACGATTATCGATCAGTTAGAAACGATTGATCCCACTTTCAAAGCGACGGTCAACGCCTTTTGCACGCGTGAGCCTTTTGAAGTGGCCGCTGATGCCGAAATCGTGCGCGCGGTTGAACGGGCCGCGGCGCGCGTGCGAGGAACGCCTCCACAACACCTCGGACAAACCTATTGGATGGATTCGGCGTTGTTCGCAGCGGCGGGAATCGAGACCGTCGTGATCGGCCCGAGCGGCGCCGGCGCACATGCGGATGAAGAGTGGGTTGATCTGCAATCGTTGGCGGACTTGGCGGAAATTCTCGCGCAGGCGGCGGTGGCGTATTGCGGGTGATATGCAAAATAGATTCATGCAATGTTAAAAAAGTGACGAAGAAACGGTCATTACTGAGCGATTCTTGTCATTCGTAGCGCCAGCGAGGAATCCGACGGACGCAGTCTGTTGAGTAAAAGATTTCTCGCTGCGCTCGAAATGACAATTCTGACCATATTACGTTTTCCAAAAAAGACAACCGCTCAGTTTAGGAAAAAATATCCTTGTGGTGAAAAAATCTTCGTGGTCGTGATAGTTTTTCCGCAGTAATAACGACACTTGGTTTAGCGATAGGAATTGCGGTCAAAGCGGAGTGTAAACTTCCGTTTGCACCGATGCAAGCTAAAGCTTGCACTCCATTTTATCGTTTTGCTTGACATCATGCTTTTCGTTTTGTATTTTGAGTCCTACTAATCCAAATAGGTCAAACCCTTGTCGGGGAAGTAAAACCATATCATCGAGCGAGACGCCCAATTTCTCCGTCGCTTCTTTTAATGTGACCGTTTGCATATTTATTCTCCTTGATCTCTTTAAAAAAATATAGTACAGACCTCATCCTTTTTGGCGAAAAACGCAGAAATAATTTCAGCGCGTCGGCGCGGGATGGGGTTGGGCCATGACTTTGAAAAAAAGGGGAAACTGAAAATGATCGAGCGTTTTCGGCGTCAT
>Ga0247727_10014842_pt1 | contig 12871 bp, 8 predicted proteins | sample WisWelCaveWW1625_FD_202498 | JGI IMG/M metagenome (GOLD analysis project Ga0247727, IMG submission 202498) | Biofilm microbial communities from Wishing Well Cave, Virginia, United States - WW16-25 | ecosystem: Environmental > Aquatic > Deep subsurface > Groundwater > Cave microbial mat | place...
TATTTTATGGTGTAAAAGGGGCGGCTCGTCTGGCAGAGTAGGCCTCTCTTTGGGAGCATGCCATGACAGACGAAGCGAAACGACGTATCAAGATTCTCTCCTTCTGGGAGAAGCACAGGCTGCGTGCAACTCACAAAGTAGGGATGAACATCTCCGTGCACGTCACCTGACCCACTGGCATATCTACCCGAAGACACCCAAGAGGAATGCCTATAGATGAATGCCCATGCCGAACGCTTTAATCGCACCCTTCAAGAGGAGTATATTGACTACCATGAGGATGAACTCCTTGACCCGGAACAGTTCAACGTCGGGCTGATGCAACACCTCCTCTGGCACAATACAGAGCGACCGCACGGGTCTCTTAAAATGAAACCTCCCGTCCAATTTATTCAGGACTCTTTTTCTCGCCCAGAGTGCAATATGTATGTAGCGGATACACGCCCTTGGAGTATTTAGCGCATCATGCCTCACATCGGCCCCAAAACTTTTCGCATCTCGTGACCCCATATATGGCTGAAAACAACCTGTCAACGCAGATCGGACGGCCGATCTCCCTGCCAGGGCACTTCGACGTCCCCGTGATCCTGGAGGATGTCAGGGCCCTCGGTGCAGACGGCTCCGCCGGCTACGAGTGCCGCGTCCGACTGCCCGACGGCACGCTCGAGGAAGCGGTCATCTCGCCTGCGGAGGCCGCCGTCCTCTTCATCCACGACATGCCAGCGGCCTGTCCCACCATCAAGCTCGCGGATGCAGAAAAGCTCCGGCTCTTGATCGAGTCCGCTCGGATTCGCTTGGCCTACGCCCATGACCGCCAGTTTGCCGTGAGCCTTTCCGGCATCCGCACCCTCCCTCACCAGATCGAGGCCGTCTACCAAGCCATGCTGCCGCAGCCTCGCCTGCGTTTTCTGCTTGCGGATGACCCCGGTGCGGGTAAGACCATCATGGCCGGCCTACTCATCAAGGAGTTGAAGCTTCGGGAAGTCATCGAGCGGGTCCTCATTCTCTGCCCCGCTCCGCTCACGATTCAGTGGCAAGACGAGATGCTTCGGTGGTTCGGGGAGTCGTTCGACATCATCTTCTCTGCGGTGGACCAACAACAACTCACGAACCCGTGGCAGCGCTCTTCGCAGGTCATTTCCTCTATTGACTATGCGAAGCAGGACGACGTCCGCGAGCGCGTGTGGCAGCAGCGCTGGGACCTCGTCGTGGTCGATGAGGCCCATAAGTGCTCGGCCAGGACCGCATCGGGAGGCCAGGGTCGGGAACCCAAGGTCGCCACGACCAAGCGGTATGACATCGTCGCGCGGCTCACATCCCAAGCTGATCACGTGCTCCTCCTTACCGCGACCCCGCACCATGGGGACGAAGACAAATTCTCGCACTTCCTGCGGCTTATTGACCCCGATCTTTTCCCGGAGCCACATCGGCTGGGGAAGCAAGCCACAGCGATCCGAAAGGACGTGTTCAAGCTCGGCAAGGACTCGCCGTGGTCCCTGCGCCGCCTGAAGGAAGATCTCAAAGATCTCAACGGCAATCGCCTGTTTCCCGACCGGCACGCCAGGACGGTGACCTTCCGGCTCAACAGCGAGGAATATGCCCTCTACAAATCGGTCACGGCCTACATCAACGAGTTCATCCCCCAGCAGACCGGCCAACGGCGTTCGTCTGCAGCGCTCACGCGCACCGTCCTCCAGCGGCGGCTCGTGAGTTCGACGTGTGCCATCCACGAATCCCTGAAGCGGCGCCTCAAGAAGCAGCAGGACCTGCTCGACGAGATGGAGGGGCTTTCTCCGGCCCAGCGCGCCAAGCGCCTCGCCGCCCTCCAGGGACGGCTGCCCGACGCGGAGCAGGATGAAGACGACCTCGATGACGAGGTCCGCGACCAGCTTGTCGACGCGTACACAGCGGCCCTGGAACTGGGGCAGCTCAGAGCCGAGATCACCGCCCTCAAAGAGTTGGTCGAGCAGGCCCATAGGGTGCGGGAGCACGGGGGGACAGGCTGCCAGCCTGTTGACTCCAAGCTGGCCGCCCTGAAGAAGTGCCTTGGAGCGGCGCAGTTCGTCGAGCTCAAGGACGGCCGGGGCAAGCTCCTTCTCTTCACCGAACACCGCGCCACGCTGGGCTACGTGCGAGAGCACCTCGAGCAATGGGGGCTCAGCACCTGCGAGATCCATGGCGGCATGAATCCGCACGAGCGCAAGCGGGCCCAGGAGCAATTTCGCACCACGGCCCAGGTCTGTGTGGCGACGGAGGCGGCCGGAGAAGGCATCAACCTTCAGTTCTGCCACCTCATGATCAACTACGACATGCCGTGGAATCCAACGCGCTTGGAGCAGCGCCTCGGCCGCATTCACCGCATCGGCCAGGACGTGGATTGCTACGCCTTCAATTTTGTGGCCACGGATTCCGAGGATGGGCAACCCATCGTCGAGGGACGCATCCTCCACCGTCTGTTGGAAAAACTGGACATGATGAACGAGGCCCTGGAAGGGCGCGTGTTCGACGTGATCGGCGAGGTGCTGTCGCTGAACGACGTCAATCTCCCGGACATGCTGCGGGAAGCCGCTTACGATCCCCGCCGGCTTGACGAGTACCTGGACCAGATCGACCGGATTGATCCGGCTAAGTTGAAGGAGTACGAAGACGCCACGGGCATCGCGCTGGCCCGGAGCCACGTGGACTTCACGGGATTCCAGCGCCGCAACCTGGAGGTCGAGGAGAAGCGGCTGATGCCTTGTTACGTGGAGACGCAGTTCGTCACGGCGGCCAAAGAGGTTGGCCTTCGCGTGGAGCCGAGGGCAGATGGTCTGTGGCGCATCGAGCACGTCCTGGCCGACCTGCGGTCAGAGCGGCTTAGGTCGGTCCATCGGCTGGGCAAGGCCGACTCCGCGTACCGGAAGGTCACATTCCACAAGCACCACCTTGAGCAATCCGCCCACATTGACGCTGTCCTCATGGGGCCCGGCCATCCCCTGTACGCGGCGCTTGATGAGAAGATCAACGAGAAGTTGGCGTCGCTTCAGGGAGGAATCGGGTTCTACGTAGACCCGATGACGACCGATCCATTCCGCCTCTACTTCTTCGAGGTCTCCATCCGTGGCAAGGATTCCAAAGGCAACGACGTCCCGCTGCACGGGGAGCTCGTGGCCGTTCGAGAACAGCGTGGGACAGGCTGCCAGCCTGTCTTTGAAATCGTGCCGAGCGACATTCTGCTCAACCTGCCTCCTCACGCGAATCCCCCGGCGGTGGCCGATCCCGTGGCCATCCAGGCGGCCTCGGATCACCTCAAGAGCACCTACCAGTTGGACTGCCGCGCTCGTTGCCAGGAAGAGCGACAGCACTTTGCCCGCATCTGCCGGGAGTACCTGGAACCGTCGTTCGATGCCCGGATCAAGCACGCCCAGGAACGGGCCATGTTCCTCGCGGCGGAGGCGACCGCCAAGCCGGAGTACAAGCTGCCGGCGGACGAGGCCCGGAAACTGGTGGACGAGCTTCAGCGTGCCCGGACGGAGCGCATTGACGGCCTAAGGAGACTCGGGATCGCCCGGACCGGACCCGTGCGTCACGTCGCCACCGCCATTGTCTTGGCGGCTGGGGCGGACACTGAAACCCAGCTTGCGGACCTCGCGGACGAGCTCGACCCGAACATCCGAAGGAAGAGCGAGCTGGCCGCCGAGGATATGGTCGTGGTTGCACTCAAGGAGGAAGGGTTTCCCGAAGACCGCATCGAGCGCGTGGGGCATCTCAAGCTCGGCTTCGACGTGCGCGCGCATCGGATCGCGGACACGGAAACTGGCGACGTCTTCGTGAAGCGCGTCGAGGTCAAGGGCCGGATGCGCGGGCAGCCCGTCCGCTTGACCACGAACGAATGGTACAAGGCCCAGCAGTTGGAGGAGACGTACTGGCTCTACGTCGTGTGGGACCCGCTCGGCAAGGCCCCCGAGCTGGTCCGAATCCAGAACCCCGCGGTGCGGTTGGATCACGCCAAGCGCGAGATCGTGGCGGCGCGGTTCTTCGAGATCCCGGCCGAGGCGGTCAATCTTGCGGCCAAATTAGAAATCCACAGGAGGACGTAATGCCCAAGAAGGACTTGAAGAACAAGCCACTGGTCGAAGCGATCTTGGAGCTGAAGTGGGCACTCTCCGCGCCGGTGACGGCGGGGATGGAGGGAGATCCGCACTATCGGCTCCTACTCGGCCGCTTCTCGGAGAGGGTGGAGAACGACTATCCGTTCCATGAGCCGCTGCCAACTAGCCAGATTCCCGATGCGATGGCTGCACACATGGTACAGCACCGATTCAGGATCGGGGACGGCAAGTGGCCTCTTGTTCAGATCGGCCCCGGGATCATGACGGTCAACGAGACCGACGGATATACCTGGGACGACTTCAAGGATCGCTGCCTGAAGGCCGTCAAGGATCTCTTTGATGCACATCCTGCGAAGCAGAAGTTTGTAGTGCAAGATCTGACTCTACGCTACATCGACGCCGTAGAGGTGGACTTCACACGGGAGAGCGTATTCAAGTTCCTCGAGGAGAAAATGAAGACGAAGATCTCGCTCTCCGATAGCCTGTTTGGCGGTGGGCGAGTGAACGGCAATCCCGCCGCTTTCAACTGGCAAGCGTCGTTCCCTCACGATGACCCTGGGGGCGTGGTCACCCTGCGCTTTGCCGTGGGCCAACGGAACGGGAAGCCCTCTCTAATATGGGAGACGCTGGTACAGGCGGTGCCTGGTCGCATACCGGCAATCCCCGACGGATTCTCCACGTGGCTTGGCAAAGCCCACGACCTTACCGATGACTGGTTTTTCAAGCTGATCGATGGCGATCTCGAGAGGAGGTTCTCCGGTGAGTAGCGACTTGGCCACCATCGACCTACAGACGGGATCACCGGGAACGGACGTGTCGGCATCTGGTGCTTGGAGTAAGAGCTTCATCAAGCGGCTAGAGACGCCCGCGATAAGCCAGTGGGTACAGGTGGCTGGAATGCTGTTCGCCATAGCTGCGTCCCCAGCAACGGCAGTCCCAGATTACTGGTTCTTCGAGAGACGGCGGCGTGACGTATCGACCGTGGCGTGGATTCTGGAAGGCATCATCGGCCGACCAATCTCACGTTCGGAGGCTCTGCGAATCTCTGCGCAGATACTCGAACAGGCCGAACGAGAACGGTCTGAGTTCGCCACATGGGAGGCGAAGCGCGGCATCCAGTGGGAGGCAGGAGAATGATCTACGAGTACCCTGATCAAAGTGCACCGCTTCGTCAGGGTGACATCTTCGTGGGCATCCCAAGGATCGAGCTTTCGCTCAAAAGGGTACTGCTCGTACAGGCTGACGGTGAGCGGGAGGCAACATGGGAAGGACTGGCTGCTCGAACCAAGCCCTTTGACATAATCGTGCCAGTCCGTTCGGTCGCGGCCATAGTGGCGACGCAAGACTGCGATACCCTTCACAGCCGCGACATCACGCTGTGTGAGATTCGTGAGTTCCGCGAGGTTGAGCGAAAGAGCAAGGATACTTCTGCACCCAAGAAATGGAAGAACATCATCACCCAGCAGGCACGTATCAATCAGAAGTGGTTTTACCTTCCGCCCGATGAGAAAGTTGGGTTTGCAGAGAAGATGGGCGTCGATTTCCTCGTTACGCTTCGCGTGCCAAGAATAGACCTGGAAGCACTCCGATCCCTGCGGAAGGGCCGATTGAATGGGATCGCGGATGAGCATTTTAGAGAGCGGATCGCCGAGTTCTACAGGCGCTACCCCTACGATGAATGGTATCCCCTTAACAAGGAGGAGATGCAGACATACGTGGAAGAGTACCCAGATGCGAAACCTTTCCCGTGGCAAGGCACTGCTGCGGGTTCTGGGAACGGCCCAAGATGAACGACGACCGCAGGCTCATCGAGGACTACCTGCCCATCCAGGCCATCAGCGCCGAGGCCTCGAGGGAGAAGTCCATCCGCAAGGGACACATCTCGACGCTCCACCTCTGGTGGGCACGACGTCCCCTCGTGGCGTGTCGAGCTGCGGTGTACGGGGCGCTGGTGCCAGCGAGCCGGTTCCAGGTGGGACAGGCTGCCAGCCTGTCGTCCACAGGTCGTGCGAACGCAGCGAAGTTCGTCGAACGGCTCTGCCAGTACCCAGGCTCACCCCAGGCCATCGCCGAGGCACAAAAGCACATCCTAGAGGCACACGCGGAACGCCTCTCCAAGGCGACCGGCAAGCCCATCACGGTTGAGGACATTGTCGAGGGTCGCGCGCCGCGCCCGAAGGTGCTGGACATGTTCGCGGGCGGCGGGGCCATCCCCCTGGAGGCGCTGCGACTTGGGTGCGAGGCCTACGCGCTCGACCTGAACCCGGTGGCACACATTGTCGAGCTCTGCACCCTCGTCTACCCGCAGAAATACGGCAAGCCGGACCCGAGCGCACGCGGCATGACCGGCCCTCCAAATTATGATCAGGTGGGCCGACTGATCCACTCAACGACGTGGGGCGGCCTGGCCGACGAGGCCCGCTACTGGGGTAACTGGGTGTTAGAGAAGGTCAAGGCCGAGATCGGCGATTTATATCCGCCGCTACCTGATATGGAATGGTGGGAACATGTGGGCCAGGCTGCCAGCCTGGCAACACAATCCTTGATGTTTCCGTCTATCCTGCAGGATGTTGCAAAAACAAAACGGAAGCTCCCCCATTGGGAAAAGGAAGGTGCTTGCTATTTCATCACCCACCGCACAAAAGAAGGTATTGAGATCTCAGAAAAGGCGCGGGATGTGGTCCTTGAGAACTGGAAGCACTGGTCGGGTCAACGTTATGACCTGTGGCAGGCCGTTATCATGCCGGATCACGTGCATCTTCTGCTCAGCCCCCTGCAGAAAGATGATGGATTATCGCAGTGGACGCTGTCGGAGATCGCGCATACAGCCAAAAGTTACACGGCCAATCACATCAACAAACTGATGAACCGGACGGGTCCGTTGTGGCAGGATGAGCGATTCGACCACATCATTCGGGACCCCATATCCTTCGAGCAGAAATGGCACTATGTCAGGCAGAATCCGTGCCAGAAAGGTTTGGTAACTAGGCCGGAAGATTACAAATGGTTGTATGAACATAACGGGCTGGCAGCCCGTCCCACATTGACTCCAGTCGCCTACCTTTGGACGCGCACCGTGCGCTGCAAGAACCCAACCTGCGGGGCTACGGTGCCGCTCGTCAGGCAAACCTGGCTCTGCAAAAAGGAGGGGCAATACGCCGCCCTGAAGGTGGTGGCTCAGGCTGCTGGCCTGAGCAGCACCGGCGAGCCACCGGTGCCACCCAAGAAGGTGCAGTTCGAGGTTGTGGCGTCCACATCCGAACGAGGCCTTGGATTCGATCCCACTGCGGGCTCAAAGGGTGGCAACGCGACCTGTCCGTTCTGCGGCACCGTGGCAGACAGCGACTATGTCAAGGCTGAAGGACAGGCGGGCCGCCTGTCCCACCATCAGATGATGGCCATTGTCTGCACGCGGCCCGGCAGGCAGGGGAAGGTCTATCTTTCAGTGGAGCAGGTGGCCCGCCTGCTTGAAGGCACAGGCCAGCGGCCTGTGCCTTCAGAAGAGACAATCCAAAAGCGGATCGAAGCGCTGTGCCACCGGACAGGGCTGACAATGCCAAACGAGCCAATGCCTGCGCCCGGCACCCTCGGCTTTCGCGTGCAACCCTATGGGGTCAAGACGTGGGGCGACCTCTTCACCCCACGTCAGATGCTCTGTCTGCTCACTTTTGCGGCTGCGGTGCGGGAGACTCACGGAGGGAGGCTCCGGTTACACGGAGACAAAGAACGTGCCAAGGCGATCGGGGCGTGTCTCTCCATGGTGTTCGATAAGATTGCCGATATAAGCACGTCGTTAAGCGCGTGGGAACCAATGGCTCAGTGCACACGCCACCTCTTCGGGCGGCAGGCAATCCCTATGGTCTGGGATTTTGGAGAGACTGTGCCCATCGCAACCAGCGCGGGGAATTGGAACGAACACTTGGGGCGTGTACTGGACTCGATAGGTCTCACTGTGAATTCTGGTCGCGAGGCAATCGTCGCCCGCGGCTCGGCAATCGCGCTTCCTTGGCCTGATGGCTCCTTCGATGCCGTTATCACTGATCCGCCCTACTACGACAACGTGCCCTACGCGGATATCTCTGACTTCTTCTACGTGTGGCTTAAGCGTACCGTCGGATACCTATACCCTGAACACTTTGCCACGGAAGGAACGCCCAAGAAGGCTGAGGCAGTGGCGGATGCCGTGCGGCACGGCGGGGACAAGGTGAAGGCCAAACGGGCCTACGAAGAGATGATGCGATTGAGTTTTGGCGAGGCCCATCGCGTCCTCAAGCCGGGCGGACAGATGGTGGTTGTCTATGCGCACAAGACCACGCTCGGCTGGTCCACCCTGGTGGATGCGCTCCGATTGGCTGGTTTCACAGTTATGGAAGCATGGCCGCTCGACACTGAGATGAAGTCCCGGCTCCGTGCCCAGGAGTCCGCCGCCCTCGCGTCGAGTATCTTCCTGGTCGCGCGCAAGCGGGAAGGGGCAGAGACGGGCTCCTATGAAGACGACGTCCGCCCGGAGCTTGAGAGAATTGTCCGGGAACGGGTAGACTCCCTGTGGAAGATGGGAATCACAGGTGCGGACCTCGTGATCGCGGCCGTGGGTGCGGGCCTTCGGGCCTACACCCGTTTCCCCCGCGTCGAGTACGCCAACGGCGAAGAGGTTCCGGCCGAAAAGTTCCTTGCCGAGGTGGAGGGTGTCGTCCTCGAGACACTCCTGGAGAAGATCTTCGGCATGGCCGGCAGCGGCGTTGCGGCTGTGGACGGACCGAGCCGGTTCTATGTGCTCTGGCGCTACGCCTACAAGGCGGCCGAGATAGAGGCCGGTGAGGCCATCGTCTTCACTTACGGACAGGGGGTGGAACTGGATGGGCCCAATGGCTTGACAGGCCAGCGGCCTGTTCCACTTTTGGGAAAGAAGAAGGGGAAGTACCGGCTGCGGGATTTCACCGAGCGGGGGGAGGACGAGAAGCTGGGCCTGCCTGTGGGCCAGGCCGCTGGCCTGGCAAGAGTAGTCTTGCCACTTCTGGCAACAACAGGCTGGCAACCTGCTCCGCTTATTGATGTCCTGCACCGTATCCTATGGCTCGTGGAGAACCAGCCCCGCAACCTGAACCGCTTCCTCGACGAGGCCCGACCTGACCGGGAGCGACTGCGTCTCGTGGCCCAAGCCCTGGCCGGGACGGCGTTGGTAGGACAGGCTTCCATCCTGTCAACCACGGTGGCCGAGCAGTCGGCCCTGAACAAGCTGGTTGCCAACTGGCGGGCGCTGATTGATCAGCGGCTCGCGGCGGACGAAGGCACGCTGTTCGACATGGGGAGGAAGTAGGATGATTGAAAGCAGTCGGATCTTTCTCGACAAGGAGGCGAACCCTTGAGGACACACGCCCTTCGCCCGTGGACCAACCTGGTGAAGCTGCACCCCGATGTAGAAGGGGGCGCACTCACGGAGGCGGTCTTCGCCATTGATCTCGGAGCCATCGCCTCGGGCGACCCCAATGTTCCCGTCGTGAACCGCGACCCGGAGGCCTTCTTCCGGGCGACCTACCTGACGGCCGATCTGCGGAAGCTCCTCAAGGAGGTACTGGTATCGCTCGATGGAAAGTCGGGCTACAACCGCGTGATCAAGCTTCGCACGCCGTTCGGCGGGGGCAAGTCGCACACCCTGGCGTCGCTCCTCCACGCCGTCCACAGGCGGGCGGCCCTCGACGGCATTCCCGAAGCGAAAGGCTTCGCCAAGCCGGAGAACGTGGCGGTGGCAGTGTTCGACGGGGAGAAATTCGACGCCCGCAACGGCAAGGAAATTCAACAGGCTGGCAGCCTGTTCCACATTAAAACGATGTGGGGCTGGATCGCCTGGCAGATCGACCCGGAGCGGGCGTTCCCCATCGTGGCAAACCACGACCAGGATCGCGTCGCGCCCGGCGGAGACGTGATCCGAGATGTCCTCACCAAGGGGGCGGGCGGACGCCCGGTGCTTATCCTGCTCGACGAGGTCCTCAAGTACATGGAACGCGCGGCCGCCGTGGGCGTGCTCGATTCGACGCTCCAGCGCCAGGCCAAGGACTTTTTCCAGAACCTGACGGTCGAGGTGGCGGGGAGCACGAACGCGGCGCTCGTCTATTCGCTCGCCTCGAGCGCGCGTGAGGCGCTCGGGAACGTCGCTCTACTCGCTGAAATTGACAAGATCGCTGCGCGCGTTGATCAGCTTCGGGAACCGGTCACCGGGGACGAAATTCTTCCCATCCTACAGCACCGGCTGCTCGGCGCGGCCCCGGACCATAGCACAGCCACCGAGGTGGCGACCTCATATCAGGAGGTCGTAACCGGAATGCAGCGGGCCTACGCGGAAACACCCGCCGAACGACAGCAGGCCGAAGAAGAAGGCCGCCTGCTGCGCGACCGGATGCGGGCGGCGTATCCCTTCCACCCGGCGCTGATCGACGTGATGCGGGAGCGTTGGACCGCCGTTGACGCCTTCCAGAGGACGCGGGGCGCGCTTCGCTTCCTCGCGTCCTGCATGCACTCGCTCAAGAGGAACGGTGGTGGGCAGCCGCTCCTGGGTCCTGGCGACGTGCCGCTGAAGGACGTGGATGTCCGGGTCAAGATGCTAAAGGAACTCGGGGTCCAGAACGACTACGATCCGGTCATCACTGCGGATATCGAGGGGCCGAACGCGCGGGCCAAGCGGATTGATGAGCGGATGGCACGGGAGACGCCCACGCTGGCGAGCGTCAAGCCGGCGACGCGCCTCGCCACAGCCATTCTCTTATACTCGTTCGGCGGTCTCCGTCGAGAGGGCGCAGGTGATGCCGAGACCCTCCCCCCTGGCGTGACGGAGAGCGAGCTACTCGCGGCGTGTGTGGGTCCCGACCTGGACAACATCACGGCGACCGCGGTGCTGTCGGAACTCCGCAACACCTGCCTCTATCTGCACTACGACGGAGTTCGGTACTGCTTCAAGAAAGATCCCAACGTCACCCAGCTCATCGAGGATGCGGAACAGACCGTGTCGCGTGAGGAGGCCCAAGCCAAAGGGCGTGGGCCCGTCCGAGACAAGACCAAGGAGATGCTCGACGCTCGGCTCGCGGGACACCACACGGCCGTCGTGTGGCCCGGGAAGAGCCAGGAGATCCCCGACGAAGATCCTCGCTTCCTGGTGGCCTACCTTCCGCTGGAGTTCGCGGGGGAGAGCAAGGTCGATCAGGAGCGTCAGGCAAAGGAGTTCCTGTCAAAGTACGGAGACCGGCCGAGGCGCTACCGCAACGGTCTCGGGCTGGCGATTCCCGACAAGAAGCAGATCGAGGCGCTTCGCCGCGCGGTGCGCTACCTGCTCGCCATCGAGCGGGTGGATGCCAAGAAGCAGCAGCTGCGACTGACGAAGGATCAGTTGGACCAGCTGAAGGAGCGGAAGCGGACCGAAGAGGCCGCGGCGGAGTCATGCTTCCGGGACCTGTACGCGGCGGTGTGGCTGCCGCGCGTCGAGAAAGGCGAGATCGACGTCGAACGGGTGGAGCGAGGGGGTCGGCCCCTTCAGGCTGCGGGCATTCACGAGCGGATCATGGAGCTCCTCACCCGCGTCGGAACTCCTCGCGTGCATGGCACCGTCACGCCGCGAAAGATCGCGGAGCGGGTGAAGCTGGGGGATCTGGTTGCTGATGTGGGCCAGGCCGCTGGACTGGCTAAGGCAGGCAAGCAGCCTGCCCCGCTGCTGGGTCTCAAGGCGTCCGAGGTGCTGGAGTCCTTCTTCAGGGACATCGCGCCACCGCGCCTTGAGTCTTCCGGCGTTCTTCGAAAGGCCATCGCGCGCGGCGTCACGGAAGGAACGTTCGCTTACACGAGCGGCTTGCAACCGGCACTGGGTACGGATGGGAAGTTCCAGGTCAGCCGTGACAAGGTGGTGGTCGGACGGACGCTGGCCGAAGATGAGGTGGACTTCGAGTCCGGCTTCCTAATGGTCCCTGTGGCTGTTCCAGACGTAGCGGCAACGCCAGGCGCTGCTCCGACCGCACCGGGCGTCCCGGCTCCTGCACCGGGGACGCCTGCGCAATCGGTAGCTCCCTGTGGTGTTCCTACTTCAACACCAGGTGCGCCTGCGGCTGGACGCCAGAGCGCCGTCCGCCTCAAGTTCAAGGTCACGAGGGACCAGATATTCAAGGCCTTTCCGGCCATCGCCAACCTGGCTGACAAGTCCGACGATCGGAAGGTCACGGTGAACATCGAGGGAACGTCTTCGAGAGGCTTCGACCCTTCGTGGCTCCGCAACGCGGTCGAGGAGCCACTGGACGAGGCGGACATCGAGAAGATCCTCAATTGATCCATCGGTGAGCGTGCTAATGCCTGCAACGATGTCTGAAACGCACCGACCTTGCTGGATGATCTCTCGAATATGATCCTGGACGGTCTGAACCCTTCACAGCGAGAGGCCGTTTTACACACGGAAGGACCCCTTCTGGTATTGGCGGGGGCAGGCAGCGGGAAGACACGGGTGATTGTGCACCGCGTCGCCCATCTCATCGAAACACGCGGCGTTTCGCCGCAGTCCATCCTGGCCGTGACGTTCACCAACAAAGCCGCCGCTGAAATGCGGGAGCGCGTGGCCCGCCTGATCCCCTCAGAGCGGAGTCGGGGCCTCTCCATGGCCACCTTCCATGCCACCTGCCTGAAAATACTCCGCTTACATATTCGCCATGTGGGTTATCAAAACGGATTTGTCGTCTACGATACGGCGGACCAAACCGCATTGGTGAAGTCGTGCGCCGCATCCCTTGCCGTCAATATGGATCTCTATC
>Ga0247727_10014843_pt1 | contig 12870 bp, 14 predicted proteins | sample WisWelCaveWW1625_FD_202498 | JGI IMG/M metagenome (GOLD analysis project Ga0247727, IMG submission 202498) | Biofilm microbial communities from Wishing Well Cave, Virginia, United States - WW16-25 | ecosystem: Environmental > Aquatic > Deep subsurface > Groundwater > Cave microbial mat | place...
ATGCGACGCGCGAGGCGAAACGCATTCTCACGATGACGATTGAGAGTATCGCCTCGGAGCATGCCTCGGAAACTTCGGTGTCGGTGGTGCCTTTGCCGTCCGAAGAAGTGAAAGGCCGCATCATCGGACGCGAGGGCCGCAATATCAAAGCGTTCGAGCAGGCGACCGGCGTGAAGGTGATCGTCGACGACACGCCGGAAGCGGTGGTGCTCTCGGCCTTCGATCCGGTGCGTCGCGAAGTGGCGCGGCTCTCGCTCGAAAAGTTGATCAACAACGGCAAGATTCATCCGCAGCGCATCGACGAAATCGTGGGGCAAGCCGAGCAGGAAGTGGACAAAAGCATCTGGCGCGCCGGCAACGAAGCCATCGCGAATGTCGGCATCGGCAAAGTGCATCCGGAACTCATTAAAACTTTGGGGCGTCTTTATTACCGCACGAGCTACGGTCAAAACGTGTTGTCGCATTCGCAGGAGGTCGCGCACGTGTGCGGTATGATGGCGGCGGAGTTGAAGCTCGACGTAAAACTGGCGAAGCGTGCCGCCTTGATGCACGACATCGGCAAGGCGATCAGCCAAAATCAGGAGGGCACGCACACGCAGCTCGGCATGGAGCTGGCGAAAAAATATAATGAAGATCCGGTTGTGATCAACGCTATCGGTTCGCATCATGAGGATATTCCGGCGGATAATTTGATCTCGCTGCTGGTGAGCGCGGCGGATGCGATCTCCGGCTCCCGGCCCGGCGCGCGACGCGACACGCTGGATGGCTATGTGAAACGCATCGACAAGCTGGAAAAAGTTGCGGATGGCTTTGAATTCGTTTCCAAAGCTTACGCGATTTCCGCGGGCCGCGAGATTCGCGTCATGGTGCAGCCGGAAAAAATCAACGACGCCGAAGCGGATTTGCTCGCGTCCGATATCGCCAAAAAGATTCAGCAGGAGCTGGAGTATCCCGGCCAAATCAAGGTGACGGTGATTCGTGAGAGCAAGGCGACGGCGTATGCGTAGAGCTTTTGTGTTGATGCGGTCAAATTTTAATTGCAAAATTTTTATTAAGGCGCTTCTCCTGCGAAGGTTACACAAGAGATAGCACCACAGCGCGAAACAGTAATTTTTTCGGAAAAGGTTTTATGCCTTGTTTTACTATCAAGGAGGTATTACAGTATGAAAAGTGAAATTCAAGATGAGATCGTCGCCACTTTAAAAATCAAGACCGAAAAGCTTGCGAATAAAATTTATTCGCTGCGAGATTATAAGTACGACGGAGACAAAGAGAGGGCTTTTGACAAAAGAGTCTTGGTCTTTCAGTTCCTTTTATGTGTTATGCTCGTATTGGGTGATATTTATTTAATTTTTGCTCCTTATTTTAATCAAGCCGCACTTCGTTTGCCTTCGTTTATAGATGAAGTCGCTGCCTTTATGCTGGTGATCCTGCTCATCTGGCTTTATCAGTCATATATTGCTCTTAAATTATTCTGGGTTAGACAACGGCAATTAAAAGACCTTTTGCGCGAGGGCGAAGAGGCAGTTAAAAACGCCAGGTTTCTTCTCCACGACAATGGATTCGCGGAGGAAACGCAATGAACGAAATACAAAGAAGGGAGGTGGAAGAAACACTATCTGAAATTGAAAAAATCGAGACACAAATTGAGAATCTGTCGAAATATCGAAAACATCTCGAAGACATAGCGGAAAAGTATGCGTTAAAAAGATCGCCGTTTCTTGCCGCTATAGCCGGAGCGATCTTCGGTGGAAGTGCGGGAATTGGAATAGGTAGTATGCTAGGCCTGATTATAGTTAGTGGACCGGCGGGGGCTCTCCTTGGAGCTTCTTTATCCGTATTGCTATGGAGAGGTCGAGGATATCAACGCATCGAACGAGCCACTGAAAAATTACGACTCTCTTTGGAAGAAATCAGGAAGCAGGTCGAAATTCTCCCTAAAAATGCCCCACCGGAAATTCTAGAAAAACTCTGGAAGGCGTATGGGGAAGTTATTCAACGATATAACGAAATAGCTGTCGAATCCTTGGGTGACCAAGCATCCCAATTCGACAAAATCTCAGCCGAAGCTAATCAGCAATGAAATTTTAATTTTTGATTCAAAATTTTGACGGAACAAATTTTGCAATGAATTTTGTAGTGCTTCTAATGATTACTGTAAACATAAATTCCGTCTTTGTGTATTCTTTCTGCAACTTTGTAGAACGGGATATTTCAAATTTGTGTTTCAGGTTGGTTTTTAAAATCAAAACTTCGAGGTGAAACCATGTCCAGTAAAAGAGTAACTATTTTCTTCGTGTTTACAGCCGTCGTCGGTATCATGGGCTATCTTATCATGAGCGGCTTCGATGATTCCACCGTCGCTTACTATCAAAAAGTCGACGAATTGCAAGCGCTCGGCGTCAGCGCCGAAGGCAAAAATTTTCGCGTCAGCGGCAAAGTCATTGAAGGCTCGGCGGTGCGCGCCGCCGATGGCCTGTCGATGACGTTCAGCATCGACGAGCTTGGCAACACCATGCCGGTGATTTATCACGGCATCATTCCCGACACGTTTAAAGAAGGCGCCGGCGTGCTGCTCGAAGGCAAATATGCCAATGGCCGCTTCGAGGCGACCAACATCATGACGAAATGCGCCAGCAAATATGAGGGCGAGGAGCAAGTACAAACGCAGCAGACCGCGTCGTGAGCTTCCAAGCAAGAGGTCATTCTGGAAGCCTGCCCTGGCGCCCGCCGCGCCATGCGGTGCCGCAGGCCAGGGAATCTTTTTTCACACAAGCACTGGGCTCGATATGAAAAGCAAAAAAGTGCAGAATGTGAAAGATCACTGTGATCGCTGTTATGAAGGAACGCTGCATCCCCAAAAAGTCTCTGAAACTATTTTAAAACGCGGAAGGGTTTTAGTCATCGAAGATGTCCCCGCCGAAGTTTGTACGCGATGCCGATATCGCTATTTCGATATCAAGGTTCTTCGGGCGATGGACGCCCTGTTCGATGAGTATGCGGTTAAAGTTGATTTACCCAAAATAGCTTTTCAGCCGGCCCTTTCTCTTGAACAAGTAGCGTGAATTAATATGATTGAAACAGAGCATCTTCAAAACACCGTCGCCAGAACCAGCCGAGGATTATCCATCAGCGGCACACGAATCACGCGCTACGATGTAATGGACTATGTGAAAGCTGATTGGCCGCCTAAATTGATCCAGCATTGGCTGAATTTGACCGAGCAACAGATCGCGGATGTCATGGATTACATCAAGAAAAATCGACTTGAGGTTGAGGCGGAATATCAGCTTGTTTTGCAACAGACCGAAGAAATTCGGCAGTATTGGGAAAATCGCAATCGGGAGCGATTTGCACAAATCGCTTCTTTGCCTCCAAAGCCGGGGCAAGAAAAAATTCACGCTAAATTGCAAGCATTGAAGACCAAGCTGAGACAGCATGATAACGGTTTTAAGCGATCATAATAAGGAGATGACGGTGTGGCAACCGACAAGCTGATTGCCGATTACTCGACGCATTTCCAAACGCGTTGGTCAAATTCGTTCACGCCGAGGCGGACGATTATGAAGCCAAAAGCGTGACATTTAAAGAAATCGAGAGACAGGCCGATATTTTCCTGATTGGCCGCTCCGGCCGGCATGTGATGCTGGTGGAAACGCAGGGGTATGAGAAGGAAGATTTGTATTATGACATGGTGCAAAAAGTTATGTTTTATTGCCGGCATTATAAATATTGGGGCAGCATCGACGCCACCGCCATCTTTCTGGAAGAATCGCATTATCGCGCCGCCGGTCTCTTTGAGCGACAGTTCGGCCAATCTTCGCTGCTGCGATTTACACCAAAGGTTTTTGTGTTCAGCCGAATCAAAGTGGATGAGTTGAGTCAACTGAACGATATTCACTTGACGCCGCTTTATCCGTTATGCGATGTTTCTCCGGAGGAAATTACACGACAGGTTCCGGTTTGGGCGGAACAGATCAAAAGTGCGCCGGAGTTGACGATTGATGAGCGCAAAAATCTGTTGAGCTTCCTCGGTGGGGCCATTTCCCATCGGGTCAAGAAGATGACTAAAAACGAAATTGGTAATTTAATCGGAGGCTTTAACATGGAAGATACACCGGTCGGTCAAGAAATTCTTCGCATAGGAGAGCAGCGAATTCTCTTCAAGCTGATAACTGCGCGCTTTGGCGTCGTTCCCGAAGATATTCGGCAAAAAATTCAGGCGATTCAAGACACCGAAAACCTCGAGCAGCTCGCCACGCTCCTGCTGACGATTCAAAGCGTGGATGAGTTGAAGAATTTAGTCAACTGATGGTGGTTGAGCTGAGAAAGGAGATGACGGTGTGGCAACCGACAAGCTGATTGCCGACTACTCGACGCATTTTCCGAACGCTCTGGCCAAATTCGTTCACGCCGAGGCGGACGATTATGAAGCCAAAAGCGTGACGTTCAAAGAAATCGAGAGGCAGGCGGATATTTTCCTGATTGGCCGCTCCGGCCGGCATGTGATTCTGGTGGAAACGCAGGGGTATGAGAAGGATGATTTGTATTATCACATGGTGAAGAAAATCATGCTCTTTTGCACCCACTATAAATACTGGGGCAGCATGGATGCCACCGCCATCTTTCTCGAGGAATCACATTATCGCGCCGCCGGTCTCTTTGAGCGGCAGTTCGGCCAATCTTCACTGCTGCGATTTACGCCGAAAGTTTTTGTGTTCAGCCGCATTCCAGTGGAGGAGTTAAAACAGCTTGATGATATTCATTTGACGCCGCTTTTTCCTTTGTGTGCTATTTCTCCGGGGGAAATTACACAGCAGGCGCCGGCGTGGGCAGAGCAGATCAAAAGCGCGCCCGACTTGACGATGGATGAGCGCAAAAATCTGTTGAGCTTTTTAGGTGGGGCGATTTCGCATCGGATTAAAACCATGACTAGAAACGAAATTGGAAATTTATTCGGAGGTTTTATTATGGAAGACACACCCGTCGGTCAAGAAATTCTACTGTTAGGCGAGCAGCGAGGAGAGCAGAAAGGCATCCCTAAAGGGATTCAACAAGTTCTCTTCAAGCTTATCGCCGCGCGCTTTGGCGTCGTTCCCGCAGACATTCAGCAAAAAATTCAGGCTATGAATGACACCGAAAACCTGGAACGGATCGCCACGCTCCTGCTGACGATTCAAAGCGTGGACGAGTTGAAGGATTTGGTCAACTGATTTACAGGTAGCATGGCGCATGGTGCAAAGCGCATGGCGAAAAAAAGTATCCCGCTGTGTGCTTTGCTGTATTCGCCACCAACAAATATCATTTTTATAATCTCAATTTTCTATATGACTCAATTCGGCCCTGTTTTTCTTATCCTCGCGCTCGGCTGCGCGGTGTATGCGATGATCGCGACGATTCTCGGCGCGCGCCGCCAGCAGCAGGAGATTGTTGACACCGGCCACAATGCCGCCATCGCGGTGATGGTTTTCCTCTCGCTCGCGGCGGTCGCTTTGGTGCAAGCGTTGCTGGCGGATAATTTTCAATTGAAATATGTCGCCAGCACCAGCAACCGCGCGCTGCCGGTTTTTTTTAAAGTGACTTCCTGGTGGGCGGGCATGGAAGGCTCATTGCTGTTCTGGGCGTGGCTGCTCGCGGCTTTCAGTTGTGTTTGTATCGTCACCTATCGCCGCCAGCAAACTCTCCTCATGCCCTATGTCACTGCGGTGTTGATGGCGGTCGCGACGTTTTTCATCAGCATGATCGTTTTCGTCACCGATCCCTTTGAACTGCTGGCGCAACCGCCGGCGGACGGTCGTGGCCTCAATCCGTTGCTGCAACACTGGGCGATGGTGATTCATCCGCCGATTCTCTATTTGGGCTACGTCGGTTTCACCGTGCCGTTCGCGTTCGGCATCGCGGCAATGCTCAGCGGGCAAGTCGGCAATGATTGGTTGAAGATCACGCGGCGCTGGACGATCGTGCCGTGGTTCTTTCTCGGCGTCGGCATGATGCTCGGCGGCAAGTGGGCGTACATGGAGCTCGGCTGGGGCGGTTACTGGGCGTGGGATCCGGTTGAAAACGCGGCGATGATGCCGTGGCTCATCGGCACCGGTTTCGTACACTCGGTGATGATTCAGGAAAAGAAAAACATGCTGCGCGTGTGGAACATGGTGCTGATTATCCTCACGTTTACACTTTGCATCTTCGGCACGTTTCTCACCCGCAGCGGCGTGATTTCGTCGGTACATAGCTTTACGCAATCCAGCCTCGGCCCGCTGTTTTTAGGATTCGTCGGTTTGATCGCCACGTTCTCATTTACCTTGATGGGTCTTCGCTTGCATATTCTTAAAAGCGACGTGCGCATGGATTCCGTGGTGTCGCGCGAATCGGCGTTTTTGCTCAACAACGTTGTGTTTCTCGGCGCGTGTTTCGCGGTATTCTGGGGCACGTTGTTCCCGGTCGTTTCCGAAGCGGTGCGCGGCATCAAGATCACCGTCGGCGCGCCGTGGTTCAATGCCGTGCTCGTGCCGATTTCATTGCTCTTGCTGTTGTTGACCGGCATCGGCCCGCTCATCGCGTGGCGCAAAAGCTCAGTTGAGCATTTGAAAAAAATGTTTTTCCTGCCGACGGTCGGCGCTTTGGTGACTTTGGTAATTTTGCTCGTCGCCGGTATGCGCCACCTGTACGCGCTGATCTCTTTCTCGCTCAGCGTCCTCGTCACCATCACGATTGTGACCGAATTTCATCGCGGCGCGAGGGCGCGCGGACACACGAATAGCGAATCTTATCCCGTGGCGTTGTGGCGTTTGCTGATGAAAAATAAGCAGCGTTATGGCGGCTACGTCGTTCATTTCGGCATGGTGCTGATTTTTATCGGCGTCACCGGCGCGGCTTTTACCGAGGAAGCCGAAAAGCAACTTAAGCCCGGCGAGTCGATTAAAATTCGGAATTACGAGCTGGTTTATCAAGATACGAAGCGCGTGCAAGATCCGAACAAGATGGTCATCGAATCAACCATGGTGGTGAAACGCGACGAGAAAAATCTCCTGGAAATTCCCCTCGTGAAAAAACTCGTCAACAGCCTCCGCAGGCTTTTGGGCTTGACCGACTTACCGAAGATTGTAAAGCGCGACAAGAAAAATCTCGGCACGATTTATCCGCAAAAGCATTTTTACATCGTGCAACAACAACCGACGACCGAAGTGGCGCTCTTCTCGAATCTGCGCGAGGATTTATACGTCGTGCTCGGCGAGCATCAGCCCGAAACCAACGCGGCGACGTTTCATGTATATTTGAATCCGCTGGTGAGTTGGGTCTGGATTGGCGGCATGGTGCTGACGCTCGGCACGCTGATCACGCTATTGCCGGACGCGCGGGAGCAGGCGGGCAAAACCGCGTCAAGAGCGCGTACAATAACATCGCGGCAAGAGATTGCCGCTTGAGCGGATGTCTCTTCATCATGTCATTGATTATGGTGCTAGAGCAAACCATTGGAGCATGGAAATATGCAGCCACAATATTCAGAACAAGTGAGCAACGAAACCCTGGAGCTTCAAACTCCGGCGCATGACCTGGGTAACACGTTTCCTGGAATTGAAAGCACCCCCGGTGTATGTGGAGGCGCGGCCCGTATCGGTCGCACACGTATTCCGGTATGGGGCTTAGTGCAAGCCAGACGACTGGGAACGAGTGAAACGGAATTATTGCGGTGGTATCCAACACTACGAGCCGAAGACCTCGCTAATGCATGGGCATATTTTCGGGCTCATCGGGAAGAGATCGAAGAGCAAATCCGTAAGAATGAGGAGGCGTAATTGGCGCGGCTGTACTCGGACGAGCATTTCCCGCTTCCAGTAGTCGAAGAGCTTCGGCGTTTAGGGTATGATGTCGTAACCATTCAGGAAAGAGGCCAGGCCAATCTTCGCATGCCGGATGACGCGGTACTGGAATTTGCTCATGTTGAAGGTCGCGCCCTCTTGACGCAGAATCGATGGGATTTCATCCGATTACACAATCAAGGAAAGGATCACTCTGGCATCATTGCATGTACCGTTGACTACGATTGCGCAGCGTTGGCGCAGCGGATTCACAACGCAATTAAAGCATATGCCAGCCTCTCCAGGCAATTGATTCGAATTTACCGTTCATCTCGCTAAAATAATTAAGAAATCGATACTCAACCATATTGACCATACACCAAGTGAGCGCAAGCATGAGAAAAATCACCCGCGATTTATTATTCGAATTACCCAAAACCGATTTGCACGTTCATCTCGACGGCTCGTTGCGGGTGAAAACGGCAATTGAGCTAGCGCAGGCGAATAACATTAAATTGCCGAGCAACAACGAAGACGACGTCCGCAATTATTTGTCGGTCAAAGGGCAAGTCGAAAATCTCAAAACCTATCTGGAGAAATTCGATTTCACGCTGCAGTTGATGCAGGATTACGATTCGATTCGCCGCATTGCTTACGAGTTGGCGGAAGACGCGGCGCAAGAGAATATCACCTACATGGAAGTCCGTTATGCGCCGATTTTGCACCAACAAAAAGGCCTCAGCCTGGAGCAGATCGTCGACGCCGTGCTGGATGGCCTGCGCGAAGCCGAGCACAAATTTCCGATTCGTTGCGGCGTCATTATCTGCAGCATCCGCTCGATTGATCCGGCGACTTCGGTCAGACTGGCGGAGTTAACGGTGCAATATAAACGCAAAGGCGTCGTGGGATTCGATCTCGCCGGCGGCGAATATGATAATCCGGCAAAAGATCATGCCAAGGCGTTTTACGTCGTGCGCAAACACTGCGTGAATTGCACCGTGCATGCCGGCGAAGCCTACGGCCCCGACAGCATTCATCAGGCGATTCACGCGTGCGGCGCGCATCGCATCGGCCATGGCACGCGCCTGATTGAGGACGAAGATTTGCTCAATTATGTTTGCGATCATCGCATTCCGCTCGAAGTCTGTTTGAAAAGCAACGTACAAACCAAAACCGTCCTGCGCATCGAGCATCATCCGTTCAAAAAATATCTCGACCGCCAGTTGCGCGTGACGCTAAACACGGACAATCGCCTGATCTCCGACACCACGATGACCGACGAGCTCTGGCTGGCGGTACAAACCTGGAATCTGGATTTTGCCCAGGTGAAAAAAATCATTCTGAACGGCTTCAAAAGCTTGTTTATTCCGTTCGCGGAAAAATCCCGGATTTATAATGAAGCGAAAAACCGCCTGAATGAATTCGAGAAAAAGCTGTAAACAAAACACTTGTTTTTTAACTTGGCGTTTTCAATCTTGTTAAAAGTTACCGGAACGGATAACGTCACAGTTTGAATGATTCATTCCATGAAAGGAAATTTTACGACTACTGCGACGAACGCCTCGGCAGAAGCAACGACACCATCAGACGCGGAACTTTTAGCGGCTGTCGCTCAAAAACAGGAATGGGCGCTGGCGGCGCTTTATGATCGTTACGCGGCCGTGCTCTACAGTCTGGCGCTAAAAATTCTCAGCGATAACGGGCCGGCGCAGGACGTGGTGCACGAAGCTTTCCTCACGGCCTGGCGCAAGGCCGCGCTGTATAATAAAACTCGCGGCAACGTGGCGACGTGGTTGATCGTGTTGTGCCGCAACCTGGCGATCGATCAATACCGGACGAAAATGCGGCTGGCCAGCCGTCGCGTGGCGATGGAGACGGCGTCGGAATATCTGACTTCGGCGGAAGACGATCCGGCGCTGGCGGCAATCGCGGCTGACGAGGTGCGATTGCTGCGCGAGGCGTTAGCCAGGCTGCCGGCGGAACAAAAACAAGTGCTGGAGATGGCCTATTTTCAGGGCATGAGCCAGGCGGAAATTGCCGCTGCCCTCGAAGCGCCGCTGGGCACGATCAAGACCCGCACGCGTCAGGCGCTGATGAAACTGCGCGAGGCCCTCGGCAGTATGGCGGCGAGCTAAAGGATAAATAACGGTGAAATGTGTGAGGAGTGTCGATGACCAGGATGATACACAAAAACAAAATTACGCGACGATATGGAAAAACCAATGCAAGATATTTTCTTAAATCAGGTTGAACCCTTTTTATTGGGAGCTTTAGAGCACGACGAAGAAAAGCCGTTGCTGCAACATCTCGCTTCCGGGTGCGCCGAATGTCAAAAGGCCATTGCCGAGACGAAGCGCGTGCTGCAGGCGTTGCCCTGGGTGTTGTTGTCGCCCTCTTCTCCCATTGCATTGGTCAGCCCGCCCGCCACTTTAAAAGAAAAATTGATGCACCGCCTGAAATCTTCTTTCAACGGCGAAGCGAATCCACAGGTTCGGAAAATCTGGTCGGATTCCTCCAATGCCGCGTCTACCACGATACCGGGCCTGCTCATTGTTCGGGCGCACGAAGAAGAATGGGTCGATATCGGCGTCAACGGCATTCAGGTGAAAAGGTTGTTTGTTGATGAAACCCACGATAACGTGACGATGCTCGTAAAAGCGCCGGCGGGCGCCGCTTATCCGCGCCACCGCCACGCCGGGCCGGAGCAATGTTATGTGCTGCAAGGCGATTTGCACATGGCCGGCACCGTTTTACATGCAGGTGACTATCAGTACGCCGGACCGGATTCCATTCACGGCCTGCAGTATACGGAAAACGGTTGCCTGCTGCTGATCGTTTCCTCTTTGCACGATGAGATGCTGACCGGTGAAGAAGCATGAGGCACCCCGCGCGAGCCAATTCTTGCCATAAGCTCTTCCTGCTTGATTTTGCTCTCTCCTTAAAATTTCCAAGATTTCTAAAAACTGTTTTGGCGTCTGATTCGTATAATTCTTAGCAGGGCCTGAAATCATCTTGTGAATACAGGTTGATTTTTTGCAACTTCATTTATTATTGCATGTGGCATGGTTCGCCGAGGGTGGAGCGACAACGTGAATCATTGTTAGCGAAAGAGCATAAAACGAGCTGAGAATGGCAGATCAATTTACTCCGCTGGCCGCGCCTTTTGTCTTGGGAATATTGGAAGAAAAAGAAGCGCGGCAATTTGCCGAGCACCTCGCTGCCGGTTGCCAGGCTTGTGAGCAGGAAATAGCTGAAGCAAAACATGTGGCCGGCCTGTTGCCGTATGTCGCGCCGCAAATGGAACCGCCGCCGGAATTAAAGCGGCGTTTGTTGAACTCCATTAACACCGAGGCAAAAATTTTAAAAATGTCGGCGGTCGCCGAAAAAAGCCCGACCCTCTCGCCATTGCCTGCAACGATTCGTGCTCTGCCGCAACGCACATTCTATCAGCGCGCACGAGGCGCGCTTGCGTGGGCCGCGGTTTTTCTGTTGATTGCCGTGGGATATGGTTATTTCTTGCAGCGTGGCGTTATCCGGCAATTGCAAGCAAGATTAAGCGAACGCAACGCCGAAGTCGATTTGCTGAAATTTGAAATGGCGCGCCAACAAACGGTGATCGAGCGCATCAAGAAAAGCAGCGCGCCACGCCTGTTACTGGTGCAGCTCAAAGGCGCAGAACAAGGCGACGTCAAAGTGCTGCTCGATCCGCAAACCGCTGGCGGCAGTTTCATCGCCTCTAATTTGCCGCCCCTCGTCGATGAAAATGATTATCAGCTCTGGTTTTTGAAAGACGGCGTGGCGTTTGACGCCGGCGTGTTTCATGTCAATACACAAGGGGCATTCATCGGGGAGATTCAGCATTTGCCCGAAACTTTGGAAGGCATCACTGCGTTTGCGATCACCCGCGAGCCGAAAGGCGGCCGCCCGACGCCCACCATGCCGATATACTGGATGGGCAACGTGCAAGGCGTGTGATCCAACGTGGCGCAACATTTATGTTGCGCTTTAAACAGAACAAAGCCCATGACGACGAGCATCATGGGCTTTTGTTTTTAAAACGCGAAACCGAAAAAATCGGCCAGGAAAATTGTCTTGACAAGTTTTCCGCGCGGTGTTATCTTCAGGTTACGATGCTTCATCTAAATCCGCCGGAATCCTTTCGTTGCGGTTCCCTTTTCGTTGCCAGTCATTAAACTTCAGCGAGCAGTCGCAGAGAGAACGCCGAAATGCGTTGCGCCAGTTGTGAATTTGAAAATCCTCCCGGGTTTAAATTCTGCGGACAGTGCGGAAAAGAGCTTGCGGTTGGCGCGGTTGTAGCCGCGCGCCGCCAGCTCACCGTCATGTTCTGTGATCTTGCCGGCTCCACCGAGCTGGCGCAGCGACTTGATCCGGAAGACTGGCGTGACGTGTTGCGCAGCTATCAGCGCGCCGGCGAAAAAGTGGTGCGGCAATTTGACGGCTATATCGCGCAATATCTCGGCGACGGCATTCTGGTTTATTTCGGTTATCCGCACGCGCATGAAGATGACGCCCGCCGCGCCGTGCATGCCGGCCTGGAAATTGTGCAGGAAATTCAGCAACTGCGCGCGCCTGGGCAGCAGCACGGCAACATCCATCTCGCCGTTCGCGTGGGCATTCACACCGGCCTCGTTGTGATTGGCGAAGTGGGCAGCGCCGAAAAACACGAGCCCCTCGCGCTCGGTCACACGCCGAACATCGCCGCCCGCCTCCAGAGCCTCGCCGTCCCCAATACCGTCGTCATCAGCGCGACAACCTTTCACCTCATTCAGGGCTATTTTGTTTGTGAAAACCTGGGATCGCCCACTTTAAAAGGCGTGAACCAGCCGCTGGAAATTTATCGCGTGCAACAGGAAACCGGCGCGCTTTCGCGCCTCGAAGTGGCGTGGAAATTAACGCCATTGGTTGGCCGGCAGCAGGAACTCGCCGAGCTTCTGGCGCACTGGCAACAGGCCAGAAACGGCGCCGGGCAAATCGTCCTGTTAAGCGGCGAAGCCGGCATCGGCAAGTCGCGTTTGCGGCGCGAATTTGAGGAACGTCTCACCGCCGGGAC
>Ga0247727_10014844_pt1 | contig 12870 bp, 11 predicted proteins | sample WisWelCaveWW1625_FD_202498 | JGI IMG/M metagenome (GOLD analysis project Ga0247727, IMG submission 202498) | Biofilm microbial communities from Wishing Well Cave, Virginia, United States - WW16-25 | ecosystem: Environmental > Aquatic > Deep subsurface > Groundwater > Cave microbial mat | place...
CCGGTGCATGAGATTGTAGCGGTAAAGGGGCTAAGCCTCCAATCGCTTTATCACTTCACGATCGGTGGACCGGTGGAGGATCGGAGATTGATGACGCTGCCTCCGTATGGGCACGTGAAACGTGAGGGGTAAGGCGTGAGAGGTAAGGATGAGCAACGTGCTGAGTGCTGAGAGTCGGTCATTAGCCCGCATTATTCACGAAAGTTCGTGACGAAATGGCGGAGGGGCGCGCGACAAGCGCGAAGCGCGAGACTTGCGTGACGTGTGAACCCTGTCCCTACCTGTCGCGCTTTTCCCGCCAGTCTCGCCCGGCTCGCTTGAGTCAGACATTGGCGATTGCAGCAGAAGCGCTCATGAACAATGCGAGCTAGGATTTTCTGTTTCCTACCGTCCCGCGCCTGTGATCAGTTGCGGCCGGATGCCGTTCCTGCGCTGGCTCTGGGCACCTGTGAGTCGAAAGGAAGCGAACGATCCGAAACATTGTGAGGCCGAAGGGGGCTAGTTGGCGAGTTCTTCGTTGATGGCTTGGACGAGTTTGTCGAGGTCGAAGGGTTTTTCGAAGACGCGGCGGGCGCCGAAGAGTTTCGCAACGTCGAGGAAGTTCTTCTCCCCTTGCGCGCCGGTCATGGCGATGACCTTCGCATCGAGATATTCCCGTGTCAGTTGCAACGTGGTTTCGAGGCCGTCGGTTCCCGGCATCAGTATGTCCATGAGGACCAGGTCTACTTTGTTCTGCTGGTAGAGAGTCAAGCCCTCCAGACCATCGCGGGCTTCGAGCACACGATGATTGGCCCTCTCAAGGACGTCCTTCAGGAGGTTCCGGATCGATTCTTCGTCGTCGATAACAAGGATTGTAGCCATAGCGTGAGATACACCCGTAATGTTATCGATCTTACCTATGTTAGGTTCTCCTGTCTAGCATGATGGTGGAAAACATTTTGACAGGCTCCTATAGGAAAGGGTTGACTGACCCTGGCGCTTTTGATACAAGCACACGCGTTGTCCTGACAGACTGCAGCGCACCTTCTTTCGGAGCGGTTCCTTGCAGCATCCAGATTCCTGGTCTTGGACTCGCCGATCTTTCTTGAAAACGTCTGTTGTCGGGCTTCTGTTGCTCGGCAGCAGGCTGCTGCATCCCTCGGTCGCGCGCGCGAACGAGCTCCCTGACGGCGAACTCACCTTCTTCAACGTGCACACGAACGAACGACTGCAAGTCCGCTATCGTGATGATGCAGGGAACTATAACCTTACGGCGCTGGATGAGGTGAATCACATTCTGCGTTGCCATCACACAGGAGAAGTCGCCGCCATCGATGTGCAATTGCTGGAGCACGTAAATCTCGTGCACAAAGCGGTCGATGGCGCCGGCGAGATCCACGTGATTTCTGGCTATCGCTCGCCCGAGCACAATGCGCAGCTCGTGAAGCGGAGCCGGCGAGTCGCGCAGCACAGCCTACATGTTCAGGGGCAGGCGCTCGACTTCTATGTTCCCGGTGTCAAGCTTCGCGAGATTCGCCATGCCGCGTTGAGGTTGCAGTACGGTGGGGTCGGGTATTATCCGCGCGCGAAGTTCATCCATCTCGATTGCGGTCCCTTCAGGACCTGGTAGCTCCCTCCCAGCAGCCTCGGATAAACTATCGGACAGGCTTGAAGCTTCGATAGTCTGCACGTGTGCCCAACGAGAGAACCCTCCTGCAGGATGCTCAAAAAGGCCGTCCAGCAAGGCCGCAGCGAGTGAAGGCGCGAGGCGTACCCTCAGGGGTACGTTGAGGGTCTGAACGATGCGAGAACGCCGCTGGCGGGCTTTTTCAGCATCCTGCGGAATCAGATCCGCTTGAGGAACAACACCGACAAAGGTGGGAGTGTGACTGCGAGCGAATGGGGCATACCATGAGTAGGTAGGGCGCTCGTCCGGAGCCCTCCCGTATTTCCCATGTTGCTCCCCCCGTAGGCCGAGGCATCACTGTTCAATAGTTCGCGGTAGTAGCCTTCGCCTGGCACGCCGATTCGATAGTTGTAGCGGGGAACGGGGGTGAAGTTACACAAGCACAATATCTGATTATCCTGGTCCTTGGCTTTTCGGAGGAAGGCGATCACGGAATTGGCTGCATCGGAAAAGTCGATCCATTGGAAACCGGTCCAGTCATGATCGAGTTCGTGCAGCGCCGGCTCCTGGCGGTAGAGCAAGTTAAGGTCTCGTACGAGCCGCTGGAGCCCCACGTGCCGATCGAAATCACAGAGATGCCATTCCAGGCTGGTGTCATGGTTCCACTCACACCACTGTCCGAACTCTCCGCCCATGAACAGCATTTTCTTGCCGGGATGTCCATACATGAAGCCATAGAGGGAGCGGAGGTTGGCAAAGCGTTGCCACTCGTCGCCGGGCATTTTGTCGAGCAGCGCCCGCTTTCCGTGGACCACTTCATCGTGCGAAAGTACCAGGACGAAGTTTTCATTGAAGGCATAGAGGAGGCCAAACGTAATCTGATTCTGGTGAAAGGGGCGGTGGACGGGATCGTGGCCGAAGTATTCCAGCACATCGTGCATCCAGCCCATGTTCCACTTGAACGTGAAGCCCAGTCCTCCGGCATAGGTGGGGCGTGAAACTCCCGGCCAGGACGTGGATTCCTCGGCGATGGTCATCGCGCCAGGGAAGTCACGGTGGACCAGGACATTCAATTCTTTCAACAGCGTGACAGCCCCAATGTTGTCGCGCCCGCCGAACTGATTGGGAATCCATTCCCCCTCCTTCCGGCCGTAGTCGAGATAGAGCATCGAAGCAACGGCATCCACGCGCAAGCCGTCCATATGGTATCGATCCAGCCAAAAGAGCCCGCTATTCAGAAGGAAGTTCCGGACCTCGACGCGATCGTAGTTGAAGATGCGGCTATGCCAGTCCGGATGGTAGCCAAGCCGTGGGTCGGCATGGTCGTAGAGATGCGTCCCGTCAAACTGGGAGAGCCCATGTGGGTCGTCTGGAAAGTGCGCGGGGGTCCAGTCCATCAGCACACCGATTCCAGCCTGATGTGCCGTATCGACGAAGGCCATAAAGTCTTCGGGAGATCCGTACCGACTGGTGACGGCGAAATAGCCTGTGGTCTGATAGCCCCAGGATCCGTCGAACGGGTGTTCAGTAATCGGTAACAGCTCCACGTGGGTATAGCCCATATTCTTCACGTATGGGATGAGCTTTGTGGCAAGCTCTGAATAGGTCAGCCAGCGATCCCCTTCCTCAGGGATACGCATCCAGGAACCAAGATGGACCTCGTAAATTGAGAGGGGTGTGGCGAGCGGGTCTTGCTGTGTCCGAGCCGTCATCCAGGACTGGTCCTTCCAGCGGTAGGAAGAGCGTGCGGGGATGATCGAAGCGGTCATGGGGCGCAACTCCGATGCCACTGCATAGGGATCGGCTTTCAGTAACGGTGCGTCATGATGGCGTGAGCGAATTTCATATTTGTAGCGCGTGCCGTCTGCAAGGTCTGGAACAAAGAGTTCCCAGAGGCCGGTTGCCCCGCGGTTTGTCATGGGATGGCGGCGACCATCCCATTCATTGAAGTCGCCCACGACACTCACTCGCGCAGCGTTCGGCGCCCAGACGACAAAATGGACTCCGGCGATACTCTGCACTGTCCGGAGATGGGCGCCCATCGTCTCGTAGGCTTTGAAGAAGGTTCCCTCGGCGAAGAGATGCAGCTCAAAGTCGGTGAGGAGAGGCGGAAATGCATAGGGATCGTGCCGCTCCGAGACCTGTCCCGCATGGTTGGTTATTCGGAGACGATAGGGGTTGGTTCCGAGCGGCCCCGGGACGGTGGCTTCGAACAGACCGGCCTCATGGAGGCGCGTCATGGGAATGGGTTTTCGACCTCTCTTACCGAGGAGTAGGGCCACGTCGTTGGCTTCCGGCAAGAAACACCGAATCGCAACGGCAGGGGAACTGCCCTGGGCCATAGGATGGGCACCAAGAATTGCGAGGGGGTCCCAGTGGTGACCCTGGACGAGTTGTTCGAGTTGATCGAGCGGCAAGCCCGACATATGAGGAGACATAGGCTGTATCGTAAGGGGAGTGAGCCAGGAATGGAAGAGGAAAACGCGCTGAGCTTCCGCCTACAGACCTCAGTGTTGTGGAGTCGGTTCACCAACTTCCGTCGCCAGTTCGGCTGGATGTCGCCCATCACAAGGCTGAATTGCTCTGAAGCGGGGAAGAGTTAAACGGTTGTGATCAGCGGCCTCTCTGCTGACTAGCCTGCATTATTCACGAGGATTCGGCCCCCCACCCCTTCCCTCCCCCATACTATGGGGGAGGGCGAGGGAGGGGGCGGGCCAGGCGACGGGCAATGGGGACGTAAGGCGTAAAGGGTAAGGCGTAAGGGGGTCGAGCGGGATTCGCCTAACGCCTCACGTTTTTCGCTTCACGATATAGCCACTTGCCTCCGGCCACTTACCTCTCACCAGAAGCCTGGAGTTTCAGGAGAAACCTTCGTGAATTATGCGGGCTAAGATGGAGGATAGTGGTGCGCCCGGAGGGACTTGAACCCCCAACCCCCAGATCCGTAGTCTGATGCTCTATCCATTGAGCTACGGGCGCGCTCTTGACGACAGTGATGAGTTTAGAGTTTTGAGTGTTGAGTTGGGAGGAGATCAGGGGGCACTACGAGCGAAAAACATCCGAAACCGGGTTGCTCGCAAACTCATAACTCACAACTCAGAACTCATAACTCGCTGTTTGCAGTAGGCAGCGGTTATACAGGTCTCTGTCTGGCGGGTCAAGGGATCCGATTTCACAATAGGCTTGCTTACCTTGGCGGAACAGAGGCTTTCGTTGCTCCCACTGTCAAAGGCACTGATGCAGAAATAGCCGGTCTTGCCTTAACCCGGACTATTCATGAATGCCGGCTACGTCGTCCGATGTACAGGCGAGAGGCACGGGGCTAGAGGCTAGGGGTGAGCAGAAAGGGAAAACGATGTTCAGAATTTCCTCTCTCAGGTAGGATGACGTCAGACTCTGTAGTCGAAATTCTCACTGGCATAGTCGAGAAACGATGTCGGACCGGCAAGTTATTCAACATGAGACTCATGCGCAGCATACCCCGAGAGGCCTCTCAGGTGGTGTTCTGCTCGCCATGCAATGGACGGTCGGCACTATTCTCGCCTTTCTCATTGGATCGTGGTTGGTGTGGTGGGAGTTAAATCTTCAGCGACAATTCGCGGAAGACGAGATCCGGGCCGCCTGCCAGCGGGTGATGCCGGAGACTGTGGAGCGCTGCGTAGACACAGTGATTATTCAACGCGGGGGGGCGAGACGATGAACGTCCGGTTTTTCTAAACGGTGTGGCTTGCTGGGATTGTTTGTATTCACGAGCTATCTCAATGAGTTCCAAACCTACCGCCACGGCATGACGTTAGGCCTGCAATACACATTCTGAAATAGGTACTCAGAATCGCTCAGGCGTCAGCGGCGGCGTCCTGACGGCAACGTTTCGTCTTCGTACTGAGCAAAGAGCCGTTTGGCTTCTGGATGTAGATGGCTTGGATGGCCGTGGGGAATGCCGACGGTGCGGAAGAGCGGTGTGAGCTTGCCGTTTGGATGTAAGTAGCCAGCGTGAAGCGGGACGGTGCGCGTGCTGTGGCGGATCAAGTGGCAGGGAATCGGTCTGATCGAGGTGAGCCACTCGGCAATATCGTGTGGGTTGCCGATCGAGGCGGAGAGCAAAAGGAGTCGCGCTTGGCTCGGGCAGAAGATAATCGTTTCTTCCCAGACGACACCCCGCTCCGGATCTGCGATATATTGTGACTCGTCCAAAATCACCAGGCCTAACGTATCCAACCGTACGTCGATCTCACCGCCTCCTGCATCGTAAAGCAAATTCCGCAAGATTTCCGTCGTCATAATCAATAGGGGCGCCTGCCCATTGTCGCGCCGATCGCCGGTTAGAATGCCGACCTGGTCTGGACCGAATATTCTTGAAAACTCCGTATACTTGGTATTCGAAAGCGCCTTGAGAGGCGATGTATAGATAACGGTCCGATTTTCCGCGATGGCGCGACGGGCTGCTTCGACCGCGACATATGTCTTTCCACTTCCAGTCGGAACGCTCACGACTACGTCACTCTCTCTCAGCTTGGCGATGGCGTCTTCTTGCCACGCATCCGGGGTAAAGGTCTGTGGCGGTGGCACCCCCAGTCCCTCCAACCAGCTGGAGAGGGTGATGGCCGGCTCATGGGATTCCGGCTCAACCGGCCTGTGCGTAGTGCGACGTTGCGGTGCCGCGGCCTGTGGTTTCTGCAAGGCATGGACTTGATGCACGGCTGGAGCGGGGCGAGCCTGTCGCTCGCCGATCAAGGTCATCAGGTCAGATTCAAACCCTGCGCGATTTTCGGCGGAATGGCGCAGCAAGACCTCGATTAAATGGCGTTTGCCGGCGCGGAAATGTCGCTGGACACGCCCACGCGCCAGGCGGTGCAAAAGCGCGATCGGTTGTCGTGCCAGGAGTTGTTCGAGTTCTTCGGTAGTCATGGTTTGCGAGAGGGTCCTTCAAGTCTGAAAGTCGTCAGGTCGTAAAGTCGTCGCATCTCAGACTTGATGACTTTGGACTTGATGACTCTGGACTTACTGACTTGTGCCTTCGTCAAGGCAATTCCTCCAATACGCCCCGGCGCAGAGCGGCGATGGCACGTGACGCGGTGTCAGCCAATCCTGGGTGTGTGGCCTTGAGCGTGTGCAGCTGTGACAGGAATTCCAAGGTTCGTGCTAAGAGGCGGTAGATATCCCCTTCAGCCATTGTAGTGCTTTTGCAGAGGCCAATCCACGTGAGCGTGGGATCGCCGATCCACCGTTCCGTCACCGCGGCAATGTCGACACGTAGGAGGGGGGGATCTTCATGCGGCGAGAGCGAAACAGCCAGTTTTCGGACCTGGCCGAGCAATGAACCCAGCCCGGAACTGACGCGAGGGAAGGCGCCTGGGCGATCGTCGTCATGCGCGATGCTAGACATGACGGCAGCCAGCATGGAGGGATCGGCCCCGTTGAACGCATCGGCCCGGAGCAATTCCGTGATGAGCAACGAGTGGTCAATGCGGATGAATCTGGCCCACTCGCCGTCATCAGTCAGATGGGCCGTCGGCGTGAGGTACCCGAACTCTTGCAGGACGTCGATCTTTTCCTGGAAACGGTGCCAGAGACTGGTCCTCAGGGCCTGGATCGATTTGACGTGTCGATGTTGTTCCTGCCGAAGTTTTGAGGCGAGGGGATAGTCCCTCTGACAGGCGGAACGCGAAGGGCAGGTTGGACAGGAAAAGTCGCCCAGGGTTTGCACGACGGCGTCCGGAATCGGTTCATCATCCTTCGGAATCAGGATGGGAAGCTCCGGCAGCCTGCCGGGCAACTCTTCCAGGTGATGGAGTAACTCTTCTACGCTCTCCGGCGTGCACCAGGGATAGACCGGCGCGTCCACGCAGTCGAGGACACGGTCGGACACTTCAGTCACCGTGGAGGCGGGAGATTCGGTAATGCCTCCGCCTAGACGCAGCGCCGTGATCATCGGGCTCTTCTGTCCCTTGCTGCGATATTGCCGCAGGACCACGCCTCGGCTGCGGCCGAAGCCCACCACGCGACCGGGCGTGAGAAAGTGAAAGCGTGCGGCAACTTCGGGTGGCTCGTGCTTTCTGACGGGGGCCCGGTGCGATTTCTGCCGGCGGACCTGGTCGAAGGTCTGCCATTCTGTGATCCAGTCGGTGCAGACGCGTGGCCCGAATGGTTCCATCTGATCGCGCAGATCGTCCAGCTTGCGTTCCAAAACATTGGCCCGCTGGTTGAGCTGAAATTGCGCAAAGCTTTTGGCGAGAATCGGTTGGATTTGATCCAACGCATGCGCTTTCAAGAGATTCAGGACCATTGGATAGCTGATGACGAATTGGCTGTTGATCGCTTCCGGATGGCCGGTGAAGCCTTTTGTCAGCACGTTCAGATCGATGTAAGGCGAAGGGGTGACGATGGCGAAGCCCACGAGATCTTTTCCACGGCGTCCCGCACGGCCGGCAATCTGCTGCACCTCGCCGATCGTCAAGTCCATGAAGTCGCGTGACTTGCGAATGCTGGACTGCGTAATGATGACGGTTCGCGCGGGGAAATCGACTCCGGCGGCCAGTGTGGTTGTGGCGAAGACGGCATCGAGACAGCCATGACGCATCAGTTCCTCAACCGCGATTTTCCACGAGGGCAGATGGCCTGCGTGATGCGCAGCCACGCCGATGCGCTGGACGGTCGGAATGAGGGGGTGTTCGGCGATGCTGGGATATTGGGCGATCACTTTGTCCAGCACAGTGGAGATGGCCTGCTGCCGAGGCAGCGGGAGCAGGATGCGGCTATGGTCGAAGGCCTGCATCGCTTCATCGCACGCACGGCGTGACGTGAGGAACACGATGGCAGGGGTCAAGTGCTTTTCGCGAAGAGCGATGATCAGATCAACCGGATGAATCGAGGGAGGCATGCAGTTTCATTCCCTTTGCAATCACGACCAAGCCGGATTCGGTGACGGTAAATCGCTTGGCGTCGGCCTCTCGGGCGTAGCCGATTTCCGAGTGGGGCGGGATGATGACATCCTTATCAATGATGGCCCGTCTGATCCGACTCTGTGCGCCGATGATGACATTTTCCATGACGACCGATTCACGCACATCCGCATTATCCTGCACTCGGACGTTCGGCGAAAGCACTGAATTTTGTACCCGGCCACCGGAGAAGATGCAGCCGCCGCAGACGATGGAATCCAGGGCCACACCCATCCTGCCGCCCTGATAGTCTTGCGCGAAGACGAATTTAGCAGGTGGAAATTGCCCTTGATAGGTTCGAATCGGCCAGTCCTGGTCGTAGAGATTGAAGAGGGGATCCACTGCGACAAGGTCCAGGTTCGCTTCCCAGTACGCGTCCAATGTTCCGATGTCCCGCCAATACTTCACGTCTTTTTTGTTCGCGTCGATAAATTTGTAGGCGTAGACACGCCGATCGCGAAACATTTTTGGAATGATGTTTTTCCCGAAGTCGTGACTCCCGCCCTCCTGGGCGTCGGCAATCAAGTACTCGCGGAGGACGTTGGTGCGAAACAGGTAGATGCCCATCGAGGCAAAGGCATGGGTCGGATCGTTAGGGATCGACGGCGGGTGAGCCGGCTTCTCTTCAAAGTTCGTAATCCGGAAATCCTCATCCACGCTCATCACGCCGAATCGATGGGCCTCTTCGATCGGAATATCGATCGCGCCGACCACGGCATCGGCGCCTTTGGCGATCAGCCAATGGAACATCTCCATATAGTTCATTTTGTAGATATGGTCGCCGGCGAGGATGAGCACATAGTCCGGTTGTTCGCTCTCGAGCAGAAACAGGTTTTGATAGACCGCGTCGGCGGTGCCTTGGTACCATTCTTCGCTGATCCGCTGCTGGGGTGGAACCGAGGCGATGAATTCGCCGAGTTCGGCGTTGAAGATATTCCAGCCCCTGCGGATGTGACGGTCGAGCGAGTGGGATTTGTACTGGATGAGGACTACGACTTTTCGAAGCCCGGAGTTGATGCAATTACTGAGCGTAAAATCGATAATGCGATATTTCCCGCCAAAGGGAACCGCAGGCTTGGCCCGATGTTCGGTGAGAGGCTGGAGACGTTCGCCCTTCCCGCCCGCCAGCACCATGGTGAACATGTTCGACATCGCGGCGAATTGTAGCAGGACGCTGAGGAAATAGAAAGAAAGCAGACTCGTTGACATCGAGCAGTTCTGAGACGATACTACCCTGGACAGCCTAGCAGGCTGTGGGAAAACCATGCTGGTACGCGAGAATCTGGTCCGCAGCTGTGCCACAACAGGCTAGCTGAGCGAGACACGCGAGACTGGCGAGAAAGACGCGACACTCGGAATCAGGGCTTGCGAGGCGTGCCTGTCGCGCTAGGCGTGCCCGTCGCGCGCTTGAGAGGTCCGCGGAATTTTTCAGCACCCTGCTAGGAATATCGATGAGGATTCGAGCAAAGGAGTAAGCATGAAGCGGGATGTACTGGTCACGTCGCTTGTGAAACAAAAGGCGGCTCAAAAGCCGGCAGTGGACCGCAGTAAAGATGCGCTGCGGCGGGTAGAACATCTTGAAAGCCAAATGGCCAAATTGTCCGAATTGGTCCGTGAGCATGCGGAGGATGTCGATCGATTGGTGCGTATCGTGGCAGAAGATCGCGACGTGATTCGGCGGCAGTTATTGCGCAAGCACCAGGAGCAAGTGCGGGTCCGCAAACATCTCCGTGACTCTAACTCTAAGGTAGGACTTGACTTCTGAGCCTGTGCTGGCTGATCTCGTACCGTCGATCCCTCCTCGTGAGTCTATCCTCGGAGGATCGTGAAGAAGCCCGCCTGCATTATTCTTGCTGCACAGATTTCGTTACGATAGCATGGTGCAGTGCCCTCGGTGCCTGTGTTGGGTTTCTGTCGCTGATCTTCGGGGCGCTGCGGTCGTTCCGAGGAGAGAAGCCGACCCTGGAAGAGGGGAATCTTTGGGTCCGCGCCACGGCGCACACGATGGTGAAGAGGGATAGATAAAGGGGTTGACCATGCCGCAACGAGGTTCTTGTCGGTGGATAATCGTCTTGCCGGTTCTGCTATTGGGAATGACTCAGACCCAGTTGGCTCAGCCAAGAGAGAACGGAGGGGGTGTTCTAGTTCAGGTGCCCTACGAGGCGCCTCCGAAGGGACAGGATCTGCCTGCTGAATCCGTCCCACAGAATACGAAACCGTTGACGGCCGGAGAGGTCCAGCGGGCGGAAGCCCTCCTGCCATTGCTGGAAGGTGCGCAAGAGTTTTGGGCGATGGGGGAATTCGTGCATCTCGGCGAACCATCCGTGCCGGTCCTGGTCAAAGGTTTGACCATGACGGGACCGCGCATTCGCTACAACGTCATTGAAACGATTTCAATGTTGAAGGCGGCCTCGGCGGTTCCAGCCCTCGTCGCAGCAGCCAAGGAACCGAACGAAATCCCACGGGTGCGTGAACATGCATTGCGGGTGGCTGTTCGATTGGACGCGGCCAAAGTCGTGGACGCAATCGAGGTGATGGCTAAAGATCAGAATTCGTCGATTCGGAAGGCCGCCGCGTTCGAATCTCGGTATGTGAGAGAGAAGACAGTGTTGCCGGTTCTCATCGGGATGATCGCCGATGAGGAACGTTTTGTCGCACTTTCAGCGGTGCAGTCGCTCTGGATTCTGACCCGACATGAAACGGAGTTTCACGATTGGGAGACGTCGACCAAACAAGACCGTCAAGAGTGGACGACCGAGTGGTTTGAATGGTGGAATGGCCAGAAGGACGGTTTCGAAATGTCGGATCCGAAACGGCCCGCGCGTGCCCGCTAAGAGCGCGTGATGCGCGGGACATGCGAGAAGCGCGCGACGTGGAGAGATTGGATTCCCCTTCCTTGCTTCGCCCGTCTCGCTCGTCCCGCCCGTCTCGCCAGTCGCGCTGATGCTTCGTCTTGCGAGCGTGAAAAATCCTGTGTTATATTTTGTGAGTCTGCCCTCTCGTCTCATTACTTGTGCAGTGCTCGATGGAAGGATTACAGGTACGCTCCATGGCTATTCTTACGATTGCAAAGCTCGGTAATCCCGTCTTGCGTCAGATTGCGGACAAGGTCGATGCTCGCGACATTCGCACGTACGACATGCAGCAATTCATCGACAATTTGATTGAGACTATGCTGGATGAACCAGGGATTGGCTTGGCGGCGCCCCAGGTGTCGCGTTCGATTCAACTGTGCGTGATGGGCTGTGAAGGGGATGATGGATTTCCCCAAACAGTTCTCATCAATCCCAAAATTGTCTTCTATGGTCCGCAGCAAGTCGAAGGCTGGGAGGGCTGTTTAAGCGTGGACGGGTTGCGGGGAAAAGTCACAAGGCCGTCAGTCGTGAGAGTTGAGGCGCTGGATCGTACCGGCAAATCGATGGATTTCGAAGCAACCGGTCTCTACGCAGTCTGTATCCAGCACGAGATGGATCATCTGATCGGCAAGCTGTTTTTGGATCGGATGACCGATATGTCGACGCTCACGCAACTCGCCGAATTCGATCAGTATTGGCGACACGATCCTGTTCCTGCTATTTGATTAACCTGCCGTGAAGATTCTGCGCTTGTGACAACCCTGCTTCGAGTGCTCCAGTATCTCAGCCCACACCGTTCAATGGTGGTCGGCACGTTCCTGTTTGCCGGGCTGGCGACTGCGTTCGAATTGATCCCTCCCTGGCTGATCAAAGTGATCATCGACGACGTGATCCAGGCCGGCCAGACCCAGCTCCTGGCATGGGTATTTCTCGGGCTCTGTGCCGCCTATGTGCTGCGCAACCTCTGCGGGTCGATACGGATCCGTCTGAACAATGGGCTGGAGCAGCAAGTCGTGCATGACCTGCACGTCCAGGTATTCTCCGCGCTCCAGCGTTTATCGATCAGTTTCTATGAAAATCGTCCGACGGGCGAGATCATGTCGCGGGTGCTGAATGATACCGAGCACATGCAGCGCATCTTCGTCGACGGGCTCGAAGAGATCATCACGGCCGGGCTGACGCTGATCGGGATCATGATCATGCTGTTCATGCTCAATTGGAAACTGGCTCTGTTGGCGCTTGTGCCGATTCCTATCTTGGTGGTGGGAGCGGCGCTGTTCACCAAACGCATCCATGGATACTATCGCGTGATTCGAAAAGGGTCGGCTGAACTGAACGCCCTCTTGCAAGACATGCTGGCAGGTATCCGGGAGACGATGGGTTTCAATCGTCAGCCCTACGAGCAGGAGCGATTTGGCCGGAAGAGCGATCGTTGCCGGCAAGATACTTTGAAGGCCATGTACCTCTG
>Ga0247727_10014845_pt1 | contig 12870 bp, 9 predicted proteins | sample WisWelCaveWW1625_FD_202498 | JGI IMG/M metagenome (GOLD analysis project Ga0247727, IMG submission 202498) | Biofilm microbial communities from Wishing Well Cave, Virginia, United States - WW16-25 | ecosystem: Environmental > Aquatic > Deep subsurface > Groundwater > Cave microbial mat | place...
GCCAATGAATTCGAATTGAAGATGTCTGGCATGAATTATCTCGATATCCTCGCGGCGGGTGGCGGCATCATCTCTACGGTCAAGCAAACCCGCGCCGCCAGCATGGAGACGCTCATCACGCAGAGTCGCTCGCGTCTCTTGCGCATGTTCGTGCATGGCACCACCACAGCCGAAGCCAAAACCGGTTATGGATTGCAAACCGCCACCGAGCTTCGCCTCCTTAAAGCTTTACTTGCCCTCGACGATGAGTCCCCGCTCGATCTCGCCATCACCTTCCTCGGCGCGCACGCCATCGCCCCCGAATACAAAGACAATCCGCAAGGCTACACCGATCTCGTGTGCGATACGATGTTGCCCATGCTCAAAGAATGGTGGGAGACTCACGCGCCGCGGCTCCCTCTTCCATTTGTGGATGTCTTCTGCGAGACCAAAGCCTTCGACTTAAATCAATCGCGTCAAATCCTGACCAAAGCTGGGTCGCTGGGATTCCCGCTCAAGATCCACGCTGACGAGTTCGACAACCTTGGCGGTGCGAGTCTCGCGGTCGAGTTGGGTGCGGCATCCGCAGATCATTTGGTGAGAACCTCTGATGCAGACATTGCAGCGTTAGGAAAATCAGATACTGTTGCTGTGTCTTTACCTTGTACACCATTCGGACTTGCCGAAAAAGACTACACCCCCGCACGCAAGTTAATTGAAGCAGATGCCGTTTTTGCTTTAGCTACCGATTGCAACCCTGGCACAACATGGAACGAGTCAATGCAATTTGTGATCGCCCTCGCTTGCCGCGCTATGAAACTGACTCCCGCCCAAGCCATCGCCGCCGCGACGATCAATTCTGCCCACGCAATCCGCAGGTCCGATACGATCGGCTCCATCGAAGTCGGCAAACTGGCAGATATGCTGATCCTGTCCGTGCCAGATTATCGTCATCTCGGTTATCGTTACGGGACGAATCTTGTGAGGCAGGTTATCAAACGTGGAAGGGTATATTCTGTGGATGTGGGGTATTATAGAACTGCATAGTTTTTTACCTGACGGGGAAATCCCCGTCTTTTTTTCGGGTATAGCCTAATTTGAATACGCAATGGATCATCTTCGCTTCGATATTATTTCTGAACACAGTGGCGGCAATCGTCATTGCGGTTTTTTTGGTGCGCAGGCCGTCTGCGCCAGGACTGCAATCCCTGGTATGGATGCTTGTCATGCTCGCCGTGTGGAATTTCGCCTATGCCATGATCACGCTCTCGCCATCTCTGGAAGCCAAACGAGACTGGCTGAGAATTGAAAACATCGGCATCCTCACGGTACCGGTATTTTGGTTTTTCTTCACCCTGCAATACACGCGGCTGGATAAATGGTTGAACAACTACACCGGCGCGTTATTCTTTGTCATTCCGCTGGTCTCCATTACATTTTTGTTCTCAGAGAATTGGTTTCATCTTTATTATGCCTCCATTACGCCTGTATCTGAATCGGGCGGACCGTTGGTAATCGAGCGCGGGTCCTGGTATTTGGTTGCCATCGCTCAATCTTACGCGCTCAACCTGATCGCCGTGGGATTGTTAATCCGGCGGGCAATTCAGTACCGTGATATTTACCGGCGGCAGATGTTTGTTTTGATCGCCGCAGTGTTGATCCCCATTCTGGTCAATATTTTTTACCAGGTGATTCCCAGCGTTCGACCGGATTCCTCCTTTCGAATTGATCTGACACCCATTTCATTTACGCTGACTGCCGCGTTGATCGCCTTTGGCGTGTTCGGCTTGCGCATCTTTGATTTGATTCCGATTGCGCGTCATACGGTGCTGGAACATATCCCTGAAATGGTGTTTGTTGTCGACGCGCATGATCGTCTTGTGGACGCGAACCCTGTTGCCCGTCAAATGCTCGGCAAGAGCATGGATGAAATCATTGGCAAGGATCCGCTCGACGTGTTCCGCGAATGGCCCCAACTGGTTAATCGTTTCCTCACTGCAAACGAGACCCATGAAGAGATCCAAATCCCCGGCGATCCGCCGCGCACACTTGAGTTGGTGGTGTCCGCTTTGTATAATCAGTTCAGCCAATTGGAAGGACGTATCATCGTTGCGCATGATGTGACCGATCGCAAATGGTTGGAAAACGATTTGAAATATGCGAACGAGTCGCTTACCCATCAGTTGGAGGAGATCAACAAACTCCGCGCCGATTTGCAGGAACAGGCGATCCGCGACCCGCTCACCAATGTATATAATCGCCGCTACCTCGCTGAATTTCTCGATAAGGAAGTTGCGCGCGCCGAGCGCGAAAAGTCGCCGTTATCTGTCGTGATCATGGACGTGGATAACTTCAAACAATTCAACGATACCTATGGACATAAATGCGGTGACATCGTTCTGCAAGCCATTGCGAATTTTCTCGTCGAGCATACGCGGCGCGGCGACGTTGTTTGCCGCTACGGCGGAGAGGAGTTTGTCATCCTCATGCCAGGCGTTACCCTTGAAGTTGGGTACGAGCGCGCCGAAATGTGGAGGCAGGATTTTTCCGAAACTGCCGTTGAGTATGAAGGTATGAAATTTTCTGCCACATTCTCGGCGGGCGTTGCCACGTATCCGCAACATGGCGTGACAGATGAAGCCCTTCTGCAAGCCGCAGACCGGGCGTTGTATCAATCGAAGGATGCGGGCAAGAATAAGGTGACGATGTATGGTGTGCAGTAACGCGATTCTTCACCGCGAAGACGCGAAGGGCGCAAAGATTTTAAGGAGGAAGAAGGATGCAGGATATTGAGGCGATCGCTACAGATATTGTTGATTGTGCGATCAAGGTGCATAAGGCGTTAGGACCCGGCTTACTTGAATCCGCATATCAGTATTGCCATGCTTATGAACTTCGTAAACGTGGTTGGGATGCGGAAACCGAAGTGAAACTACCTCTGCTTTACGATGACCAAAAAATTGACGTGGGTTATCGAATTGATACCCTAATAAACAAGCTGGTGATTGTCGAGAATAAATCTGTTGAATCCATTTTGCCTGTCCATGAAGCACAGTTATTGACTTATATGAAGTTGAGTGGATGCAAAATTGGCTTTCTTCTAAATTGGAACGTGACATTGATGAAGCATGGGATAAAACGATTTGTGCTAAACCTTCCAGGAGAGACTCCTTACCCCAAAAAACCTTCTTCCCTTGAAAAGTAATAAACTTCGTGTTCTTCGCAACTTCGCGGTTAAATAAATAATTAGGAGTAACGTATGCAAATAGATATCATCGGTGTGCCCATGGATCTCGGTCAGAGTCGCCGCGGCGTGGATATGGGTCCCAGCGCGATTCGATATGCAAACTTGCGCCAGAGGCTCGAAGCCCTGGGTCATACCATCGAAGACAAAGGCAATATCGAAGTGCCGATTCAGGAAACGTGCTCGATCAACGACCCCAAACTCAAATATATTGATTGCATTGTCCCGATGGGCAGGCGGCTCGCGGGCGCGGTTGCCACATCCATTCGGGGTGGGCGTTTCCCGCTTGTGCTTGGCGGTGACCACAGTCTTTCAGTGGGTTCGGTGCGCGGCGCGGCAAAACACAAGAAGCTCGGCTTGATCTGGCTCGACGCTCACGCGGATTTCAACACGCACGAAACAACGCCATCCGGGAATATTCATGGGATGCCTCTCGCGGCATTATGCGGACTCGGCGATCCGCGCCTGACCGCGTTGTGGGGTGAAACGCCTCCTGTCATTGACCCGAAGCGGGTTGCCATACTTGGGGCGCGTGACCTCGACGAGGGCGAAAAAGCAAACCTGCGTTCCGTCGGTGTAATGGTGCAAAGCATGGAACAGGTTGATCGCATCGGCATGGTCGCCGCGCTCGAGAAAGCCATTGAACGCGTGAGCCGCGATGTGGATGGAATTTATCTTTCGTTTGATCTGGACGCGCTCGACCCGCGTTTTGCACCAGGTGTCGGTACGCCTGTCGTTGGCGGGTTAACGTTTCGCGAAGTGCATCTTGCTTGTGAAGTTCTTGCAGAGTCGGGAAAACTCATCGGCATGGATATTGTGGAAGTGAACCCGATCCTCGATGAGAAAAACCAGACGGCAAAACTCGCGGTGGATTTTGCCTGCTCCGCGTTGGGTTCGCGCGTGTGGACTGGATGATTCGCAAAACGTCCCGCAGGTTGGTTGGCATTAAGCCTATTGCAGAATAAACCTGCGGGACGGTGCGTAACATCAGCGATTCACTGTCAGCCTAGATCACGCGCTCGAGACGGTGGCAGTTTCATGTCAGAAAAGAGGCGGGCTTGTTGCGCATCCCGAATGCGGCTAAAATCAGGGCATGAATCCTTTGTATGGTCCCATCCTGATTGTTGAAGATGTCCCTAATGTTCTTGAATTACTTGAAGTCACGTTGCGATTCAAAGGATATTCTGTGCTCACCGCGCGCAATGGGGAGGAGGCGCTCGAAGTTGTTGCGCGTCAGAAGCCGGTGTTGATCATCACTGATATTTTGATGCCCAAGATTGATGGGTATGCCCTCGTGCAGAAGTTGCGGCTTAACCCTGAAACGCGTGGCATTCCTGTGGTATTTCTCTCGGCGACCTATGTGACGCCGGAGGATAAAGAGTTTGCCTTGAGCTTGGGCGCGTCGCGCTTTATTGAAAAACCGATTGATACCGAAGATTTTCTGTTGACCGTTGCCGAACTCGTGACGCAACAACCGTTCACACAACCGATACCGCTCGACATGGAAAAGTTTTATAATGGGTATCGAACACGGCTTGAAAATAAATTGCGCCATAAGAACACACAAATTGCGCGTGCAGATCGGTTGCTCCCTACCCTGCCACCAGACCAAAAACCCGCGTTTGAGGCGTTGCTTCAACAATCCATCCGCGACCGCGATGAAATCCAGACAGAGTTGTACGATATTTATAAAACACTCGATGAGTTGAAAAAATAAAATCTTTTGCTCAGCGGCGGGTGATCCCCGCCGCAAGTATTTACAAAGTGCCGCACGCATGTTTGACATGCGTAACTAAACCAGACGTTTGAATGTAGTCCTAAATTTTTCAAAAAAGTTAATAATTTACGAGGCGAGCGGTAAGAGACTGTTTCTTAACTGTTTTTTCTGGACACGGACGACACGGATTACACTGAATTTCACGGAAAAACCTTTCTTAATCGGTGCTTTTCCGTGTTTTCCGTGAAATCCGTGTACAAAAAAGAAGGCGAAATAGACTTAAGAAACACTCTCTAAGGGAGTAGTGATGCAACCTACATTATCTTATGTCGAAAATCTTGCGCGCCGGGCAGGCGCGATTTTGCGCGAAGGATATAACAAGGATCATCAGGTGAACTACAAAGGCGTGATTGATCTCGTCACAGAAGTGGATCATCAGTCTGAAGCGTTCCTGCTGGGTGAAGTGCAAAGGGATTTCCCCGGGCATCATATTTTTTCGGAGGAGAGCGGCATCATTCAGGGGAACGAAGATCACATTTGGTATATTGATCCGCTGGATGGGACGGTGAATTACGCGCATCACGTCCCTATTTTTTCTGTGTCAATTGCCTACGCTTCTCGCACAGGCGCACCCTCTATGGTCGCCACGCTCCCTCCGCTCAGCGCGAGTCTGATGTTGGGCGTCGTTTACGATCCGCTTCGCGACGAAATGTTCTCTGCCGAACGCGGCAAAGGTGCGCACCTGAACGGCAAGCCTCTGCTGGCATCTGCCGCCGCTGAATTGCAAAAGAGTTTGCTCGTAACGGGCTTTCCGTATGATACGTGGAATACACCCCAGGATAATTTTGGAAACTTTGTCCGCTTTGCGAAACTGACACAGGGGGTGCGTCGGCTTGGTTCCGCCGCGCTGGATCTATCCTATGTGGGTGCAGGTCGCTTCGACGGTTTTTGGGAACTCTCGCTCAAACCCTGGGATGTGGCGGCAGGCGGCTTGATCTGTGAAGAAGCAGGCGCGCGTGTAACGAATATTCACGGGGGCGATGATTATATGTCTGCACCGCAATCCATTCTGGCAACCGCGCCCGGCATCCACGCTCGGATGCTTGAAGAGTTGCAAAAACCCTGAAATTTATTCTCCCCAAAAATCCAAAACTGTGATGAAATTCAGATGGAATCTGACCGATTGGTCGGTACAATGTAAGCAGGACTATCTGAAGCAATGAAACCATCTTCTATCCCAATCAGCAAAACCAAGATTATCGTTCCAACTCGCCGTCCTGAGTTGCTCTCCCGCCCGCGTTTGCTGGAGAGTCTGAAGACGTTGTTGGATAATAAATTAGTGTTGCTCTCTGCCACGGCAGGGTATGGGAAAACGTCGCTTCTGATCGACCTGGCACACCAGGTGACCATGCCGGTCTGCTGGCTCTCACTCGACCTTCTGGACCGCGACCCGCAGAGGTTCATGGCATATTTGATTGCCTCTCTTGCGGAGCGCTTCCCGAAGGTGGGTGCATCTTCCCAAAATTTATTGAACAACCTAAAGGCGATTGAAAGCGACGCCGAATCCCTGCTCGTGACGCTGACCAATGAATTGTATGAGCAGGTGGAGGACGATTTTCTTCTGATCATTGATGATTACCATCTTCTGGATGATGTGCCCGTTATTTCTTCGCTGGTCAATCGTTTCCTTCAGCTTGTGGACGAAAATTGTCACGTTATCATCTCATCGCGTACACTCCCCGACCTGGACGATGTGACCCTGATGATTGCCCGTGAGCAAGTGGCGGGTCTCAGTCACATTGAATTGGTATTTTCGCCGCGTGAAATTCAAGCGCTGTATGCACAAAATCATCGCAAGCACCTTTCCGATGAAAAGGCAGGTGAGCTGATAGACAAGACCGGCGGCTGGATCACCGGCATAGTCCTTTCAAATTCACCCGGAATGCAAGTCTCGGGGGCGAATACATTTTCTTATCTCGGTCGCCAGGTGCTCGATCAACAGCCTGCCCATGTGCGCGAATTTCTCTTGCGGACATCACTTCCCGAAGAATTTAACGCGGACTTTTGCGAGATCGTTCTTGGTCCCCTCTATTCCGCACCTCAAAACTGGTTCGCCCTCATGGGCTTGATCCTCGATAAAAACCTCTTCGTCCTGCCTCTTGGGGAGGACGGTCGCTGGCTTCGATATCATCCGCTCTTCCGCGAGTATTTGCAAACGCGCCTTAGAGAAGAATGCCCGCAGGATATACATCTCATGCTGGAACGCATGGTGGAAGCCTATGCAGTGGCAGGCGAATGGGAAAAAGCATATTTCACCTGCAAACAGTTGAATAATCCCAAGGCTCTTGCTGATGTGATTGAACGGGCTGGTACGCCGATGTTACAGACTGCCCTTGTCACCCTCGAGGGCTGGATCAATAGCCTGCCGCCAGCGATTGTTCGTTCTCGTCCCGGGTTGATTTCGTTGCGGGGTGCAATGTCTGCGATGAAGGGAAATTTACCCGAAGCAAATGCCTTGCTGGATATGGCGGTTGGTATATACGAAAGAGAAGAAAATAATGGTGGTCTTGCTCTCGCATTGGTGCGGCGCGCTAATACATTGCGAGCGTTGGGCGAATATTCTGCTTCGATAAAAGATACAGATGATGTATTTCAAATGGCTGAGTCTGATATTTTTCTTCAGCCACTATACGCGGAGGCTCTCAGGATCAAAGGCTTGAATTTTTATCGTTTGGGGAAATCACGGAGTGCAATTGAACTTCTCGAACGCTCCCATTCTCTGTATACCGAATTGAAAGAGACGGGTAGGATCCCAATTTTACTGGCTGAAACCGCAATGGTACGGGCGGCAATCGGGGATGTAGAAGCGGCGAAGAGGCTGTATCAGCAGTCCCTGGTTCAGTTACGATTGGAAAAAAAATTCCATTCTCAGGCAGATACACTGAATAATCTCGCAGTTCTTTACCTTCAACTGGGTGAGTATGAGCTTGCCTCCGAGACATTCGAAGAAGGGCTTGAATGTGCTCGAAATAGTCGCAATCACCGGGCTGAATCATTAATTCTTACTGGACTTGGTGATTTGTACGCTGAAATCGAGGAAATTGAAGCCGCAACACAAGCCTACGAACGTGCAGAGACGGCGGCAAGCGATGTTTCAGGCTTTTTTATTTCAAATTACCTGATATTGGCGCGGACAAATCTAGCTCTCCTGGAAAAGGACAAGGCATCTGCCTCACAATTTCTGAATGTGTTTAGGAAGAAACTAAAGATAAACCCATCCGGTTACGAGCGTGGTATGTGGGCGTTGCTCGAGGGTAGATATCACCTTCTCATGAGTGAGCATAAGAAAGCCGTTCATTTGTTGAAGGAAGGAAAAGCCTGCTTTCTACAGGATGGTCGGGAGTCCGAGTATCAATGGTGCATGATTTGGTTAATGGCCGCTTACGAACAAGCAAACGATCGGCAAAAGGTCCGGCTCGAATTTCAGGAGCTTCTTGCGGTGAAGGCCGCATCAAATCATGCATTGATCATCGGAATTCACCAGGCATTGCCCTGGCTGGTATCTCTACAAAACGATGTGGAGATTGGACGGGGATTAGGTAACTTGATGGAGAAATCAAGACTATTAGGGGTAAGAATGCCGTCTGTTCGAAGAGTGTTACGAAGACTTGCCCAATCCATTCAAATGCCCACAGCCAGCCTCAAGATCCGGGCATTTGGACGTGCGGAAGTCAGTGTGAATGGAAGTGCTGTTAACGTGTCTCATTGGCGTACACAATCTGCTCGCGACCTCTTCTTCTACTTCCTATACAGACAGGAGTCTATGACCAAGGAGCAGATAGGTCATGAAATCTGGTCCGAAATTGAAACTCCGCAGGCGATAAAAACGCGTTTCAAGCAGGACATCTATCGACTCCGACGGGCAGTGGGAAGGAATGTTATCGTATTCGAGGATGAATATTACCGATTTAACCGCGATTTGGATTATGAGTATGATGTAGATGCGTTCGATTCATACCTTCAGCGGGCGCGCCACGTCCAGGACATTGTGGAACGCATTGGGTTTTACCGCAAAGCAGTGGATCTGTTCCAGGGTCAATATCTTTCTGATGTGGATGCGGATTGGGTCCTGATCGAGCGTGAAAGACTCAAGCTAGCATACACCGCTGGGCTTGAGGAACTGGGGCAATTGTATCTTGATACAAATCAATTACAGGAATGTCTCGAAGTTTGCAAATTAGCGATAAGCCAGAATCGTTACAACGAAACGGTCTATCAATTGGAAATGCGCGCCTATGCGGCTCAGGGAGATCGCGCTTCAGTCGCTCGCAAATATAAGGAATACAAAACTGTTTTAGCCGAAGACCTGGGATTAGCTCCATCCGAGGAAACAGAGCTGATCTATCGTGAATTGACCAATTGATGAAATTATGGGGATTTGACTAGTCAAATATTGAAGTCTGTTTTGAAGCCTGGGGGGGTGTATCATGGGATAAATCAATCAAGAAAAAAAGAGGTATCCCATGAAAACCGAATTTGCTCAAATTTCCTTGTCAATCTCCAATTGTGCACCTTCTGACGGCGGTACTGGCACACGCAGAACTCCATCCGATGGCGGTACTGGAACACGCAGAATGCCTGCCGATGGCAGCACCGGTACACGCTAATCATTCCCAATACCCATTCATTAAGGAAATTCACCATGGCAATGCTCACCTTTGACACCTACGCTCCTCCTTCATCGGGCTTTCGTCGAAACACTGCCGAGCGGACCGGTCTTCATCGGCTCTTTGCGGCGGCAGTCGTAAGCGGCCATTTCCGCGAAACATTGCTACGTAAGCCCGAAGAGGCTCTGGCAAATGGTTACCTCGGTCAGGCTTTTGCTTTGAGCGATCACGAGACAACCGTCATCAAATCCATTCGCGCCGAAAACCTGACTGATTTTGCCCAGAAAGTCAATCACGCGCTGAAAAGTATTTGATCCATCGCAAACAGCATCAGGCACATTCTGATTGCGTCGCACTGATGTCACACTGGGTGACGCGGCGGAGTTGGGGGCGTGGTGGTGAAGGGAATCACTATGCCCCGCGTCCGCCTGCCGAAGATGACCTTGGAGAATCAATTGGCTTTCCTTCCAGAAATTGATCCAAAGCTTGGAGAGATCCTCCAGGCTTTTGCTGATTTGGTCGTCGTTCTTGATTATGATGGGTCAGTTTTGGATTACAGGACCGAGGATCCGAGTTTTCTTTGCGAGTATTCAGATAAGTTTCTAAATCGAAAAATCCAGGATGTTTTGCAACCGAAAGCTGTGAACGCACTGGAGCGTGATTTGTCTGTGGTTCAACAGGGTGGGAAAACGCTTCCTTTTGAATTTTCTCTTTCTTTATCGGGTCGCAACCAATGGTTTGACGCGCGGCTGGCTCCTTTCTCAGCATCGCAGGCAATTCTTTTAGCGCGGGATATTACAAAGCACAAGCAGACAGAAACCAAATTACAGCAACAACTCCGACAGCTTTCCGCGCTTCGATCCATTGACCTGGCAATCGCTTCGGGTCTGGACCTGAAACTGCTTCTCTCCATGTTGCTCGATCAGGTAACGGCGTTGCTCCGTGTGGACGCGGCTTCAGTTCTTTTGCTCAACCCTGAAACAAACACGCTGAATTTTTCCTCTGGTAAGGGGTTTACTACAAACCTGTTACAGCATACACACCTGAAGCTGGGAGAAGGGATGGCAGGCAAGGTGGCATTGGAACGCAGGATCATCAACATCCCGAACCTCGCCAGCAACAAAATGGAATTTGACCGGTCGCCCTTCTTTCCGAGCGAGCGCTTTGTTGTATATTACGGCGTGCCTTTGGTGGCAAAAGGACGGATCGTTGGCGTCCTTGAAATCTTCCATCGTTCTCCTCTTAACCCTGATGCAGACTGGCTTGATTTTATGAACGTCATTTCAGGGCAGGCGGCGATTGCAATTGACAATGCCATGATGTTCAAGGAACTGCAAAGATCAAATGTGGAATTGGGCTTGGCGTACAATGCGACAATTGACGGCTGGTCGCGTACGCTTGATTTGCGTGACAAAGAGACCGAAGGACATACCCGTCGGGTCACTGAACTTACATTGCAACTTGCCATTTCTATGAATGTGGAAAAAGAAGATATGGTGCATATTCGACGCGGCTCAATTTTGCATGATATTGGCAAGGTCGCCATTCCCGACCAGATCCTGTTCAAGCCGGGTCCCCTCACACAGGAAGAATGGGACATCATGCGCCGGCATCCGGATATCGCCGTTGAATTGCTCACTCCCATAAATTATCTTCAACCGGCTTTGGAGATTCCTCACTGGCACCATGAAAGATGGGACGGCACAGGGTATCCCGACCATCTGCGTGGAGATCAAATCCCATTCTCTGCGCGGTTGTTCGCCCTCGCAGATGTGTACGATGCGTTGATATCCGATCGCCCATATCGCAACGCGTGGTCGAAGCAGGATGCGGTTCACTACATCGAAAGCCAGTCGGGCAAATATTTCGATCCGAAACTTGTTCCACCATTTTTGAATTTGGTAAAGGGGAATGCATATGGCGCGGCGAGTCGGCTGTCCTAAAACAAACCTTCTCTGTTATTCCAAAGTAGCAGTGTCCCCGTCGCGCGGCAGGGACACTGCTACTATTTTTGAAGGCGGGAAGGTGCGCTAGGGGTGGTTTGGAGCGGGCTTGGGTGGTGTGGGCTGGATGGTTTTGTTGAGATCTTTTGCAAGGACAACCTCAGATTGGTTTGCCTGCTCGTGAAAGACATGGTAAAAGATTTGCCTTTGTAAAGCAAGGTACTGGTTTGATGGATATCCATGCAAATGGTAACCAGCACTTTCGCAAGGTATAGGTGGAACACTCAGTTTGAATTTGATACCCTATATTTTTCAAATTGAATGGTCAAGTTCTTTGAAAGGGTGCGCTGTTCCTGCCATGTCAAAATACGAGCAAGGTCGTCTTTGGCAGTGAGTTTGCCGTGTACATCCACGGAACTTCTCGGTTCTTCTGCAAAATGGGTATGGAAATCATCCATAAATTTTGGCAGGTAGGCATTCCCGTCTGCATGGCTGCGAATGCCTATCAAGCGCATTTCCTTGGGCAGGCGGGAATGCTATGTCTGAATAACTCGTTCCACGCATCCTTTGGCTTGCGGCGTATTGGCACAGATAATCTGAATCAATTCCTGCGTAGCTCGTCCAAATTGGGTAATCGCATCACTATAGCCCGCACTGGGCTGATCAACCCGAAAATGCTGAGTTTGTCTTTTTCCACTAACTTCTCATATACCAGCGTTGGACCAAAGCCTTGATATTTTGTTTTCAGCAAATTCAAGCCTTGTTTCTTCACACTCTTGGATAAACGATTGTTGGTTTTGCAATCCCGATGTTTTGAGATCAAATCTGGCGCACCTTCTTTTCTGTAGCTTTTCAATAACTGTTTATCTGCCGTGTGCCAAGATGCAAGATTTCTCCTGCTTCCTTTTGGCTCATCTGTTTTTTCAAGTTTTCAGACACTTTCTAAGAGATTATGAAGTAACCATGAATGGTACCATTCAAACTGTATCCACATATTTAGAAAACCTAAAGGAACAATCAAAATAAATTTACCGATAGGTTAATGAGTTTTCAAAATGTCACACCTAATTAATTTAATAAGAATAGGACTTACGCAAAAGACATCTGTACAAACGGTGATTTGAGTTGTTGGCGCAGATACTCAGAAAGTAATTCATGCTTCAAGCGATAAACTGTTTGTTTTGTTTCGTTGGCATCTTGCTTGAGACGGACCCAAACCAAAATGGAGCAAGCAATATGATTTCGGACAATTCTGGCTTTGCGACATTGACAACCTTCCAGCCCGGTCAATGGTTTGGTTTCTCGGTGAAACTCGTCTAA
>Ga0247727_10014846_pt1 | contig 12869 bp, 15 predicted proteins | sample WisWelCaveWW1625_FD_202498 | JGI IMG/M metagenome (GOLD analysis project Ga0247727, IMG submission 202498) | Biofilm microbial communities from Wishing Well Cave, Virginia, United States - WW16-25 | ecosystem: Environmental > Aquatic > Deep subsurface > Groundwater > Cave microbial mat | place...
TACCCACAACGCGAAGGCAAATTGGCACTTCACGACCGCCGACGCGCGTGTGAAGTTGAAGAGCCTGTATCCCTCACTTTAGGAGATTCAGGCCACTAGTGTGGTGTCTCGCAAATGCCTTCCCCTCTGCGGCTAGGTTCTACAAGGCATTTGCGAGACGCAAACCACACTAGAATCATAGGTTTTCTAGTGTCCTTTTGTCTCCGAAATATCGCCCAACCGTGCCACAAAGGATGACGATATTTCGGAGACAGGACACTAGTGCTCGTGGTTCGCATGATGGTGGTCATGCCCATGTCCATGTCCATGGCTGCGGCCGCTGACGGCGCCTTCACTGTAAGCGCCACCCTCGGGATTGAACGGGCGCTGGACCACGCGGGCCTCCGCGCCGAGTCCGCGCACCATATCGGCGATCACGTGGTCGTCGCGGATGTGGATCAGGCGGGCGCTGATCTCGGCGGCGAGGTGGCGGTTGCCCAGATGCCAGGCGATGCGGGCGAGCGCGCGCGCATCCCGGCAGGTGATCTCGAGCAGCCGCTCGGGCGCCGCCTCGACGGCGACGATGCGCCTATCCTCGAGCCGGATGCCGTCGCCGGCGCGCAGCACGGGAGTCTTGGCGAGATCGAGCAGGAACTCGAGGCCGGCCGTGCCCTGCATGGCGATCCGGCGCCGTGTGCGCTGGTCGTAGTCGAGCCGGACCACGTCGGCCGGCGGTCCCTTCCAGCTTCCGGCCGGCACGATTTCGGTGGCTCTCAGCATGACTGTTCCTTGCTCCCTCTCCCCGTACTTCACGGGGAGAGGGTCGGGGTCACCCTAGCCCTCTCCCCACGGAAGTGTGGGGAGAGGGGACAGGGAAGACACTAATACAAGAAATACCGCTGCGTCATGGGCAGGGATTTCGCCGGCTCGCAGGTGAGGAGCTCGCCGTCGGCGCGCACCTCGTACGTTTCCGCGTCGACCTCGATCTTGGGCGTGGCGTCGTTGAGCAGCATCGATTTCTTGGAGATGCCGCCGCGCGTGTTCTTCACGGGCAGCAGCTGCTTCTGCACGCCGAGGCGCCGTGCCAGGAAGCCGTCGACCGCAGCCTGGCTGACGAACGTCACCGAGGTGGACGCCACCGCCCGCCCGAACGCGCCGAACATGGGGCGGTAGTGCACCGGCTGCGGCGTCGGGATGGAGGCGTTGGGGTCGCCCATCGGCGCGGCGGCAATGGCGCCGCCCAGCAGCACCAGGTCGGGCTTCACGCCGAAGAAGGCCGGGCTCCACAGCACCAGGTCGGCGCGCTTGCCGACCTCCAGCGAGCCCAGCTCGTGCGCCACGCCCTGCGCGATGGCCGGGTTGATGGTGTATTTGGCGATGTAGCGCTTGACGCGGAAATTGTCGTTCTCCGCCTTGTCCTCCTTCAGCTGCCCGCGCTGCACCTTCATCTTGTGCGCCGTCTGCCACGTGCGGATCAGCACCTCGCCGACGCGGCCCATGGCCTGGCTGTCGGAGGAGATCATCGAAAGCGCGCCCAGATCGTGCAGGATGTCCTCGGCGGCTATGGTCTCGCGTCGGATGCGGCTTTCGGCGAAGGCGATGTCCTCGGGGATGTTGGCGTCCAGGTGGTGGCACACCATCAGCATGTCGAGATGCTCTTCCAGCGTGTTCACCGTGAACGGCCGCGTCGGGTTGGTCGAGGAGGGGAGCACGTTTGTCAGGCCCGCCACCTTGATGATGTCGGGCGCATGGCCGCCGCCGGCGCCCTCGGTGTGGAAGGCATGGATGGTGCGGCCCTTGAACGCGGCGATGGTGTCCTCCACGAAGCCCGATTCATTCAGCGTATCGGTGTGGATCATCACCTGCACGTCGTAGTCGTCGGCCACCGACAGCGCGCAATCGATCGCCGCGGGCGTGGTGCCCCAGTCCTCGTGCAGCTTGAGCGCCGAGGCGCCGGCCTGCACCATCTCGACCAGCGCCTTGGGTTGCGAGGCGTTGCCCTTGCCGGCGAACGCCAGGTTCATCGGGAACGCGTCGGCCGCCTCGATCATGCGGGCGAGGTGCCAGGGGCCCGGCGTGCAGGTGGTCGCCGCGGTGCCGGTCGCAGGGCCGGTGCCGCCGCCGATCATCATGGTGATGCCGGAGTTCAGCGCCTCCTCGATCTGTTGCGGGCAGATGAAGTGGATGTGGCTGTCGATGCCGCCGGCGGTGAGGATCTTGCCCTCGCCGGCGATCGCCTCGGTGCCGGGGCCGATGATGATGTTGACGCCCGGCTGCGTGTCGGGATTGCCGGCCTTACCGATGGCGGCGATGCGGCCGTCGCGCAGGCCCACGTCGGCCTTGACGATGCCGGTGTGGTCTATGATCAACGCGTTGGTGATGACGGTATCTACCGCGCCGTCAGAGCGGCTGACCTGGCTCTGCCCCATGCCGTCGCGGATCACCTTGCCGCCGCCGAACTTCACCTCCTCGCCGTAGGTGGTGAAATCCTTCTCCACCTCGACGACGAGATCGGTGTCGGCGAGCCGCACCTTGTCGCCCACGGTGGGGCCGAACATGTCGGCATACGCGGCGCGGGTGATCTTCAACGGCATGTGCGTTGCGCCCTTCCGTTCTATTGCGCTCGAGACTTTTCCAGCTATTGCAGCTCTGTGAAGCTCGGAGTCCGAGAGGCCCCGTGATCGAAGGTCATCGTGGTCGCGCACCCGGCATCGCGATTCAGCTCCCCGATCAGGGCGTCCGCGAATTCGATCGAATGCTCGAGGCTGATTTCCAGCGCTTGAGTTACGGCGTTGCGGTCGACGATGTGGTAGGCGCTGCTGCGCATGAGATCCTCGATGCGGCCGAGCACATCGTGCTTCCGGAACTTATGTCTCGTCCGCAGCGTCCACGCGATCTCTACCAGCGCGACGGGATTGAGCACCCCCGGCGTCTCGTTCGTCAGCGTCGACAAGAACCGACGTGCCAACGGTGATTGCATTGGATCATCGCCGGTTATGGCGCGCAGGATGATGTTGCTGTCGAGACCGATCATGCGACCCGGCGGCGCGTCCGACTGCGCCGATCCTTCTGAAGCACGGCTGTGGTGATGGCCTCGTCGTCGGTCATGCCCTTGGACGCGGCGTGAGCTTTCGGCGCGTTCTCAAACACGGCCGAGGCATGCGCATTGCGCGGGCGGACCACCAGCCTCCGCAGCGCGTCGAAGTAGAACTCCAGCTTGTCACCTTCCTTGAGACGCAGTCTGGAGCGCAGCTCCGCGGGAACAGTGATCTGTCCTTTTGACGTCAAAGTCACCTCGAAGGAATTCATGTCATTCACCTTACATTCTGGCCTCTTGCCTTACTCTACCACATGGGCGTCGGCTGACAAACATTGCCTGCCGGTTCGCGGCGCGCGATGGCAGTCTGGCTGCGTCATCTGACTTCGCCCAGGCGCGTCGCCTGGCTCGCCGCAATCTGCCAGCTCTCGCCCATGCGCACGTACACGGCCGTCCACCGGAACTGGTAGGTCTTGCCGTCGGCGAGTGAGCGGATCGGGCTCATGCCGGTGGCGATGGCGGTCCAGCCCCCCGGCACGCGGATGACGAGGTCGGTGACGGGCGCGGTCTCGATGACGGGATCGCCGGCCAGTGCCGAAACGATACGCGCATCCTTGCCATCGACCTTGCCGGACCCATGGGTGTGGGAGAAGCTCTCCGCATAGATCTTGCGCAGGGCGGCGGCATCCTTCGCTTCGATCGCACGGACCACGACCTTGCGAAACTCCATCACCTCCTCGACGGTCGCTTTCTCCTCGTGATCACTGAGAATGGCCGGCGGATGCGCAAGGACTGCGCCGGTGGGCAGCAGCACAGCTAGCGCGAGAAGGCGGACCAGGGACCAAGCCGCTTTGCACATGGTCACGCCTCCTTCGCCGGCGAGCGGCGCCAGGCAGAGGTCAGAAACTCGGGCGGGAGGTTGCTCGTCCGGGGCGACGTGATCCCCAGGGCTTCCAGCGCGTCGAACCACTGATCGCGCCAGCTGGGGCCTAGGTCCTCGCCGCACCAGGGGCAGTGCCTGATCAGCACGTAGGACGGCCCGCCGTCGTGCACGACGATGCCGTACTCGCCGAAGGCTTCGTGATGCACGACGAGAGCATCTGGGCATTCGAACGGGTCGGCGTGCTGATCGCAGGAGAAATCCAACGCCGCCGTCATGGCCGCGCAGCATTGGGGGTCACCGGTCGGTGAGCGATGCGCCTGGTCGAGAGGCATCCACATCACCCGCCGTCCCGCGAATAGAACCGCGCTCATCACAATGAGCCCATGACTTTGCCCTGGAAGCCGAACACGCGCCGGTCGCCGGCGAAGGGCACGAGGTTGACGTCGCGCGTCTGGCCGGGCTCGAAGCGCACGGCCGTGCCGGCAGCGATGTCGAGCCGGTGGCCGCGCGCCTTGGCGCGGTCGAACTGCAAAGCCGCGTTGGTCTCGGCGAAGTGGTAGTGCGAGCCGACCTGGATCGGTCGATCGCCGGTGTTGGCCACGCTGATCGTGATGGCCGCCCGGCCGGCGTTGAGCTCGATGTCGCCGGATGCCGTGAAGACCTCGCCGGGTATCATGGGAACACCTCCGTCAGATAACGGCGAGGGCGACGCCGGCAACGGCGACCAACGCGCCGGCGCCACGCACGGCGAGACGCCCGCTATCGCTGCGGCTGACGTAGGCGATGCCGAGCCCGATGCCATGCAGGGCGGCGGTGGCGAGCGCGAAGCCCGTCGCATAGGACGCGGCTGCGGTTTCAGCGGGCAGCTCGGCGCCATGCGCGTGGCCGTGCAGCAGCGCGAAGATGCCGACCAGCGCCGCACCCAGCACCACCGGCAGCTGCACGCCTGCCAAAACCAGAAGACCAAGCGCGATCACCGAGGCGAGGATGCCGGGCTCGACCATCGGTACGGCCAAGCCCGTCATGCCGAGCGTGCCGCCGGCAACCATCACGCCGACGAACACCAGCGGCCAGGCCCACAGCGCGCGGCCACCGTTGAGGCCGGCCCACAGCCCCACCGCCACCATCGCCAGCATGTGGTCGAGGCCGGTCCAGGGGTGCGCGAAACCGGACGCGAACGAGGCGACGTGCTCGGCGCCGGTGTGGGCCAGCGCGCAGCTGGCGCCCAGGACAGCCGACAGCGTGAAGGCGGTGACGGCAATCAGGGCGATGATGGTGAGCTGCAGCATGGCCTGTTTCTCAGTTGGCAATTTCACGACGGTTTCCTCACTTTTTTTCGTCATCCCCGCGAAGGCGGGGACCCACGCAAGGATGCTCGTGGCACTCTCAGAGCCGCAATCACCTGGCGTGGATGCCCACCTGCGTGGGCATGACGCAAATAGAAGATGCTGAGGCTCCAGTGGCAACGGGCTAACGTATCGGCTCATGCACGGTCACCAGCTTGACGCCGTCGGGAAAGGTGGCTTCCACCTGCACGTCGTGGATCATCTCGGCGATGCCGTCCATCACCTGCGCGCGGGTGATAACGTGGGCGCCGGCCTCCATCAGGTCGGCGACCGTGCGGCCGTCGCGCGCGCCTTCGACCACGAAATCGGAGATCAGCGCGATGGCCTCGGGATAGTTGAGCTTGACGCCGCGCTCGAGCCGGCGGCGCGCCACCACGGCCGCCATCGAGATCAGCAGCTTGTCCTTCTCGCGCCCCGTCAGAATCATGCGGCCAGCCTCGACATGCCGTTCTCCCTCAACACTGCCACACGCGCGGCAACGGCCGGCCGCTCAGCCATCCGGCCAGCGCCGCCACGTCCCGCTGCAAGGTGCGCCCATCCGGCGCCATGGCGCGCACCAGCAGCAGCCCGTTCCAGGTGCTCACCCCGGCGATGCTGCCGGCGCCCGCCAATCGCAACCGGGCTTCCTCGAGGCGACTTGCGGCATCGGGCGCCGCATATATGAGCATGGCCGTGGCGCGGGAGCCATCGAGGGTGGCGCGGCGGTCGAGCGCCTGGGCAATGGCACCGTCGACGCGGAACGTATCGGCAAACGCGAGCCTGCCGCCGCGCCGGATGCGCCACACGTCGCGATAGGCGCCGCGCCGGGCCTCCTCGCCCATCGCCGCGCGGCCGAAGATCAAGGTTTCGATCGCGAGCAAGCGGCTGTCGTCGGCGAGTTCGACCTCGGTGCGTCGATCGAGCCGAGCCGCGTCGAACAGGATGGTCGGCTGCGGCAGCCAATCGAGTTGCGCGCCGGCCGACACGGCCAGGCGGACCCGGATGGTCGCATCGCCCTCGATGGAGCGGTAGATCTTTTCGGCCGCGGCCGTGGTGAGGGTGGCGGCCGTGCCGGCGGCCAGCGTCACGCCGACATCGATCCGGTCGCCGCCGGTGAGTCCGCCGGCGGTGTTGAGCAGCACGGCTTCGGGTGGAGCGCCTGCGGCCGGCTTTGGGAAGCGCACGCGCGCGGCGCCGGCCTGGTGCAGCACGTCGAGCGCCGTGTGCTCGCCCCGGCGCACGAAGCCTAGTCGGACCGAGCCTTCCGTCCGTGGCAGCCAAGACCGCGCCTGGAGCACCTGACGCCACCCCCCATATTTGCATCAATCTCTAGACAGTAAGGTAGCGCCTCACATCGCTTTCGACCATGGTCGATCCGGTGCCGGCGAGCACGATCTCGCCGCGCTCCATCACCGCATACGAGTCGGCCAGCGCCCGGGCGAAGTCGAAATACTGCTCCACCAGCAGGATCGCCATGCGTCCCTGGCCGCGCAGATAGGTGATGGCGCGGCCGATGTCCTTGATGATGGAGGGCTGAATGCCTTCCGTCGGCTCGTCGAGCACCAGCAGCTGCGGCCGGGTGACGAGCGCGCGGGCGATGGCGAGCTGCTGCTGCTGGCCGCCCGACAGGTCGCCGCCGCGGCGCGCCAGCATGGATTTGAGCACCGGGAACAGCTCGAACAGCTCGTCCGAGATCTTGCGTTCGCCAGCCGGCAGGCGAGCAAACCCGGTCTCCAGGTTCTCGCGCACGGTCAACAGCGGAAAGATCTCGCGGCCCTGGGGCACGTAGGCGATGCCGCGGCGCGCGCGCTCGTAGGCCTTCATGCGCGTGATGTCCTGCCCGTCAAGCACGACCCGGCCGGCGCTCACCGGCTGGTGGCCGACGATGGCTCTGAGCAGGGAGCTTTTTCCCACGCCGTTGCGGCCGAGCACGCAGGTGATCTTGCCGACCTCCGCCGCCACGGATACCCGGCGCAGCGCCTGCGCCGCGCCGTAGTACAGATCGATGGTCTCAACCGTCAGCACGTCATTCACTCTCCCAACCTGTCATCCCGGACGGCCGCAGGCCGATCCGGGACCCAGTGCCAAAGAGCGCCTTGGGTTTGCGGCTCTGGGTCCCGGATATTCGCTGCGCGAATTCCGGGATGACAACTACCGCCCCAGATAAACCTCCACCACGCGCTCGTTGGCGCTCACCTCGTCGATGGTGCCCTCGGCCAGCACCGAGCCTTCGTGCAGCACCGTGACCTTGACGCCGAGGCGGCGCACGAACTCCATGTCGTGCTCGACCACGATCACGGTGTGATCCTTGGCGATGTCGCGCAACAGCTCGGCCGTCGTCATGCTCTCGGCGTCGGTCATGCCGGCGACCGGCTCGTCGACCAGCAGCAGCTTGGGGTCCTGCGCGATCAGCATGCCGATCTCCAGCCACTGCTTTTGGCCGTGCGACAGCGAGCCCGCCAGGCGATGGCTATGGGCGGTAAGGCCGATGGTGTCGAGGATCTCCCCGATGCGGGTGGCATCGCCGTTGGGCCGCCAGAACAGGTTGCGGCGGACCGTGCGATCCGCCTTCAGGGCCAGCAGGATATTGTCTTCGACGGAATGATGCTCGAACACGGTCGGCTTCTGGAACTTGCGGCCGATGCCGAGCTGGGCAATGGCGGCCTCGTCCTTGGTGGTGAGATCGATGCTGCCCCTGTCGAACAGCACATCCCCGACGTCGGGCTTGGTCTTGCCGGTGATGATGTCCATCATCGTCGTCTTGCCTGCACCGTTCGGGCCGATGATGGCGCGCATCTCGCCAGGCGCGAGCTCGAGCGAGAGCTTGTTGAGCGCCCGGAAGCCATCGAAACTGACCGTCACACCGTCGAGATAAAGCAGGCTTTGCGTGATGTCGTGCGGCTTGGTGACTTCGGTGGAGGCGTCCATGAGTGCTACTCGGCCGGCTGGGTGGCGCGCAGGGCCATTGGCGCGCGTTCCCCTCCCCCTTGTGGGGAGGGGTTAGGGGTGGGGGAAATCCCGACCTTGACCGTCCTGCCATCCCCCCCTCCCTGTCCCTCCCCCACGAGGGGGGAGGGGACGCCGGCAGCGCGGTTCGGCAACAGTCCCAGGATGCCCTTGGGCAGGAAGATCGTGACCAGCACGAACAGGGCGCCGAGCGCAAACAGCCAGTAGGGAGCGAGCAGCCCGGTGGTGAACGTCGTCTTGGCGTAGTTGACGAGCACGGCGCCGAGCGCGCCGCCCACGAGCGTGCCGCGGCCACCGACTGCCACCCAGATGACGTACTCGATCGAGTTGGCGGGGGCGAACTCGCTCGGATTGATGATGCCGACCTGGGGCACATAGAGCGCGCCGGCCACGGCCGCCATGCAGGCGGAGAGCGTGAACACGTAGGTCTTGTAGTGCTCCACCCGGTAGCCGAGGAAGCGCGTGCGGCTTTCGGCGTCACGGATGGCAATCAGCACCTTGCCGGCCTTCGAGCGCACCACCATCTGCGCGATCAGATAGCCGAGGCCGAGCGCGATCGCCGACAGCGCGAACAGCGTGGCGCGGGTCTGGGCCGACTGCACATTGAAGCCCAGGATGTCCTTGAAGTCGGTGAGGCCGTTGTTGCCGCCGAAGCCGAAGTTGTTGCGGAAGAAGCCCAGCATCAGCGCGTAGGTGAGCGCCTGGGTGATGATCGACAGATAGACGCCGGTGACGCGGCTGCGGAAGGCGAACCAGCCGAACACGAACGCGAGCGCGCCCGGCACCAAAAGCACCATCAGCGCCGCGAACGGGAAGTGGTTGAAGCCGTACCAGAACCAAGGCAGCTCCTGGTAGTTCAGGAACACCATGAAATCGGGCAGGATGGGATGCGCATAGACGCCCCGGGTGCCGATCTGGCGCATCATGTACATGCCCATGGCGTAGCCGCCGAGCGCAAAGAAGGCGCCGTGGCCGAGCGAGAGGATGCCGCAGTAGCCCCACACCAGGTCGAGGGAGAGGGCGAGCAGCGCGTAGCACAGATATTTGCCCCACAGCGCCACGGCGGAGGTCGGCACGTGGAACGGTGAGGACGGCGGCGCGAACAGGTTGAGGCAGGGCACCAGGACCGCGGCGGCGGCGAGAATGCCGAGGAAGATCCAGCCGCGGCCGTCGGGCGCATCCAGCAGCCTGCGCGTGATCATGCCTCCACCGTCCGGCCCTTCAGCGCAAACAGCCCGCGCGGGCGCTTCTGGATGAAGAGGATCACGATCACGAGCAGCGCGATCTTGCCGAGCACGGCGCCGGCATAGGGCTCGAGGAACTTGTTGGCGACGCCGAGCGATAGCGCGCCGACCAGCGTGCCCCACAGATTGCCGACGCCGCCGAACACGACCACCAGGAAGCTGTCGATGATGTAGCTCTGGCCGAGATTGGGGGAGACGTTGTCGATCTGCGACAGCGCCACGCCGGCGAGTCCGGCGATGCCCGATCCGAGCGCGAAGGTGAGCGCATCGACGCGGCCGGTGTTGATGGCCATCGACCCGGCCATGCGCCGGTTCTGGGTCACGGCGCGCATCTGCAGGCCGAGCGTGGTGAAGCGCAGCGCCGCCAGCAACCCGACGAAGATGATGCCGGCGAAGACGATGATCCAGAGCCGGTTCCAGGTGATGGTGAGGCCGCCGATCTCGAAGGCGCCCGACATGAAGTTCGGCGCGCCGACCTCGCGGTTGGACGGCCCGAACGAGGTGCGCACCGCCTGCTGCAGGATCAGGCTGATGCCCCAGGTGGCGAGCAGCGTCTCGAGCGGCCGGCCGTACAGGAAGCGGATGACGCCGCGCTCGATCGCCATGCCGACCAGGGCCGCGACCAGAAACGCGAGCGGGATGGCGATGGCGAGCGAGTAGTCGAACAGCCCAGGCGCCTTGGTGCGGATCAGCTCCTGCACCACGAAGGTGGTGTAGGCGCCCAGCATCACCATCTCGCCGTGCGCCATGTTGATGACGCCCATGACGCCGAAGGTGATGGCGAGGCCGATGGCCGCGAGCAGCAGGACCGAGCCGAGCGAGAGGCCGTACCAGAGGTTCTGCAGGATGCTCCAGCGCGCGAGCCGGTTGTCGATCGCGGTGATGGCGTCGGCCAGCGTGCTGCGGACGCCGGCGGACTGATCGGCTGTAGGAACGCCCGCGAGCAGGCCGCGCGCGTCCTGGTCGCCGCGCTCGCGAATGATGGCGATCGCCGCCAGCTTGTCGGCCTCTTTGGCATCCGCCTTGCTGACGATCACCGCGGCACGGGCTTCCTCGAGCGCCCGCTTGATGCGTGCGTCGGTTTCCTTGTTGATGGCCGTGTCGAGGGCTGCAAGCGCGTTGGCGTCCTTGGATTTGAACACCGCACGCGCCGCCTCGAAGCGCTTGGCGGGATCGGCGGAGAGCAGCGTCAGCCCGCCGAGCGCGGCTTCAATGGAGCGGCGCAACCGGTTGTTGACCCGCACCGGCTTGAGGCCGGCGGGCTCGGCGCCGGTGATCGGCTTGCCGGTGGCCGCATCCAGCACGGTGCCCGCCGGCTGGCGTACGTAGATGCGCTTGTCCGCAGCGTTGAACAGCAGCCGGCCGTCCTGCAAGGCGGTGATGATCTCGGCCGCCAGCGGATTGCCGCTGGCCGCGACGCCGGCAATGGCGGCATCGGTGTCGTTGTAGGAGTCGGCTGCGAATTTCTCGAGCGCCTGCTCGTAGCTCTGGGCGCTGGCGGCGAGGTTGCCGGCAAACAGCAAAGCGAGCACGCAAACGAGTGCCGCGAAACTTTCGCGCAGTCGGGCGCGCAGTCGGGACAGTCGCATCAGCTCCCCGGTATGCAAAGGGAGGCGGCGGTTGGCCGCCGCCTCCGTGCCTAGAAGCCGGCCGCGATCAGCTGCCGCACTTGTTGGTCTTGGTGTTGAAGTTTCCGCACTTCTTGCCGACCCAGTCGCCGACCAGGTCCTTGGAGCCGTCGAGCTCCTTGGACCATGCGTCGCCGGGGACGAGGCCGTCGGTCTTCCACACCACGTCGAACTGGCCGTCGGCCTTGATCTCGCCGATGAACACCGGCTTGGTGATGTGGTGGTTCGGCAGCATCTTCGATATGCCGCCCGTCAGGTTGGGCGCCTCGATGCCGGGCAGCGCGTCGATCACCTTGTCGGGGTCGACCGACTTCACCTTCTCGACCGCCTTGACCCACATATCGAAGCCGATGACATGGGCTTCCATGGGATCGTTGCTCACACGCTTGTCGTTCTTGGTGAAGGCCTTCCACTTCTTGATGAACTCGTCGTTGCCCTTGTCCTTGATCGACTGGAAGTAGTTCCAGGCGGCCAAGTGCCCGAGTAGCGGCTTGGTGTCGATGCCGGCGAGTTCCTCCTCGCCGACCGAGAAGGCGACGACGGGGATGTCCTTGGCGGCGATGCCCTGGTTGCCGAGCTCCTTGTAGAACGGCACGTTGGCGTCACCGTTGATGGTGGAGACCACGGCGGTCTTCTTGCCCCCCGAGCCGAACTTCTTGATGTCGGCCACGATCGTCTGCCAGTCGGAATGCCCGAACGGGGTGTAGTTGATCATGATGTCCTCGGGCTTCACGCCTTTGGACTTGAGGTAGGCCTCGAGGATCTTGTTGGTCGTGCGCGGATAGACGTAGTCGGTGCCCGCCAGCACCCAGCGCTGCACCTTCTCTTCCTTGGCCAGGTAGTCGACGGCCGGGATCGCCTGCTGGTTCGGCGCGGCGCCCGTGTAGAACACGTTGCGCTCGCTCTCCTCGCCCTCGTACTGCACGGGATAGAACAGGATGCTGTTCAGCTCCTTGAACACCGGCAGCACGGACTTGCGCGACACCGACGTCCAGCAGCCGAACACGGCCGAGACTTTTTCCTTGGAAATCAGCTCGCGCGCCTTCTCGGCGAACAGCGGCCAGTTGGAGGCCGGATCGACCACGACGGCCTCGAGCTTCTTGCCGAGCAGACCGCCCTTCTTGTTCTGCTCCTCGATGAGCATCAGCATCACGTCCTTCAGCGTCGTCTCGCTGATGGCCATGGTGCCGGAGAGCGAATGCAGAATGCCGACCTTGATCGTATTCTGCGCCGCAGCCTTGTCGGCTAGCGTCAACGTCGCCAGTGCGGCGAACGATGCCGCCGCTGCCGTGCGGAGCAAATGATTTGACATGAGTGAACACCACCTCCGATTGCTTGAACGGTGGAGGCTGAGCCCCCGCTGGTTAACAGCAACAGCCGTGCCAGCCCGCGGAAGACGCGTAACGACATGAAATCTATATGTTTTATCTGGGGGCGCCCGGCGTTAACAAGGATTCGCCTAGCATTTATGCAAATGTTTTAGGCAGGGTGCCTGTTGCCCAATCAATAGGCAATTGAGCGCTTGACGAAGACAGGAACGCCGCATTGAGGTGATGGGCGTTCGAAACCCGATTCCGGGTCGGTCCCGAACCGCCGCGCTGCCGGAACGGCAGCGCTGAATTTGGCGGAGGGAGTGTCGGCCTCGATGGCATCGGCCGGTGTCGGCGTGCATCTTTCGCTAGGCCGCGTCCCAGGATGTGGTGTAGGAGGCGAGGGGCGGCGTTGCGCGGAAGGAGCCCGTAGGGCGACTGGAGAGCAACGCCGCGTAATCCCTTTTCCCCAAGTCGTCCACAGCGGCGCCGGGGA
>Ga0247727_10014847_pt1 | contig 12869 bp, 21 predicted proteins | sample WisWelCaveWW1625_FD_202498 | JGI IMG/M metagenome (GOLD analysis project Ga0247727, IMG submission 202498) | Biofilm microbial communities from Wishing Well Cave, Virginia, United States - WW16-25 | ecosystem: Environmental > Aquatic > Deep subsurface > Groundwater > Cave microbial mat | place...
CGACGAACATCGGCGACGTTACGATCTCGGCGGCGTCCAGCGGCGGCGGCAACACGGACGTTTTCAGAGGGGCGGGTGACACGGCACGTGCCATAGCGGGCGACGCCTCCGCGCTCGCGGTGACGTCGCTGGATTCGGCCTTCACCGTCAGTGGCGCCAGCACTAGCGGGGCGATGCTCAACTGCCGGGACACGGATGCCCGGGTCAACGGGATCTTGCAGATCCTACGCTTCAGCTCGGCCGGAGCCGTGAACAGCTCGGTTGGCGCGGTGCTACGGGGATCGACCGCGGCAGCGGACACCGACCTCGACTTCTACGCGGGGCAGACCGAATTCACACCCAAGATGACCGTCACGGGGGACTCCCGCGTGGGCATCGGCACGACCGCGCCGACGGCCATCCTGGACGTGGCCGCTGGAAGTGCTGCGGCGGCGTCGCTGCGCTTGCGCGGGCAAACGGCTGATCCGTCGAGTCCCAACCTCGGGGACATCTGGCTCGACGGAAACAGCACCGGCAAGCAGCTCAAGATGTTTTCGTGCGACCAGATCCAGGTCGTCGAGGGGAGCAAGGGCAACCAGATCTCCAGCGTTACCGTATCTGGCTCCCCGACCGGTACAGATCGAACCCTCTTGTCTGGGGCTTCGGCGTGGACCGTGGGGGCGAACTTCTTCGTGGTCGGGCGCGGGATTCGATTCACGGCGTACGGGCACATGGCGTTGGGCGCCGGCTTCTCCCCGGACCGCACCACCCGCTGGAAAGTGCTGATCGGGTCCACCACGATCATAGACCTCGGCCCGTTCGCTCCAGATCCTGGGAGCACCATCGGGATCACCGATCGCGGCTGGCGCTTCGTTTGCGACATCGTCTGCCGCACGACGGGAGGTTCCGGGACCTTGCAGGCGCAAGGGCTGCTCACGTTCCGGGATGACGGGGCTGCCTCCACTGCCGGGCACCTCGTGCCCGTAGCGAACACCACCACTACTACCTACGATACGACCTCCTCGGGTTCTACCGACTTCACGATGAACATCAGCCACACGACGGGCGTCTCCATTACCTGCACCAACGCGATGTGGGAGATCATCGGGTAGGCCATGGAGTTCGATGTCCTACGGAACATCAACTCCGTCCGTGCTGGCACCACGAATGCCTGGCACTTCGGGGCGCAGGAGGCGCTGACGTCGGACACCGACGTCTTCTCTTTCGGCAACAAGCCGGGGGGGATGCCGGCATCCCTCTCAATCGCAAACGGGACCGGGGCCGTCCTCACCGTCAACTACGGGGCGTCGGCGGGATCCGTCAACTGGGAGTTCAGCTCCCGGAACTTGGCGGACACTGGCTCGGTTCCGATCGGCTCCTTCGACGCCATACGGCGCGGCGCTTCGAACATCGGCGAGGCGCGGATCTACTCCGGCGATGGCACCAGCCTGATAAACACGTTCAAGGCGACGGGCGAGGGCTTCACCGCCGTTGGCGTTCTCACCACGGACGGCGTGCCTTCCGGGCTCTCGGCCGCCTTCGAGGTCAGGCATACGTCGGCAACGCTCGGTGCTTCGCCCTTCGTCCGCATCAACAACGAGGCAACCGCGGCCGACACCGTGCGGGCCATGTCGTTCACGCAGATCGGGGGGAACGTGCTGGGGGCCTACGGCTACCTCTTCCGCGGGGGCACCGCGGCGGCCAACCGAGACTTCGACGTTTTCACGGGCGGTTCCACGACCGGCACCCCGACGGTCACGGTGACGGGGGACGGCTTCGTCGGCATCCAGCAGGTGAACCCGACCGCCGTGCTCGACGTTGCGGCGGGCAGCTCGGCCGCGGCGGCCATGAGGCTTCGTGGACAATCTGCTGACCCGACGACCCCGAACCTCGGGGACTTCTGGGTCGACAGCTCCGGGTTGCAGGCGAAGATGTTCTCCTGCAACCAGGTGCAAGTGATCGAGGGATCGAAGGGTAATCAGACCTCCAGCGTCACGGTCGTGAGCACTACGACGGAGACCACGCTGTTCTCCGGGGCTTCGGCGTGGACGGCGGGCGCAGGATTCTTCGTCGCCGGTCGCGGGATCCGGTTGACTGCTCATGGCTACTTCTCGCGAAGCAACACGACGGACACGATCCGGTTCAAGGTGAAGCTCGGCTCCACCATCATCCTCGACTCCCTGGCGTTCGACCCGCACGTGGCCGGAACGATCACGAACCAAGGCTGGAAGTTGACCTGCGACATCGTCTGCCGGACGACGGGCGCCAGTGGAACCCTCCAGGCGGAGGGCCTCCTCACCTACAGCGACGACTCGTCGTCCGTCACGCAGATCGTCCGGGGCCTCCCGTTGGTGAACACGGGCACGGTCACCTACGACACGACCGCCTCGAACTCCACGGACCTGACGGCGCAGTGGTCCGTGGCCTCGACCAGCAACACGATCACTTGCACGAACGCGCAGTGGGAAATCATCGGCTGAGAGGCATCGTCCCTTGACCCGAGCGATCGTCACAGTTCAGACCGTGGCAGGGACCGCGTACTCGAACTCGACGACCGAGACGATCCTGCCGACGGCAGCCCAGTGCCAAGGAAGCCGGACGATCCCCGCGAACTTCTTGAAGGTGGGCACCCAGATTCGAGTCCGGGCCCGGGGCATCATGAGCTTCCCGAGCACGGGCGACACGATCGCCTGGCGCATCCGGTGGGGGGGCACGGGCGGAACTCAGCTCGCGATAAGCACCGCCGACCCGTCCTCCGGCGTGGGCACGACTCGGGGCTGGGACATCGACGTCGTCCTGACCGTTCGGTCGACCGGAGCAACTGGGACCGTGATCGCGAACGGCACCTTCACGATCCGATCGGAAGACGCGACGGCCGGGCTGATTCGGTTCTACACGTTCGGCGACAACGCGACAGTCACGTTCAACACGACGACCGCTAACACGGTCGACCTCACGGCGGCCTGGAGCGTGGCTTCTACGAGCCTGACGGTCACCTGCACGCAGTTCTCGGTCGAGGTCGAAGCCTGAGATGAGGTACACGACGATCACTGCGCAGAACGCGGCGGGGACCGCGCTGACCAGCTCGACGACCGAGACCGTCATCCCCACTGCCGCCCAGTGCCAGGGCAGCCGCACGATCCCGGCGAACTTCTTGAAAGTGGGGAATCAAATTCGAGTCCGGGCCCGCGGGATCTACTCCACCCCGACGGGCTCGGACACGATCAACATGAGGGCCCGGTACGGAGGCACAGGGGGCGTTCAACTTGCGGCGACGGGGGCCGTGGACCCGGGGCTCGCCAGCACTGCCTTCGGGTGGGACATCGACGTCGTCCTGACCGTGAGATCGATCGGAGCGTCGGGAACAGTGGTTGCCGCCGGGGGCTTCCACGTCCGGCAGGACAACGCGACGAACGGGACGAACAACTGGTTTCCGATGGGCGCCAACACCACCATCACCATCGACACCACGGTGGCGACCACGATCGATCTGACGGCTCAGTGGAGCGCCTCTCTGGCCACCCTCACCATCACCTGCTCCCAGTACACGGTCGAGGTGATCGCGTGAACTCGGCGATCGTCACCGTTCAGAACGTGGCCGGGACGGCCCTCACGAACACGACGACCGAGACCGTCATCCCTACGGCCGCCCAATGTCAGGGCAATCGGACCATCCCCGCGAACTTCCTGAAGGTGGGGAGCCAGATCCGGGTCGTCGCGCGGGGCATCTACACGACGCCGACGGGTGCGGACACGATCAACATGAGGGTCCGCTACGGCGGAACTGGAGGAACGCAGCTTGCCGCGACGGGAGCCGTAGACCCGAACACGGCCGCGGTCACGGACGTCCGCTGGGACCTCGACGTCGTGATGACCGTGAGGTCGACGGGTGCCACGGGTACTCTCGTCGCGAACGGGTTCTTCAAGGTCGTTTCCAGCGGCACGGCCGGAACTGTTCGATGGTGGGAGATGGGGGGCAACACCACCGTCACGTTCGACACGACCACCGCAACTGCGATCGATCTCACTGCGCAGTGGGGGACTGCCGCGACGACCTTCTCGATCACTTGCACGGAGTTCTCGGTCGAGGTTGTATCGTAGAAACGGAGATCCGCATGGCCAACGACAAAGACAAAGACAAAGCGCAACTGGAACTCGACGTTCCGACCCACGTCGGGAGGTACGCGACGGACATCACGCTGGAGACCTTCACGGTCGACTTGACCAACAGCAAGGCCGTCCTCTACCTGGTGGTCGTGGATACCCCGCGCGGGGAGATCGTGCAGAAGTACAGGGCCACGATCACGTCGTCCGAGACCACCCTGGAGTCCGAGGGCAGGGACGAGCTGAACCTCGCCAAGAAGGGTAACTTCACCTTCGACGAATTTCTTCAGGTGTCGCGTGACGGGTTCGACATCCTGAACATGCTCTCTCAAAAAGAGATCCTACCCGCCGGAAAGAGGAAACTGAAATGAGCATCTCACTGTCGCTTCGAGAACGCTGCACCCTGACGAACCTCCTGCTGGGTCAGAAGGCCCCCGCGACCTTCGCCCTGTACCGGACGCAAAACCGGTCCTTCGACGCCTTCGGGCTCGGGGAGATCGAGGAGCGGTTCCACGCTGTGCGCCCCGGCGAGGAGGCGTACCCCCTGGAGAAGCTCGACACGGAGTTGAGGACGTGCGAGGTGACCGACGAGGCCCGGGACTACGTGCGGGGACTCATCGAGGAGGCGGCCAAGACTGGCATGCTTTCCGGGATCATGGGGAGGGTCCTGTGGCCCGTCGTCGAGAAGCTTCAAGGCGCCGAGCTGGTGAAGTGACGCCGGCAACCTCCGGCGAGCGTCCCTGGTACGAACCAGCGATCGGCGACCCGGTGGTCACGTGCGGCCATTCTGTACGCGACCGCTGCTGGGCCGTGGACCTCGCCGGAAAGCCGGTCATCGTCGAGAACGAACTGACGGGGGAAGTGCGTCAAGTTTCGATCGGCTTCCTGTGCACGAGGTGCGTGGGAAACGAGTATTTTGCGCTCCCCGAGGTCGTCGTCTGGGACGGGCAGCCACTGACCACGATCGTCGACGCCTGATCCCTTCCCCCTGAGGCTCGGCTGCGGTAGCCTGGGGGCATGGCTTGCGAATTCTCCAGGATCCGAGAACTCGTCCTGCCCCTCGTGGCGGACGCGAACCCCAACACGACGGCCCCAGCGGCCTCGGCCCTGATCCAGCTTCAGAGGGTCGCCCCGAACGACGGCCAGGACGACATGAACGCCGTCGGGTTCTACTTCCGCGGCCTGACTGCGGCCGGGGTGCTGATCACCCCGGGGACGGTGACGTACACCCTCTGGGCGAAGGATGCGACGGGGAGCTTCGTGATCTTGGGGACCGGGGCTGCCGTGGCCGACCTCACGATGTTCACGGCGGCGTGCCCCCAGGGGGCTCAGCTCTTCTTCCAGGTCACGGCGACCACGGGGTTCGCGACGGCGACGCGGCTTCAGGCAAGGGCGACGGAGCGCGCTGCGTGATGACATGGAAGGTCCCATCGTCGAACTCGTCACGAAGCTGGGCTTCCCCGTCTTCGTCGCCCTGTGGTTCATGATCCGGATGGAGCGACGCATGGACAAGCTTACCCGGCGGGTCCACCAGCTCATCCGGGTTCAGACGCTGACGCTCACGGAGCAAGAGAAGAAACTCTTGGAGGCAATTCCCAAAGACACGCCAGGGGACGACTTATGAGTGCCTCCTTCCTGATCTCCGCCCTCATGATCGCGACCCTGCTGATCGGACTTGGGTTTGCTGAGGTTCGATCGCAGCGGAAGTTCGACAGGACCGACAAGGACATCGAGCAGCACCTTGCGTCCGCGGCGCGCATGGCGAAGCGCAAGGCGCAGTGGCGGAGTGGCAAGCGCGAGGTCACCGGCATCGACGCACTTCCCTCCGCCTGGTTCCGGGAGGATGAATCCTGATCTGGACGACCCTACTCGTGGGGTCGGTGGTGATGGTGATGGCGTGGGTCCCGATCCTCCTGCGCTTCGTGCGTAGCTGGCGGGAGAGGCGGAACCCCGTGTCATTGGCCATCTGCGGCCTGATCATCTACGTTCAGTTCCTTTCGCTCTCGGTCGCCTGGGTCGTGGACGGCTCGGTCGGATTGGTTGGTCTGCTGTCCGTCCACGGTCTCCTCTGCTCGGCCGCGTGCGTGAACTTCTACGCAGCGTTCCGTAGGGCACGTCACCATTTCCGAGAACGTCGGTCGGGGCCTTCGTAATTGTGGGTCCCCGGGTGGGGGTGGTAGGGTTCTCGTCGGAGGAAACGATCATGCGTCGACTCATCCTGCTGTTCGCGATCCTGCTGGCTTCCTCGCTCTCCTGGGCGTCCGGTGGGGCCGGTGGCTCTCCCGGCCTCGGTGGAGCCGGGGGTGCTGCCGTCATCGCTCCGGTCGTAACCCCGCTCCCGCCGACTCCCGCGGCCGACGAGCTGGGCCTGGCAAAACAGATCTGGGACGCCGTGACGCAGCGCAACTACTGGCTGGTCGGGGCCCTGGTCCTGATCCTGGCGGTCATGGCCGTGCGCCGGTTCGGCTCGGGTAAGGTTCCGTGGCTGAAGACCGGGGCCGGGGGCGTCGTGACGACGGCGCTGATGGGCGTGGGAGCTGGAATCGCGACGGCCCTCCTGGCCGGGCAGGCGATGTCCCTGGAGGTCCTCCTGGCCGGGCTCAAGATGGCGTGGGTGGCTGCCGGCGGCTACACGGCCGTGAAGGGCCTGTTCGAGGGGCCGTCCAAGAAAACCGCGTAGGAAGCGCCTGGATGGCCGTTCGTTCTCCCTGGCCCGTTACCCTCGGCGGGAAGCTCGTCGCGCTCCTGTGGGCCTCGCCCGTGATTCTGGCGGGGCTCCTGGGGGCGGTCCTGGCCTGGCCGTTGACCTGGGGGCTTCCCCGCTTCGCGGCGGGGGCTCTGGAGGTGCAGGGGGAGGGTCCCTTGCCCCGGCTGCTGCGGCGGCTAGGCTGGGCCGGGTACACGCTCGGAGCCACGATCTGGTATTGGGTCGAGCCCGACGATGCGCTGCGGAAGCACGAGCGACAGCACGTTCGCCAGTACCTCCACCAGGGCGTCTTGATGGGCCTGGGATACCTGGCCTGGATGCTCCACCTCAAGGCCGAGGGTAAGCGTCCATACGAGGACAACCCCTTCGAGGTCGAGGCTACGGCCGCCGAGGAGATCGCGTGACCTGGGCGGTGGCGATTGCTCTGGCCGGGGGGACCATCGGGGTCCTGTTGGCCATGCTTCAGGCGGGCAGGCTCAAGGTCGAGGCGGCCAAGCTACACGGGCAGTTGGACGTTTCGAGCAGGGAGGTCGAAGCCTGGAAGGGAAAGACGGCAGCCTTAGGGGCTGAGGTCGAGCGCCTCCGCAAGATCGGAATCGACGCTCAGAAGCGTTCGGTGGAAGTCGAGAGGATCCTGCGATCGCAGCTCGACGAGATGGTGATGCAACTGGCGAAGTGCTCGGACCCGGTTGCGATCCGGTCGATGCTGAACGGCCTCTTCGTGGGGAAGCAGTGAGCAGTCGTTGGGGAGGGCTCTGGGAGGTCGCGATCGGCCTCTCGATCGTCGTGGCCGTTTCCCTCCTCGGATGCTGCAAGCAGCTTCCTCCCCCCGAGACCGTGAAGCCTGCCTGCCTCCTCGAACCCCCGCCCGCCGACCTGTCGGTGAAGTTCGCCGGGCCCGAGCAGGGCTGCCCGCCTCCCTGGGTCGCCTGCGTGACGGCGTCGGACGCTCTATCCTTAACGCTGAACGTGCGGGCAAAGGACCTTTGGATCGCAGTCGCCTACGCCAAGTGCGGACCAACTCCAGGAGAGAGGAACGCCCGTGCTCACACCATCGATTCGAACGGTCAGTAGGAAGTCCGGGCTGGTCTACTCGACGTTCCGGGTGGGACGGGGCCGGCCGAAAAAGATCAACCTGCGGTACCTGACGGAGGTGGCCACGTTCAGGCAGAGGCAGGAAGAGAAAGCGAAGGCGGAGAAGGTTTCGATTTGAGCTGTCCTCACGCGAGACCGTCGGCAGAACTCTGCCCCCACTGCATGGGGGTCGCAGTCGAGGTCAAGCTGGGAACCACGCCGACCGACGAGATGGAGGTCACCCCGACGGAGCGCCCGCCCCAGCATCCGAAGGTCGTGCGGGCCCTCTCCAACCTCGCTCGGGAGGTGGACGAGATCTCCAGGCACCTCCTTCAGACAGCGCGGAAGGTTTCGGACGGCACGCTGGTCTGGGACCAGAAGGTCCGGCAGGAGTTCGAGTCCGAGCTGAGGAGGCTCGCCTCGAAGATCTTCAGCACGGCGTTCAGCTTGCCTAGCTGAGGGGTAACTTAGGACTCATGTCGTTGACTTGGTTCGCGGGGATCGACCCGGGGAAGTCTGGTGCTCTCGCACTCCTCTCCCCGCTGGGCGACGTGAAGATCTGGGATACCCCCACCTTGGTCGTGAAGAAGGACAGCTCCCGTCAGGCGTACGACGAGGCAGCGATGTGCGACCTCCTGCGGGCACTCCCGGACGGAGTGCGCCTCGGGATCGAAGTCCAGCACGCGATGCCGAAGCAGGGGGTGAGCAGCATGTTCTCGCTCGGGGACGGCTACGGCCTCTGGCGAGGGATGTTGACCGCGCTCGGGATCTCGTACGTTCTGGTCCAGCCGCAGCGTTGGAAGAAGGCCCTCATGGACGGGCAGCCGAAGGACAAGGCGGCCAGCGTGCTCGTGGCCTCGCGCCTCTGGCCCGCCCATGCTCAGGTTTTTCGGGGACCCAAGGGGGCGGCGAAGGACGGTAGGGCGGATGCCGTCTTGATCGCCGAGTACGTTCGACGCCTGGGCTAGGCCGGACGGCAGACCCCTACGTCCTCGTCGTAGACGTACCCGGCGGGCAGCTCGGCGACCTCCGGACGCTCGTCCACGAGGGGCGGGGCACCCGGCATAGGCAGGCCGTAGATCTCTCGGGGCAGGGCTCCCCAGCGCACGATCGCGCCCTCCAGGTTCGCCTCCCACGAATCGTCCCCGCCGGCCGGGTACCTCCCGGCCAACAGATCTGACAGGGCGACCCCTTCGAGCTGCACGTGCGGTTTCTCGAACGACAGCGGCACGAGGCCGCGGGCCCGGGCCAGATCGTGGTACCTGTTCCACCACCCGTCGATCTGGTCCCTGCCGGGAGCCCCGGGCTCCCCGGTCGGCCCCCAGGTCCACCGGCCGTCGATCCAGAGCACGAGGTCGACGGCCAGGCCGAAATCGTGAAACGACCTCCAGGCCGGGGCGCGGGTGACCTTTCGCGTTCCGACGCCGGGGGCCCTCCCGCGCGCGTAGAGTTCCGCCTGGCGCTCCGGCGAGCGATACGCCTCGTAGATCTCCAGCGGCACCTGCTCATCGTCGAGGTCGCGGAGCACGTCGTTGAGACGCTCGCGGAATGCCGGGTGGAGGAGCTTGACGTCCGAGCTGCGCGACATGGTCCCGAGACTACACCAGCGAACCGTCTAAAATCCTTAGGTTTTCTAGGTTAAGTAAAAAAGCTAGACTTTCGAGAAAACCTAGGTAATATAGAAGGCATGGAGGGCACGATGAAGAACGAAAACCAGAACGGAACGGAAACGTACGAGGACGGCTGCCTGGTCTGCGGAGGAACGGGCGAGGAGCACACGGCGCTGGGAGGCTTTGTCCCCGCGACCATCGTTTGCCGCTGCTGCGGCGGGGAGGGCGTCGCGGTTCCGGTGACTGCGCTGCGCGAGACGGAGGTGCGGTCATGACCGCCGCGGTCTCCCCGATCGTCGCGGTTGGCGACATCCCGTCCGACCAGTGTGGCTCGATGACCTACTGGTCGCTGAGCGGTCGCCTGGACCACGCCCGCCTTCGGGCTGAGTGGGAGGCGAGAGGGCTCGGGGTCGAGCACCTGCCCCTGCCGGCCAGTCCGGAGACGGCATTCCGGCTGGCCTGCCAGGCGGAGCGTGGGAAGCATCGCCTCGTGCGTCCGCTGGAGGACGGCGTATACGCGATCGTGGACGAGGCCATCGCCGGGGCGGACTGGCAGGCGGGCATCGTGGCCCGCTTGGTGCTCGGGACCGACGGTCAGGTGGCCGAGCTGCATCGCGACGGCGGGGTCACAGTCCGCTCCCCGCTCGGCGATCGGGTCCAGACGACGTACGAGGAGCGCCTGACCCAGCTCTCGGACGACGGGACGTGGTTCGTTCGGCGGGTGATGGCGCGTGGCAGCGTCCGCCTCCGGGAGAGCGGCGGGTTCTACTTCGTTCCGCGCGCCGCGGTGGGACGCTGGTCGCTGGAGGTCGAGGCGATCCGCGCCGCGTCCGGCCACACGATCTACCAGATCCCGGCCCTGCGCTCGGACGAGGCGGTCGCCGCGATCGTGGCCGCCGTCCTGGCCGAGGCCGAGGCCGCCGCCAACGACCTGATCGAGGACCTTGCCCGCGACGACCTGGGAGAGCGCGCCCTGGAGTCCAGGGCCGCGAAGGCCGAGAAGGTGGCGGCGAAGGTAAGGGCGTACGAGGAGCTGCTCGGCCAGGGCCTCGGCGGCATCACCGAGAAACTGATGGACCTGTCCGCCGGCCTGTCCCAGGCCGCCCTCGCAGTGGCCGCCAAGGCCGAGGAGAACAGCAAGTGAGCACCTTCGACCTCAAGTCCCCTCGCGACAAGCTCGCGGGAGCCCGCCACCTGGCGGTCTCGCGGTCACCTTATTTTGCCTCGGCGCTGTACGGCCTGATTCCCCGGGAGACCCCGGGGCTGGGGACGGTGGCGGTCACGGAGCGCGGTGTTCTGCTCTGGGATCCGGCCGTGATCGGGGGCGCGTGGAAGGTGCCCGAGATCGCGGCGGCGCTCGTTCACGAGGTGGGTCACCTCCTCCGCAACCACCACGGGCGGTGCAAGCGCTTGGGCCTGGATCCCAAGCGCCACAACTGGGCGGGCGACCTGGAGATCAACGACGACCTCCAGGAGGCCAAGTGGACCCTCCCGGAGGGCGCGCTCTACCCCCAGGCGTTCGGGTTCCCGACCGGGCTGACGGCGGAGGAGTACTACGACCTCCTCCAGAAGCAGGAGGAGAAGAAGCAGCAGGAGACGGGCGAGGGCAAGGGAGAAGGGAAGGGAGAAGGGAAGGGCGAGGGGAAGGGCAAGGGAGAAGGGAAGGGAGAGGGGACGCCTCAGGTTGGTGGGGGATGGTGCGGCGGGGCCGCGGGTCGCCCCGTCCCGGGAGAGGCGGAGGGTGCGGGCGAGGAGGCGGGCCGCAGCGACGCCGAGCTGGAGTCGATGCGCCGGGAGGTTGCCGAGGCAGTCCAGCGGGAGGCCGCGAAGGGCCGGGGCACCGTCCCGGGGGGCTGGGTGAGGTGGGCGGGCGGTCTCCTGGCCCCGCCGAAGATCCGGTGGCAGGACAAGCTCGCGCGCTCCGTTCGCTCGGCGGTGGCCTGGAGGGCCGGTGCCACCGACTACTCCTACAGCCGCCTCAGCCGCCGCCAGGGCGCGGTCGGGTTCGGGTCGGGTCACCCGATCCTGCCCTGCCTCCGCACCCCGGTGCCACGGGTGGCGGTGGCCCTCGACACGTCAGGCAGCATGGGCACGGCGGAGGTCGAGCGGGCCCTGGCCGAGACGCGCGGGATCTTGCGGGCGACGGGGGCCGAGGTCGAGTGGATCGCCTGCGACTCCCGCGTCCACGCCCAGCGCCGGGTGCGTCACTTCTCCGAGCTGGCCAAGCTCGTGCTCGGTGGAGGGAGCACGGACTTCCGGCCCGTGTTCGACGCGCTCGCCAAGAGCCGGCCCCGCCCCGACGTGCTGGTTTTTTTCACTGATGGCCAGGGCCCTGCGCCCGCGGAACCCCCGGCGGGGATGCGCGTGATCTGGGTGCTGCTCGGGCCCCGGACGCGCCCCTGCACCTGGGGGACCTTCGTCGAGGTGGACTAAGTACCTGGAAAGTCTAGGGTTTTTAGGCTAAATAAAAAAGCTTGAAATTCTAGAAAATCTAGATAATATAGAAGGCATGGAGGGCACGATGGAACTCACGGACGCACAAAAATCACGGATCGCACGGTCGTCGGAACAGAGGAGCGGGCTGGAATCGCTGCTGGTGGGGGGGTCGTACGCCAACCCCAAAGCGAGCCTGCGCGGGCGGGCGAAACAGTACGCCGGGCGGTACGGAGCTGCCTGGAGCAACTTCGCCGACCGGGCGCGGGCGGAGGGTCTCGACCTGGTGCTGGTGCCAGGTCCCCATGGAGGCCAGTCGTCCGCGCACTACTGCCTCCGCGAGCACCTCGACCGGAGCGACCTCGCCCGCATCGACCCACCAGCAGTGCGCGAGGCACGGCGCGTCATCAAGGCATATCGCGAGCACCTCGCGACCTGGGGGTGGACCCGCGTGCCGCTATCGACCACGACCCCTGCCGCCACCGACGCGGACCTGCGCATCGTCTCCGGCCGGGACGTGATCGCGCCGCTGGCCCGATCGCGCGGGCACGTGGCGGTCGAGCTAACCGTGGACTACGGATTCGCGACCGGGCTCCGTCCGGTTGCGGCCTGGGTGGATGGCGAGGACGGCCTCGCCGTCCTGGCCGAGCAGGAGTTGCTCGCGAGGACGGAGGTGCGGTCATGAACGCGAAGCGCCTGCTGCACGCACTCTGGTACACGCCAGGCATGAAAGGCCGGTGGGGTATCCCGGTGCTCGTCGAGGGCAAGCCCGGATCGGGCAAGACCGCCCAGATCGAGGACGCGGCCGAGCGCCTCGGCTTCCCGGTCGAGACCGTGATCGGGTCCATCCGCGAGCCCTCGGACTTCCTCGGCCTCCCCATCCCGGACGGGGACGTGGTGCGCTACACCGCGCCGAGCTGGGCCCAGCGCCTCGCGACGAAGGGGTACGGCGTGGCCTTCCT
>Ga0247727_10014848_pt1 | contig 12868 bp, 8 predicted proteins | sample WisWelCaveWW1625_FD_202498 | JGI IMG/M metagenome (GOLD analysis project Ga0247727, IMG submission 202498) | Biofilm microbial communities from Wishing Well Cave, Virginia, United States - WW16-25 | ecosystem: Environmental > Aquatic > Deep subsurface > Groundwater > Cave microbial mat | place...
ACATCAAGCGTATTCGCTCGCTCGAGGAAATGTCCATGTCGTTCGACGGCGTGCAACAGGCGTTCGCCATCCAGGCGGGGCGCGAAGTCCGCATCATCGTCAAGCCGGAAGCGATTGACGATCTTGCCTCCGCGCGGCTGGCGCGAGACGTCGCCAAAAAGATCGAAGAGACCATGCAATACCCGGGTCAGATCAAGGTGACGGTCATTCGCGAGACGCGGTCAACGGAAATTGCCAAGTAAAAACTCAAAAAGATGAGCCCGATTTGGTCTCATCTTTTTTATATTCCATGAACCACTCTTTTATCGCCCATCTTGAGTGTTCAAACTGTCATAAACAATATTCGCATGAGCAGATTCACACCTTCTGCCCGGATTGCCAGAAATGCCTGTTGCCGCGTTACGATCTTGAACCTGTGCACAGGCAGGTGGATCGCGATGAAATTTCACGACGAGGCAAAGGCATGTGGCGCTGGCATGAATTGCTGCCTGTGTTGAACCCTGAGAATCAAATCTTTCTTGGCGAAGGGGATACCCCCTTGCTATCCCTGCCCCACCTGGAAAACGAACTGGGGCTTTCCAATCTTTTTGTAAAAGATGAAAGTAGTAATCCAACCGGTTCCTTCAAAGCGCGGGGGCTTGCCGCGGCGGTTTCGAAAGCCAAGGAATTGGGCGTGGAAAAAGTGATCATTCCTACTGCCGGCAATGCAGGCGGCGCGATGGCCGCCTACGCCGCGCGCGCGGGCTTAAAGGCGCACATCTTCATGCCCAAGGATACGCCGTTTGCCAACATCGAGGAAAGTCGTATGGCGGGCGCGGAGGTCATCCTTGTGGACGGCCTCATCAGCGACGCGGCAGGCATGGCGGGAGTCAAAGCGCGCGAAGAAGGCTGGTTCGACGTTTCTACTTTCAAAGAGCCTTATCGCGTCGAGGGCAAGAAAGTGATGGGTTATGAATTGGCAGAAACCTTCAATTGGGAATTACCGGATGTGATCATCTACCCCACAGGCGGTGGCACGGGTTTGGTTGGCATGTGGAAAGCGTTCGCGGAGCTCGAAGAACTTGGCTGGCTCGAAAACACAAAACGCCCGCGCATGGTATCCGTGCAGGCGGAGGGTTGCGCGCCGGTGATCAAAGCCTTTCAGGCAAAAGCATCCTTTTGTGAATTTTGGACAAACGCTCAAACTATTGCTTCAGGTTTACGCGTACCAAAAAGTTTTGCTGACCACCTTATCTTGCATGATATTTATGAAAGCGAAGGCACAGCCATCGCCGTCAGCGACGAATCGATTCTTGAATCACAAAGTCAGTTGGCTCGCATGGAAGGAATATTTGCCGCCCCCGAAGGCGCCGCGACCCTCGCCGCACTCAAGGAACTCATTAATCAAGGCTGGGTACAACCTGATGAACGGATTGTTTTATTCAATACTGGGTCGGGGTTGAAATATTTGGAATACACCGCTAATTGAAGTACTACTTGGCGAGGGTGAATCTTGCTGACCTATTAAAGAGCTATTGAAGGACCACGTCGGGATCATTGGCATATTTCAACAAACGAAGCCCCTCGAGGCGCAGAGCCTCCGGGTATAAAGCCTTGTAAATATTGCAATTGGGGGATTTCACATCGTATCGCCCTGTTGCGCGATGAGTCGTGATTGGGCAGCCCCCAGCGCACCAATTCTTCCATTCACAGGTCCGGCATCCTTCCTTTTCTTCCACAGGCAGGTTTTGGACCCCAATCTGATCTGCGCGAATCACGGCCAACGGATCGTGAACGTTTATATTTGTAATCGGCTTGCGGATGTGCATCTGGCATTTGGCGACCTGACCATTCTGGTCGAAAACCAGGTAATTTTCACCCACGCCGCACGTGCGCGAGTGAGGGGAGGAAAGATTCGCCCGATCAACGATTGACGGAAGAAGACTTCGCACAGGTAAATCGGATTCGATGACGTCAAAGGCGGCAAGCATGCCTGCAATGATCTTTTCCTCGTCCAACCGCATATCGGTATTCGACGCGGAAAGTTCATTTTCACGATAGAAATTCAAACTAAAGGGTAACTCGTTGTGAAGTATCCATCTCATCAGCCCAGCCAACCCATCCGCTGTGCGTCCGCTCACCGTGACGGATACATGAGGCACAACGCCGCAATGCAATGCTAGCATAACCGCTTCGGCGACATCGGCAAAAGTGCCGCGTCCGCCGGCATATACCCGATGACTATCGTGATATTGTCCCAGGCCGTCGAGTGAGATCATTAAACGAATATTTTGGTCTTTGAGAGTTTGGGCAATCTCAGGTGTTAGTAATGTGCCATTGCTTAATATCACCTCATCCAGGAAGAGACCATGTTCATTGGCAAGTTTGGTTGCATATTCATGCAACTCTTTTACCAGCGAAAAGCGGATAAGCGGCTCGCCTCCTGCGTATTTGATCTTGACCTGATTATACCCATGAATTAAAGCGGAACGAAAAATTGCATCTATCGCGGCGCGCCCCGTCTCAGACGACATGTCTTCGCGTACATGAGGCAGGTAGCAGTAGGAACAGCGCAGGTTACATCTATCCGTGACATGAACCCAGGCGCTCAGGGTTTGGGGGACGGTAGAGCAAACATGTGATAAATTCCCCTCCGCTCCTTCCAACAATCCCGCTTTGATCATGTTTTGAATAACCAACTTTGGATCTTCTTGATTTATTTGTCGGGAAGATTGAAAGGAATCCAGTACCTCTTTCGCGGAAGAATTCAAAACGACAATATCAGCGTTGGTTTTTGGATTGAATGCAAGCAGGTATCCCTCACTTAAGGATTGAAAAAGCAATTCCGGGCGATGCAACAAAGCGCCAACCTCATATTGAAACATCGAGGCGGATGCGCTGATGTCGGCACAGGCGCAATCACATTCCTCCCTCGAACTAAAATCCTTCGAATCGCTGGAGAGTAATATCTTTGGAGTCGTCATAGAAGCCTCTCTTATTCTCGAAAGAGAAACGCCGTATCCAGATAGAGTTGCATCCGTTCGACAAGTTCCGGATGTGCTTGCGCTAGGGGCTTATCTGTATATGGTTCCGTTGTATCCTGCCAAGCCGCTATGAAAGTATTACACCAACGTTTTTCTTCTTCTGGATTATCAAGTTCACGTATCCGCTTGAATAGGTGATTTAGATGCTGGCGATAACGAGTTACACCATAACCAGGTAATTTTGCCAAACCCAAATACGCTTTCAGATAGTATTCCAAAGCCTCCTTACGTTTGCCTTGTGAAAAACGAAAGGCACCCTCCTCCATTTCGAGAAGATGCAAAAAGACATCGAATTGGAAAATTTTGACCCGATCTTTCCCATGCCGCTTTAAACTATCACGCAAGCGCTTGATATCCTGCTCGCCATCTCGCACCTGATCCCGGCTTAAGGTATTGTTAGTCGAGAGCGTCTTCTGCGTTGCCAAACGATCATCTACAAGGAAAGCAAGTTCAGTTAGGTTTTCTAATTCTTCAAGCACATTTTCGACATTCGTTGACATATCTAGTCCCTTTTCAAAATAACTTCGAGCCTGCTCCAAAACTTTGAGGCGTTGCCTTATGTCAGGTTCACGTAAGGCTTGATCATGAAATAGGCGACCCATCCGCCTAGCTGCCGTAGAAAATTCTTTCTTAAATGCATACTCAAGTCCATATTGCTCGCAATACTCAATACTTTCTTGAAAATCTTTCCTTGCACGCTCTACGTAGTCTTGACTGGCGCCGACGCGACCCTGCTCATAAAGTGTTTCTGCGATCCTGCGGTGAGCTTCACCACGTGAGTGCAAGGCACGTGCCTGCCACAGGCGATCATTGATTTCCTTCTGCTTGAAAATTTGAAAGGCTTCGGAGTATGCACCAGTCGCCGCTGCCAGATCGCCATCAAACCGTTTGATCTGTCCCAAGGTATTGAAGGACATACCAAGTTTCAGCTGTGCGTTCAACAATTCATGCTCCAGCTTTTCTTTTTCTTGCACAAGATCATCTTTTGATCCTTCACTAATTTGCTTTTCAATTTTGGACAACTGTATTTCGATTTGTCTGACGCTCTCTTTACGAAGATCCAAACCGCTCTTAACAAGGTATCCGGCTCTCTTATATTCGCCTGTGAATACACGTGCATAACCTATATCATTTAGAAGTGTTGCCATCAATTCCTGATCTTTATTTGTAGAGGCGGCGTTCTGGGCTTGAGAAAAAAATTTAAGTGCATTTTCGATATCCTCCCACAAGCGATATGTATGTCCCTTTTCATAAAGCACTTTGGCACGCCGGGTTTCACTACGTTCACACAATTCTAAAGCTTTATTCACTATCTTCAATGATTCGTCTAAGCTAACATACTGGGTCTTGTGATGCTGACCTAATAAGGCATCTATTTCATCATCGGTATTATCAGATTGCCCAGCAATGTCTAAAGCGATTTGCCAGTACGCCTGCCCTTTTTCATATTGGTTTATCTGATGAGCGCGAGCACCCATATTCGATGCAAAACGATAACGAAACTTAGCTGGCAAACCCGTTAAATCTTCAGGACTAATCTCAACGACTAATAAATTATTGAACGTAAAATCATAACCATAGGAATCAAGTCGGCTAAGTGCCAGTTCAGGATTAGCACTTATCAAGTATTTGATCTGCTCGGCCTTTAACTCATTCTCCACTGGTTTACCGCTTGTATACTCAATCTGTTGGTCATACCATCGACAAACAATAAGAGCCAATTCGCGTTGCAGCTCTCGACTAGGATCGATCTTAACCCATAGATATTTTTTTATTAGGGGCTCCATCTCATCATGCAATTGAATGAAGCCATCGGGTCGAGTTTTGACAAAGAAAAATTCTCTTTCAAGTTTTTCAAGCACGTCCTCGGGCTTCAGTGATTGCAAATCAACAAATCCTTCAGCCACCAATAAACCTAATATTTCGGAGTTAAAACGGCGGTTGAAAAAAGCCATGAACAGGATGGTTTGATGAATAGCCTCATCAAAACCCGGTAAGCCGAACAAGCCTTGGCCAATTTCTTGCAAAGGTGCAATTAAAGCTTCTTCAAGTTCATTCCGGGAAATCTTCTTAAGTCTCTGTATATCTCGCAATAGGTTTCCATTCAACCACTCAAGAGCCAACTCAATCAACAATGGATGACCCAACACCTTCTCTCGAATCACATCCATCGCCCTGCTCTCCAATTCACCTAATCCCCGCTTTTCAAAATACTTCCTTGCTTCACTGGAAGAAAATCCCTTAAGTGATAGGGTGTGAACGAGTGTATTACCGCGCCATCCCTCCCTGCTGGCGATCACAAATCGAAAATTAGGAAGATCACGAGCCAGTTCTTTAAGAATCCAGCCCCCAACAGGATCGCTCTGCACACGTTCAAAAGTATCCAAAAACAAGACTACTTTACGATCTATCGAAAGACGACGGCAATCATCGATGAAATTCTGACCAGCCACTTTACGAATAGGTATTAGAATTTCATCTTGGAAATTTTCTCGTTTCGCTGTAACCAACTCATGCTGGCTTTGCCTGAATTTTGTGAAAGCCTGATGACCTGAAACGTTTTCCAGCAAAGCCTGCAAATGTTCTTGAACCCCCTCAACACTATGATTCGACGTGGAATACATGTCGATTAGATCATCTCCCACAAGCAATTCTTGGGCACGCATCGCCTGGGCAGTTGCCATCATTTTGCGTAATAACCAAGTCTTTCCAATTCCACCCGGTCCGTCGATAAACAAAACGCGGTAAACAGCCTTACCCTGAATGAAGGACTTAAATTCCTCCAAGTATGATTCTCGGCCAACAAACCACTGCACAATTAAAGATAATTGCCCTGTATTCATCGTTTCACCTCAAATAGCGAGTTGTTGAGTTATCATATTTCATCTTTCATAATTATAAATAATTGATCAAGGAAATCTTGCCCAAAATGCTCACGCAAGTCACCGTCAGCCTCAAGCCTATCTATTAACTTGCCTAATGCTTCAGGATAATCTTGGTTCAATTCGTTTTTTGCTAACTGAAGATTTGCTTTTATCATTGCAACAATTTCATATTTTTTATCTACCTTTCTTGCGCAAGCAAAATGATAAAAAAGCTGATTGAGATATTCGATCCATGGAATTGTTTCTTTACGAGCAATACATTCCTTTGCAAACTGATCACATTCTTGAATTAGAAATATTTGTTTTTCTAAATAACCAACTGGATTTGTTATTAAATAATAATGATTCAACCATTCCGCAATTGTTTTTTGGAGCCACCCTTTACGAGGATCCCCTGCCAAAGGATTAGGCTTCAACGTAACATTAAGTCGTCCAAATGACCACTGAGATCCCAAAATAGCCCTGCACAACTTAAAATCAGTGGTGCGTAAAAGAGAAAGAGAATAAACCTCATCAAGCCTTAAATCATTCTCCCGCATCAAATGATTTCTTATTACTCGCGTCTCAATGGCAACTATAATTTTGTTTTTTATTTCTGGCAATTCTAATTGTTCGTGATTTTGGATGTATATTTGACTTGCTACTGCCTGCGCCATGGGGTGACCATATGCAATATCGTATACCCAGGATTCAAATTCTCCTTCATTATCTCGAGCGATTTCCTGGTTTGATCTAAATATCGCTTTTATTATTTCATTATCATGAAACGGTTGTAGGTCAGACGATTTTATCCTGAATTTCAGGTTGGCAAATTTTGATGGCCATTCTTTTTTTCTTTTATCCATTCTAACTATCAAACATCGATTGCTTAGTATTAAAGGTGCAATAATCTTTTCCTCAAACCATAATAGTTGTTTTTGCCTAACAAAATCCGATTCGTCGCATAATAAAACTACTGATTGCTCAGTAGCAAGAGACTTAACTACATCAACCAATTGTTGAGCAAGTTCGATTGGCACAAAAGGGGATTTATTCAATATTTTAGTAGATATTTCCTTAAACTCAGGGGTTAAATACTTCCAACCTTCAAGCAAATCTTGAAAAAGCACCTCTGGTTGATCAAGATAAAGCCGAATCCGTTCGTTTTTTGGCGTTTCCCCTCCAGGGTTTTGAAATGGATCAAAATCCAAATGCGCGCATAACGCTTTTTCAGCTTCGAGAGCATCTTTGATTTGTCTTAATAATATCGTCTTGCCAATTCCAGGAATGCCACAAAATTCACGGAAGGTGATCTTGGTATCCCCTCTACAGACATCTTTCCATAATCCCATCACCTCATTGACTTCTTTTTCACGTTTGACAATAGCGACAGACAAGTTTGATGTAGTCATAGGAGCCCCAATTCAAATTGTTTATTCTTGTATGAGAAGATGAAACATCTAATTTGAATCCGAAAACACTTTGACACGAGCTGTTCGCACAATACTTAGCAACTCATCTCGACCTCTATAGCTGATTAACCGTGGCAGATCAGGGTCATCCTCCAATTCGTGATACAAACGATCGAGCGCCGAAGCGCGCAAATCCGGGTCGCGTTGGGGATATTCCCGCAATCTTTGTTCCAATAAAACCGGAAGCGGAGTTTTTTTCAGGGGGTGATCTTCCTCGGAAATCAGATTCAGGCAAGCCTGCTGATAGAGTTCCTCCACAATATATATGCCGCGATTATCACCCGCGCGTTCGATCCAGTCTCGATACACTCCGATTGCAACTTGATTTACTTTGGCGTACACTTTTGGCTGATGGCGGCGAATATTCTCTCCAAGAATATGGCGCAGGGTAAGATCTAACGCATACCCTTTGCGACGATCATCCCACCAAACCAACTGGGTTGCTCTCAAGCGCGATAGCAGACCTCCGAATTCTTCACGTTTGTAATTGTCATATGATGATGGTAAGGCATCGGTTAGAATTTCACGAAGCAGAATAACATCGAACTGACGGACCAATGCCAATATACGACAAGAATTCGCTAATTCTTTGGAAAGTCCTTTGAATGCATACTTTTCAACAAAATCCTGAACGAGGCCATCAATCAAATCGGTTTCAATACTCGAAAATTGATCCCGTTGAGGAATTCTGCCTTCCTTTGCCAGTGTATCCAACCGTCGCAAAGCAACCACGTCGGCAAACGGGTGACCAAGAGTAAGGCGACGCACCGGATCAGAGAGTTCGGTCAACGGATATTTACTATTCGACTCGAACAACTCAACTGTACCTTTCGCATCGAAAAGACCCAGCTCCTGACTGCGAAGACGGCGACGCACTTCAAAACGTTTCCATCGCTGAGGTCTTCTCCCAGCCCACACGATAAGACATCTGCCATTCTGGATTAAAGGATTGACGATCCATTCCTCGAGCCAAGCCACAAGTTCCGGGTCTGCGCTTTCAGTTTCATCAAATAACATTACTACCGGATCGTGTTTTGATACATCCCCCACAAACCGCACAAAAGCCCGCGCGACGTCGGAATGTTTAAGTTGCTTATTCGCTCTTTCCTTTTCATCGGCAGGGATTGAACGATATGTTTTTATAGCCTGTTTTACTTTCAAAGAGTCGGCATCACTTAGACCGTTTATCAAGTCTTCAATCAACCTAGTCGCATCCACTTCCCCCTTTTCGAATGACGTCTCTGCCTGCGGGTAAGACTTATCCTTGAAGTTAATAAAAGCATAGGAGGCATTCGCATTATGGCAATCCTCAATCAGTAATCGAAGAAGAGTGCTCTTGCCTATTCCCGGGCTCCCAAACCACTCATAAATGGTTTGGAAAACCGAACCAAGTACCCGAATTCGTTCAAGAGCCGATGAAAACTCATCCCTTTGCTCCTTACGATTAACAGGAGAGACCTGCCATTGGCTTAACGTTATCGCTGGTAGTGTCATTGGAATACCTCCTCGGCTCGCTGACGGGCGCGTTCCCAGGTTTCGAAAGTAATTTTATCTTTCGCATCTCGAAGAGAATCTGCGGAAAAATGTTCTGCCAACAATTCATTACCTAAGTAGATTAATGCACGAGGACTCTGCTTTTTTTCTGCGAAATCAACCAACATTTCATCAATCAGTTTCAACCTTACATCTGCCTCATCACAAAGTTCAGACAAGCTGTATTCTTTTCTTCTCTCATCGATCTCATCTATGGTCAAACACGCATTCATCCTCTGACTTAACATACTCTTAAAATCTTCACGCCTCCACTCGACTACCCGCTCTCCATAGATATCGAGACGCAATGATGTTTTGCATAAATTTTATATTTCCTGTGGCAAGAAAAACTTAAACACTATTCCTGGTATGCCCAATAACTTTGAAGCGGACGCCAGCGAATGGATTAGGTCATATGCTGGTCTAAAATCCTCATTAGTACCATAATATTGTGGTTCATCAACGTCATCGACAAGAACAAAAATACCTTGAAAACCAAATTGCTGGCACACCTGTAAAACATCCTCCAATGAGTCTCTTAGTGATATTCTACCTTTATCAATTTCATTTGGATTCGGCAAGCGTATTATATCAATTGCTTTTCCGATGATTTTTTGTAAAGGAGGAGGCGACAGGGTTTCATTTGCAAGGTTTGCAATTGACTTGGCAAATTCCACAGCTGTTTCACCAGACAAAAAATGCTTGACGCCTTGAAGTCTGGCAATAAGACGGTCAAGCTGCCACGGGTGTAAAGCACCATACACACTGATGAACCATAAGAGCCGCTTCCTCGATTCGTCATCCTCAAATTTGGCTTTAGCAACACTTGAATTGGATAATGATTCATCTGTTAATACGTCGAACAATTTCTCCAATATCAGTAAGATTATTTGCTCTATATGGTGGCGAGGTTTTACCACCTTATCAGGGTCGTCATTAGCCTTGCTCAAAACTGTGTCAAAATCATTGTAAGACACAAAAAGAATTGCCGGATCAACTCCTTTCTCCAGGTTTTCCTTGAATCCTTTCTCCATCGAGACTCTAAACGCTGTTTTACCACAACCACGCTTAGCAAATACGAAGCGGGGACCTGGGTCATTGATGCTACCGCGGATTTCACTATCATTAGGAAATCTAATAAATACATCTGGATAGTCTTCTAATAGTTTATCACCTTCAGTATGCCGGGCTTCTGAATCAAATGGGTCTCTGAAGCCATGTTTAGCAAGCCATTCTTTACGAGACAATGTCTTTTCTTTATTATTATCGTCTCTCATATTGTGTGTTCACGCCTCCTGTTATTACTGCTAGACACAAATGATTGGCTCATCGGAATTGTTTTAAACAAAGATAAATATAGTATAGCATTGTTTTCATAGTTTTCAACTCTTTTACTATGCGCAGTTTTTCTCATACACCTAATATCGCGGTTACATCATTACGGTGAATTTGAATGTCAATTGTGCGCGCTGTGCCATAGCTCTTATATGAAACGGAACCATTTTCCACTCCTTGATATAACCAGACTTCCTCCGCCAGATTGCCCGGCGCCACCTGCGCCAGCATGAGCGGGTGAAGATTTAAGGGAGATTGCCCACCCAGCAGCCAGAGATGTTGGCTATCCAAAGCGACAGCAAGGCTAAGTTCAAAATGAGGGAAAAATACTGTATCCCCCTGATACTGGGTGCAATGGTGGATGAACTCGGAGCCTTTTTTGGCTATTTCCCGGACCTTGATCAAATGACAGCCTCGATTTATTTCCTGTAAAGCAAGGATGAACTCGCGCAAAGAGGGCTCATACGTTGAGAGCAGGGCTTTACAGACATCATCGGGCTGGGGACCATCATGCGCAAAGCGATTCCGCTCTTCATTCATCTTTAATATGAAACTTGAATGATTCTCCATTAATCGCTGTGTGCGTTTAACTAAAGGGTGCTTGATTTTCAATGACGAACACAACCCTGGCAGCGTTACAAAACATTTACGCCATCTGCCCATGAACACGCGCCTCATATCTATATCCTTTTCTTTCAAGCGGCGGCTAGTGACCGCGCCTTCCACCTGATACAACAGAGAGATCAGGATGATCGAAAGATATGCTGTAGCAGCCTCTATCAAATCAAATAGTTTCCATACGCGCACATGCGCAGAGGGTTCCCGAACATAAGCGAGATACGCCATCGCCAACGGTGTCGGTAGCTCATGGCGGGGCCAATCATCAGGGCGAGGAGCGGCTACGCTCTGTTCCAGGGCGGGCTCCTCAACCGCCCTTTCCTCGGCAGAAACAACCAAAATTGACGGCTCAGGCAGTAATTCCGAATTCAAGCGCAGTACAGCACTGTCTAGATCCCTTTCAATCAACAAATATGATTCTATTCCGCTTTCAGCGTCGCCAGCCTGGCAATGCGCACGGATGGCATAATCTCCCAACAGGATCAAATGACGCGCGTTTCCCCTAGCGCGTCGAACCAACTCCATATCCATTTGATTTCTCATCGCAGGGACACAAACCGCATCCAGGCTGGAAATCGTCCCATTGCTACATTGAGATAACCGCCTCTGTAAAAGTTCCAACAGGTCAGGTTCATGTAACTGGATACTCAAAATATCCAGGCGATCCTTACGTACTTTTTGGGTCGCTTCTAAAATGATGGGCGCCATTTCGGCTGGAGCGAAGACCTTAAAGGCGAGATGAGGGGTCGAATTCATCAAGTTAAGATTGGATATCAAAGGCACAACTATATTTCCGACGGCAACAGGGTCATCTGCTGTATCGTGGGTCTCATCCAGCCCATCTATTAGAACGTAAACAGCCTGCATGCCAATGTCAGTTATCAATTCGGCAAAACGCCTCAACATATCTGAAGGAGTCACTTTTTCGCGTGAAGACAGAAGTAAACCCATCTCCGTCTCTGACAATTCGATCTTGGATCGTGATTCACTGGAATAGGTAAAACCTATGGGGGTTTGATTGTCGTTATGAACAATTTCATTTCCCAGAATGTCGCGCGCAGCCTTGTACTCTTTGAAGGACACATTATTGCGAAAAAAGACCAGAAAGGATTGGAGTTCTATTCTCCTAAGAGCATCCATTGTTCGTACGCGCTCCCCTACATCTGGAAAGGATATCAGCATGTTCACCAAAGCTGGAATGGCGCGATTAAGAATCTCGATGACATGTGCATCCACCAGTGCAGATGGAGACGGCGCGGCCTCAAAATGTCGAGGAAATTGTGTATGGAAAACCGGCAGAACGTGCGCGGCTTGATCGTAATTCTTCCCTGAATTTTCCGTGGAGAAAAGACCCCTCCGGCAAAAGTGTGCTAGCATCAACCGAACTGTGGACTTTCCGTGCCCTCGGGCGGCGAAAATTAAGCTGGATTTAGGGCGAGATGGTTGTCCCAAAATGCGGTCAAAACCATCAGGCTTTACAAACGTGGCGTGAAGAAAGTCTGTCACATGATCAGCTTCACTACCCGCCTCTGTTGTCTCAAAGGGGTTTTGCAAAAAACCAAAGGATTTGAGCCAGATCTCAAACGGGATCATTTCACTCCCAATATTATGATTAATTAATCCGGTAATGTCATTTTACCCCAAAAACGGATTCCTCCTCTCCTCTCCCACCGTGGTTTCGGGCCCGTGCCCTGATAACAGCCGCGTATTATCAGACAGAGTAAATATTTGTTCTTTGATGCTTTTCACTAGAGTCTCCCAGTCACCACCTGGGAGGTCAGTTCGACCAACGGAACCGGCAAAAATCAGATCGCCGCAGAAACAGACGTCAGCGGATGGAACGGACAGGACGCAGTGACCGGAGGTGTGCCCGGGGGTAAAGCGGACTTCAAATTCAACACTCCCTAATTGCAAAATTTGTCCTTGTACAAAATCAATCGTCGGTTCGGGACCCGGGTCAATGTCAAAGCCAAAAAGTGCGGCGCCTCCTCCTGCGCGCCATAACACATGATCGTTCGGATGC
>Ga0247727_10014849_pt1 | contig 12867 bp, 12 predicted proteins | sample WisWelCaveWW1625_FD_202498 | JGI IMG/M metagenome (GOLD analysis project Ga0247727, IMG submission 202498) | Biofilm microbial communities from Wishing Well Cave, Virginia, United States - WW16-25 | ecosystem: Environmental > Aquatic > Deep subsurface > Groundwater > Cave microbial mat | place...
GGCTCTTTGACGGGCTCATCGCCGGAACGGCACTGATAATCATTCTGGGGTGGTTCTATATCTATGCCCAAGCCCATGGCCAGACGAGGTGGGTCCCGAGCTTGGCGGAAGGCCTCCGCTTCCGCTTATATGTGCTGTTCATGAACCGGCTCTATGCGGATGAGTGCTATCAAGCAATCGGTCAAGCAGTCATGCGTGTCGCCCATCGAATCGACAAACGCGTGGCGAGGTGGTCGGAATGACGGACATCGTGATCACTCCGTTGCTACTGGCTGCGGTTCCCATTATCGGAGCGATTCTGGGCCTCATAGTCTGGTCTCAGCCGGACAAGTTGAGGACCTGGTCTGTTATTGTGACCGGGCTGAGCCTGCTGGCCGTCATCGGAATGTCCGGACACATCACCGAAAGGACTGAGGGACAGCTCTTCCTCTATCTCCTCCCGCTGGCCGCCGGTATCTCTCTCTTGGGAGGGCCTGTTCACCTGCAAAATCGGCTCTCCTGGGTCTTAACCCCGCTGTTCCTTGGATTGGGCTTGGGCATTCTCACGAGTCAACAAGCTGTGAGCCAGATCGCTCTGGTTGTACTCTTTGGTCTTATCACCTTCCTCCTCTACTGGCATCATAATCCATTTTGGCCCAGGTCGTGGTGGGGGATCGGCGCCTATGGTCTCGGGGCCCTCTGTGCCGGGGTTGCGGCGATCGCAAGCCCTCCTGTCTCCGCACTGGCCTCCTTGCTGGCTTGCGCCATCTTGCTGCCGCTCGTGCCGTTCCATCAGGGCTACGTGAGCGCGCTTACGCGATTGCCAGGCAGTTTGCCGTCGTTCATCGTGCTGCTACTCCCCGCTATAGGATTCCACAGCCTGGCAGCAATTATCCCAATGGTGCCGGATGTCGCGGTTTCTACGATGACAATCTTGGCGCTGGTGGGCGTCCTTTATGGTTCGGTCAAGGCGCTGGCGCAATCGCGCATACGAATGCTCCTGGCCTACGGCAGCCTCTCGTTCTTCTCCATTCTCTGGTGGTTTGTCGCCGTTTCACGAACCGTCATGCCTCAGGCTGTTGTCTTTCTGGCCGCAGTGGCACTCGTGACGAGCGGCCTGTTGATGTCCTGGCAGGTCGTCCGCACGCGGTACGGGGACGACGTGGACCCGCAAGCCATCAGCGGGCTTTTCCGGAAAATGCCTCAATTCGCCGTCTTATTCTCGCTCCTGGCGCTGGCGGCTATGGGCCTGCCCCCGTTCGGGGTCTTCGCCGGCTTCTTGGGTATGCTCCTTACCGCGTCGCTCACATCGTCTGTTGCGCTGCTTGTCATAATGGTCGCCTGGCTGGCTGCATCCTGGTACATCCTCGACATGGTGCAACGGTTACTGTTCGGCCGGGAACGATCGGATCTCCGCTATGAAGATCTTCGCCGGCCGGAATTCGCATCTCTTCTGATAGTGGTGCTGATCGTCATCGCACTAGGCGTTGCACCGGCCAGCCTGTTCGGTATCGCGCAACAACCGCTGAGCGTTGGAGCCGTCAAGGAATCTGTCTCATGGAATCGCTAGACAGTACAATCGACATTGAAACCAGACGCATGGAACTCCGGGGTGTGATCCGCCTGGCGGGCGAGGTTATTGCTCAATATTGGCCGATGCGGACCTTCGTGCATCACAATCCGCTCCATAGCCTCGAGTATCTGCCTTTTGAAGAAACTGTCAGGCGCGGCAAACAGTTTTTAGGGGGAAACGGTTACCTTCCCAGCGATCTCTATCGCAGTTATCTCCGTTCCGGTAGGATTCAGCTCCGCAATATCGATACCGCCCTCACGCCGCTGGTGCATGACAAGCGCTCGACGATCGGGGCTCGCACGGTCTCCCACGGCGAGGTCCTCCGCGCTTGCCTGGCCGAAGGGCTCTGTACGCCGACCGAAGAACCGCTTGAGGCTCATTGGGATCACGATCCTCATCAACAGCTGGTCGAATCGCTGGCCGACCGCCTCGCCTCCGTCCTTACCTCTCCAGATCTGCGTGAGAAGATTCAGGCTATTGCGGAAGGGGACCAGTCCGCGCTCGGCCGTTGGATCACGCTTTCGCACTGGTGCGACCAGACTCTCGGCACGGCGATCGTAAGCCAGATCAACGGCGAATTGATCAAGTGGTGCGAGGCCTTTCTGGACGAAGGCCATGCCACCTGGCCCATGCCGGGCCGGGAAAAAGGATTGTACGGAGCCTGGAAAACCCTCGCGGCACATGAATGGTCGCCCTGCGGGATTGCAGACAGCCGAAGGAAAATCTCACGGCTGCCCGACTACCCGGAGGATGCATTGCTGGAGAGCCTCGATGCCCTAGCTATTCCGACAGAACTCCGGCAGGACTACCTGTCTCTCCAGCTGACGGCGCTGCCAGGCTGGGCTGGATTCATCAAGTGGCGCGCCGAAGAACGAGAATACGCGTGGCAACGGGTCTACCCGGTCGGTTTGGTGAAGTACCTCGCGATCCGTCTCTGGTATGCGAAGGAGTTAGTTCAAATGTCCTGCCGGGAGGAGCTGGGCATTGATGGACAGTATCAGGCGGTGACAGATTATATGCAGCGCAATACAATCGAGTACTTCCTGAGAAGAGAACGGGTCGCCGGCCGTCTTCCAGCTGCCTATGCAGAGGAAGTCGATCGTCTCGGTCATCAAAAGAGCAACGGGTGGGAAAGGCTGTTCGACCGCTACAGGACGGACGTCGTGCCCCGCCAGGAACGAGTCGCTCGGCGGGGCGCAGCCAAGCAGTTGCGTGCTCTCGCCTCAGCGCTGCACATCGATCCGACTGCTCTGCTGGATAGTTCACCGACTGACCTCAGGCAGCTCGTAGATTGGATGAAAGCCTTCCCGGAATCGGACCATGGCCCTATCTGGCTCAAGGCCTTCGAAGCAGGGTATCAGGACCGACTGCTCGGAAAGCTCACCGGCGCGCGGGCCACGTCAGCGGCGCAGGTTCCCTCCGAGAATAAGGTTTCTACGCGCCCTCATTCTCAATCGGTCTTCTGCATCGATGTACGCTCCGAGCCATTTCGACGTCATCTTGAATCCACCGGCGCGAACGAGACTTACGGGTTTGCCGGCTTCTTCGCCGCCTTTATCCGCTATCGGGCCTGGGGCAAGGAGCATGAGACCGAACAATTCCCTGTCATTATGCGCGCAAAGAACGAGGTGCGGGAGATCCCCCGCAGCTATCTGGATCACGCCTTGTCCAAACACGAGTCTCGAACCAGGATGGTCCATGCCGGCCATACCCTTCTGCACGACTTGAAAGAAAACGTCATTACGCCTTATGTCATGGTGGAGTCGTTGGGATGGTTCTATGGCCTCCCGATCTTCGGGAAAACTTTACTGCCTTCGTTATACCGCCGTTGGATCGCATGGTTGCGGCGAATCCTCGTCCCGTCGATCGCCACGACACTCACTGTCGATAAGCTGGCGCCGACCGAAACGGCTGAAAGGCTGGCAGCGGAGCAGCAGGCGACCGTGCGGCACGCCTTGCAAGAACGAACTGGCTTGCGCAGATCTCAAATCACGCCGGAGTTGGTCGAAGCCTTGCGACAGCGGGCCTTGAGCGGGGAAGGTGACCCGGAACCTCCTTTGACCCAGGCAGCGACAGAGGCAGGGCTCTCGTCTGAAGCCCTGACTTCATTCGTCGCTGCCTTACGGCAACATCACGCTATCAATCAGCGCGCATCTTCCAGGCAGAAGGAACGGATCACGAGGGCCGGCTTCACCCTTGAGGAGCAAATACTCACGGTTGACACGGCCTTGCGTATGATGGGGTTGACGAAACATTTTGCACGGCTCGTCCTATTCTGCGCCCATGGGAGTACCTCGGAGAATAATCCGTTCGAATCCGCTCTGGATTGCGGGGCTTGCGGGGGCAATGAAGGCAAACCTAACGCCCGCGTCCTCGCCATGATGGCCAACAATCAGAAAGTGCGCGAACGGCTGGCGAAGAATGGCCTCAACATTCCCTCGGACACCCATTTTCTCGCCGGCCAGGTCGATACCACGACCGATGACGTGCACCTGTTCGACCTGGAAGATGCGCCGCCGACCCATCGCGCCGATATCGCGCGACTAGTCGAAGACCTGAAAAAAACGACCAGCCTGACGAATCAAGAACGATGCGCCCGTTTCCCCGATGTCGCGGCGACCCTGCCGGCGCACAAAGCGGCGGCGCATGTGCACCGACGGAGCGTGGATTGGAGCCAGGTGAGACCGGAGTGGGGCCTGTCAGGCAATACGGCGTTCGTCGTAGGCCAACGGGATCTTACCAAGGCACTCAATCTGGAAGGGCGCGTCTTCCTGCACTCGTATGACTACCGCGAAGACCCGAGCAATCGGTTGCTCGAAGTCCTGTTGACCGCCCCGCAAGTGGTGGCGCAATGGATCAACATGGAACATTATTTTTCAACGGTGGACAACGATGTGTATGGCAGCGGGAGTAAAATTTACCACAACGTGGTGGGGCGCATCGGCATCATGTCCGGGCCTTGGAGCGATCTCCGGCTCGGACTTGCCCGGCAAACGGTGATGAACGGCGACATGCCGTATCATGAGCCGATGCGCCTGTTGACCGTCATCGAGGCCCCGCGAGAACGGATCGAGAAGCTGATCGCGCGCCATGAAGTGTTGCAGCATTTTTATCATAACGAATGGGTACACCTCGTCGCGCTGGAACCGGAGAAAGGTGTCCTCTATCGATATCGACCGACGGGCGAATGGGATAGAATAGACGATGGAACCGGCTTAGGATAGCGGGGTCATGAAGGGACAACTCAGCAAGAAAGGAGTTCAACTGTGGGCGCGTTGACGTTGCATCCGATGAAGGAGATACGTGTGATCGTGGCGGGGGAGCACCAGGCGTTTGTGACAGAGTTGCTGGACCGGGTCAAAGCGACCGGCTACACAATCATCGGTAATGTGTCAGGGAAAGGCCATCACGGCCTGCGCGAAGCACATTTCATGTTCAGCGAGCAGGAAAGCCTCGAGATGATCATGACCGTCGTCTCAGAAGAAAAAGTGGAGCCCATCCTGGCAGGGCTTCGGCCGCTCTTCGAACGCCACTCCGGCGTGATGTTCGTCGCCGACGTGGCCGTCAGCCGGCAAGAATATTTCGGCAAGAAAGATAAGGTAGACTGAATGCCCCGCTGCAGTCCTCCCTTGTCTTCACATCCGGAACTTGTCTAAAATGTCCTGTCATAGGCGGTTCTACCATGGGAGGAGTCGGTGAAGGGTTTACGGTTCGAGCGCATCGGGAATAACCGTCATTATAATGTGGTGTTCCACATGGGGAGCAGCTACGTGCCCGTCACCGATGAAATCGTGGAAGAGCTCAAGGCCCAGAGTCTGCTCCCCGTCGAACGGTTTCTCGACCTCTTGATCGACCGCGTGGGGTACTCCTCCTACCTCAAAGAGCAAATCCGCACAGAACTGAAATCCGCCGGCGATCCGGTGACGCAGATTACGGTTCTTCAAGGCGCCATCCGCGACCTCTAGCAGGCGTTGAAAAACGCCGCCAGCTTCGTTCTCGCATCGCTCAGAGGCTCAACGTACCAGACAATGTACGCCTCGCCCCCTCGCTCACTGCGGCCTCGCTGACAACATTTTTGAACGCCTGCCGATCACTCAATATTTCTCGTTCCAGTACGCCTCAGCGTCCGAACTCCCTGCGGCCTTGTTGGTCACCTGTTTGAGTAGCACACGTTGCAAGGTTCTTCGGAAGATTCTACCGAAGGAAGTTAATAGCGAATGATTCACCGATTACTGGCTGAAGACATTGGGAATTATCTTAGTGGCCAGTCTGCATCCTGGTTCCACAAGACTATCCAAGCCTCGTGCGCTATACGCCGACTTTGTGAGTTATCCTTTAGCCCCCCACTTCGATTCTCATGATTACCGAACACAAGCGCATGAGCAGGGTTTGCGGAAGTGGTGGCCGTTGCCTCGTCGGGATCACGAACCACCCTACATCCGTACTTTCTGGCTGTCGCAGCTGTAAAAGCAGCGATATGAAAATGCTTGGGTATGGTGGCCCTGTCCCTAGTATCTTGAGGCGTTGAGATTGAGCTCAGATCAACAGAGAGAGGTTCGTCTCTGCTCTTCAGTACACTTGTGGTTGGTCGGAAGCGTTTTAATTCCTGATCAAAAATGACCGAATCCTTGTCCGGGAATACTCTGACATAGAGCAATTCTCCGGAAGGAATAGTGAGATCATCGACATCGGGCGGAAGGGCTTTGGGCATTTCACGGAAGTGTAACGGGGGGTCAAACGGTTGTTAGCCATTCGAAGAGTCTGGCAACCTCTGATATGGTCACAGAGTCAATTGTGTCCTCGATCCCATCTGAGTCCCAATCAGGGGAAAAAATATACTTGATGGTTCCGTCGGGTAGGAATTCAATTTCAAGTTCTCTCTTACCGAAAGACCAATCGAATTGGATTCCTCCTCCAGAAACTGGTGTGACACGAGGCCTGGGCTGACTATCATCCAGCAACACAGAAACAAACCCGATAGCCTTTTGGATAGCCAGCGTTGATGGCGGAGGGCTGCCATAGCTGTTCCAATTGTGGGGAAGCGAGCGGTAACTCGACAGCTTTTCTATCACGCTTTCTCGCCATGTTCTCGCGAGTAAGGGGAAGACCTCAACACCTTGTCCGTCCACTTGACACCGCCATTGCCATCGGACTCTATGCTGCGATCCTCCAGGCCATGATGTTGTCAATAGCTGAGTTTGAATGGTTGCCGCACCTGACATGGATGAAGGTATATTCATGCTTCCAACCCCCATAGTTTGTGCATTTCATTGGTCGTAAAATCAGTAAATCCTTCAACGATCCATTGACGCCCCAAATCCAACCAATTGAATACATCTTCTGTTTTTGAGGAAACTGGGGCCCCGCGTGCTGTCAGGTTTAACTGTAACACTTCCATGGCATCGCGAGCCCTTATCACTGGTTGGATGGAAACATAAAGCCTGCCTTGATTATTTGGCATTACATACCGTGCATTTATGTTTACTTTCTCTGGCTCAGGAAGAAAACTGCCCGATGTTTTACCAGACCAATATGATACGACCTTGCTGAGATCCCCATATGAATTCCATCCAGCGGTGTATTCAAGGTGGTTCACATATGTAACCTCACACTGGTCCACCTCTGGTCGACCTAGCTTTTCACTTTCCAGAAAGTCGCAGAACTTCTGCCACTCTGAAAGGAATTTTGACCGTGTAGTTCTATAACGTGGATAAACATCGGCCTCAATAACCCTTTGCCAGTTATAAATAAACCTGTCTTGCTGAAGCTGGATAAAGCTATTGCGAGTCTTATCTAAAAACCAATATCTGATTGCTCTTTCAGTTGGAATTTCGAGATCTATCCCGGAAGACCTTTGGGATGGGCCGCGCGAGAACTCTTCAATCATATGAAGGATAGGAGGTTTGATTTCAGACTGAGGAAATTCAGCTAGCGTTTGTTTCCAGTAAATCCCGAAATGCGGAATCGTAAAATTGGGAATCGGTTTGAACTGAATGGAGAGGACGGTCTCAATAACCGGAGCCTGCTTGTAGCTCCTGATGATTGGTACATTATCTGCCACAGCTATACTTCACTTTGCTCGAATAATGTGAAGGCCACAAATCACATCAAAAACCGAAAAGATGGAAAAGAAGTAGGCCAGATGAGCAGATGGGTAGTCAAAACGATAATAACTTACCCATTCCTTCTATGTAAGTCAATTCAGGATATTGTCAGTTTCCCAGGGCGACCACTCCTTCATCGTGGGGCCTCTGCGAGCAAGGAAGAAGGAACCTCAGGCCCTAGCAGGCTGCGAAAAACTAATGTGGCGCAACAGGAGAATGCTCCCGCAGGATGCTCAAAAAGGCCGTCCAGCAAGGCCGCAGCGAGTAAAGACCGGAGGCGTACCCTCTGGGGCGCACGGTGCGACGAATAAGGAGCACCAAGTTTGTGCGCGCCGCCGAGTTGGTGAGGCGGCCGGGTCCCCGTTGAGGATCTGAACGATGCGAGAACGATGCTGGCGGTCTTTTTCAGCATCCTGTTAGTCCGCCATCTGGCCTTCTTGAAACAGCTGGTTCAGTATCGCGTTTTTCTTTTCCGGATCTTTGTAGTACTTGAGTGCCTTGGCGAAATTGTCCAGTGCACTCTCTCGCTTCCCCTTTTGGGAATAGTATTCGGCGATGCCGTGGTAGGCCCGAGGATCTTCCGCATTGGATTTGAGGGCTCGATTGAAGGCTTCGTAGGCGTCCTGCATGCGCTGTGTGCCCAACGCCAACCAGCCGATCGCCGAGTGCGCCGGACCGAAGTTCGGATCGGCGGCGAGGGCCGCGTCATATTCTCTTTGCGCCAGGTCCAGACGACCCCTGGTTTCGTAGAGATTTCCCAGCGCGAAATGCACTTCGGCATCGTTCGGATTCAGCCGCAACGCCTCTTTGTAGGACTGCAGCGCCGGCTCCATCTTTCCCTTTTCCGCAAGGGCGCAGGCGAGGTTCGCGTGGGCAGTCGCATCGTTCGGTGTCAGCTTGATTACTTCCCGATATTGGGGGATCGCCATCTCCAAGCGGCCCTGCTCTTGATAGGCTACCGCCAAGTTGGTTCGCGCCGGCGCATAGGAAGGATCGAGTCGCACAGCTTCACGGTATTCCTTGATCGCCATTTCAAGGTGGTTGGCCCGCTCATGAATCTGTGCGAGAAAATAATGGGGGTAGGCGGACTGTGGCGCAAGTGTGATCGATTCCTTGTAGGATGCGATCGACTGTTCGGATTGGCCTGATTGGGCCAGGAACAACCCCATCACGAGATGGGCATAGGCCTGTTCCGACTGTCGCGCAACGAATCCTTCGATCCACTCTTTGACCTGGGCAATGTCTTCGGGTTCTTCCAAGCACTTCGCGTGACAATTCCAGGCTTCGGCGAACTCTCCTCGAAGCAGGTGGATCACGTTCAGGGCGAAATGGGGTCGAGGATCCCGGTCTGAGCCGGCGGCGGGATGGCGGGCCCAGGCCAGTGCTGCCTGCTGCGCCTGATCCCATTGGCCCTCCAGCAGCCTCGCTTCACATTGGGCTTGGTAGTCGGTCATTGGAGTTGGTCTGACTATCTGGTGAGGGTGTCTTCGATGTCCGGCGAGGTGGCCTGAATGCGATCCCCGAGTGCAGGATAGCGCGCCGCCAGTTTTTGTTTCATCAACCAGGCGATGGTCCTGTACGACCAATGGCCTTTCACGCCGGAGCGGAGTCTGGCGATGTACTCGGCTTCGCTATAATCCATCTTGAACAGGCACCGCACCTTGAATCCGAACGGCGTGGCGTAGAGCGATCCCTCCGCGCTCGTTTTCTTGAGCTGCTCGATGTCCAGACGGACTGCGTCCATCGCCTGTCGATACTCCTGATCCAATCCCGCTTGCACCAGCGGCGGTGGGACTTCGTACCCGTGCAGCGTCGTAAAGTTCTGCTGAATCTGCTGACAACGCCGGTGCCGATGCATGTCGCGCCAGCCTCCGATGTCCATCAGCACGTCGAACGTGAAGGCGTAGCCGCTGCGGAACTCTTTTATGAGTTCGTCGTAGGGCCCTCGTGCGCTCATCGCCACGTCGATGGCTTCCTGTTTTTGTTTCTCTGTCCAGGTGCGGACGACCGCGAGGAGGCTGCGATAGGGGGCGTGCGAAACACGGTACAGCAAGGTGGTCACGATTTCGTCCAATGGATCGTGAGGGTCGATGAGGTCTACCGGTTCCGGCTCGCCCCATGCCGTCGGTTGATCCAATCCGGTTCCCCGGAGTGCATCCTTGGCGTATTTGGCGAGGTCCTGGTAGACCGAAGTCTGATAGTCGTTCGACTTGGCATGGCGAGCGAGCGTTGGCGCAAGGGGCTCATGTGCTCCAGCTGCCTGACCGCAGAGCTCGCCCCAGAGGTTCACGGGTGACCGTTGGCAGGCATCCTTGAGTTCGTCTCCGATCGAGCGAAGCTCGGGCAACTGTGACGAAAACAGTCTGGTGATTTGCTTTTCCAACGTCCTGATGCTTACCACTTGCCCGACGTTCGTTCTGGCAGCAAGGGGCAGGAGATACCGCGTCACATCGAACGCGCGCGCGGCGATCGTCCGTTGGTAATCGGCCGGTTTCATCGACTCGGGGCGCGGCTCACGCTCTGAAATAAATTGGGTCAGAGGTTGATGCAAGAGTTTGTAGATCTCGGCGAGGCTGCGGAGAATGCCGTAGTAGGTGCCTTCCGTCTCCGACCCTCGAATGGAATCCGGCACGAACCACCCGCCGGAGGCAAAATTCTGATACCGGCTCGATTTCGCCTGGCCATCCCACAAGGGCTCGTCTTCAAGTCGAATCGCGGCGAGCTCGGAGATCTCCTCGAAGCAGATGATGACATGGCCCAAATCGGCGATCGACGCATGGCCATAGTCGAAGTAGAACTGATCCCAGAACTTTTCAGCAGAATGTCCATGTACCCAGCGGAGGCTGTCCTCGATCGAGTCGGACGAGCGGCTGTAGCGGGCCAGGGCATAGGCGGATTTCTCTGGCGGCATCGGTGCAAGGGCGATGACGCGTCGGGTCGGTTGATCAAGGCTCATATGGTTTCCCCGGATTTCCTGACAGGTCGCGCACTATACGCCCGCGCGCCGGTCGGTGCAAGGATATCGGACGTCATTCGTCAACCGTCATTCGCGCAGAACCATAGAAGCTGTTGACGAGCGCCGATTCAGAGCTCATTAACGCATGACAATTGACGTTTGACGCGCTCCCGCTCGTTGACTTGCCTTCAACCCGTCGCTATAGTCCCGAATCTTTCCAGGAGTTTGCGGAGGAACTGTTGTGGCAGGATGAAAATTCAATTGTCCCCTTTTCTAGGACAATAGGATCATGCCACGCAGGATGCTCAAAAAGGCTGTCCAGCAAGGCCGCAGCGAGTGAAGACCGGAGGCGTACCCTCGGGGTACGTTGAGGATCTGAACGATGCGAGAACGATGCTGGCGGACTTTTTCAGCATCCTGCTAGACGGTCGCTGAATATGGACATAATCAAGGGCATCAAGGGCGTTAAGGATATCCTTCCCGAGGAGACGCCTCAATGGCGTCTGATTGAGGATGCTGCGAGGCGCTGGGCGCTTTGTTACGGGTATCAGGAGATCCGTATCCCTATTTTTGAACTCACCTCGCTCTTTGCGCGCAGTATCGGTGCAGCGACGGACATCGTCGAGAAGGAGATGTACACATTTCCCGACCGGGATGGGACTTCGCTGACCTTGCGCCCGGAAGGCACAGCGGGCACGGTCCGCGCCTTCATCGAGCACAATCGGGCGGCCGATCCTATTCCGCAGAAGTATTATTACTTTGGGCCGATGTTTCGCCATGAGCGTCCACAGGCAGGACGCCTCCGACAGTTCCATCAATTCGGTGTCGAATCCTTTGGCACGTCGGACCCTCGGGCGGACATCGAAGTCATTGCACTGTTGTGGCGCCTACTATCGGATCTGGCTCTGCCCAATTTAACACTTGAGATCAATAGCCTGGGAAGCTCCGGTGACCGCGCTGCGTATAAGCCTATACTCCTGGCATTCCTCAGACAGCAGGAACCCCGCCTCTGTGCAAACTGTCGGCGCCGCATGGAAACGAATCCCTTGCGGGTGCTGGATTGCAAGGTGCCGGACTGTCTCGCTGCGACCGAGTCGGCACCCAAGCTGACCGACCATCTCTCCCCTGAGGCCCGTACACATTTTGATCAGGTCCTTGCAGGTCTCGTGGCCATTGAAATTCCCTATCGTTTGAACCCGCGTTTAGTGCGGGGTCTTGATTACTATTGTTTGACGAGTTTTGAAATTACGTCGATTCATTTGGGAGCTCAGAATGCGGTGGGTGCAGGTGGGCGCTACGACGGCTTGGTGGAAACGCTCGGTGGCCCCTCTGTTCCAGCTGTAGGATTCGCGGTGGGGCTTGAGCGTGTCTCGTTGATACTCCCGGAGGCATCATCGTCCTCGTTAAATGAATGGCTCTACTATGTCGCGGCTTTTGGAGAGAACGGGACCAAGCTTGGGCTCGTGCTTCTCGACGAACTCCGCAGAGTCGGACTTTCGGCCCAATGTGACTATCGCGCCACTACGCTCAAGGCTCACCTTCGCCAGGCCGATCGATCGAAGTGCCGTTACGCCATTCTCCTGGGTGATGATGAGGCGGCTCGTGGCTCGGTGATTCTCCGCAACCTTGAGTCGAAGGCTCAAGAGGAACTCCCTCTGTCCACTCTCTCCTCTCTTCTTAAAACTCGTTCCTCCCCCTCATAAAAAGGCTAATTTTGATATTGACTTTATGGAAAAAACCTCGTAGGCTCGCCCAGAATATATTTCATAAGCAATTGATTGTATTGATGTGTTTGGTTTATTTCTATGGCGGCTCTCAAGTTAGGTCTCATGTTATCCACACCCCCTTCTCATCCCAGTGTTGAGACTGTTGTCCAGCTGGCTCAGGCTGCTTTACGCAGAGGCGTCGACGTCTATCTCTATCTCATCGATGAAGGGGTAAAGACGGCTGTGGATCAACGCTATCTTGGTTTGATCGATGCCGGGGTGAAGATGTCTGTCTGTGCCTATGGCTGTCAACAACATGGTGTTCTAACAACCACTATCGATTCGAGGATTTCTTTGTCCGGGCTCGTTGTGCTTTCTGGAATTATTGAAGGTTGCGATCGCTTTCTCGCGTTTACATAAGAAATTGGCTCTCCGCACATTGGAGTGGGTAAATGAGCGAACGTGACGTGTCTCAACTCTGCAGCCAGCCTGGGGTTGGGCCAGCGTGGCGCGACCTCGAATCTTGTCCGAGATCTGTGGCAAACTCCT
>Ga0247727_10014850_pt1 | contig 12867 bp, 12 predicted proteins | sample WisWelCaveWW1625_FD_202498 | JGI IMG/M metagenome (GOLD analysis project Ga0247727, IMG submission 202498) | Biofilm microbial communities from Wishing Well Cave, Virginia, United States - WW16-25 | ecosystem: Environmental > Aquatic > Deep subsurface > Groundwater > Cave microbial mat | place...
AGGCCCTGGCTGCCATCGATGCCGCCGAGGCGAGGCAGCGCGCGGAGCGCACCGCCTTGGCCGAGGCCGAACGCAACGGAACCAAGGCGGCGTGGGAAGGCTTCATCGATGCGCATCCCGACGGGGAGCACGCCGTGAAGGCCAGGCAGGCCCTGGCTGCCATCGATGCCGCCGAGGCGAGGCAGCGAGCGGAGCGCGAAAGGGCCTTGGATGACACAGCTTGGTCGAAGGCCGAGCTGCGAAACACCAAGGCAGCTTACAGGGTCTATTTGACTGCCCATCCGAACGGGCGCCGCGCCGAGGACGCACGAGTGCGCATTGCCGAGGTGGAACGCAATGAAAAAGCCGTGGCGGAGGCGGTCGTCAAGGAGCCAAAGCAGGCGCCAATGACACCGCGTCCGCCCGCAGCGGAGCCTGCAGCAAGTCAGAGGTGGCCGTCCGCCGACGAGCCCTTCATAGGGGCCGACGGGCGAATTCGGCGCTAGACCAAGGGTCCGCTCGCCTGATAGACACACAAGTAGGCGACAGACGTTGCTATCCCACAGCGGCGAATGCCACAGAGTTCAAGTAATACGACGTCCGGCTGAATGCTTCCTGCAGCACGCGGGAAACAGAGGCGGCGCATCGAGGCGCTAACCTTAACCCCGTCCGACCTCGGTTTATTACGCGGGGCGGGGATTTTTTTTCGCGTGGACCTGGGGGTGCACCCCTCCTACCTGGAAGCCCGCAGACCCCAAAAGAAGGCCACCGCCGTGTCACGGGAAACTGCACTCTGGCGAGCGGTACCTCTCCCCGCGAACCGATCGGGCGGATTTGGTATAACGTGGGCCTGGAGGCAACGGAACTCAGTCGACAACGCGCCAATATTCCTCCCTGCAAACGTTAATCCTCCACATGTGGACCGATAGGTTGTCCTTAAAAATTGCACGGAAGTCGAAAGTGCAAGCTCCGGTGCCGTCGTCGAAATTGATGCGCATCGAGGCGCCGGCCTCTATCGGCCGCACAAGGATGTTCTCCTCCCAGTCGTCGGTTGTCGTGCGCGACGCATAAAGCCGCATCATGTCTGACGAGCGGTCATTGACGACAATAACGTTGCGATCCTTGCCGTCCTTACCCTTCTGCCCGTAGGCTGAAGAGCCAACGCCTGCGATCGCCGAAACGGCAAGCAGCCAGAACAACCAAGCGCGCTTCATGTGGCCCTCGTAGGCACCGTCCAGCAGCAGATATATTTTCGTCGTTCTCCGGTGTCAAAGAATCATGGAGCCACGCTCGCTGCACAGTTGCGCGATGAAATCCGGCCCCCCGACGCTAGTAACGAGCCGCGCCCTTCGCCGCCGCGCGGATGGCGGCAATGTTCTCCTGGTACTTGCCGCCCTTGAATACCGCCGAGCCGGCGACCAGCACATCTGCGCCGGCGCCGACACACGCGCCGGCCGTGTCTGGTGCTACGCCGCCGTCGACTTCGAGATGGATCGGCCGCGCGCCGATCATGGCACGGACGCGCCGGATCTTGTCGACCATGGCCGGGATGAAGGCCTGGCCTCCAAAGCCCGGGTTCACGGTCATCACCAGGATCAGATCGAGCCGATCGACCACATAGGCTATGGCACTTTCTGGCGTTTGCGGCGTGAGCGACACGCCAGCCTTCCTGCCGAGCGAGCGGATCAGTTGGAGCGAACGGTCAAGGTGTGGCCCCGCTTCCGCGTGCACAGTGATGATGTCGGACCCGGCTTGGGCGAAGGCCTCGATGAACGGATCGGCCGGCGCGATCATCAGGTGCACGTCGAGCAACTTCTTGGTGAGCGGGCGGATCGCCTTCACGACGGCCGGCCCGATCGTGATGTTCGGCACAAAATGGCCGTCCATGACATCGACGTGCACCCAGTCGCAGCCGGCCTTGTCGATGGCGCGCACCTCCTCGCCGAGTCTTGCGAAGTCGGCGGAAAGAATGGACGGTGCGATCAGGATGTCGCCGCTCACTCTCGCGTTCATGGAGGGTAGCCCACGTTTAGCCGGCGCCGCGCGTCTTGGTCTCGCCGCGCTTGGCGCGCCGCTCCAGGAATTCGAGCATGGCACCGGCCACATCGGCGCCGCTCGCCTGCTCCATCCCCTCGATGCCAGGCGAGGAGTTCACCTCCATCACCACCGGTCCACGATTGGAGCGGAGCAAGTCGACGCCTGCGACGTTGAGGCCCAGCACCTCGGCGGACCGGATGGCGGTTCGGCGCTCATCCTCCGAGATGGCGACGGGCTCGGCCTTGCCGCCGCGGTGCAGGTTGGCGCGGAACTCGCCGGTCCCGCAGGAACGCTTCATGCTGGCCACCACCTCGCCGCCGACCACCAGCGCGCGGATGTCGGTGCCGCCCGCCTCCCTGATATACTCCTGCACCAGTATATTCATGTTGGCGGCGCTGAAGGCATCGATGATCGACTTGGCGGAAGCCGTCGTCTCAGCCAGAATCACACCCCGCCCTTGCGTGCCCTCGAGCAGCTTTATCACGCAAGGCGCTCCGCCCACCTCCTTGATGACGTCCTCGGCCCGGCGCGGTCCATGCGCGAACGCCGTCACCGGCAGGCCGATGCCCTCGCGCGCCAGCAGCTGCAGGGCACGCAGCTTGTCGCGCGACCGGCCGATCGCCACGCTTTCGTTCAGCGGAAAGACACCTTGCATCTCGAACTGGCGCAACACTGCAAGCCCGTAGTGCGTGATCGAGGCGCCGATGCGCGGAATGACGGCGTCGTACTGGGGCAGCGTCCGCCCCCCGTGCATAAGAGTCGGCCGGCTCGAAGTGATGTTCATATGCACGTGCAGCGTGTTGATCACATCGATTTCGTGCTTGCGCCCGCGCGCCGCCTCAACGATTCGCCGATGTGAATAGAGGCTCGGATTACGGGCCAGCATGACGAGCTTCATGAAGGTCTCCGCGGGCTTTGACGCCCACCGGAAGGACAGGGCCATGCCGGGGCGGGTAGCCAACTTGGGCTTTGATACTCCATCCCTGCGGGCGGGGCAAAGTGCGCTTCACCGCGCGTCAACAGACGCTGCCGCGAGGCCGCGATGCTCGCGGACCATGGTTTCAGCTCGGCGGGACAGCGTACTCGCTGAGGGAGCCTGATCCGGAGCCATCGGGCTCAATGCTGGCGTAGAGCAGCCAGGCGCTCAATGCAGCCACCGTCAGCAGAATCAGGAGGCCTAACGCGGCTCGGCGCAAGGCCCAGCCGAGCGTGGCCAGCTGCGGTTCGCGCCGCATCTCCAAGGAGACCTCTGGAACGCTTCGCGAAGGCATCGGCCCCATCCTCCCCCAATACGCATTTGCAATGCTGCGATGCACGCCGCGCCGGTGCCACTGCCCACTCCAGGCACCAAACGTCTGCCGCTCGAGTCTCCCGTCGGCGCCGCCCGTCGAGGCGCTCCACTACGATTGGAGCCAGGAGCCGGGCGGCGTCAAGACGTCGAGCAACCACCCAACCTCGTACACCCCATGTCTGTTGCGCAGATGCGACAGGCGCCACGCCCGGTTACCGCACGCGCCGGCCGAAGACGGCGATCGCCGCCAGCGGCAGCAGGAACGCGACCAGCATGGCCGTGACGACGAGCGCCGGCAGGTTGCCATAGGAGCCGCGATCGACCGGGAACAAGATGTTGAGATACCTGGTCTGCATCTCACCGGCCACCAGAGCCAGGTTCATCAGGGAGGCCATGAGAGCGAACCAAGTGGCGCGATGGCCCGCCGGGGCATAGATGGCAACCAGGGTGAGCAGCGGGACCATGCTGAGCTGGGCGAACGGCGACGTGGCGACGGTCTCGAACAGGGCAATGTGGCGTGCGCCGATGCCGAACAACTCCTCGGTGACCCTGTATCCTTGGAACACCAGGAGCAACAGCGGCAGTGACAGAACTGTGCCGAGGATAGTGATCCACAGCAGCACCTGCGCCACCGGCTTGCGGGTGATTATGTCGGACAGCATCCACAGAGCGACAATGGCGACGCCGGTACCGATCTGTCCCAGCACCCCGAAAAATACCTCGTCGAAGCCGAGCACGTCGATGAGAAACCAGGTATAGCCCTGGCCGACGCCGGGAACGGCGCGGAAGGCGAAGATGATGACGGCGGCAAAGGCGAGGCGCATGCGAGTCGTGTGGTCGATCTCCGTCGTGACGCGGGTCAGCATCCAGATGACTACGCTCATCGAAACGACAAAGATGATCTCCTGGCTGTATCGGAGGAAAACCACCTCCTGCGCGTAGTTGGCCCCGCCGATGGCCAACGCCGCAACAGCAGCACCGAAAATGATGCCGCCTCCCAGGATGCGCCAGTCGATCGACCGCCGCTCAGGGGTCTCGAGGCGCACGAGCAGCGCCCCGGAGATGGAGATCAGCGGAACGATCAGGCCCAGCAGAAACACCTTGTCGTAGGAGAGGTATTGCGCCAGCAACCCGGAGATCCCGGCGACCGAGAATAGGCCGAATGACAGCGAAAGCCTGCCCAGCACCTGCACCATGCCGAGGTCGTGGTCGATCTCCTGCTTCGAGCGCGGGCTGCCGTCGTGGTTGGTCCGCGGCACCACCTCCGTGCTCATGGCGTCGGCCACGACGTCTTGCAAGACGAGGCCCGTCACGCTCATCAGTGAGGCGATAACGAAGATCTGGTTCGGCGGCAGCACGGTGATCCAGCCGCCCGCGCTACCCGCCAGCAGGATGAGGGCAATGGCGATGAGACCGGCGCCGATGAACACGTAAGCACGGCGCCGCGAGCCGAACAGCGACACGGTGTCGACCAGCTCGCCGAACACCATCTTGATCGTCCACGGGAGACTGAACCAGACGGCTAGCGCGGCAAGGTCCGCAGGGTTCCAGGTGAGCGACTTCCTGATCCAGAAGGTCTGGGCGACGCCGACGAGCCCAAGCGCTCCGTAGGCAAAGTAAACCATCAGCAGCGGCAGGTAGGAAAGTCGCATCGCGCGGATAGGCGCGAACAGTGCCTTCTCGAACTGTTGCCTCCAATAAGAGGCGGGTGCCGGCTGGGTTGCGTCCATGCCTCAAGTCTTTCGTTGCCTGCAATGCGGCTGACCATGCCGAGCGGACGGGCCTACGGCAAGCGCAATTGGACTGCGTGACGATCCGGCAAACCAGCATCCCGAGGCAATCAATACCCCAGCCAGGCCTCCAACGGCCCTTTCGGAAGGGGCACCAGGAACCACTTCTCGAACATGAGAAACAACGCGATGGGCGTTACGGTCGCAACGCCGAATGCCTTCAGAAGCTTCTCGCGCCCAATGACCAACATGAAGGCGAAGATAAAGATGGCTGAGGCCACATAGATGCCGAGGCGAGGAATCTCAATCGGCCCTAGCGAAATGCCGCCAATGGAAGCGACCTCGACCGGAACCAGTGTGACGCCGCCGATGAGGGCCGTGTAGAGGATCACCGGCGCCAGGACCGCGAGCACGCGGCCGAACGCGCGTCCGGAAACGAAAATGCCGTCGCCGCCTGGTTCCAGTCGGAATACCGCCCGCAGCAGGTTGACTACGCTGGCGCCCGCCATGACAAGGGCAACGTAGAACGGAAAGTAGCCCGACGCGGGCCCCTCGCCCTCGAGCCAATTGAAACCGAGCCGGTTCGCGTCGTACAGCACGATCCCGCTGGCCAGAAGAAACAGCAGCGCTACGACAATGTCCATGGTGCGCGTCGAGACGAGCGCGGATTCCCGAGCGCTCAGGCCGTTGTCGTCTTGCATCAGTTGAGAGTTCCGTTCGTACTGGGTGGGAGACGACGCCAGCGCGGGATTTGCCACGCCGGCGTCGCTGTCTTTCTGCTACTTCGCGAGGAAGCCTGCCTCCTTCATGAGGTCATAGTGAAGCTTCTCGTTGGCCTCCACCCAGCTCCGATAGGCTGGGCCCGCCATGAAAGTCTGATTAAAGGCGCCCCGCTCCATGAACTCCTGCCAGTCGGGCGTCGCCATCACGCGCTTGAACAGGTCGACGTAGAACGCAACCTGATCATCCGTCACGCCGGACGGCATGAAGATGCCGCGCAGCATCTGGTACTGGGTATCGACGCCCGCTTCCCTGCACGTTGGGATGTCCGACCAGGCCATCTTGTCCGTCACCTTCTTGGTGTACGTGCTGCGCTTAGAATCGAAGATGCACAGCGGCCGCAGTGTGCCGGCACGCCATTGCGCCACCGCCTCGATCGGATTGTTGACCGTGGAATCGACGTGCTTGCCGACCAGCTGAACGGCCACGTCGCCACCGCCCTTGAACGGCACGTACGTGAACTTCTTGGGAGTTGTCAGGCGCTCCAATGCAGCCGTGATGATCTGGTCCTCCTGCTTGACGCCAGTGCCGGCCATCTTGAACTGCTTGTCGGCTCCTGCCTTGACCGCCGCCATGTACTCCTGCGCCGTCTTGTAGGGCGACTCGGCGTTTACCCAGAGGACGAACTGGTCGAGCGCCAGCATGGCAACCGGCGTCAGGTCCTTCCAGTTGAAGGGAGTTCCCTGGGCCAACGGCGTGGTGAACAGGTTGGACAGCGTGATGATGATCTTGTGCGCGTCTTTTGCCGACGCCTTGACGTCGAGGAATCCCTCGGCCCCGGCCCCAGCCGACTTGTTGACGACGACGATCGGCTGCTTCGACAGGTTGTGCTTGGCGACGACGCCCTGAAAGAAGCGCGCCATTTGGTCGGCGCCACCACCGGTGCCTGCAGGAATGACGAATTCGATGGGCCTAGTGGGTTCCCACTTCCCCTGCGCCGTGACGGCCCCGGAAAGGGCAAAGAAGCTCGCGATGGCAGCGCTGGTCGCGACCCAGCCGAGCCCTGCTCTGGCTATCTTAGTCGAAGACTTCACAGTCATTTCCTCCTCCGTGCTCCTCCAGACGCTTCACTGCAACGGCTCCCCGCGTCCTGGCGCCGGCGGACCTACTTGGCGATAGGCTTCGTGTCCGCAGGCCGCAATCTACACTCCAGATTTCAGCGCTACTGTGTTCCTTTCAGCGCCGGCGCAAATTTTCTCCGCTCGCGCACCCAGCCTACGAACGGCCAAACCAAGAGCAGAATGCCGAGACCGAAGATGGCTGCAACAAGGCCGTTCGACCAGAAGATCGAGAGGCTGCCCTGCGAGAGCAGCATCGACTGGCGGAAGGAGCTCTCTGCCAGGTCGCCAAGCACCAGCGCGAGGACCAGCGGCGCGATAGGGTAGCCGAGTTTGACCAGCAGGTAGCCCGCGACGCCGAAGATCACCATCAGCCAGACGTCGAACAGCGCGTTGCTCACCGTGTAGGCACCCACCGCGCACGCGACCAGGATGATCGGCGCAATAATGCTGAACGGGACGCGCAGGATGGCGGCAAACAGCGGCACGCAGGTGAGCACGATGATGAGGCCGACAATGTTGCCGAGGTACATGCTGGCGATCAAGCCCCAGACGAAGTCCTTCTGTTCGACGAACAGCAGCGGGCCCGGTTGCAGACCCCATATGAGCAGCCCGCCGAGCAGCACGGCTGCTGTCGGCGAACCCGGCACACCGAGCGTCAGCATCGGCAGCAGTGCCGTTGTCCCGGCCGCGTGGGCGGCGGTTTCCGGCGCCACGACGCCCTCGATCTCTCCCTTGCCGAAATTGTCGCCCCGCTTGGAGAGCCGCTTGGCTATGCCGTAGCTCATGAAGGAGGCCGGGGTGGCACCGCCGGGCTTTATCCCCATCCAGCAACCTATGAACGTGCCCCGCAGCGCGGTCGCCCAGTAGCGACCAAGTTTGGCCCAGGTCTGGAGCACGATCCAGAGGTTGATCTCGGCTTTGGCGCCCCGAAACGCCAGGCCGCGTTCCATGGAGATGAGGATCTCGCCGATACCGAACAGCCCGATCACGGCGATCAGGAAGGCAAAGCCACGCAGAAGCTCCAGGTTTCCGAACGTCATGCGCAGCTGGCCCGTGACCGAGTCCAGACCGACGGACGCCAAGGCGAAGCCCAGCATCATGGAGGCCAGGCTCTTGAAGGGCGAAGCTCGGTCAAGCCCGACAAAACTGGCGAACGTCAGGAACTGGACGGCGAACATTTCTGGTGGGCCGAACCGCAAGGCGAATCTCGCGACCATCGGTGCGAAGAACGTGATGACGATCACGGCAATGAGCGCGCCGATGAAAGACGAGGTGAAGGCAGCTGTCAGTGCCTCCCCGGCACGCCCCTGCTGAGCCATGGGATGGCCATCGAAGGTGGTCGCTACCGACCATGGCTCTCCGGGAATATTGAACAGAATGGAGGTGATTGCGCCGCCAAAGAGCGCGCCCCAATAGATGCACGAGAGCAGGATGATGGCCGAGGTGGCACCACCGGGCTGATTTGCGAGCGTAAACGTGAGCGGCAGCAGGATCGCCACCCCGTTTGCGCCGCCCAACCCCGGAAGTACTCCGATGACGACGCCGAGCACAATCCCGACAACCATAAGAACCAGGTTGAACCAGGTGAGTGCGACCTTGAACCCGCCGATCAGGGAGTTGATTTCGTCCACGCCTACTGCCTTCCCTACGCTTCCCGGCGCAGCAGCTGAACCATGCTTGGGATCCTTGCCCACTCTTGGCCGCGCGCCGGACCATACATTGTGCAACTCGCCGCGCTTGCGCAATATGACATTTCAGCTGGCCGGAATCAGGAATTATTGTGCGCCAAAAGATCGTTGGTACACTGCTCTCGCCTCGATGGACTTCGCCGGATCCCTGGCCGCCGCCGAGCTTGTTGTTCAAGCAAAGCTGGTGTATGGTATACCAGAAACCACGGCGCTGGTTCCCGCGTCGGTGGCGGGTTGGCGCGTGCTTAGGTTTGGCGTGGTGGATACCCAGCTCAAGATAACGCCGATCGGCGAAGGCCTGAGCCTGAAGGCGCGCGCCTACGAGGCCCTCAAGGCTGCCATCACCAACATGAATATCTACGCCGACGACGCCGAGTTGCGCCTCGACGAGCGCGACCTGTCGCAGCGCTTTGGCGTGAGCCGCACGCCACTGCGCGAGGCGTTGGCGCAGCTCGACCAGGAGGGCCTCGTCAGGATCGTGGCGCGCCGCGGCATCTTCATCGTGCGCAAGACCAAGGCCGAGATCCTCGACATGATCACGGTGTGGGCGGCGCTGGAGAGCATGGCCGCGCGGCTTGCCACCAAGGAGGCCGGTGCGCAGGAGATTGCGCGGCTGCACGCCCTCGTCGACCAGTTCTCGCAGGACAAGATCGCCGCCAAAATGGGCGAGTACTCCGACGCCAACATCAAATTCCACCAGGCCATCATCGGGTTGGGGAAATGCCCGCTGATCGCCGAGATTGCCGACGGGCTGTTCTTCCACGTGCGCGCGATCAGGCAGCGCACGATCTTCGAGCAGGACCGGGCCAAGCGGTCGATCGTCGACCACAAGGAGATCGTGTCGGCGCTGGAAGCGCGCGACACCGAGCGCGCCGAGCGCCTGGTGCGCGAGCACACCTTGCGACTGAGAGACCACGTCGATCGGTTCGTCGCGCTCGATTGACGGAAGTAACATCCGAAGCGAGGGATATAAAGACTTGCCGATGGCGGCCGAAGGCATGCGGAAGGCGAAGACAAAGGATGGCAGCGCGATCTCGGGCGGCTGTCCGTTGGCAAACGCGCTCAACGCCGAGGGCGCCGAGGCGCGGCGCGCGGCAGTCGCGCTGCAGAGAGCATAGCCGAACGGTGCAGAGAAAATTTTGAGGGAGGCAGCGAAATGTCGGCAACAGTGCGAAGCATTGATGCCAATGCAGGCGGAGGAGAGCAGGACCTGACGGACGGCTTTCACCTCGTCATAGATGCGCTCAAGCTCAACGGCATCACCACGATCTACGGCGTGCCCGGCATCCCGATCACGGATCTGGGCCGTTTCGCCCAGGCTGCCGGCATACGCGTCATCTCGTTCCGGCACGAGCAGCACGCCGGCAACGCGGCCGCGATCGCCGGCTACTTGACGAAGAAGCCCGGCGTCTGCCTCACCGTGTCGGCCCCCGGCTTTCTCAACGGCCTGACGGCGCTCGCGAACGCCACGACCAATTGCTTCCCGATGATCCTGATCTCGGGCTCGTCCGAACGTGAAATCGTGGACTTGCAGCAGGGCGACTACGAAGAGATGGACCAGCTGGCGATCGCCAAGCCGCTCTGCAAGGCGGCCTTCCGCGTGCTGCATGCCGCCGACATCGGCATCGGCGTGGCGCGCGCGATCCGCGCGGCTGTGTCGGGGCGTCCGGGCGGCGTCTATCTCGATCTGCCGGCCAAGCTGTTCTCGCAGGTGATGAACGCGGACGCCGGCGCCAAGTCGCTCGTCAAGGTGATCGACGCGGCGCCTGCCCAAATTCCCGCCCCGTCCGCCGTCAAGCGCGCGCTCGATGTCCTCAGGAGCGCCAAGCGTCCCCTGATCATCCTCGGCAAGGGTGCGGCTTATGCGCAGGCCGATGACGCGATCAAAGCGCTGGTCGAAAGGAGCGGCATTCCTTTTCTGCCGATGAGCATGGCCAAGGGCCTTCTGCCAGACACGCATTCGCAGTGTGCGGGCGCGGCGCGCTCGACGGTGTTGAAAGACTCCGACGTCGTGATGCTGATCGGCGCGCGCCTCAACTGGCTGCTGTCGCACGGCAAGGGCAAAACCTGGGGTGAGGCCGGCTCGAAGAAGTTTATCCAGGTGGACATCGAGCCCAAGGAGATGGACAGCAACGTCGAGATCGCAGCTCCCGTGGTCGGCGATATCGGCTCGTGCGTGTCGGCTCTTCTGGATGGGCTGGATGGCAAGTGGCCAGCACCGCCGGCCGACTGGACCAACGCGGTCAAGGCGAAACGGGAAGAGAATATCGCCAAGATGGCGCCGAGGCTGATGAAGAACTCGGCGCCGATGGACTTCCACGGCGCGCTCGGGGCGCTGCGCACCATCATCAAGGAGCGGCCGGACGCCATCCTCGTCAACGAAGGCGCCAACACGCTCGATCTCGCTCGCGGCGTCATCGACATGTACAAGCCGCGCCGGCGCCTCGATGTCGGCACCTGGGGTGTCATGGGCATCGGCATGGGCTTTGCCGCCGGGGCGGCCATTGAGACCGGCAAGCCCGTGCTGGCAGTGGTGGGCGACAGCGCCTTCGGCTTCTCCGGCATGGAAGTGGAGACAATCTGCCGCTACAAGCTGCCGGTCTGCATCGTCGTCTTCAACAACAACGGCATCTATCGCGGCACCGACGTCAATCCGACGGGCGGTCCGGACGTGGCGACCACCGTTTTCGTCAAGGATGCGCGCTACGATCGGATGATGGAGGCTTTCGGGGGCGCGGGTGTTCACGTGACGACCCCGGACGAGCTCAAGCGCGCCGTCAACGCTGCCATGGACTCCGGCAAGCCGACCCTCATCAACGCGGCAATCGATCCTGCGGCCGGCAGTGAGAGCGGGCGCATCGGCAACCTCAACCCGCAAAGCGTGGTGAAAAAGAAATAGTGGAGCGTGCAATGAAGGCACTGGAAGGCGTCCGCATCCTCGATATGAGCCACGTGCAGGCGGGGCCGACCTGCACGCAGATCCTCGCCTGGTTCGGCGCCGACGTGATCAAAGTGGAGCGGCCGGGCATCGGCGACATCACGCGCGGCCAGCTGCAGGACGTGCCCAAGGCCGACAGCCTCTACTTCACGATGCTCAACCATAACAAGCGCTCGATCACGCTCGACACCAAGAACCCGAAGGGCAAGGAGGTGCTGGAGCGCCTGATCAAGACCTGCGATGTGCTGGTGGAGAATTTCGGCCCCGGCGTGCTCGACCGCATGGGCTACACCTGGGAGCGCATCCAGGAGCTCAACCCCGGGATGATCTACGCCTCCATCAAGGGCTTCGGCCCGGGCCCCTACGAGGACTGCAAGGTCTACGAGAACGTCGCCCAGTGCACGGGCGGCGCCGCCTCCACCACCGGCTTCCGCGACGGCCTGCCGCTGGTGACAGGCGCGCAGATCGGCGACTCTGGCACCGGCCTGCATCTGGGCCTCGGCATCGTCACCGCGCTCTACCACCGCACCCAGACCGGCAAGGGCCAGCGTGTGACGGTTGCCATGCAGGACGGCGTGCTGAATCTCACCCGCGTCAAGATGCGCGACCAGCAGCGCCTGAAGCACGGGCCGCTTGCGGAGTACAGCCAATACGGCGAGGGCATCCCCTTCGGCGAGGCGGTGCCGCGCGCCGGCAACGATTCGGGCGGCGGACAACCGGGCCGCATCCTGAAGTGCAAGGGCTGGGAGAAAGACCCCAACGCCTACATCTATTTCATCACCCAGGCGCCGGTGTGGGAGGCGATCTGCGATGTGATCGGCGAGCCCGGCTGGAAGACGCACGCCGACTATGCCAAGCCACCCGCGCGCCTGCCGCGCCTGAACGAGATCTTCGCGCGCATCGAGAAGTGGACCATCACCAAGACCAAGTTCGAGGCCATGGCGATCCTCAACGAATACGACATCCCCTGCGGGCCGATCCTGTCGATGAAGGAGCTCGCGGAGGACAAGTCGCTGTTCGCCACCGGCACCATGGTTGAGGTCGATCACCCCACGCGCGGCAAGTACCTGTCGATCGGCAACCCCATCAAGCTGTCGGCCAGCGCTTCGGAGGTGAAGCGCTCGCCGCTGCTGGGCGAGCACACCGAGGAGATCCTGCGCGACGTCCTTGGCTACTCGGCCCAGGAGATCGCCGCGATCAAGGCCGCCGGCGCCACTGAGCCAGCGAAGAAGGCTGCGGCAGAGTAACGTCATGCCCGCGCAGGCGGGCATCCACGCAAGCACGAGTAGGGGCAGCCAGCCGGTAAAATGCCGATCCCGCGTCCGCTCAAGCAGCCTTGCGTGTATATTCTCGCCGGTAAGCG
>Ga0247727_10014851_pt1 | contig 12867 bp, 13 predicted proteins | sample WisWelCaveWW1625_FD_202498 | JGI IMG/M metagenome (GOLD analysis project Ga0247727, IMG submission 202498) | Biofilm microbial communities from Wishing Well Cave, Virginia, United States - WW16-25 | ecosystem: Environmental > Aquatic > Deep subsurface > Groundwater > Cave microbial mat | place...
GGAAAAGCACGAGCTCGTGTCCGCGACGATGGACGGCGAGTACAAGCGGTACTATCCGCGGTCCCTGCCCGGGACGGAGGACGCACGCCCCGCCTTGACGGACGCGCAGAAACAGGTGCTCGCGTTCCTGCGCCAGCCCGTTCCTCTTCGGATCCTCGCGTTTCTCATGGAGAGGGAGTCGGCCACCCACAAGGAGATCCTTGAATCGGTCCCCGTGGCTCCGTCGACCCTTTCCCACCATCTCAAGAAGATGCATCTCGCGGGGGTCCTCCAGCGGGTCGAAGGGGCGGACCGCGGCTACCGCGTCGGCGACCCGCATACCGTCGCCCGTCTCATGGCGACCTACGAGCTCGCGAGCCCAGACCAGGTGGACACGTTCCTCCGGGTGTGGGGCGAGTTCCGCGCGTGAGTCGAAAGAGAAAGGGAGGGCGGGTCTCTCCCGCCCTCATGGACGTCTACGGTGTCTCGGGTGCTTCCGGAAGTTCCACCCATGTCGGGGGTCCGTACGGCGCGCTCTCGTTGAGCCATTCGGGCGTCCCGTAGGGCGCCTCGTCGCCGAGCCAGACGGGCGGGCCCGGAGGCACGCCGTTCGTCTCGTTCGAAGGATGTCCGCCGACGTCCGCGCCCCCGAACAGGAACACGAGGGACGCCGGCACGCCGACGCCCGCTGCGGTCCCGAGCACGAAGGCCGACGCCGCGAGCACACCCACGATCCATGTTGCCTTGGCCATTGTTGCCGCGAGAAGGCCTCGGGGAATAAGGATTCTTGAACATTCCTCGAAGAGAGAACGTCAAAGGATCGTGCCGAGTTCTGAGGCGACGCTCTCGAGGAATTCGCGGTCCGTCGGGGTGAAGGCGTCGACGCGATCCGAGTCGATGTCGATCTCCGCGACGGGGGTTCCGTCCCGGAGGATGGGGACGACGATTTCGGACCGGGTGTTCAGGAAGCACTGGAGGTACCGGGGATCGCGGTCCACGTCGGGAACGACCACGGTGGAGCGTTCCGCGATCGCCGCGCCGCAAATCCCTGCCCCCACGGGGATTCGCGTATGTTGGGTCGCGCTCGGCCCGGACCAAGACTGGAGGACGAGGTCCGAGCCATCCACGGCGTAGATGCCCACCCATGTGTAGTGGGGAATCTTGCGCAGGTCGCGGCACACGAAGTCGGTGATCGCCTTCCGTTGGCTTCCGGACCGAATGATCTTGTCGAGGCGGACCGCGAGGTCGTCGTAGCTGACCTTCCCTTTCTCGGAGGCCATCACCTCTCCGAACTTGCCAACACCCTTCACGGTCGACCGCCCGTCCGAGCGGGTCGCGGGACAATAAGCCTTGCGGATTTCGACCTGTCGATGGCATCGCGCGAGAAACGTTTCTGCGGCGGCCGTTCCGACGGAATTCGACCCCTGGAAAGGGTTCGAAGGACGCACCAGCGAAGCTTGATATATCACGGCCCGTTTCGAAGCACCAAGCATCCCTCCACAACGAGGCCGTTCCTCGGTTTTCTACTCCGTTGCGAACGGCCTTACCCTTTTTTGTCGATGGATCCCGGGGACCTTCAGACCGTCGAGGGCATCTCAAGACCGTGCGTGTCGACACGTACCCGCCGGCCCTCGATCCTCACGCGGCCCTCGGCGAGGAGGCGGACCGCAAGGGGCAGGAAGACGTGCTCCTGCTCGAGGATTCGTTGGGCGAGGCTGTCCTCCGTGTCGTCTTCCCGAACCGGCACAGCTTTCTGGAGGAGAATCGGACCCCCGTCGACGGAGGTGTCGACGAAATGAATCGTGCACCCGGAGACCTTTGCGCCGTATGCCAAGGCCTCCCGATGGGCATGCGTTCCGGGGAACGACGGCAGGAGGGATGGGTGGATGTTGATGATTCGCCATGGAAATTCGCTGACGAAGTACTCCGAGACGAGCCGCATGAAACCTGCGAGCACGACGAGATCGACGCGCCGGTCCCGGAGGGCCTTCACGATCTCCTTCTCGAAGGCCGTGCGGTCGTTGCCGAAGGCGCGATGGTCGATCGTGACCCCAGGGACGTTCGCCATGCGCGCACGTTCGAGCACGGGGGCGTCCGGCACGTTGCACACGAGGACCGCGAGGTCCACGTCGAGATCGCCGCGGTCCCGCGCATCGACAAGGCTTTGGAAATCCGTTCCCCGCCCCGACGCGAGGATCCCGACCCGGATTCTCGGCATCGTCCTCCTCAATGACGAAAGAGCCGCAGGCCGCTGAAGGCCATCGCGATTCCGTGGTCGTCACACGCCCGGATGACGTCCGCGTCCCGGATCGATCCGCCGGGCTGGACGATCGCCGCCACTCCTGCTTTCCCGAGCTCATCGACCCCGTCCCGGAAGGGGAAGTACGCGTCGCTCGCCGCGACGCTGCCCCGGGCCCGGTCCTTTGCCTTCATGCACGCAAGCATGCACGCGTCGACTCGGCTCATTTGGCCTGCGCCGATCCCGACGGTCCGCTCGCCCTTCGCGAGGACGATCGCATTCGACTTGACGAACTTGCTCACGCGCAGGGCGAACGTCAGGTCCCGCACCTGGTCCGGCGTGGGGGCGATCTTCGTCACGAGCTTCCACGTCTCGGGGCGGAACTCCGGTCCGGCGGTCGTCTGGACGAGGATTCCCCCGAGGACGCGGACCATGTCCAGCCCGTCGTCCCGTTCCAACTCCCCGTGGGTCTGCAGGATCAGGAAGGTACCCTTCCGCTTCTTCTTCAGGATCTCGAGGGCCGTGGGTTCATATCCGGGTGCGATCACCGCGTCGAGCGGATGGGGTTTCATGAACTGCGCGGTCGCCTCGTCCACCGCCCGGTTCAGGCCGACGACCCCTCCGTACGCGGAGACGGGGTCCGACGCATGGGCGGCGCGGTAGGCGCCTGCCAGGGTGGGCGCGACCGCGGCCCCGCACGGGTTCGTGTGCTTGATGACGACGGCCGCGGGCCGGTCGAACTCCAAGAGGACGCGGAGGGCCGCGTCAAGGTCGATGATGTTGCTGTACGACAGCTCCCGTCCCTGGAGGCGCGCCGCTCCGCCGACGGACGCGCGCACCGTGCGGGTCCGGTACAGGGCCGCCTTCTGATACGGGTTTTCGCCGTACCGCAGGTCCCCGGCCTTCGGCGCCGCGATTCGAAGGGCGGAGGGAAAGGTGCCGCCTCGCCGGTCCGCGAGATAGTTGTAGATCGCTGCGTCGTACCCCGAGGTGTACTCGAACGCCTCCGCGGCGAGATCCTCTCGCATGGAATCGGGAATGCTCCTGTGCTCCCTGAGCGCGAGCAGGATCTCCGGGTACCGGGAGGGACGGACGACGACTGCGACGCGGGCCGCGTTCTTCGCGGCCGCACGGATCAGCGCGACGCCCCCGATGTCGATGTTCTCGACCGCCTCCGCGTGGTCCACGGGGAGCTTTTCCACGACGCTCTCGAAGGGATAGAGGTTCGCAACGACGAGGTCAATCGCGGACGCTCCGAGCGAGGCGAGATCCGGCTCGTCGCCCCGGGGTGCGAGGATCCCCGCGAAAATCCTCGGATGGAGCGTCTTCACGCGGCCGCCAAGCCCCTCCCGAAGGCCTGTGTACTCGGAGATCTTCGTGATCGGGACGCCCTCCTTCTCGAGGAGCTTCGCGGTCCCCTCCGTCCCAAGCAACTCCACGCCGAGCTCGCTCAGTCCGCGTGCGAACACGACGAGCCCGTCCTTGTCCGAGACGCTGAGCAGGGCTCGGCGGACGGAGACCATCCCTGTTACCAAGGCGATATGGCCACGACCGAGATAAAGCTGAGCGGGGCGGTCCCGGATCCGGCGTTCACATCGGCGCAGAAGGGACCGCAGGCCTCGGCAAGAGCCCCGCGGCCTTCACGAGCGAAGGCACGACTTCGTCCCAGTTCACCGCCATCACGTGGACCCCTCGCAACCCCTGGATCTTCCTCAGCGCCTTGATCGTCCGGAGGGCGATGCTGAACCCTTCCTCCTTCGCGTCTGGCGCGGAGTCCATCCGCTCCATGAGGTCCTTCGGAATCACGATCCCGGGTACCTTCTCGGCGAGGAAGTGGGCCATCTTGGCGGACCGAAGCGGAATCACGCCCCCGAGGATGTGAACCTTCTCATGGAGCCATTCCTTGCGGACGAGGCGCATCCAGTCCTCGAAGGCCTCGATGTCGTAGATCGCCTGGGTCTGAATGAAGTCCGCGCCCGCCGTCACCTTCCCGCGGAGGTTCGCGAAGGACTGCTCGAGGTTCCCGCCAAGAGGGTTCGCCGCGGCCCCGATGAGGTACTTCGGCGCCGCCTCCACTCGGTCCCCTCCCCGGAGGGTTCCCGCGTCCCGCAGATTGCGGAACATCGCGATCATCTCCTCCGTCGTGAGTTCGAAGACCCCCGCCGCGTCCTTTTCGTTCCCGACCTTCGGGTCATCGCCACGAAGGCACAGGATTCCGCGCACCCCGAGGGCCGCGCCTCCGAGGACGTCTGCTTGAAGGGCGATCCGGTTGCGGTCCCGGAGGACGAGCTGCATGATGGGCTCGACGCCCTCCTGGATCGCGAGGGCGGAGGCGGCGAGGGAGGACATCTTCACGAGGGCCCGCTGGCAGTCCGTGACGTTCACGGCGTCGACGATCCCTCGGAAGAGTCCCGCGAGCGTGCGGATGTCGTCGGGCCTCGCGGATGCCGGCGGCGCGATCTCCGTCGTCACTGCGAAGCCGCCGTTCTCCAGGATCCACTCGAGACGGCTTCCCACGCGGAGACGGCCCGACCCTGCCATGCGCGCGGGGCAACCCGGGGACGTTATTTAGCGTTTGTCGAGGTGCCGCGACCTCGCTTCGTCGCGCCTCACCATCCGTATCGTTCGCACAATTCGAGGGCTCGGAGCAGCTTGTAGAACTCGCGCGCGCGGAACCCGAGCCTCGGCCTCCGGACGAGGATCGACAGGGCCATGCGAAGGTCGACGGAGCGCCAGCTTCGGCCGTCGAGTTCCTCGCCCACGTCGTTCAAGAGACGGTCGTCCCACGTCCGGATCCGTTCGATCATCCAGGACAGGAGCGGGTCCACGAACGGGCTGGCACGGAGCGCACGGTCGTAGCCGAGGATCGCGGACGGGTCCGCGCGGTCGATTGCAAGGCACGCAAATTCCCCCGCGAGTCTCCCGCTGAACAGCCCTGCATGGATGCCCGCGCCGTTCATGGGGTTCGTGATCCCGGCGGCGTCTCCCGCAATCGCGAGGCCGGGAATCGCGAACGACGCGAGGTCGAACGAGAACGGGATCGTTCCCGCGATCGCCTGGACCCGCCTCGCCGGATCCATGCCGTGCGTGCGGCAGAAGTCGACCGCGGCCGCATACGCATCGATGGGGCCCCCGGCCCCGACGTTCACCTCGTCCCCCTTCGGGAAGATCCAGGCGTACCCACCGGCGTACCGGCGGCCCGTGTACAGGAGAAAGTGATCTCCCTCGGGGACCTGGACGTCCGAGCGCCGGAAGCGGAACTCGTAGGCCCGGATGAGGTCGGCGCGGCGGAGGAGCGAGAGCTGTTTCGCGATGAGGCTCGTGGGGCCATCTGCCGCGATCACGGTCCGGGCATCGAAGTGCGCGCCATCCGTATGGACCCGCCAGCGGCCATCTTCCGGGACCGCCCGGGTCACCCGCGTCGAGGTCCGGAGCTCCGCCCCATGCTCGACCGCACCCTGGACGATCCACCGGTCGAAGGTCGGCCGGTCGATCGAGTAGCCCACCTGGTCCGTGATCACGAACGACGTTCCGTTGGGCATGACCGCCCGGGCCCCGGAGACTTTCTGGACGATCCACTCCCCATCGGGCCGGATCCCGTTCGACTCGAGGCCGAAGTGGCTCACACCCTCCGCGCACTGCACGGGCTCACCGACCACGCGCTTCTTCTCGAGCACGAGCGTGCGATGCCCCGCGGCGGCCAGGGTCCGTGCGGCGATTCCTCCCGCGGGTCCGGAACCGACGACGATGGCGTCGTACACGGTCCGCCGTCAACGCCGGGCGCGCTACATCTGTGTTGCGGCCACGGCGGCTTCATGGAGCTTGTCGAACACCGCAGCCCCGTGGGGCGTGAGGTGGTACACGTAGGGCGGCACCCCCCGGCGAATCGCCTGCCCCCTCTGCTTCGCCACGAGGCCCACGGTCGTGAGCACCCGCAGGCTGTTCAGGGCCGTGTACTCGGAGAGGGTCAGCTCTTCGGCCAGCTCCCCTGCGGTCCCGTCCGGGTGGTCCCGGAGGTAGCCCATGACGGTCACCTTGTCGGGTCCGAGGACTTCGGACGTCGGTCGCCGTTCGGGCCGCGGCTCGATCTGGAGCCGCTCGTAGACGCGCTTGCCCTGCTCGGAAGGCGAAACGGTCAGCTGGAGGAGGGCCGTCTTCTCGATCTCGAGGAGGTGCTTCGCGACCGCGGAGGGCGCGATTCCCATCTGGACCGCGAGCTCCGAGATTTTTGAATCGCGGTTCTTGTACACCTTGTTCTCGACGACGATCGCGAGGACCTCGCGCTGACGTTCCGTGAGGGAACGAGACCAGTCGTTCGAGTGCATCCGCACGGGAGAGACTCGCGGGACGGCTTAAGCGTTTTTGTCAACGAGGCCTTGTCAGACAAACGCCACCCATGTGGGGTGGGCCTCGCGTCGGACGCAGGTCGGACCTCGCGGCCGTGGGCTCCGCGCTCAAAACCTTAAGGCCTTCAGGCCTATCGCCGTCGGGGAGGCGAGGTCCCATCGGCGACGTGATCGACGGCCGGCGGATCGCCGACGAGGTCCGCGCGGACCTCCGGCCTCGGCTCGATCGGCTCCGTGAGTCCGGGACCGTCCCGGGTCTCGCTGCGATCCTCGTGGGCGACAACCCGGCGTCGCGCCTCTACGTACGCATGAAGGGAAAGGCGTGCGAAGAGATGGGGATGGCCCACTGGACCCTGGAGCTCCCTGTCGATGTGGCCGAGCCCAAGCTCCTCGGGGAGATCCGCCGACTCAACCGCGACCCGAAGGTCCACGGGATCTTGGTCCAGCAACCTCTCCCGAGCCCCATCCGGACGCCGGAGGCCGTGGCCGCGGTCGATCCCATGAAGGACGTGGACTGCTTCCATCCTGAGAACGTCGGGCTCGTGCTCATCGGGACGCCGCGCTTCGCCCCCGCGACCCCGGCGGGGGTCGTCGAACTGCTCGTGCGCAGCGGGAACCCACCCGACGGAAAGGACGTCGTGATCGTGGGTCGGAGCAACATCGTCGGGAAGCCCCTCGCGGCGTTGCTCGTCCAGAAGGCGCGGGGCGCGAACGCGACGGTCACCGTGACGCACAGCGCGACGAGGGCGCTTGCCGAACACACCCGCCGCGCGGACATCCTGATCTCGGCCGCAGGGTCGCCGGGGTCGATCACGGCGGACATGGTCCGCGACGGGGCCGTGGTCATCGACGTCGGGATCAACCGGGTTGCCGATCCGAACGCGAAGGGAGGATTCCGGACCGTGGGGGATGTCGACTTCGACCCCGTCCGGAGGAAGGCACGTGCGATCACGCCGGTTCCCGGTGGCGTGGGCCCGATGACGATCGCGATGCTCTTGTCGAACACGGTCCGGGCCGCGGAGTCCACGGCATCGCACTGACCCAAAGCTCAAATCGCGCGGGGCTCTTCCTGCGATGGAGCGCCATGCGCGTCCTTGTGGTCGGGGGTGGTGGACGGGAGCATGCCGTCGTCGAGGCGCTTCGCCGGAGCGGCGCCGAGATCCTCGCCGCGATGGGAAACCAAAACCCAGGCATCCGTCGCGCCGCGAAGGAAGTCCTCCTGGGGGACGTGACCCTCGTCGATCGCGTCGTGACCTGGGCCAAGGGCCAGGGCGCGGAGCTCGCGGTCATCGGACCTGAGGCCCCGCTGGCCGCCGGCCTCGCGGACGCGCTCGAGACCGCGGAGATCCCGACCGTCGGCCCGCGTCGCGTCGCCGCGCAGCTCGAGACGAACAAGGAATTCGCCCGGGAACTCATGCGGGAGCATCGGATCCCGGGGCTGCCGGAGTTCTGGGCCTTCGACTCCTTCGCCGGCTTCGAGGAGTGGGTCGGCGATTCGGACATGGAGTTCGTGATCAAGCCGATCGGCCTGACGGCCGGCAAGGGCGTCCGCGTCTGGGGCGACCACTTCAAGACGAAGGGCGAGGCCCTGGCGTACGGGAAGGAGGTCCTCGAGAAGAGGATCGGCGGCGTACCGCGGTTCCTCGTCGAGGAGAAACTCGTGGGCGAGGAGTTCTCGCTCCAGGCGCTGTGCGACGGGACACGTCTTCTCTTCGCCCCGCTCGTCCAGGATCACAAGCGGGCCTACGAGGGCGACAAGGGCCCGAACACGGGCGGCATGGGCTCGTACAGCGACGCGGACCATCTCCTACCGTTCGTCACCCGCCCGGACTTGGAACTCGCGAAAGAGACGATGCGCAGGACCGTGGAGGCGATGGCCTCGCGGGGCACGCCGTTCAGGGGAGTCCTGTACGGCGGCTTCATGGCCACCCGGGAGGGCCCCAAGCTTCTGGAGTACAACGTCCGCTTCGCGGATCCCGAGTGCATGAACATCCTGCCGATCCTCGAGGACGACTTCCTGGGTCTGTGTGTCCGCCTCACGCGCGGCCAGCTCCCTCCGAGCGCGGGGTTCGCCCGCAAAGCGACCGTGTGCAAGTATATCGTCCCCACGGGCTACGGATCCCATCCGAGGGCGGGCGAGCTTCTGAAGGTCGACGAGGGGAGCATCCTGAGGACAGGGGCGCGCCTCTACTATGCGGTCGTCGAGGAAAAGGGCGGACACATCTACACGACGACGTCCCGGTCTCTCGCGGTCGTGGGCATCGCGGATCGCCTTGAGGATGCGGAGGCGATAACCGAGGAGGCGCTCGCCTTTGTCGGAGGCACGTTCTATGCCCGGACGGACATCGGCAAGCCCGAGGTCGTCCAGAGGAAGGTCGAGCGGATGCGTCAGATTCGGTTGCCCCGCTGACCCCGCCGCGGGAGTGCCAACTCTCAAATAACGGGAGGGGCCATCCGCGCGTCCGTGAAGAACCTCGACGATGTGATCGGGGACATCGAGGCACGCCTCGACGAGAAGGACGAGGTCCGCGAGCTCGCGATCAAGTCGTCCCGGACGATTGCGCGCCTCGCGGGCGGCGCGATCCAGCGGATGCATCGCGCGGAGGACGTCGCGGGCCTTTTGACGGAGACGCATGAGGAAGTCATGAAGCTCCGCAGTGTCCTCGAGGGCCATCCCGACATGGCCCATGCCGGCTTCGTCGAGAACGCGATGCAGGAAGCTTGCGAGTGCTTCTTGGTCCGCGCGATTCTCGAGTCGGACGTTCTGCCGTCACCGAAGGAGCTGGGCGTGACAGACAACGCCTACCTGCTCGGCCTCGGCGACGTCGTCGGCGAGCTCCGTCGCTTCGCGATGGAGCACCTCCGCCGCGGGGACGTGCGGATCGCATCGACCTACCTCGACAAGATGGAGCGGATTTTTGACGCCCTCATGCGATTCGACTACCCTACGGCCCTGATTGCGCTCAAGCGCAAGCAAGACGTCGCCCGGGGTCTCATCGAGAAGACGCGGGGTGAGGTCGCCGTGGCCTCCCGAAGCCAGGAGCTCGCGGACAAGCTCGACGCCGTCCGCGGGAAACTATAGGGGAAATCGTTTCCCTCGTCTCCGCAAACCCGTGTGTGAACGCGCCGCGAACGTTTCACGTGGGCGGCACTCAGTCTCGAACCGCACCGCTCCTCGTTGGACGCCCACTTCAAGGTCGGATCGACGGCCGCGCTGATTCGAATTCAGGTCGCCTAGCCCCTGAAACGCCGTTCGTTATCAGGCGAGATTTCCAGGTCGGAACCCCTTTAAAAAGAGGGTCTCATCGGCCGACGAACTCCGAGAGCGGAGGCTCGCTCCATGTTGACCCAGCCCGAGGTCGAAGAGAAGAAGTCGGCGGACGCGCAGAAGGTCCCGAGCGGCATCCCGGGTCTCGATGACCTCGCGGAAGGCGGCTTCTGGCCGAAGTCCACGGTCGTGATCGTGGGATCGAGCGGGACGGGGAAGTCGACCTTCGCGGTCCAGTTCCTCATGGAAGGGATCGAACAGGGCGAGCAGGCCCTCTACGTGACCCTCGAGGAGCCGCCCGAGCAGATCATGCGCGAGGCGGACCTCATGGGGTTCGATATACGGAAGCACTACGAGAAGTCCCTCTTCTTCATCCACCTCAAGGGCAAGAACTTCAAGAAGATGATCGAGGAGCAGCTGCCCCAGCTTGTCAAGGCGCGCGCGGACTACAACATCCCGACGCGGGTCGTGATCGATCCGATGACGCCCGTGATCTGGGCGACCCAGGACAAGCTCGAGCAGCGGGAGCTCATCGGCAAGCTGTTCTACACCCTCAAGGAACTCGGCGTGGTCCTGTGCACGGTCGAAGAGCACTCCCGGCCCGGGGAGACGATCGGCGAGGACATCCTCCTCCCGATCTATCTGTCCGACGGCGCGATCCACCTCGAGTATTACCCCATCGGCGGGGCCTTCAACCGCACGGTCAAGATCTTGAAGATGCGAGGGGTCCACCACGGGGAAGGCGTCTACCCGTACCTGTTCGCGCGCGGCGTCGGCATCGTGGTCCGCGCGAGTCCCGTGAAGGTGCCCGAGGAGCAGGGGAGGTCCCACGGGAAGACCTTCGACGAGGCGATCCGCACCGCGGAGGCGCTCAAGGCGCCTTCTCGGATCGTCGAGAAGCTGCGGCGGATGCAGAAGAACTGGGACTACGACTACTCGCCGGAGGAAGCCCTGGAGATCATCTTCAACTCGTACGGGTTGAAGCGGGGCGGCTAGATGCCCTACGCGGGCCGCGTCGACAAGACGATGGGGGCCGTCTCCGTCGGCCACCTGAAGCACCTCCTCGACACGGAGCTCCGACGGGCGCGCGAGGAGAACGGCCTCGACCTGTCCATCTTCCTCGGGGTCGACGGACGGATCTTCGCCTCGTCGATTCCGGACTCACTCGAGCCGCGCCAGTACCGTCTCCTGAGCCTTCTCAAGGGGAACCTGGGGCACATCTGCAGCCAGCTCAGCGGGCAGAACATGATGATGTCCGTCCAGCAGTTCGAGGCGGGCACGGTCATCATCTCGGGCGTCGGGGAGCGGGCGTTTATCGTCTTCCTGACGACGAAGCCCGTCGAGATCACGAAGATGCAGGGCGTCCTGAGCAACATCGTGACGGCGTCCGTGGTCGTTCGACACCTCTTCGAGTCGAAGCCGATCACGCCCGAGATCCTCAGCGCCTACGACGAGGCGGTCGGGACGGAACTCAAGAAACTTACGCGGATCCTCTTCGTCGAGAAGTTCGCGGAGACCAAGGAGTTCAAGAAGAACAAGGAGATCGAGGCCTACCTTCGCGGCCGCCTCGCCGTGCTCGTCGGACCGGGCCAGCTCGAGGAGATCGTGACGATGGCCTTCAACGAAGTCGGCACGACCGCGCCGTACATGACCCCGGGCCATTGGGACCGGTTCGTAACGTTCCTCATGGACCGGCTCCGAGAGGTACGGGGCGAGACCGTGGCGGACAAGGCCGAGCGGGAGTGGCGGATGCACCTGAAGCAGGTCCTCGCGTCCTTCGTATGAGGTGAGCCGGAGGCCCTGATCGTGCTCGACGTCGCGCTCGCATCCCTCATCGAGGACATGATCCGCAAGGCCGGGACCGAAGGGGTCGTCGAGTTCTGGCAGCGGGTCGGGGATAACCTCGCGAGCCGGATGGGCAAGGAGGCGTACCTGGGCTGGACCTCGTTCAACGTCGCGGTTCGCGAGAGCCGGACCGCGTTCAGCATCGAGGGCGAGGTGATGCCCCTCACGGACATGGCAATCACGGACGTCGACGGCGACATCGTCGGATATCTGTACGCGATGCGCCAGTGCTGCTACGTCCCGACGATCCTGCGCACACGGTACAGCGTCGGACAGATGAGTGCCGCGGACGGGGCCGTTGCCGCCGAGTACAACGGGACCACCCACGACATCGCCGTCTGCAACTTCTGCGTGTTCCACGAGCGGTTCCGGGAGGAGATCGCGAAGAACATCTCGGTCTCCGGGAATGCCCTGTCCTGCTTCCTTCTCGCGACGCGAGGGTGGCGGGGCGAGACGAAGATCTCCGGGAAGAACCTTGGGAAGGTGAACATCAACGAGGAACTCGTTCGCGCCCTCCTGCGGAACTACGAGTGCGTCTACGCCCTCGTGATGCGCGGCGCGCAGCTCAAGGAGGACCTCTGACGCCCGACAACGGACGGATGCCCGAAAGCAACCCCTTCGTCGAGATCGCGACGCACCTGTTCCTGGAGGACCTCGCCGCGAAGGTCGGTGTCGCCGGGCTCAACAACTACCTCGTCGGGCTCGCGAAAAACCTCGCGCGGAGCATGCCCGAGGAGGAGTACGAGACCTGGGACGAGTTCCTCGGGGCCCTCCGCGACGGCGGCTCGATCCTCGCGACCTTCGAGGAGGTACGTCCCGTGACGGCCCGATGCATGTCGACCCCGCGATCCCCGTTCGAACGAGGCTGGCGCGAGTACGCGAAGCGGGTCGGCGCCTTCGCGCCAGTCCACCGGGAAGTGGCGGCGTACTACAACGGGAAGGTCCGCCCCACCGCCGTGACGTCCCTTCACATCGTCCTCCATACGTTCCGGGAGGCCGCCGCGGCCCGCGTCCGGGTTGGGGGCAAGGTCGTCCGGTACGAGCCCGTGGCCACCGTGTGGATCGACGGCGAGCGGACGATGCCGTCCGACGATGCGCTCCCGGGCCTCCTGCGGCGGGCGGGGATCTCCGCGACGAGGCTCGGGATGCTGCTCCGGAACCACGCGGACGTCTGGATCCTTGAGCCGGCA
>Ga0247727_10014852_pt1 | contig 12866 bp, 14 predicted proteins | sample WisWelCaveWW1625_FD_202498 | JGI IMG/M metagenome (GOLD analysis project Ga0247727, IMG submission 202498) | Biofilm microbial communities from Wishing Well Cave, Virginia, United States - WW16-25 | ecosystem: Environmental > Aquatic > Deep subsurface > Groundwater > Cave microbial mat | place...
ATTTCGGAAATTTGTACCAACACTCGGCTGACGTCCTCGCTTCTCCCGGAATGATAAAGATTTCGCGCCAAGCCGACCCCTTCGCCGCAGCCGCGGTGATTCATGCGAAACGTAATCCACCCGCGATTGCGAAACATCTCCGCAAGCCGTAACATGTACGGCGATTCCGCGTGACCGCCGAGTCCGTGCATGAAAACAATCACGGCGGGATTACCGGATTTTCGCCCCGGACGATTTTCTGCGATTATCAAAGCATCGCCATCCGGCAACGCCACCCGATGCAGTTTCGTATGGCTGATAGTTTTGGGACTCGGCAGGGAATATCCAACGATGGTCTGAAGATGCCCGCCCCGAACGAGAGGATGAGGTACGAAAGGGATCAGATTTTTTTCAATGGACAGATTGTGAGAGTTATTTCTCGACGGCATTGATGCGACTACTTACTTAGTGATCGGCGGTTACTGCGTTCTTCCGCACGTTCTTTTTCCGTCATGTATAGCCTTTATTTCTTGACTTGAAAATTTAGGTGTTCGGGGTGGCAAAATCAAGCAAAAAGAATTTCATTGATTATTAGGCAGCAACTCGGTATTTTTTTAGCCAAAATAGAAATAATTTCGAAATGAATATTAAGCACCGTGTTGCTTCAAAATAGAATGTAACCATGAGAGGGTTAGGATTTGCGCTTTGGTCTTTTGTGTTTACTAACGTTTTTAGAGATTTTTTCAATTTTATTTGCGATTTTTTGTTCGAGTTCAAAAGGGTTGAGTTGCTGGAGTTTCTTGGAGAGGCAGTCCCTGGCTTTGGGTGAGAGGTGAGGCGAATCCAGCAGGCGTTGCAGCGGAGTTTTGGGTTGGTCATAGGATTTGATGATTTTAGAGCCGAGGCGTTGTTTGCTGATAAAGTTTGACCGAAGGGATGAAGAAATTGAAGTAGTCATTCCACTCAGAGTTGTAGAGGTCATTGAGTAGCTCGACCAGTTCCAGTTGTTCGAAGCGTTCATACCCGATGAGTTGTCGGATATGGGTCCAGTTTTTATTTTCGACATGGGCATTGTCGTTTTTGTAATAGGCACGGGAGCGGGTGAATTGCACCGGTTGCGGTCTGTCCATGAGATAACGAATCAGGTGCCAATTTAAGAACTCGGAGTCGTTATCGCCTGCCTGCGCAGGCAGGCAATCAAAACCTTTGAGGGCGAAAGGCAGAGTGGCTTCGATATGTTTGATGGCCAACAGCACGCCTCGTTCGCCGCGTCCCCAGACAGCACGTTGCGCAGTCCAGCCGGAGGCGATATCGACGCAGTTAACAGTATAAACGAATTGGCCTTGCGTGGAGTCGCCGCAGTGGGCGACCGTGACGGCTTCGAGGAAACCGGGCACAGATTGATCCCACTGATTGGTTTGAATGGGGATGCGTTTTTTGAGGATGGCCCCGGGCTTGGTGGTGGCGCGGCCCCGCTTTTTGAATTCTTTACGTTGTGATGCCAAGAGGCGATCGATGGTGGCTGCGGAGATGCGCAGGAGTTGCGCCTGCAAAGAATCAGGGATGATGAAATGTTTGAAAAATGGCAGCCAGAGGGGCAATAGCGCTTTGAGGCGTTTGGCGCAGGGTTGGTTGGCAGCGCGCCAGATTTCCCAAAGCACATCGAGGAGCAAAGGGTCGCAGTAGGTTTTTTTCCGTCCGCGTGATAAGGGACGGCGCTTGCGGGAACGCCTGCTTGTGAAGGAGTTGAGCAAGCGAATGGCATATTTTCGATTATAGCCACAGACGGCGCAGAATTCATCGAGCATCAATTTCTTTTGGCTTTTGGTACCGTACGGGTAGCGCTCACGCAGATTCTGTAAGTACTCAGACCGCGCTTGGGAGGTGAGTCCCATAATTTATGTCTCCTTATTTTTCGGTTACATAAATTATGAGGCAACGACTTCCGTCGCAATTGACTACGGTTACCTTTTTTATGAGTCAATCCACGTCCACTATTCTTAAAAATTTTTCTTGACTTAATCGATTAACTAATTATCTTTATATATTAATTACCGCCAATTTGAACTTTCCCACCGGCTTCGCTTTTTTCTTACTGTGGAATTCGCTTACGGACGGCGGATAACATTAAAAATAACAGCATCTAATTTTACCCAACACAGGGGAGAATTTTAATGAATTCTCCAGCTTCTATCGTCTGTAAACCGAGGAAGCCTATGTGATAGATAAAAACCATTTATTCTATTCTATCTATTTTCATTAATAAATGGCATAAAATGCATCTTAAAGAAATGAGCTCGTAACGGTTTTTTGCCTTGAACGTTGGGCACAATTTAAAATAATAATAACTTTATAACTGTGGTGATTATGAAAAACGCGGAAAATTCAATTCCTCGCTATCAATTAGCGACATATTCAACATCTGATGTCGAAACGAAATTTGAGGAGATGCATAAACAATTTCTTGACGAATGCAAACACAAAGGAGAAGAAGACGGAAGAAGAAATCTACCAAAGGTAGAGACAAAATTTCTACAACCTTTTGAAAGAGAGATACTGGAAAAGTATCAATCTGAAATATCAAAGGTATCAGGTGTTGGAGGGCAAATTCTACAAGAAATTCATGATAAAAAAGTTAAACCTATAAAAACAGAAATGGAAGTTTATAGCAATAAAACAATTATTCCCGAAAAAATAAAAAATACAGGTGAAGAAAGGAATAGATTAATTAAGGAGGCTACTGAAAACCACGAAAACAAATTAAAAGAAATTGAAAACGAACCTTCTTGGACTAATGCCAGCCGAGATTTCAAACAAGCACAAACACGATTTGAAGAAGTTTCAAAAACAATATCAAGAAGAGAATTACATATCCATATTCATCCTATAATTTACATTCTGGTCTTGCTGTTTATTGCTATTTGTGAAATTCCAATTAACTATCAGGTTTTTGTTTCTTTCCGCGAAACTCCTTTACTTACCTTAATTATGGCAGGGGTATTAGTAATTTCTTTGCCATTATTAGCACATAGTAGCGGAAAATTTTTAAGGCAATATAAAGAAAATTACAATTTTTTATGGTTACTTGGTATATCAATCATTTTAATTTCTGTTTTAAGTTATTTTACTGCCTTATTACGACAAAGATATTTAGCGACAAAAGAAGGTATTACCATAGAACAGCTGACCAGTGATTTTGGGACATTTTTTGTTATTAGCTTAATCTTGTTTTTTGTAGGAAGTATAGCCTCATTCTTTGCCCATGACCCCAGCATCGAATTCACAGAAGTTGTCAAAATTTATACTAATGAAAAGAAAAAATTTGGATATATAAATGGAGCTAAACATCTAAAAGAAAATACAGAAAGAGAGAGATTTAACGCTGAAAAGAAAAAAATACAAACTGATCACTCTCAAAAGAAGTCTGAATGGGAGAACAAAATTCAAACACTGAATAACGAATTTTGCATCGTTGTTTCAGAATACGATAAATTATTGACATATTTTCAATCATTTGAAAGACAAATAAACGATTGTTGCAAACAAGCAATTCATTTATATAGGGATATTAACCTAACGTATAGAAACAACCATGTGCCGCCTCATTACTGGTCTAATGATATTGTTGACTTAAAATTTTACTTTGCTAACTACAAAGAATTATCTGAAAACCCAAGAGATAAATAAAAACAATGAAAAACTTTATATTGGCACTTCTGACACTATTTTCAATTTGCGGCTGCCATAACGGAAAAGAACAATACACTTCAATATACCTGTTCATTGATGTAACTGACACTATATTTAAAAATCCTGAAACATATTTGTCGGATATTCCCATTATTATAAAAGAAATAGGTATTGATACAATAAGAGGCGGGTTTAATGGTGGTGAGGTCAAGATGTTTTTACTTAATAATGTTTCACAGACAAAATCTGTAACGGTAAAATTGAATAAGGGTATTTCGGGACTATTAGGACAAAATGAGTTAGATAGGATGGATGAAATAAAAACATTTTATAAAAAATTAAATCAAGGAATTAATGATTTACTTGCCAGCATAGAGTTTCAAAGAGAACAATCCAAAATTTATCAAAATATTTGTAGGGAATTAAATACTCTTAGCAACACGCATAGTGATAAAAAAATAGTTATAATTTATTCTGATATGCTTGAAAATAGTAATCTCTTTACATTTTATGGCGAAATCAGCAAAATTCAATCTTACATAAATGATATTAATTCTGCTATGCAAGAACTATCAAAAGATTGTTCTTTGCCAGAGTTATCTGCAATTGATGTTCATATTGTAACTATAAGAACGAAAGAAACTGACGAAAAAATAAATCTTGCGGAGCAATTTTGGACTAAATTATTTATGTCTAAAAATTGTCAAGTTACTTTTGATGTTGAATTAAACCTTTGATAATTTAAACTTTAATCGGCCTATTGCACAGCATTTATAATTTCAATCCAATTAACTCCAACAAGTGCATAAGCATATCTCCAACGAAAATAGGAAAATGTTAAGACTTTCTTTCGCACGATAAACAAGGCGTATTCGCGAAGATCTGAAGAAGACACAGCAATCCGGTAATTCTTTTTTCACTGATGTAGCCTCAAAAGACTCTCTAAACATCCTGCATTCTTATGTTTATGTTATTATAATCTTAGCCTTCTTCATTATTTTGGGACAATTTTGGAAAGTAATAAAAATTAAACTTATATCTAAACCAATCTCAGATAATGCTGCAAGAATTAATATTGGAGAATTACTTCATCAACTTTATCAGTAAGTTAATTTTAACCTCGCAAACAGGATTGCTAATTAAATCCATGAAAAAAAATATAAAAATTATCACTCTTTTGAGTGTTGTTATCTTAACCTTTTTTTCAAACAAAGTCTTTTCCAAGTCTAGTTTAGTTTACTCTTTCCATCCAAATAATATTAGATCTATATCAATTAAAATTTTGCAACAAAGGCTAAAAGCATGCGGCGGTGGAAAAGCATGTCCAAAAGAGCTTCTACAACTTGGAGGACTGAAACGAATATCAGGCTATGTAATCGATGAAGAAAAGCAAGACCTGATTCTTATTGGCGAAACTGACCCAAATTCACCGCCACTTTATTTGGAAGACTTTGTTATTGCTCTGAGGAATGCCTGGTTCAAATATGCGCCACTGCGAGGTAATACGTATGAATATTCCTATCCAGGCTGTTCTATTGATCCCAATCCTGGTACCATTCAAAAGCTTCAAAGAATCGGTCAAAAAATCACAAGTAGCGCTTCAACAAGTCAAGTTGAAAAAGATCTTGAGTCCTGGCACCAAACCTGTAGAGAACCGCAATTTGTAAGAGTGATGGGCATTCCATTTAATACCCATTTTGCACAGGTCATGGTGAAAGCGGATTACGACATGAAATCCATCGTCGACGGCTCTGATTCTCTCGCTATCCCCGGCTTATTAAGTCTGACAGATATGAAACTTTCACAAATTCGTCAGGCCATACTTCAGACCAAACAAATTAACATCTCCCCTGCTTCTTTGAATCGCTTTTGGTTTTACCCCGGGCAAAACGTGTACGAGGAAGATGAGGGCATTGTATGGATTAAACAATCTCCCGTAGAATTGCTTACCGAGGAGATGTTTGTAAGTAGACAAGGGCAATTAGCTTCTGGCGGTAAAACCGATGTATTGGCTCATCAATTCACCCAATCTTTCTCGAAATTGTACAATAAAGTCGCAGAAGCTCGGCCAATATATCTTGAACTTGAAAATTTGTTCCGCCTTGTGGCACTAGCACAAATGATAAAATTTACTTCTGCCAATGAGAAAGCTGGTTTGGACTTGAAATACTTACTTGAAGATTTTCCCATTTCTCAAACCAAAGTTAGTAATTCTTTGCCAGGAAGATCGGCAGTCAAAGAATTTTCTCATCGCCAGAACCTCCAGAGTGGTTACCAAATTGCTCAGTTATGGCTGCCAAGTTGTGGGGGTGTTAGCATAGCTATCCAACCTAACAGAAGTTATTTTATCCAAAATCCTACCGGACAGCTAAAAAGTAGCAGAAAAAAAATATTAAACTCAAGAAAATCGTCGGATGATGTTTATTGGGACGTTCAAGATCAGCCCAATGGAGATTTAGCTAATACACAAATCAGCAATCGTAACCATGAGATAAACCAAGCCAATGATAATTTTACTTTGCTAACTGTTGTTGACACCCGGACGGATTACGAGGTTTACAGTGGTAATAGAGATCCCATTTATAAAGGCAGTGATATTCCTACATTGGTTAAAGCCATATCTATTCAAATGGAAAAAACCCTAAAAAATACCGTTTATTTTGATATGAAAAATTTCCCAGCGCAGGATAAAATCAAAGCATTCCAAGCAACCACAGAAATACATTTACAGAGGCTCAAATCGAATGTCACGGTTCGAACACTTAGCCCAGATTTTGATTTCCAAGAGATTTATTTTTCAAATGGTATTCGATTTGATAAACAGTCCAGTACAATTGAATCGGTACCAAGTAATAAGTTCCGACTAAATCTGCAATTCCTCACCAATTTCAAAGGAAGAATCAAAAAATTAACAGTCTCGGTGATAACTAAAACACGGGCCATTGCAGAGCAATTCCTTAAAAAAATTCAGTTCTATTTCTCGCCACAATTAGACAGTCCATCCAGTTTGCCTGATATAATTAACAAAATCCGCTGGGAATTAAAACGAAGCTACAATTTGAAAGATGAAGACATAGACATCCTCATTGAATATGAGTCGGGCGGCTCACAAATAGTTATATATATCGATATTAAAATGGAGAAATCTGGTTGAGGAGTAATAGTCTCGCGGATCGCATTATCAAACCAGAAAATTGTGCCATTGCATTTGGAATCCCTACAACAGTAGAAGATTTTGAAAGAGACCTCTGTCACCCTAATAAAGATTTTTCCAAAATATATAATGGGGTACGTCAAAAATATGTTAAGGAATTTCTAAACCCGCTGCATAAAACAGAACCAGTCATGACTCGATTGGGGGTAAATGTGATTCATAATTTGCGCCTCGATGACTTTGGCGAGTTATTCCAAAAGGAAAAATTAGAGGTGGTAATCTTATTTTCCCATTGGAAAGATCACTCTGTGGAATTTTATGATGGATTTGCAGAGATCACACAAATCGTTAATGAAATTCCTATTGACCTCTCTGGAATCATCGATTTGTGCGTCTGTCATCCGAAGGAACTCACTTTTGCTTTAAGAAAACTTCGACCGAACTATCTCGTTCGATTTACAGACAAAGAAGCGACACCATTTTTCTGGCTGTATTTTTATTTAGCTTTATTCAGTCATTTAGCGAATAATGAATTAACCTATTTAGATGCCCTTAAAGAGCTCATAATTGCTAGTTTTAAAACAACCCGGTAATGAATAGTTGATTCGTGAAAAGATTACGATTAGTTTTTGAAAAATACTTATCTCAAATTGGTCGATTAGAGCCGATTAAACTCGGCTCTGGGGGAAAGCGCCCGATAAAGAAAGAAGATAGTGAGTTTTTTATGCGAATACTTTTACAAGAATTAAGATTTAATAAGAATTTAATCATCTTATATGTAAGCCTGCTTTTTGCCTTATTCGGTATAAGTATTTTTTTTGTCTTTTATCACTTTACTTCACATGAAACAGGCGGAATCATCTTTAGTGGATATTTCTTGTCAATTCTTATAATCGTTGATCGATTACGTCGACTCTGGCATGAAAAGAGTGTTATGGATATGGTTCTGATCGTTGTAAAAGAATTACCACCTCAAGAAATAGTAAGAGTTATCGAAACTCTTTATTGGAATTCAATTAGAAAATAAGGCAATTAAATCTGATACCAATGACAAAAACTATATGCTATTAAAAAAAGTGAAACGCTTAAACAATTTATTTATTTTCGTTTCAGTCCTTTTAGTGATTGGTACTTTAGGGTGTCCAAATAATGTAAGCGATAGATATAATGCCGGTGAAGTAACAATCCAATTCACTTATGTTCCTCCTTATGGAAGTTTTGAAGACTTGCAAGGAGAAGTACTAAACGTTGTCCCAAGGGATTACAAAGTGGCTGTCTATATTTTCGTTTCAGGTTGGTGGACCAAGCCTACTTTTGCAAATCCTCTTACGATAATAAATACTGACGGTAGTTGGACGTGTGACATAACAACTGGTGGAATGGATCAAAATGCAACTAAAATTGCGGCTTTCCTTATCACAAATGGTTATGATCCACCATTAATGGATGGCAAACAAATTTTACCTTCCGAGCTTTATGAAAAAAAAGTTGCTCATGCAGAAGTAGAACGCACAGCAAAATTTAGAGAGATTGAGTTCAGTGGATTTAAATGGAAAATCAAAGCCAGTGATACTAAAGTCGGCCCTGGCCCGAACTTTTTTTCAGATAAGGAAGAAGACATTTGGTTAGATGAGGCGGGTCAATTACACATGAAAATTTCTCAGAGAGATGGTGAATGGTATTGCACAGAGGTTATTAACGAGAATTCTTTGGGATATGGTAAGTACATTTTCAAACTGTCCAATAGAGTAGATCAAATAGATAAAAATGTTGTTTTAGGGTTATTCACTTGGGATGATTCCGCTCCAGAATATCATTACCGTGAAATTGATATTGAATTTGCCCGATGGGAAAAAGCAACTAACGAGAATGCTCAATACGTCATTCAGCCATGGGATACACCGGGAAATATGATAAGGTTTAATATGGATTTGAATAACAATAATTCAACTCATTTTTTTATATGGCAGGAAGATAGCATCGTTTTTCAAAGTGTTTACGGCCATTCTGAGTCTCCAACTAATGATGATTATCTTATCAAATCCTGGATCTATAAAGGTGATGACATTCCACCCACTGGTAATGAGAATGTACGAGTTAACCTATGGCTATCACATGGGAATCCGCCATCGGATGGCAAAGATGTAGAAGTTATTGTTAAGTCATTCGAATTTATTCCATTAACAAAATAGCAATTGGTTTTGACACATGGTTTCATTTTTGATTCGACTATTTTTAGGTGTCATTCTGGTTTTATTGCCCCTCAGTTTGTTTATTAAAAAAATCCGTGATGCGTTAAAAGAATTAATTGATATATTAATTTCCAAACCCAAAAAACGGAAATTAGTTCGACTATCCGTGACTATTTTATTTATCGCAATATCAGAGTATTTTGGCATTTGGGAAAATATAGCTGACTTGGTTGTGCCTGGACAAGCAACCATCTATATTCATGCTCCAAGAGAGTGGATGGAACGTCCTGATTTTTTTCACGATTTGCGAGTCTGGTTTCGTGTTGTGAAATTTAATGGTGAATTAAACAAAAACAAATTCTATAACGGGTCATTTAATGCACAAGGGACATTTTCAGAGGTATGTGATTTTGGAATAGGAGAACGTCAAGTATTAGTAGAAATTAATGAGGGGAAAATATATCACACATCATTTATGAGCTTTCATATCCCAGTTAGTCCTTGTACCCGTGTTAAATCAGGAGAAAAACACTTTTATATACGAGAATAATTTGGGACTGCTATTCTGTTTTGAAAAAATTGAAAAATTTAACTCATAGCTTAGAAAAATTAATAACAACACCTATTTTTGCTATACTTGGTCTTGCAAGTGGTTACCTAATCTGGAGAAAAATTAATATTCAATCTTTTGTACCGATTTTTATTGGTTTAGTGACGTTTATTATTGGAATTTTATTACCCACTGTTATTATTGAAAAGATAAAAAGGCATTCAATTCATTATTCAGTAATATTTTTTTTAAGTCTAATTTTTGCCTCGATAACATCATTAAAGATATTGCCCCCAGAGAAGGAAGGAATTTGCAAATATTTATCCAAAGGTTTGAATGTTCTATTAATAAATACCGAAAGCCTTTCAGATTCAATTGACCTCAGTACGACCTATATTGAATTACTCGGCGAGAATCAAGAGAGACAACTCATTCTATTAGATGTGATAGAACTAAAATTTTATGAACCTGTTTTCCCTTATTTTTTTAAGATGTCAGATAGAGAATTATGTCAAACACTAAATTTGCTACAGTTACGACTTTATCAACGACGATTCAATGACTCATCAAGTGCAAGATTAATTTCTTCAAGAACTATATGGTTCACAGAAAAAACAAAAAGTCGAAATATTGAAATATTAGAAAATGGTATTCAGGTAAATTTTTGAAGTGGAGCAAATCATTCAATCTATTTTAGGAGGGTAGAATTATGTATTTCAGTAAAATATTCTCAATAATCTTAATGATTTTATTTATTTGTTTTCTTATTGGTTGTAAAAGCACTGAGCAAGATCAAAAGAAAACTACGGAAGAATCTTCGACTAGCGAGAGTGAAACTACTGGGGAACCAGTATCTGTTAACTTCGCCATTAATTACCCGGAGAATAATGGTAGAGTTGATCGCAACATAATTACTATAAGAGGCGTTGGTGCTCAAGGCGGTAATGAAATAAAAGTTGAGGTTTTTACGGATACCTGGTATAGTCAGACTGGTGATTTTGAAATTAATAATGATGGTTCTTGGACGTACTCTCCTTGTTATCTTATGGGTCGAGGAAGTTACAGGTTGCATCATAATATAAGAGCCAAACTGTTAAAAATTGGAGAAGTAATTGCCCAGCATACGATTTATGAAGTTGAAGCACCTGAACCGTAATTACCGTTGTGTTAATTTGTTTAAATAAGAGCATGGGCGCCAACAATTAAGTATCTAATGCGGGCGGTATTTAATGCTCTGAACATGTCGAAGTAATCGGGGTTCAACCTCATCTTCGCCTCGTAAGATTCTCATGTCAATGACGAGTTGCCACATCGCGGCAAACCGTTCCTCTGCCGACAGATTTTGCCAAAACTGGTAATCAAAAGACCGATCAGCATCTCTGAGCCGCACCAAACGCGCCATCGTCCCCGGACGATTGCGACGTTCTTGTGCGCGTTCTTTTCCTGTCATTAGCTCCCTTTGGTTTTTAACGCGAGAAATTTATGCTTTCGCAGCGGCAAAATCAAGCAAAACGAATTGTATTTGAATATTGATTATTAATACTCAACGCGCTATCTTTTCACAATTCACGAAGAACGATAGCCAAAAGGAAATCTTACTTGCGGATAAAATACCTGCAGTGGGACGAACAAAACATAGAACATATCGAAAGACATCATATCAGCCAGAATGAAGTTCAAGAAGCTTGTAAAGGCAAAATATGGTTCAGAAAGGGTCGTGATAATCGGTATATTATTCTTGGACAGACTTACAGCGGTCGATACCTCTTTTTAGTTTTGCGGCCCTTGGGGAAAGGAGAATTTCGGCCCATAACAGCCCGCGACATGACCGAAAGCGAAAGACGACTATTTCTTCGAAAGGTAAAACAATTATGAGTAAAAAAATGCCAGTATTTAAAACAGATGAAGAAGCTGCCCAATTTTGGGAAAAAACCGACGCAGCCAGCCATCTGGAATATGGACAAGTTGGCCAATTTGAGTGGGTCGATTTGGAAGATCGCTGCGAAATATGCGGCAGCAAAATGCGCATCATAATGACGGAACTAAATCTGTCCAATGGGAGAGCTACAATTCACAATGTGAAAAAATACCACTGCGACTCGTGCTCTAATGAGCGATTGAGTAAAGATTTCAAAAAAGAGCTTCCCGACATTGCCAAAGAACTTTTTGAAGTTGGCTTGAAGTAAGACTTATGAACCTCAAACAATCTTCCATAACAGAACAAGAACTGGTTTTGATTCACATCGAAAATCGGCCGGCACTCTATGCCCGCGTCGAGAAAATCACCGCCGATATCAAACCGAAATGGTGGCAGGTGAAATTCTTAATGCTAACTATCCCGCCGCAAATCGTGACGTGGATCATCGACGATGAGCAGATTCGCGGCGCGGACTTCACCATGGGCGGCACCCCGATTCGCATCGAAAAGTTGATCATGCCAAATGAGGCCGAACCGCAGAAATCAGAACCGGAAGAAACCAAACCCAAAGAGGGACAAAAAGCCCGCGTGCTTTCATTACACAAGAAAAAAACTTAAATCACGAATTACACAAGTAGCTATCAGCGATCAGCTTTCAGCTATCAGCCCAACCGCTGAAAGCTCACCGCTGACGGCTGAAAGCTTGAGCTATGAAAATCGATAAAGCCCAAAAACACATCCTCGATTCCTTTGGCTGGAATTCCGGCTACATCGAGGAGATGTACGATCAATACCTCAACGATCCCAATTCGGTGAGCCAAAGCTGGCGGGATTTCTTCGAAAATCTCGGCAATCACGGGAACGGACCTGACGCACGCGCTACCGAAGTCGCGGTGCAAGTGACCAAAGTTCCGGTGGATAGCATCGTCCGGCCCCCTACACCGACCGCAGCGCCAATCGAACTTGATGAAGAAGACGAGCTGATTCCCATTCGTGGGGCCGGCGCCAAGATTCTCGAAAACATGGAAGCCAGCCTGACCATTCCCACCGCCACTTCGCAGCGGGCCATCCCGGTGAAGGTGTTGGAAGAAAACCGCAAAATCATCAACGCGGGATTGAGCGGCCGGCGCGTCAGTAAAATTTCATTCACCCACATCATCGCGTGGGCGATCATCAAAGCGATGAAGGATCACCCCGTCATCAATTCGAGTTTAGTGATGACCAACAGCGCGGTGCATCGACTGCAAAAAAAGTCAGTCAATTTCGGATTGGCCGTGGACGTCGAGCGCAAAGATGGCTCGCGCTCGCTGATTGTTCCCAATGTCAAAAAATCCGATCGCATGAATTTTCGCGAGTTTGTTTCGGCTTACGAAGATCTGATCG
>Ga0247727_10014853_pt1 | contig 12866 bp, 8 predicted proteins | sample WisWelCaveWW1625_FD_202498 | JGI IMG/M metagenome (GOLD analysis project Ga0247727, IMG submission 202498) | Biofilm microbial communities from Wishing Well Cave, Virginia, United States - WW16-25 | ecosystem: Environmental > Aquatic > Deep subsurface > Groundwater > Cave microbial mat | place...
ATTCGTCACGAGTCCGAAAGGGCTGATGTGGCCGTATCCAATCGTCGCAAAGGTTTGTATGCTGAAGAAGAATGTCCGAAGAATTCCTAATTCGGTTCCACCGCCATTTAAAGCATTGGGACCGCAAAAAAAATAGGCGATTGCAAAAAACGAGTTGAGCAAAAGATACGAAAGGGTGACGCTGGCAAAAAAACGCGGCCATGACGTTAAGATCAAAGTTTGATAAAGGTTGAGCGACGGCCAAAAGTCGAGGCCCTCGCGCGCCACATTGAAGCTGCCGTTGCGATTCAGCAGTCGTTGGCGGCTCTCGCTCGCAACCACCGAACCGAACCCAAGATCGTGATTGGCATCGGCGGATGACATGGTTATTTTAGAATGCCCGTTCATAGCATTCATAGTACAACTTTCAACACAAAATGTCAAAACAAAAATTATGGCTTGCTTTTCAGTTGAGGTTTTGCTATCATTTCCTCCAGACGGACGGGCGATTTGACTCCATCCGGTTCGTTGCTCGTCAATCTTGCCTTTTTGTCCGTCCTTGAGTTTAGCCTGCACATTTCAACTTCTGCGCTGCTACCGGCGTTTCAAGTTAGTGGTAAAGAACTGTCATTGCGAGCGCTTCGCAGCGAAGCAATCTTTTTGAAATAACCAGATCGCTTCTCCCGACGCGTCGGGATCGCGATGACGTGATGTTTCTTTCTTGTTTTTTGCTTTGCTGGGAATGGCGAATTGAAATTGAAGAATTAGCCAAACAGATGGGAGAAATGCGGATATGGAAAATCAAGCAGAAAAAATTTTGTCCCCGCCAACTGATGTTGATCTCCAAAAGGCGATGCTGGGATATGAAACGGCGATACAGCTTTGGGAGGTAGAGAGCGAAAACCATCATTCCGAATACAACTCTATGTTGGTGGCAAATAGCGTAATACTTGCAGCCATAGGTTTTTCATATCAAACAACCAATTTTTATCCTCCAGCTAAATATTTTTTACCAATTGTGGGAATTGTAATGTGCGTGTCATGGTACATGTTAGGAAAACGCGCCATCGAACAAGCCATTTTTTGGATTTACTGTGCTAGGGAAATAGAAGGGAAATTTTTTCATCCCATCTTTAAACACTTATATAATGGCCATCTTTTTGGCAGAGGACGAGCGATAGAATTTATTCTTGAAGGAAATTCACGCTTTAGAAGAATGAAATTTTGGGGACGATATGTGAAACGTCAGGTGTTTTTTAATTTTGTTATTTTAATTTTTGCGATAATTTATATCATTGTCCTTGTAATTGAGATCAAACTGTGGTTTAAAATAGATCACAATTAGTTGTAGAAAAAGGCTCAACCAAGGAAAGATCAAAAGGTTGTTTTAATATCTTCAAGAGCTGCTTTGTAAACTTACAGGACTCGTCTGATATAGATGACAGAATCTGGTTATTTTCTGTATCAAATTGAATAAAATTTGCTCTGTTCAATTTATTTTCCTGTGACTGAGTGTCTTTTATGTAATATTTTACTACCTCTTCAAGTGGTTTTAAAAACTTCTTCTCTCCCAACAGTATCTGTCGTTTTAAACGCTGTACGAGAGTATCATAACTGCAAATGCACTCAATTATAAAAAACTGGCAGCTCTGATTATTTGCAAAATTTAAAGCTTCAATTCGCTTTTCACAAAGTCGAAACGTTGCGTCCAATATTACTGTAGAGTAAATGGAAAGTAAATCTTTCGCACGAGCAAAGAATATGCTGTCTACGATCGTTCCTCCTTTATAAGAGAACTCATGTAAAGAACCATTTCCGCGATAAGGAATTCTGAAATAGTCACGGCTAATTACAATGCTATCATCGACAGCTTGACGAATTCGATGGGCAGTGGTCGTTTTTCCGGAGCCGGGAAGACCGCACATAAGTAAAATTTTCCGAACTTTGGTTTCCATCTTTGCTATAAAAAGCTTGTTCATCAATTAAAGGGTTGAGGAGTGAGTTTCCAATTCGTATAAATACAACCGCTTTGTATAGATTGGCGATAAATTCCCTATACAATTTTTAAAATTTCATGTTGCGGCGATTACGCTTGTTCCGGTACTGGATAATTTCAGCATAAGACAGTATGTTAATTTATTTGAACTAAGCTTCTTCATTTCAAAATCAAATTCACCAGACTGCCAGGTTGTTAATATGGTGCATGTTTTGCAAAAGAGGCGTAATAATCAACGATACGCTTCTTCAAAGCGCCCTCATAAAAACTAATGGCGGTCTACTGTATGTCAAACGTTCAGGCGCGAGCTTTGCGCTATCGAAGAACAAATATGGCAGACGAAACGAATAAATCCCACTCCATCGCCTCAGCCTTCTTCCTAGATATCCACCAGGCTTTTTCCGATGAAAAAACCGTTCGTGAAATTGCGTGTGATATTTGTTCGATCGTGCTGGACAAATTAAAAGAACGCTATGGAAATGACAAAATCGACCTTTGCGCCCTGGCGGCTTATATGCTCAATAGTAACATTCTTAGATTAAAGGGCGCGGCCGGCCTGCAGCTTCCCGATTTAGTCCGCTGGCAAAAAATCAATATAGGCGAAGGTATCATTGGACGCGTGGCGCAAAACAAAAAACCGCTTTTTGTCAATGACGTAGCGAAAGACGCGAATGTGATCAAAGGTTTAGAGCTGGATATCGCCAGGCATGCCGGGCGCGTCGCTTTGCTGGCTTATCCACTCTTGCTGCCTAGCGGCAATTTGGCTGGAGTTTTAATTTTGGGAAAATTTAATCCGGAATCGACGTCAGAGCAATTCTTTCTCTCGCCGCAGTTTCTAGAAACCGTGAAAGAATTTTCAAAACAAATCGCCACGATTCACAATCATGCCGTCACCTTGGTCAAGGCCTGGCTCTCGAAGAAATATACGACGAACGAAAGACACTTCGCTTCAATAATCAAATCATTTTATCAACATGCGGCCCGCACTATCGACGTCAGGAAATTCATGGATTGCATCGCAGGGGAGTTGATGAAGATATTGAATGCGGGGAACATGGAAATGCCTTATTACAGAAATTATCTATTTTATGAATATCAAAGCTATCGGGGTCGATATATTTTGCGCTCTTATTTAAGAAAACCGCATTACTTTGTTCCAAGCATTCCACTCAATTCGCCGCTTTACAAAGGGTATATTGAAGACGGCCTGATTAAAAGTGTTGAAAGCCAAATCGCTTTTGTAAAGAATCGCGGGCGGGAGCCGCATATTATCCGGCGTCTATCGCAAAAAGTGGAAGAGATCGTCGAGCGGTTGGATGATGATTGGTCGCCCTGCGGCCGGGGCAGCGCATTCATCGTTCCGCTGGCCGATGGTCAATCGCCGTTGGGCGTGCTAGTTTTTTTGAGCCGGCATCAAAATCGCCAGTATATCAACGGTCCTCTGTTTTATCTTGGCAAAGAAAAGCGGCAAACCAGTTTGTATGATTTGAGAGTCTTTCGTTCTTTGCAGCCTTTGATTGCCAACGCCTATTTCAAGCTTCGGGTTGACGAAGAGCGGCAGCGGGATATTCATGATCTTGAAAGCATCTTGAGCGCCATGAAAGAAATCATTCTGCTCGAAGATCAAACTGAAGTTTTGGACCGGCTGGCAAAATTTACCGCGCAATCGCTCAGTTGTGACGGCTGCCTGATTTATTTGATGAATCGCGGCAAAACGCAGCTCGAGCTGGCCGCGGCTTCCGGTTTTCAAATTGAAAAAGAATTTAAGGAACATTTGATTTTCCCATTGCGGCCGGCCGCGGATCAACGCCGAGGCCTTCCGGTCCAGGTGTTCGAGAAACGCAATTCCATCGTCGCCAATCGCGCCAGAGATTTCCGGCGTATTTGCGGCACTCAAAAAAAATTTACGCCGTTTTTCCGGCAATTAAAAAGCGGCCGGGTGATGTCTTATTTGGGGCTGCCCATCGGCGAGCTCGGCGTCATCGAAGTTTTCAATAAGTCCAAGCTGACGCCGACCGCCTGGAGTTTTTTTGAAGACCAGGACTGCATTACTTTGCGGCACATTGCCGATGCGATTGCAACCGTTCTGAAACGGATGGAAGCCACGGCTTCGCAAGTTCACAGCGAAAAAGTGAAGGTGACCAGCGAGCTGTTATTGGATATTTCTCACGAACTCAAAAACCCGCTTTACGCTTCCTTGATTTTTGTGCGCAAGCTTAAGGCGGCATTGAACGGCCAGTTGGCTTCTACAGACGAGAACGGAACTTTGCAAACCATCAGTCTCATCGAAAGAAATGTTGAGAAGGCGCAAAGAATTCTGGCTGGCATGCAAAATTTTCAAACGAGCATGACGCAAATGAAAAGGGAGCCGGTGAATCTCAAAAAAATTCTCCGCATGGTCATGCAGACGAATGAATTGCTTTGCGAGCAGCAACGCATAACGGTCGGGTCGGAATTTCTGGCCGACGAGCCGATGGTCTGCGGCGATGAGCTGCAGCTCAATCAGGTCTTTACCAACTTATTTAAAAACGCCATGGACGCCATGCCGAATGGCGGAATGCTGCAGGTGTGTTTGCACGAGGTGGAGGAAAATCTGCAAGTGGAAATTGCGGACACCGGCAGCGGCATCCCCAATGAAATTAAAGATCGTGTTTTTGAGCCTTTCGTCACCACCAAAAATTCGGACAATGGCACGGGATTGGGGCTGGCGTTGTGTCAGCGGCTTATTCAACAACATCATGGCAAAATTGAATTTGAAACGGAGTTGAATTGGGGCACAAAATTTTTCGTTACCTTGCCGAAATTTGTGGAGCAGACTTTTTCGCCGATAAAGCAATTGTTGATCACACCACCGTTGCCGAGTTAGCAACGGAGTTCAAAACTGCCGATCATGGAACTCAAAAACCAAAAAATTTTGATCATCGACGACGATCCCGAGGTGCGGCTCGCGACGCGAACGCTTTTGGAATTGTCCGGATATCAGAACCTTTCCGAAGCCGAAAACGGCGATGCCGGATTGGCGCGCATTCGCGAGGAGGAGCCGCCGGCGCTGGTTTTGCTGGATCGCAAAATGCCCGGCAAAGACGGTCTCGTCGTTTTGGACGAGATCAAAGAAGCTTATGGCGATGAGATCGAAGTGATCATGCTCACGGCTTATCGCGATAAAAAATTTATCACGGAAGCGATGCGCAAAAGCGCTTTTTATTATTTGGTAAAAGACGAAAATCCCGATTATATTCCGTATGCCGTTGAAAAAGCGCTGCGCTATCAGCAGAAGTCGATTGAACGCAAAAAAATCGAGCGGGAAATTTTCGAGTTGTTGCTCAACAATCGGGATTTGATTGCCAATGGGTACGATTTTACATACTTCAAAAATATTCTGCGTGAAAAGATCGGCGGCCTGGTCGAAGACGTCGTTCAAACTGCGGTGACCGAATGCGCCGGATGCACGAACAGTCTCTGCCAAAATTCCGAAGCGATCCATTTGCTGCCGCAATTTGACGCCAGGCTGCAAACCTCGGCGCGCGGCGATTATCCGCCGCTTTTTATTTTATCGCGCCGCAGCAATAATCTTTTTTTTCAGCAGGCCCTGCAAAGCTTCGTTCCGCCGGCGCGGCAACAGGATGTGCAAACGCTGATTTACGTGCCGTTTGTGGATTATCCCTCGCCGCCGCTCTTAAAATTTTTGGATGACAAACAAATCGCCAACGGCCTCGTGCGTTATTGCTGCATTTATATTTTCTCCGCGCAGCCGCCCGATTTTTCGCCGGAAGAAAAAAAGCTGCTGCGCAGCTCGTTCGACCGCTTTCTCACCGCGATCCGCATGGCCAAGCTGGTGGGCAAAATCGAAACCTTGAGCCGAAATCGCCTTTTGGGTGAAATGGCGGCCATGGTCGTTCATCAGATCAGCCCGTTGATTATGCCGTTGATGAATTGTTTGGAAGCGCTGAACGGTGAGAAACGCGATCAGGGTCTGTTCATGATCAAGGATTTGCAGCTCATGGTGGATGACTTTCGCTCCTATACAAAAGGCATCGTCAAAGATTATCATTTTACCCAACTCGATCTCGCGCAAATTATTCAGCAAGCCGAGACGCTGCTTTTTCTGCAAACCGAGCAGGCGATTGCCATCGATCATATTTTCCCCGAAAAGCCGCCGATGATTTATGGCGACGCGGATCGGCTGCATCAGGTTTTCAATAATCTTCTGGCGAATGCGGCGCAGGCAATTGCCGCTGTGAAAAGATCCGGCGGCCGCATCGAAATCAAAATGGCGTCGCAGGGAAATATGGTCGAAGTGCGCATCAAAGATAACGGCCCGGGTATTCCCAAGGAAGTGGCCGCCAAACTTTTCTCTTCTTATATTTCGACGAAAAGCGGCGGCATGGGACTCGGACTTTTGCTGGTGCATGAAATTCTTCGGCGGCACGGCGGCAGGATTGAGTATAATGCCCAATGCTCGGAAGGGGCCGAGTTTATTATGACGCTGCCGGTCGTCACGCCGAATGAATCTCAAAGGATATCAAATGAACACAACACGTCTTTTCAAGCTTCTCGTGGTTGAAGATAATATTCATTTCGTTAACTTTCTGCGAGATAAACTGACGCTGCCGGATTACGAGTTGGAGGTCGCGGATAACGCCGAAACCGCGCTGCAAAAATTTCAGAATGAAAATTACGATCTCGTTTTGCTCGATCTCGGTTTGCCGCGGCGACCGGGCGTGCCAGCCGAAGTCGTCGGCTTCGAGCTTTTGAAACATTTCAAAACCATCGATCCGACCGTCGAAGTCATCGTCCTCACCGGCATGTCGACGGAAATCGATAGCGTGATTCGAGCCATCAAGGATGGCGCTTATCATTTTCTGATTAAAGACGACTATCAGGCGTTTGCCGAAAAATTATACACGACCATACAAAACGCGCTGCAAAAGCGAACGTTGGAACGCAATCAACGGGCGCTTTTAAAACAGGCGAAATATTTTGCCGAATCGCAGAAACGCGTGCATCGCTATCAGCATCCGGATTTGAATTATCATTTCGGCCTACTGCTCGGCGAGAGCGCGGCCATGCAAGACACATACACGATCATTCAAAAATTGTCGCTGCGCAGCCCCAACGAAACGGTGTTGCTTTGCGGCGAGCCGGGCACGGGCAAGGATTTAACCGCGCTCTGCATTCACGCGCAAAGCACGCGCGGCGAACGTCCGTGGATTGTCGCCAATATCGCCGCGCTGCCGGGCGGCTTAATGGAAAGCGAGCTTTTTGGAATCCAGGCTAAGACCGCGACTGGCGTTGAAGAAAAGGTTGGTTATTTTGAGCAAGCGGACGGCAGCTCGATTTTTCTCGATGAGATCGGGGACGTGCCGCCGGAGGTGCAGGTGAAATTGCTGAGAGTGTTGGAACAAAAAGAAATTCAGCGCGTCGGCTCGACCAAACCGATTACTGTGGAAGCGCGGGTTATCGCCGCCACGAATCGCAATCTGAACGAGCTGATGGCGCAGGGAAAGTTTCGCGAGGATTTGTATTTTCGGCTCAACGTGATTGCAATTTCTCTGCCGCCGCTGCGACAGCGCCGCGACGACATTCCCCTTCTGATCCGGCACTTTTGTTACTTTGCCCGGCAGGAAGAAAAAAATCCCGCTCTCCAAATTTCCGATGACGCCGTCGAGCTTTTGCAAGCGTATGATTGGCCGGGCAACATTCGCGAGCTGAAAAATATGATTAGAAAGGCGACGATTCTTCGCAATCATGACACCTTGACGGCGGCGGATTTCAGGCCGTTGCTTCCTCCGGCGAGCCGGGCGCTTTCATCTAATCATGCAGTTTTAGAGCCTTTGCCGTCGATGCAGAATCTATCGCCGAGCGAACCATTCAATTTCAAAAGTATTCGCGATGAAAGATTGCGCCATAAGATTCTGCTTCGAACGCTGATCGAACACGAAGGGCGAATCAAGGAATTATTAAATGGGCTTGACATCGCTCGCAACACGGGCTATAGATTTCTTGACGAAGCGCAAAATCTTTTATTGGCCGGCCTTTGTCTGGCCAATGGCGAGATCGAAGCGTTGGCCGGCGCCTGGGGAATCGACGCGCATAAATTGGAAAAAACTATCCGGCGCGCCAATCGATTGGCCGGTTACTTTGAAGATTTGCAAAACCGCTACGGGCAAGACAACAGCCGAATCGCCGCGTTTCTGAATGTCAAAATCGAGCAGCTCGAAAAAGTCGCGAAGTATCTGGCCAATTTGTGAAAGCGCCTGCGATGGCAGCCGGGCTTGCCCCCAGAACCCGGCGCCACCGGCAGGACATGGTATGAAGAAGAGGCGAGATGAGCGAGCGTTACAGCTTGTAGTTATCGATGCAAGCGCTGAGGAATTTTCAACCGTTGTCCGGCGCGCAGCGTATTCGGATTTTCAATGGCATTGTATTTCAGCAAGATCGAAAGGCCGATGCCGTGGCTTTCGGCGATTTCACTCATTGTATCGCCGGGCCGCGCGATATAGCCAACGATTTTAACCTCACTTTGCAGCGCCCGATTATAAACTCCCCGCTCCAGATCTGCTGAGGTCACATCCTTCAATTTATTAGCCGGCTTGATCTCGATTTCAAACCACGGTTGAAGGTTCCATAATAAAATCAGAATCATCGCCGCGAAAAAAAGCAGAACGATGGAAAACTTCACGTACCCGCGCAGCGCTTGAAAGAAATCAAAGTCGGGATTGACTTGCGGCGGCATAAAATAGGTGTTAGGATACATGATTCAACCCCAAACCCTAAAGAAATAATTAATGATTTTTTAACTCAGGATTTATGTATAAAACCAGTGACAAAGGATATGCCATGACTTGATCGTTAAAACGCTCGCAGCGTGAAAAACGTTTTGATAGATTAAATTGTAAATCAAGAATTTGAACATGGCAGGTTTTCGTCGGCTTCGAAGAAATATTTGATTGGATTTGAAACAAGATTGCAAAACACAAATTTGCATACATTTTCTTTTGAATGTATAGACAGAGTGAACTTTTTTGTTGTGTACTTTTTTGTTGGTTTTTCCCTTGCTTTTCCCCGCCTTGCTTTTTATACTATAGCCGAAGCCTTTCAAAAATTTTATTATGACATCAAACTCGACACCCGATCCTCAGTGGGAACTCGAGCGCCAGGTCTTTCAGTTCAGCACGCTGTTTGAAGTGGCGCAAACGTTGGCGACGTGCCGCGACAGCGAGAGCATTTATGCAAATGTGTTGGCGATTCTTGCCGGAACGTTTGGCGCCGGCCGCGCCGCCGCTTTTTCACGCGAGCGCGAGACGAATCGCTGGCGCTGCCTCGTGAGCCGCGGCGAATATTCCATTGAAACGATCAACACCCGTCTTCAAGAAATTGGCGCGCACAGTCTCGAGCAAATCAGCCGCTCTCTTCTGTCGCTGTTCGGAGTGTCAAATGAAAATTTTTCGGCGACCGTGCCGCTGAACATTCAAGAGCAGACCACGGCAGCAAAAGCATTTTCCGGCGCTTTTTTTCTCGGGCCAAAACTTTCCGGCGAGCCGTATCGCGATACCGACTTTGAATTGCTTAACGCCGCGGCGAGTTACACGGCGAAAGCATTGGAGAATCTCCAACTTTACGAAGCGTTGCGCGAGGCGCAGGAAAAATTGCGTTTGGAAAATCTGGCGCTGCGCGAAGCCGTTAAAAAAGAATTCGCGGCCGCGGCGATTCTCGGCCAAAGCGCGGCGATTCAAAAAGTCCTGGCGCAAATGCGCAATTTTGCCAAAAGCGACGCCAATGTTTTGATTTACGGCGAAACCGGCACCGGCAAAGAGCTGGTGGCGCGCGCGATTCATTTCAATTCCAAACGCGCCGACGGCCCGTTTCTCGGCATCAACTGCACCGCGATTCCGGAAAATCTCGTCGAAGCGGAATTTTTCGGCATCGAGCCGGGCACGGCAACCGGCGTCAAAAAACGCATCGGTCTTTTCGAGCAGGCCAACGGCGGCACGTTGTTTATTGACGAAGTCGGCGACATGCCGGCGAGCATGCAGGCGAAATTATTGCGCGCCCTGCAAGAGCGCTCGCTGCGCCGCGTTGGCGGTGATCGTGAAATTGCGGTGGACGTGCGCGTCGTCGCCGCCACCAACAAGAGTCTCGCCAATGCCATTCGCGAAAATCGCTTCCGCGAAGATTTGTATTATCGCCTCGCGGTTTTAGAGCTGCACATTCCGCCGCTGCGCGAGCGCCGCGAAGATGTTGCGTTACTGGCTAAAAATTTTCTGGCGCAATTTGAAAAACGGGTTAGCCGGCAAACGGGTGGGCTTTCTTCCGAGCTGATGCAAGCGCTCGAAACCTACGATTGGCCGGGCAACGTGCGCGAGCTGGAAAACGAAATCGAACGGCTCGTCACCCTCGCTGAAGATGGACAAGTTTTGCAGCCCGAGCAGCTTTCCGCCAAATTCGCTCGACAACGCGAGCTGAAAACGGTGGAAACCAAAAAATCATTTACCAGATTGCGCGACGCCATCGCTGATCTGGAAAAACAAATGCTCGCGGACGCCCTGGCAAAATTTCACGGCAATAAAAGCCAGATGGCGCGCGGGCTCGGACTCAGCCGTCTCGGTTTGCAACGCAAAATGGAACGCCTCGGTCTTTTGGAAAAAACGGAAAAACCATGACACTGCGCGCTAAATTGATGTTGATGGCCCTGCTCGAAATCATTTTGACGGTTTCGATCGTCGGCGCCGTTATTTATCAGGAATCGCGCAAGGAAATTGAAACGCTTGCGCGCGATCTGCTGCGGGCGCGAACGGAGTTTGCCTACGCCCTTTGCGAGCGTTATGACAGCCAGGATCAGCAGGCCATTCCCGAACTGAGACAAGAAATTCGCAAAGTGCGCATCGCTGCCGACGGCTACATTGCGGTGATTCAAAATGCGCCAGCCGCTCAAAAAGGCGTACTGGTCATCCATCCCACCGCCGAGGGGCAAAATATCAACACGCTCGAATTCCCGCACATTCAAGAAATTATTCAGAGCATCGACGCCGCCGGGCAAAGCGATCGCTACGCCGGTTACAAGGATTTCAGACAGGGCACCGAAGCGCGCGGCCGGCAAGGCGAAAAAAAAATCGGCTATTACATGTATTACAAACCGTGGGATTGGATTCTGCTCTCGACGGCGTATGAAAGCGATATTTTTGGCCGGGCTGAAGCGGTGAAAGAACGGACGATTTTTGCCATTGCCTTCGTCGGATTGGTTGCCATTTTTTTGGTGACGTTGTCGATACGAAATATGTTCGTTCCATTAAAGCAACTCACCGAGCTGACCCATCGCGTTGCCGAGGGAAATCTCGACGCCAGCATCGTGGTCGAATCCAAAGATGAAATCGGCACCCTGGCCAAATCGTTCAACTTGATGTTGCGCTCGCTCAAACAAAATTTGCGCATCTCCCAGGAGTTTGATATTGCGCGCCGCATGCAAGCCGAAATGCTGCCGAAAACCGCGCCGAAAATTTCAGGACTGCTGATCGAAGGCCTGTCGCTGCCGGCCACTGAAGTTGGCGGGGACTTTTATGATTTTCTGCCGCTCGATGGCGATCGTCTCGGCGTCGTCATCGGCGACGTTTCCGGAAAAGGCGTATCCGGCGCGATGGTCATGACCGGCGCGTTGTCCGCGATTCGCTTTGCCGCCGAAGAGCGCCAGACCACCAGCGAAATTCTGGAACGCAGCAATCGGCGTCTGGTGAATGACATTCAAGTCAACATGTTTGTCGCCGTCTTTTGCGGCATTTTTGATTTGGAAAAAAATGTTTTATCCTATTCGAATGCCGGACAGACGATGCCGATGCTGTGCCGCAACGGCGAGGTCAACTTTCTTCCGCAATCCGAAAATGGCGACCGTTTTCCGCTGGGCATTCGCCGCCAGATGAATTTCGAGCAAATGCAGATTGGCTTGCAGCCGGGCGATTTGCTGGTGTTTTATACGGACGGCATTGTCGATATGGTGAATGGAACCGTTGAGCCGTTTGGCTTCGAACGCCTGCAAGAGTCCATTAAAAAACATTGCCAGGCTTCGCTAAATGAATTGCCGCGACGACTCGTTGCCGACGCCGAAGCGTACGCCGGCGGCAAGGAACACCTCGATGATCTCACGCTGATGGCGGTTCGCGTCGAAGCAACCGGCGCAAAAAATAAAACCGAGATTTCCGAAATATCGGAGCCCTCCCACAGAGCACCGGCGGAGATTCGCCTGTCCCTGCCTTCCAGCACCGGTTACGAGCGAATGGCGATGGATGCGGCGGCAACGATGGCAAAGATGATGGGCTTCCCCCCCGCTCGTATCGAAGATTTGCGCACGGCGGTTTCAGAAACCTGCATCAATGCCATCGAGCACGGCAACAAGCTCAATGCCGTGAATGGCGTCGACGTCATTATTCGCTCGAATCTGCAAACGTTGACCGTGCAGGTTTTCGACAACGGCACCGGTTTTGAATGTGCAGTTTCTGCCGCTCCCCAGTTGGAGAAAAAAATTCGCGGCGAAGAAAATCCGCGCGGTTGGGGATTGTATTTGGTTGAAAAACTCGTCGATCATGTCGAATTCAAAACCATGCCGGAGCTCGGACATGTGACGACGCTGACGATGAAATTGTAAGATTGGAATATTGGATTGTTGGAGTGTTGGGATGAAAAATACTAATTCGCGAGAGGAAACCGTGGAAGAAATTCAAGTCAATCTGCGTCTTGAAGAAAAGCTGGCCGTCGTCGATCTTTCCGGCGATGTGACCGGTTTGGCTGAAAAAAAATTGCTGGCCGTTTATGACAAAGCGGCCGCGCAAAAAGTCAAATGCATTGTTTTTAATTTCAGCCGTGTCGGCTACATTAACTCCGCCGGCATGTCGGTGATGAT
>Ga0247727_10014854_pt1 | contig 12866 bp, 17 predicted proteins | sample WisWelCaveWW1625_FD_202498 | JGI IMG/M metagenome (GOLD analysis project Ga0247727, IMG submission 202498) | Biofilm microbial communities from Wishing Well Cave, Virginia, United States - WW16-25 | ecosystem: Environmental > Aquatic > Deep subsurface > Groundwater > Cave microbial mat | place...
TTAGAGCTTATCCGTAAATTAGACATGCGAGCACATTCTCCACAGGATAAGTGTGCAAGCGAAGTAAATGAGAGCTAACCAATTGCTGGATTTCTTTGCCCAGCGAATGCGCAAGGAACGAAAATCATTTTGCCAGGAGATCGTTCGTTCCACAACCCACCGTCGGGCAGGATACTTCTCTGCCTCCAACGGTGGTGGAGGCGGGTTGGAGTCATACTCACGCTTGCGAATGTGTGGTGTGAACTTTCGTTTGCGCAACTTTGTTCGTAACGGTTCCGAGTCATAGGCTTTGTCTGCGCACAAATGGTGAACTTTGTATTTGGTTTTCGGCCGGCGTACAATCGGTTGGTTGAGCAAGTTCATGATGGCCGTGACATCGTGCGCATTGGCTGAGGTAATCTGAATAGATAACGGTGCACCACGTTGATCAACCCACAGGTGACGTTTTGAACCCGTTTTCGCTCGATCGGTGGGGTTGGGTCCGGTGAGGTCACCGCCCAGCGGCGCGGGCACCATTTTGCTGTCCACAGCTTGCCATCTCCATTGAATATGGCGTTTCTTATGATAGTACTTCACCGTCATTCGATAGATCTTCTTCCACAAACCGGCTTCGTTCCAGGTTTGAAACCGTTTATGCAGACTGCTACTGGCTCCATACCATTCCTTCTTCAAACCTTTCCACTGGCAGCCACTCCGCAGCACGAACAGGATCCCGTTCAGCACCTGTCGGTTCGGCAATGCAGGTCGTCCCACGCTGCCTTTCCGTTTCTCGCGTGGCAGGACCCGTTCGATCCGTTCCCACAACCCATCAGGAACCTCCCACAGCGTGGTATAACTCATTTGACACTCCTTGCAGTTTGTTTGGTTCGCACCTACTATTCCGCTCTAGGAGTGTCATTTTGTTAAGCCTCAACCATCTTTTACGGATAGGGTCTAAGGAGAAAATTATGGCAGAGTTGACTCCATCAAAGCAAATTGATAATTACATCAAAGGATTAACGGACTGGCGCGGAACGTTACTTGCCCGCTTGCGAAAACTGGTTCTCGAATCCGCTTCAGACCTAACCGAAGAATGGAAGTGGGATACCCCAGTTTGGTCATTCAAAGGGAACGTGGTGGCAGGCGGCGTGTTCAAAGACCATGTCAAACTAAATTTTTTCAAGGGCGCATCGTTGAAAGACCCGAAGAAATTATTTAATGCAGGTCTCGAAGCCAAAGCCTCTCGTGGAATTGACATTACTGAAAATTCAAAAATTGATGAAGCCGCGTTGAAAGATTTGGTTCGTGAAGCAGTTGCGCTTAATTCAGCAAAGAAGAAATAAAAGGAGAAACAATGAGAAAAATAATTGTGCATGAGTTCATTACGTTAGATGGTGTCATTCAAGCGCCAGGCAGTCCAACGGAAGATACGGATGGCGGTTTTACTCATGGTGGCTGGACGATGCCTTTTTGGCATGACGAAATTGGCGCGCATTTTGACGTGTTGTTTCAAGATGCAGATGCCTTGTTGTTAGGGCGAAAAACCTGGCAAACTCATGGTGAAGCATTTGAACCGAATCCTGCTGAAGACCCATTTGTTGGGATGAAAAAATATGTTGTCTCTAGCACGTTAAAATCTGCCGAAGGTTGGCGCGATTCCGTTCTGATTAACAAGAATGTAGTTGAAGAAGTAAAAAAAATAAAGAATGGATCTGGCAAAAATATTATTATGGATGGTAGCAGTGTTTTACTGCATACGTTGATAGAAAATGATTTAATAGATGAGTATGCCCTGCATGTATATCCACTTGTGCTTGGTGGAGGTAAACGGTTGTTTCCAGAAGGCAAGCGTGTAAACCTGAAACTGATTGAATCCTCCAGCCTTCCTACAGGTGTTGTATATCAACGATATCAACCTGCTTGATACCACAAAGCTACAACTCAGGAGGTATGTATGGATTCTGTAATAAGAACAAACATAGATCACATCCGTTCGGAAGATGGGCAGGTGCAAAATAAAGCCTATCTCTTTCTCATGAAAGAGACCGAAAAGCCTGTAGATTGGGCTTACGAGGCATGGGATGAAATCGTCGAAGGACTGACTCATAAAGATAATCATGTCCGCGCGATTACTTCGCAAATTCTGGCACACCTTGCCAGGAGCGACCCCAAAGGCAGGATGTTCAAAGATTTCGACAAACTGCTTGCGGTCACGAAGGATGAGCGTTTTGTCACGGCGCGGCATTGTATGCAGGCGTTGTGGAATGTGGGCATGGTCAATAAGAAGTATCAAGCCTTGTATATGGACGGGTTATCCAGGCGTTTTGCCGAGTGCATCACTGAAAAGAACGGCAAGTTGATTCGATACGATATTTTGGTTTCGATGCGAAATGTGTACAATCAAGTCAAAGATGAAGCCATTCGCAAGAAAGCCCTGGCGTTGATCGCTTCTGAAACGGATGAGAAGAATCGAAAGAAGTGCGCGACGGTTTGGAAGAAATGACGAAGGAATAATCATCATGCGCAAACTCATCGTCAGCAACTTCTTAACCCTGGATGGCTTGTACGAAGGAAAGAATAAAAGCATCAATTCACTCTTCGATTATTATCACGGCGATTGCGCCGGCGACGATATCTTTGATTTCTACAACGCCAATTTGTTGCGCGCCTCCGATTTCTTGTTGTTGAGTCGCAACGCATTTTTGGGCAACAAAGATTATTGGACGAGTGTGCCCGATAACCCCAAATCCACTGCCATTCGGCGTGAAACAGCAGGGCTATTCAAATCGATTCAAAAGATCGTCATTTCAGATAACCTCATGCCCGCCGAACTAGCCCCATGGGAAAATACTCGCATCATCAAACGCGCCGATGCCTACACAGAAATTGCGGCTCTCAAACAAGAAACAGGTAGAAGCATTCTTGTGCTTTTAAGTCGCTTGCTGTGGAATGACCTGCTCGTTCAGGGTCTCGTAGACCAACTGCATCTCACCTTCTTTCCCTTGATTGGCGGGGAAGGCACACCAATATTTGAAGGTCGCCCGCCCGTCGCGCTCAAACTTATTCACACACGCTCGTGGCAGGGTTCAGGGAAAGTGCTTGCCTGCTACAAAATAGATCCCGTGAATTCATAGAAAGATAGGTGTAAATGAAACTCCACCTCATAGACGGCACATACGAATTATTCCGCGCACATTTCGGCGCGCCGCCGAAAAAATCCATGAGTGGGCAGGAAGTAGGCGCAACGCTGGGGTTAATCCGCAGTTTGCTGATGCTGCTACAAACCGAAGGCGTGACGCATGTCGCCGTTGCATTTGACCATGTGATTGAGTCGTTCCGCAACAAAATGTATGCAAGCTACAAAACAAGCGAAGGCGTTGACCCAATCATCTTAAATCAATTTGAAATTGCTGAAAAAGCAGTATCTGCTTTGGGCGTGCCAGTTTGGTCCATGGTCAAGTTTGAAGCGGATGATGCGATTGCAACTGCAACCGCTCGTTTCAAAAAAGAAAAATCCGTAGAGCAAGTCATTATCTGTTCTGTGGATAAAGATTTGACTCAGATGGTGGATGGCAAGAAAGTGGTCTGCTGGGATCGTCGCCGCGAAATTACTTTGGATGAAAAAGGTGTGGTTGAAAAATTCGGCGTAAAGCCTGAATCAATTCCTGATTATCTTGCATTGGTAGGTGATTCGGCAGATGGCTATCCCGGGATCAAAGGTTGGGGAGAAAAATCTACTGCATCCATTTTGGGGAAATATAACCACATCGAATCGATTCCCAAAGACCCAAAGAAAATCCCATTGAGTTTGGGGCGTGCAACGACTCTTTTAGAAAATCTTGGAGCGAATTATCAAGATGCTTTGTTGTTCAGGGAGTTATCCACACTTCGTGAAGATGTGCCGTTGAAAGAATCGCTCAAAGATTTGGAGTGGAAGGGCGCAACTTCAAAATTAAAGAAGGTATGCGAAGAGTTGAGAGAGGAAAGAATTTTGGAGCGCGTGAAGAAGTGGCGTTCGTAAGCTAGGTTGAGCAGAATAAAGTTGGCTCAACCTATGAAAGTTGAACAGCAAGTTAATTCAAAGAATGCGGCTGAGTTTTCTACCCAGCAGGATGACGTCTTTGGGCGAATAGCCAATCGCTATGACCTGCTCTGCGATCTATTCAGCTTTGGTGTTCATCGTTTATGGAAGCGGAGAGTTGCGAGAGTCATTGCTGAAGAATCATGGTCTCGATTGTTGGATTGCGCCACTGGCACCGGGGACATTATCTTACGTGTTTTGCAACATAAAAAACTTGAACAGTATCAAGAGATCATTGCTTCGGACATAAGTCCACAAATGCTTGCCATTGCTCAAATGCGCTTGAATTCTGCAACGAAAGTGGATTTTCAAGTACTGGATGCACATTCCATGCCTGAGATTTCCACTGCCAGCGTGGATTTGTATTCAATTTCATTGGGACTCAAAATTTGCGAAAGAGAAAAAGTGATTCGAGAAGCAATAAGGATTCTAAAGCCGGGTGGAAGGCTGGTTGTGCTGGAAGCATCGAATATTCCATGGAATTGGCTTCAAAGCCTGTATCTACACTATATGCGATTGATTATGCCGATCATTGGCTGGCTCGCAACCAGAGGGGATACATCTGCTTACAAGTACCTGTTACAGGGCATTGAAAAGTTCGCGACCGCGGAAGTATTGGCAAACGAATTGACTTCCATCGGTTTCAAAGAAGTTTCCTTTGAGCGGCTTTCGCTTGGAATTGTAGCAATCCATGTTGCACGCAAGCCTTCCTGACAGGCGACTTCATTTCATCCGCCTTTTCGGCTTTACTTCGACCGATTGATTAAACGTGCTGATCAACGAGGATTGGGTTGCCGTCGGGATCCACTACAACAAAACTTGCGGGGCCGGTTGTTCTCTCGTCTGCCTCGGTCATTAACGCCACTCCTTGCGCTTTCAGTTGACTCTGTAATTCACGCACATCGGTGAACGAATCGAGTTTCTGTGCATTACTGTCCCAGCCGGGGTTGAAGGTCAACGTGTTCTTGTCGAACATCCCTTGAAAGAGACCGATGATACAATCCCCATTTTTCAGGATCACCCAATTCTGGGTAATGTCGCCACCGAAGTCTTTGAATCCGAGTTTCTCGTAAAACGCCTTTGAAGCCTTGATGTCTTTCACTGTCAGACTGATTGAAAATGCGCCGAGTTTCATGAATTGCTCCTTTACAAAATTTACTCAAATTTACTTAGAGCGCTGCGATTGGAATAGCGCAATCGATATCGTAGGTTTCCCATCCCAGCTCGGCTGGTTGGCGATGGTAGATTTCCATGCCCGGGAGATTGGCTGGCTGGTAGCGACTGCGCGGCAACCAATAGCGGAACAAATATTGAAGTGCCCTATCTTCCTGCTCCAGACCGCCTACACACCGAATCGACGCCACCTCGCACGCGGGGAAGTTCTGCATGTTTATATCGCCGTCCGCCTGCCAATCGTCAGGGACGGTGATGCACCAGTCAAAACGGCATAAGCGGAGGGGCGTCACATCGGGGTCATCCCGCGACATGCCATAAAGGGTGGTATCCGCTACATTGCCGCCGCGTTGACAATACCACGTGATCAATCGTTGATATGCCTCTTTGATACGGCTAAATCGGCTGTACGAATCGTAGACCCGGATGTATGCCAGTCGTTGTGCAGGCAGGGAACGGATGTTGACTTTCAGTTTTTCACGCTCGGCGATGGCGCCTAAATTGTCTGGAGTATAGCGGGGGAAGCCTGCAAACACTTTACCGTTCTTGCTGTTTTTCAATGGACTCTGACGGTCCCATTGACGGGCGTTGATCCCATAGTGTCTTTTGAACGAGCGCGAGAAGACCGATGCCGATTGAAAACCGCATTCGAAGGCGGCGGCTGTGATGGATAGTTCAGGCGTTGATCTCAACAACGTCGCGGCTCGCTCCAAGCGCAGACGCATCACCATCTCGTTGAGCGTTTCCTCGGTAATGGATTTGAAGATGCGGTGGAAATGAAAGGGGGAGAAGCCTGCCACCCGTGCGAGCGAATCGAGGGACAAATCTTGATTCAAGTTCTCGCGGGCGAAGTCAACGACGGCGTTGATGCGTTTGAGATATAGATTCTCTTGTATCGGAGATGTTGGCATGATTAATATGTCAGGAGTTGAGGGATGAGCGAATCCCAAAGCGGGTGATGAAGCGGCGTAATTGATATTGAGCGCAGGCTGTGTTGTACCGTGATTTTACGGCATATACTCCCACACAAATGATCCTAGTTTTATCCATCGAACGTTGAATATCCTGCCATCGGCAAAGTAGACTGCAATCTGGCTAAACCGATTATTTGTCGGACTCAGCCAAACCGGTCGAGCAGTGCCACTGCCGCGATAGACTGGACCGAGCAGGTTCGCCACGTCTGATTCGGTCATTTCAGGCGTGATCATTTTGATTTTTTCCAGGAATGCCTTCTCCTCTGTAGACATTTTGTCCAAGGCGTTATCACCTGTAGCGCATGCGAAAAGTGTCAACGAGGTGAGCAACAAGACAAATGCCATGGATATGGAGTTTATGTTTCTAGTTTTACGCATGTCTAAATTCCTTTCTTTGACACCCAAAGGTTTGCGATATCGTCCCCATTAGGGGATAGCGGGCAGTGCGGCGAGAAGGCCTTGAGGTTGAGACGGTGTCATATGAGACTCCTTATAGTAGTTGGCATTGATCCAATTTGCTTGCGCTCAAATCTTGATGTCTTTACCTATTTACGGTTAGCTATTTAAAGTTGCGGGGCTTGCAGGCCGTGTATGCCGAGGGTCAAAGAGACTTCGCCACCGTGATGCAGATCATGTTCCAGCACATGCCACACCACCCAGCTTCGCGAGGTCACGTATCTGTCGCGCCACTCGGGATCATCGTGGGGGAAGGTGTATGCCAGATCGGCGGGAGTCCAGCGGTCAAGGCGATCCTGCATGAATTGCCATGATGCATCCATGCCAGCGGCCAACTCGGCGGCGCTGCGCTCGGGCTGGGGCAGGTCCGGATCATCCCACGATCTCAGCGGAGCAATCTGCGGATCGTTTTCCGCCATGTAATTGTTGAACCACCCTACACGCGTCGCGATGATGTGAGCGACATTCTCCCCAATCGGGCGTAGAGGCGGCGCAGCGCGCAGGCGAAGCTGATCGGCGGTGAGGGGCGCGATGGCTTCCTTGATTTGATCCTGATACCGCTTCCACTCGGTGTAGAAGACCTGCGGGAGGGTCATGCCCTGATGTAGATCGATTTTCTCCATCGTGTTTCTCCTTGTTTCATGCCTAGTGTTTCTCTCCTCGCGCCAACCAGGCGCGTATGTCTGGCTCATGGTCATCATGGAAATGGTCAAAGAATTCACCGGCAGGAAAGCGTATATCGCCCAACCACACAAGATGGTAAACTCTTTCCCCCTGGTGCACTTGATCGATTCGGACATCCTCGGGTAATCCTTCAACAACAGTGAGGAGCTGCTGAAATACTTGATGCGATTCATCCAGAACTTCGCGCACCGGGCGCCCGCGGTTGGACTCATAGATCCACGCGTTGATTTCATCCTCCGTTTGCAGGTGCGCTGGCCAGGGTGGGGGCGGTTCGGCTTCGCCGCGTTGTGAGGCCTGTACGCGGGCGATCAGTCTGGGCTGCCAGCCAGTCAGGTGAGCGACCATATCTTTTATGGACCAGTCACCGTTGACGCCGGGTTGATCCATGTGCGCCGGGTCAATCTGACCGAGAAATGCTTCCCATTGCTGGTACTCTTCCTGCAGCCAATTCAGAAGTTCAGATTTCTTCATAAATTACTCCTTCAGAAACGTGGATTATATGATTGCAGTTCACCTCCCAATAGGTAGGGACGTTGCCCAAGCCATCCAATGTGACAACGCCGCTGACAATCAGTTTGCGCATGATGACACTCGTTAGTCCGTCGAAACAATTATAGCACACACGTTCTAATTTGTCAGTTTCTTTGGTGATGCGCACCCGCGCATGAAGAAGTTATCAGGAGTTGAGGGAGATGAGCGAATCCCTGAATAGGTGATGAAGTGGCGATAAATGACCTTGGATGCACGTCGCGAAGTGTCGCATGGCGCCATGGCGACACATCCCCGCAGGTGGTTGTGCTGGGCATGGGTCAGATCATGGCACCAGTTTCTTGAGGCCACGCTTGCCTTCCTTGAGAATCGCATGGCCGAAAATTGTTGGATTGTCGTCTACAACTGCATCTAGCATTTCATCTGTCAGGTTGGGATCGATTCTTCGGCGAATCCTGTCATAGCTGACAATTTGATATCCGCGTTGATTCAAGTAGGTAAGGATTGCTGTCACCGTTGCATCTTGCGGGGTCGGCTCTGTGATCGCAGTTGCAGCATCTAGATCTTCCCGTGCGGTCGCGTCATTCTCGATTTCTTGTATTCGTTCAATTAGCAAGTTCCAAGGTAATGATCCTGGCACCGAGAAGTCGAGGTACTGTATTGGCTCTAGCCGAGGGTGCACGTTGAATGCTTCGAGCCGCAAGGGAACTATGGTTTTGCCTTTCCCGAGGCCATATGCCCATTCAAAAGTGACATAAGAGGACTCAACCGAGTCTTGGCTCATCGCTACTAGAACGGCGATTGATTCAGAGATGCCGTACTCGATTCCACTGCGCCAGTCGCTTCCGGCACGAAGCTGCCCTTGGTCTCGCCAGAGGGTGATTTCCGCCTCCGCCAACTTGATTCCGGCGAGTTCGGCGAAGTAGTGATCATTCGTAGAGTAGCTGAGGAAGACCGTGGTCATAGCAACTCCTTTTGCGGTGACGCTTATCGTTACACCCGACGAGTTACATCACTATCAACCCGGCGGGGCGGCACGTGGACTTGGCTTGAAAGCAGTATAGCCGCGAAGCGGCGCACCCAAGCCAGATGCACGCTGTGTGAGGCGGCACAATATCGATCCTTCAAGGGTTGCTGGGCCAGGGCGCACCCGTTTGCAACGCCGTTGCATATTCCTGAAGTCGCTGATCATCATGCCCGCGGATTTGCATCAAGAAGGGGAAATCGGCTGGCGTAATCGTGAGTTTCGCCAACGGCTGAACAGGCACAAAACTTGCCAGCTGTGCGATGTGAACCTGGTTGGAGCCAAATGCCATGGGTGGCTGAGCAGTGAATGTGCTCCGTGGCAGGAGATATACCGTGCCCGTCCGCCAGGGTTGAGCCGGGAGAGCCGATTGGCTGACCGAGAAGACATAGAAGGGACCATGAATCGTTCCCGTTTCATCGGCAAGACGAACACAAGCATTGGTGACCGAAGTTACACGCTCGCGATCGACGATGGCAAAGAACATTGCCCACAGCCCATCGGATGCGGCATAGATCGCTTTCTGATTGCCAAATTCTTCGAGGTCGTTTGACTGGCGGGGCTCGAACAGGGGGATCGTAGCATCACCCGAACCGTGTAAGGCGATATCGTGAGCATCGGCGAGATGACACAGGAACTGCCACTTAGGCCAGGGCAGCGCATATTCAATGGTCGGGCAGCCGCCGATACTGAGAGTTGTATTGAGCAGCTCATCGAAAGCAATCAGAGCTTTTTCGTCGAAGTTTGAGGTTGGGCGTGTCAACCAGTAATCTGGCAACATCATATTTATTTCTCCATTACTAAAATCGTCTAACTGTTTGAGAGCCTTACTGCCGCAGAATCTTCTCTATCGCTTTTCCTTTTGCGAGCTCATCAATCAGCTTGTCTAAATAGCGTATTTTTTGCATCAGCGGATCTTCGATTTCTTCCACGCGCACACCACAAATTACGCCTTTGATCAGCGAAGTATTTGGATTCATGGCTGGCGCTTGCGCAAAAAAGGTTTCTAAATCATTTCCCTGTTTGATTTGCTGTTGTAGACCGGCTTGGTTATAGCCAGTCAACCAACAGATGATTTGGTCCACTTCTTTTTCCGTACGATGTTTGCGTTCTGCCTTTTCCACGTATAGTGGATAGATATTTGCAAATTTATATCCAAAAACCCGAGTATTAGACTTGTTATTCATTGCTAAAAACTCCTCATAACTTTTTGCTTTGCAAGGAACCGTCCAACGGCGGACGTTACCGCTAGTGGCACGCGGATTCGCCTCGAGAGCAGTATAAACCTGACGTAAAGAAAAAGGCCTGCGAAGGTGGCACGTCGCGAAGTTGTGTTGGGCTGCGCCTAAAGTTTACATCGATATAATGCCAGTTGTCCATCTTGATGAATAACTGTCTTGATAAACTCCCAACCCAAGCGTTCCAGGATTCCTGTTGCCACTACTGTTGTTGCATGGACTGTCTCATACCCTTGATCGAGAGCTAATTTCAAGCCTGCCCGAACCAACTCTGTACCGATGCCATGACCTCGATGAGACTCAACGACATATAAGCCTCCTAATTCAGGTTGGAACTCCTGTAAGCCCTCGTTTCCGTTCTCGCGGAGGATAATCGTGCCAACAAGTTCATTGGATTCGAAGGCAACCAGGCGAGAGGGGAGACGATCACGAGAAGCATCTTCAAGAAAATCATTCTCCAACTCTGCTTGTGACCACTTAGCATAATAATCAGGCCATTGGTCGCGGAACCATTTTGCCAATGTGGGTATAGTATCGGGATAGTCTGCGAGGAAGCCAATAGTGATCATATTTTGCTACATCGGGTATGAAACATATAGCCCAACGGCTCGGGTTCACCGTAAGTGGGCGGCGAAAATTGATTTTAAATGAGTTCAATGATTCTGCACTAAACGTTAGTCTAAGCATGACGTTATCACGCTCGCCGCTTGTTGATATCCACCAGCTTCATGGAAAGAGCGACGAAGTCGTTGGGCATTAAGGCGATAGGTTGGGTCGGCTAAAACCTTGTCTACACTACGTCGTAAGACGTCAGCATTGAGATTCCCATAAGGCGGCCTGTCCGCCAGGACAATTCCAGCTCCTTGTCGGGCAACCAGCCTTCCGTTGAATGCTTGCTCGATTTGCTGCGGCACAATGACAAGAGGCACCCCGTAGTTCAGTCCTTCATTAACGCTATTCATCCCTCCATGCGTGATGAACAGATCTACTTTTTGTAATAGCTCCAGCTGGGGCGCGCTGGACTGAATAATGAAGTTATCAGGGACAGGCCCAAGATCATGAATGTCTGTCAGGCGACTGACCGAGAGGATGAACTGAGCTGGATGGTCAGAAAAAGCCTTAAAGACTGTACGGTAAAACTCGATATTATCATTGTAAAGGGTGCCGAGAGACAGATAGATTTTGGTGCGTTCAGGGTCAAGTACAGCCCAGGGAAAGTTAGTCTCTATTCTGGTGGTCGCAAGAATGGAGGGGCCGACGAAGTGAAAACTGTCGTCAATAAAAGGTGTATCCGGTTGAAACTCGCGTGAGGTATAGACGATGTTAAAGTTGCCTATGCAGGGAAAGATGGAATTACCCGGGAAAACGCCCCGACCATACATTTTTACCAACTGCCGGCGCAGGCGTTGCAAAGCGGGCAACTTGGGAAACGCCTGCCGAAACATGTGTGTGAAGTCATGCCACTTGAATATGCCCCGGACGCCATCCAGAATAAAAAGACCGATGGACCCGGCTGACGAGACATTTTTCAGGCGCGCAGCCTGCATGCCCCAAAGCGCAAGTGAGTCAAACATCACCAAATCGGGTTTCTCCCGTTCTATTTCGTCCAATGAAAAAGGTAACAGGCGGATGCTCTCTTCCAGCATCAATACGCTGACGCTGACCAGGTTGTGTATGCGTTCCGCCAGCTCAGCTTCGGATGTACTCGAGTTGGGATAGGCACGAAACTCTGCACCGGTTGCTTTGATCGCCTGTTCAAACGTATCCGCATCGTAGTAAACCAGCTGATGCCCACGCCGCACCAATTCGGTTACGACCGGCAGGGTCGGGTTTACGTGACCGTACGCGGGGATATTGAAGAAAAGAATCTTTGCCATGTAACCTTCCTCGAGTCAGCCCAACGGTGTGCGTCCGTGAACTAGCCCTGTGGGCTGTGGCGACTGGCGGCACGTGGACTCGGCTTGAGAGCAGTATAAGCCCGAAGCTACGGATTAGTATCATTCGTTGCTCACACCCACTGCGAAGTAATAATGGATGCATCTGCTGTTGTTGAATATCTTAATCTAAGAGAACCAGTTAAGATTTTTTACCTCTCTTGATGGCAATCAACCCCTCTACTTCGAGAAAATTTGTAAGCAACTTTATGTTATATGCTCTTAGTTTAAATGCTTCTAGGGCATGCTGGCGTATATCAGCGCTTAGAGCAATGATATATGATGTAATTCCTGCTATAAGGAAGGGAAACCCCGAATTTTCACGATAAGTTCTTATCCACATAAAGGTCGCCAAAAGTTCTATGGCAGTAAGATAAAGAACGTGTAATTCGCCATGAGCTAATTGAATTCTTCGACGTTCTTCAAGTTTGTAAAAAGCAGCTTTGACGGACTCATAAGCAATCCTTCTGTATCCAATAGGAACGCCAAGATATTCCAAATAGCCTACTACAGAGGTACGTCGATTGCCTTTAAACCCTCTTATTCTGTCAGCTAGATCATGAAAGAAATGCACAAATGGCCATAAGATAAATTCACCCAGAAATTTAAAATAGAAGGTATATAAACCGATGCCTAGCCCCAAGATTATTAAAATTGATAATATGCTTCCGAGCGACTCTATTAGTACTTTTACTTCTTGAGGGCTAACTAAATGAAACCAATTAATTTTTACGGTTTTGGCAAGGCTTGGCGAAGGGACTGCCAATTCTTCGCAGAACCTTGTCCGGATGGCGTGCACAGCGAGCAAAGTAGCAATCACTGTCCTTTTCCAAG
>Ga0247727_10014855_pt1 | contig 12866 bp, 15 predicted proteins | sample WisWelCaveWW1625_FD_202498 | JGI IMG/M metagenome (GOLD analysis project Ga0247727, IMG submission 202498) | Biofilm microbial communities from Wishing Well Cave, Virginia, United States - WW16-25 | ecosystem: Environmental > Aquatic > Deep subsurface > Groundwater > Cave microbial mat | place...
TCTCGAACCCCATTTCAAGTAGCGACTCCGTCATCCCCTTCGCCGCAAACTCTCCGGCGCGTCCGGCGGAATAATTGGTGAGGCCGACATGGATGACGCCATTGAGAAAAGTTCCGGCGGTGAGAACGACGGCGCGACTCTCGATAATACTCCCCGTCATCGTGCGCACGCCAGTGATTTGTCCATTGCGAACGACGATGCCGGTTGCCATGTCCTGCCGGATTTCGAGATTGGGTTGCTGCTCACAGGCAAAACGAACCCGTGTCGCATACTGCACCCGATCTGCCTGCGCGCGCGGCGACCACACAGCCGGGCCTTTGGATTTGTTGAGCATGCGAAATTGAATGCCCGCATCATCGGTGGCCAATCCCATCTCGCCGCCGAGCGCATCCAACTCGCGCACCAACTGCCCTTTTGCCACGCCGCCAATAGCTGGGTTGCAGGACATTTGGCCGATGGTGAAAATGTTCATCGTCATAAGCATAGTGCGCGCGCCCATTCGTGCGGCGGCGAGGGCGGCTTCGGTTCCGGCATGGCCGGCGCCGATGACGATGACGTCGTAAATATCAGAGGTACTCATAATCGAATAAACTTAAGTTTTTTAATTTCCTTTCAACTCGCGTCCGATTTCTTCAACATACTTTTTAATAATCTCGTGATCTTCATCCGTCACAAGATATCCGTCCCGCTGTTGAACAATTTTTCGACTTTCATCCACAAATTAGCAAAACATAGTTTCACGTGAAACAATTTTGCTTATCTAGCGGACGGCCTTCACGGTAAATTTTCTCACCAAAATCTTTGTCGTTGGTAATCTGAATCCAATTCTCGGCAAAGGCTTTTTCAATAATTGGGTCATCATCCATGCCACGCGCTTCGTCAAAAACAGAAAAGACTTCGTGATTCTGGTTGCGCAACCAAGCGGCGACACCGGGGCCAGTGCATTCATCAACGAGAAAACGCATTTATGCGATCTCCATTTCCAACGGCATAAACGAAGTGCTCTCAAGAGATCGCGATGCAAAAAGCCAACACGCCTGAATGTCATTCATCGTTAATCCATTGTACTCTTCGAGAATCTCCGCGACGGTTGCGCCATGCGCGAGCAAATTAAGAATGTATTCGACGGTCAAGCGCGTGCCTTTAATAACCGGCTTCCCGACCATGACTTTGGGATTAACCGTAATTCTTTCCAACAACTGTTGATCTCTCATCGGAAAAATCTCCTATTTTGTTTCACATGAAACAGAACAGATGAGCCGTCTGTCAACTTGAGTTATCCGGAAATTCCGGATAACTGTTTTTTTTGAAACTACATTTTCTCAAAGCTTATCGTACTCTTCCGGCTCGATATCGGGAATTTTAGCCATCGCGTGCTCGAACTTTTCTTTACTTCCTCGTTTGGCGCGTTCTTCCAAACAATCTTGGGTCATGAATGCCGCTATCTTTTCGGCAATGGCCGAGATGGCAAACTGATCGATGGAAACAAGATCTTTGTCGGCTAATTCCTTCACACGTTTGTGAAGCGAGTCAGGAAGGCTTAGATTGATGGTAGCCATAAAATTTCCACGATCAGGCAAAAACAGGCGACACTTCGCGAACATGCAAAATTTCCGCATGGCTGATCGGTCGAATATCGTCTGCGGTTAGTGTAAGCACCGCAACCGTTTTGCCTTCCGCCGTGACAAATTCGACTTCGTATCCGATGTTGTCATCATAGCAATGAACAACTGCGCCGACATCGCCTGCTTTTAAATTGTGCTCTTCAACATCATGGGTTAAAACGACCAAATCCAATTCACGAATCATGATTATACTCCTTTTAGATTCAGTTCGGAATGGCTGTTACAAAACGCGGACGGTCTTGGCCTTGATCAATAATCCAAACGGTTCGCAAATTTATCAAACCGCCGGCATGGGTTTCAGAAAGCAAATAGTCGTTTAGTTTGGCGGGCTGAATGAAAGTCTTTTCGCGATTGGGAAGTTTCATATGAAATAATCTTCCACTTTTGTTTCACGTGAAACAGTATACAAACAAAGCACTAACTACGCCGGATTGACTTGCGCCTCGAGCTTGGTTAAGCGCTGTTCCATTCTTTTGATGGTCGAGTCTTTCAGCACTTTGTCTTTTTTGAGTTCTTCAATTTCTTCTTGCAAATACACAAGCCTTTTTAAAGATTGGTTAATGCTTTCCATCGCTTCGTTCGTGCTCTTCTGAAAGGTTTTCAATTCTTGATGATTGGCGTCGATTTTCTGATAGGTCATTGTTCCAACCTCGGAGATGATGCGAATAATTTCGGCAAAACTTTCTTCCGTTTTGTTTTGAAATTTCTCATGCCGCTCTGTCGCTGTTTTAAAGCCTTCTCGCATTTCAAGACGAATCGCTTCGCGATCTTTTGCGGCGGCAATAAATCCTTGCCGCACTTCGAGACGAATCGCTTCGCGATCAGCGGCAGCAGCCATAAAACCTTCGCGCATTACGCTGGCGCTGGCAACTGAATCAAATCTTTTGTCAACTTCTTTAAAACGACTGTCCATTTCTCTTCGAATCGCCTGACGATCAGCGGCGGCCAGTTTGAATTCGTAGCCGACCTCTTCAATATGCTTATCGACTTTCGCTTCAAATTTTTCTGCTCTCGCGTCGATTGCTTTTAAGCGATTCAGGATTTCTGTCAACGCGCTGCTTTCTTGAATTGAATCAGGCATGGCTCCGCTCCCTGAATTTGTTATTTATTCTTAGCTTGAACTATTCGGAATTTCCGAACTATTGCCTTTTAATAAGATAAGAAAAAAATCGAATGATGCAATTGGAGATTTCTGTTTCAATATAAAAGAATAAAGAGAGGCGATTGTTTCACGTGAAACAACGCAGACCCCGATTTTCATTTATAAAAAAATAATGATGGTCGGGGCGCTCCTATTACTTCCCGATACAAAAATTTGAAAAAATCTCGCCGAGAATATCTTCGGTGGTGACTTCGCCGACCAATACGCCGATTTGATGGATGACTTCGCGCAGGTCGGCGGCGACGAATTCGGCGGAGAGATTGTTGTTCAAGGATTGTTTGGCATTGAGCAAGGCGGATAACGCTTTTTCCAAACATTGCTTGTGGCGCAAGTTAGTGAGCACCACTTCCCCGCTGCGATCTGAATCGTTCGTCGCAGCGCACAATGCTTTTTCGAGTTCGGAAATTCCGGCGCCGGTTTTTGTTGAGGTTTCTAATTCGGCGGTGACTGCAAATGACAACTGTACCACTTCCGCTGATTTTGGCAAATCACTTTTATTGCGAATGTGAATGATCTTTTTCGGCGCTGATGAATTGTGCTCGTTCTGGTTTACTTGGAAATCGTCATTGCGAGCGTTTTCCAGCGAAGCAATCCCTTGAAAACCGGCAGATTGCTTCGGCAAAAAGCGCTTCGCAATGACATTTGTTGCATGTTCGACCTTATTGGAAATGCGTGCAAACCGCAAACATTCCGAAATAATCGCTTCGTCAAAATGATCGGCGGGTTGCGATTGGTCGCTCACGAGAAGAATGATATGCGCTTCCTCGGCGGCGCGACGGGAACGGGTAATGCCCTGTGATTCGATTTCGTCGTGGCTTGTGCGAATACCGGCGGTGTCGATGAGCCGGAAGCGCTGGCCGTCGAGCATGAAGCTATCTTCCACTGTGTCGCGTGTCGTGCCGGGAATCGAGCTGACGATGACACGATCTTGCCGCAATAGCATATTCATCAAACTCGATTTGCCGACGTTCGGTTTGCCGATGATGGCGACCCGCCAGCCGTCTTTGATGGCTTGGCCGCGGTGAAAGCTTGTAAGTAAAAAAGAGATTTCTTGTTCCAAACCATCGAGTTCATTTTGCAATTGGGCGCGGTCGGCGAACTCGACGTCTTCTTCGCTGAAATCCAATCCCAATTCCAGCAGCGCGCAGGTGTGCAAAAGTCTCTGGCGGAGTTGGCGCATGCGTTCGGAGAAATGGCCTTCGAGATGTTGCAGCGCATTTTGCAATCCGGCGGGCGATTCGGCGGCGATGATATCTTCAACGGCTTCGGCTTGAATCAGATCGAGCTTATGATTGAAAAAAGCGCGGCGCGTGAACTCTCCGGCTTCGGCGAGTCGACATCCGGCGCGGCAGAGATTTTCGACGATGAGCGTTGGCACCCATTTGCCGCCGTGACAAAAAATTTCGATGAGATCTTCGCCAGTGTACGACTGTGGCGCGACATAACGTACAAGCGTGACCTGGTCTAAACGCTTTCCATCTTTATTAACTAACCAAGCGAGATGCACAGTCCGCGGCGAAAACGTTTCGATGTTCTTTCCGGATTCGAGAAGCTGCGCGACGGCGGTGTTGGCGCCCTTGCCGCTCACGCGAATGCAAACAATCGCGCCGCGGCCAGGCGGCGAGGAAATGGCGACGATGGTGTCGTCTTCAAAAAAATGGGCCATAAAAAATTAGCCCCACTCGAGGTGGGGCAGAATCCTAAAATCAAACCACAAAAACTTTCACGCAAAGCCGCCAAGCGTTTTTGCTTGAGTTTTAATGCCCCATATTATTTTAACCGTTTCCGCGAAAGCAACGCATTCACACCGTGTTTGCGCCAGTCGGTCACAAATTTTTTGTACGCTTTTTTCTTCTCTTTCTTTGCCGGCGCTGCGGTCGGTACGTATTTTTGCTGCAAAATGCTCAACACATTGAAGAGCGTATAATAAAGATTCAAACCCGAAGGAAACGTATTGAACGCCAAGGTCATGATAATCGGCATCAAATAAACCAGCATTTTTTGTTTCGGATCCTTCATCGTCATCGCCTGCTGAATGAGCATCGTCGCGCCCATCACGATCGGCAGCACGCAGACCAGATTGCCGTAAAGCGGAATCGAAAAGGGCAGTGTAAAAATCGCATCCGGTGCGGAGAGATCTGTAATCCAACCGAAAAACGGCGCCTGGCGCAACTCGATGGTCGAGCGGAAAACAATGAAAAGCGCGTACAGCAGCGGCATTTGCAGCAGCATGGGCAAGCAGCCGCCCATCGGATTGACACCGTGCTCTTTGTAGAGTTTCATCATCTCGGAGTTCATCTTTTGCGGATCGTTCGCATGCTTTTCGCGCAGGCGGGTCATTTCGGGCTGAATGGTTTGCATCGCTTGCATCGACTGATAGCTCTTCTTCGTCAAGGGATGCAAAACAATTTTCACCAGCAGCGAAAAAACGATGATGACGAGACCATAGTTCGGAATGAAGTCGTGAAGAAGCTTGAAAGTCCACAACACCAGCTTGCTGAACGGTTGGATTATTTTCCAGCCGAAGTTCATGATGCCATCCAGCCCGACGCCGAGCCTCTTCACGATATCGTAATCGAGCGGGCCGATGTAAACCAAAAATTCCTGGGCGAAATCGCCGTCGCGCTCGAGCGGCATGGCGAGGTTGAGCTGATAGTTTTTTTGAATGACTTCACCGTTGACCTTGGTGGTGCGGCCGTCATAACGCACGCCTTTGGTGGGCTGGCCTTGCGGAATGATCGCAACGGTAAAATATTTGTTGCGCACCGCGGCCCATTGCGCCGGCCAGTCATCGCTGCCGCCTTTTTTGTATTCATCCGATCCAACATCAAATTCATCAAGTTCCTTGTTGGCGAGCGAATACGCCATGGCATAGCTCATGTCTTCCGCCGGACGCGGTTCGGTGACAGCGAGACCGGTGCGCCAGCTCAGCAAATACGAATAGCCTTCCAAGACGTCCCGCAAATTCACAAATTCGATTTTCAAACGAATCGCGTACTCGTCGGCAGACACGGTGTAGGTTTTGCGAATGAGTTTATCTGCCGCAATCTTTTTGGTGAAAACGAGTTCGCGCGTTTGGCCGGCTTGCAACGAAATGGATTCGCCGAATTGATAATCCAGCGCAAAATTCAACTGGCCGGTGTCGAGGGTGTCGTTCGTCATCGGCAATTGGATGACCAGATTATCGGCGCCGTTGCTGAACAAAGAAACCGGCTGGTTATGATGATCGGAATATTTTTTGAATTGCCAGCTTTTCACGCTGGCGCCGAAGGTCGAAAACGTGCCGCGGTACAACGGCGTTTCGATATGAATTTCTTTTTCCTGCTCGCGCTCTTTTGAAAAGTCGATTGTCGCGGCCTTCGAGGCGCCTTCCGGGGTTGCCGAAAATTCAAAGGCTTTGGTTTCTGGGTGCGGCTTGGAAATATCCGGCTGGCTCACTGCGGTTGAATCACTCGTTGCCGGCTTCGGCACGTCGCCCAACATCCAACGTTGATAAAAATCAGAATTGACGAAAATGAGAATCAACCCGATGAGAGCAAAAGCCATAATTGTGTTGCGATTAAACTCCATGTGACAACCTGAATGTTAATTATCAATCTAAATAACGTTTCACGGCACCGGATCAAATCCGCCCGCATGATACGGGTGGCAACGCAAAAGACGTTTCGCTGCGAGCCAGCTTCCTTTCATCGCGCCAAATTTCGCAACGGCTTGACAAGCGTATTCCGAGCAGGATGGATAAAAGCGACAGGATGGCGGCAACAGCGGCGAGATGAATTTCTGGTAACCACGAATCGCGAAAATAAAAATTGTTTTCATGGCGATTCTTTTAAATTTATCTTCGCCGCCATACTGCGCATCTGGCCGCGCAAATCATCGAGATGCGCTTGCAAAATATTTCCATGCCCGATCAACACCAGCTGCGCCGGGGTGCGAAAATTTTCTTTCTCCAGGCGATAGGCTTCCCGCAGCAGCCGTTTGATGCGATTGCGCGCGACGGCTTTACGAATGCGTTTGGTTGCGGCGAAGGCAACCTGGCGGCTCGCACCAACTGTATAGGCGACATCAAACCAACGGCCTCGATAAAATCGCCCGTTTTGAAAAATCGCGGAAATTTCCTGCGGCCGGCGAATAATTTCATTTGCGGCGAGGCCATGGCTTTTGTCAACGCTCATCGCTCACGGTCAAACGTTTGCGGCCTTTGGCGCGGCGGCGTTTCAATACCGTGCGGCCATCCTTCGTGCGCATTCTCTCCCTAAATCCGTGGGTCGCTTTTCGTTTACGATTATGTGGTTGAAATGTTCGTTTCATCGTTTACTCCTCGATACGCCTAAAATTGTAAGTTAAAACATAAATTCATAAAATCTACACAAACGATTAAATTACCTTATTATAGTGGAAAAGTCAAGTGCTTTTTCAGATATAAATCAAATTTTCCTCTTGACAAAAAATGACGAATTGCTAAATTCACAAAGGCCGATACTAAAAAACCAGCGTGGAAAAAATGTGGATAACTTCCAAAACCTTTTTCCGCCAAATCGTGCCCGAAAAAATTTCCCGTTTGTGACAATGTGCGCCGTTTCTGTGCGCCGAGTTCATGCAAATTGTTGCTATTTAATATAGGTTTATCGCAAGAACTCCGGTTAAGATTTTGTTGTGCCCTTTGGAATGTACGGTCAGGATGTGCCGTTAAGTTTGCCGAAATTCAATATTGCCTGAACCCTTGATGTGGATAAGCTGTTAACAACTCAACCAAAGGATTCTCCCATGCTCAACACCGCAGAACGCGCCTGGACTGAGTGCTTGGACTTGATTCGCGACAATGTGCAAGATTCGTCGTTTTCGCTCTGGTTCCAGGCCACCAAAGCTCTACGACTAGAGAATCAAACTCTAACCGTTAGCATTCCCAACCAGTTTTTCCTAGACAAAATCAAGAACGGTTACCGCGATCTGATCTCCCGCGCCGTCACCCAAGTGCTCGGTGAAGATACTCACATAGACTTTCTGATTTCTCCCCAACCGCTTTCCGAAACGCCCGTTCCCATTGCTCCCGAAATTCCGCCCAAATTTGACGCGGCGACTCAACTCAGCCCGCATTACACCTTCAATAATTTTGTCGAAGGTGACGGCAATCAATTCGCCAAAGCAGCGTCGCTGGCGGTGGCGGAAGCGCCGGGCAAAACTTCGTTCAATCCGTTGTTTATTTATGGCGGAGTCGGTTTGGGGAAAACCCACCTCGTGCAGGCCATCGGTAATTTGTCGATGCGCTTAAAGACCCTCAAGTCTGCCCTGTACGTTTCCAGTGAAAAGTTTACCAACGAATTCATTGCGGCGATTCAAAATAATCGCACCGTTGAGTTCAGCTCGGCTTATCGCAATGTCGATCTGTTGCTGGTGGATGATGTGCAATTTTTCATGGATCGCGGCAAAACACAGGAACAATTTTTCCACACGTTCAACACGCTGCATCAAAAAGGCAAGCAGATCGTGCTTTCGTCCGATCGCTCGCCGAAAGATTTTACCGGCATTGAGGAGCGTCTGCTCTCGCGCATGCAGTGGGGCTTGGTCGTGGACATCCAACCGCCTGATCTCGAAACACGCATGGCAATTCTACAAAAAAAGGCTGAAGAAAATAAAATAGACATGCCGGGTGACGTGGTGCAGCTTATCGCGCAGAACATCACCAACAACATTCGTGAGCTTGAGGGCGCGCTGATCAAATTGCTAGCGTTTGCCTCGATGTATCGTCTCGACATCAGCGTCAATTTGGCCAAGCATGTTTTGAAAGACATGTTCGTGCAAAAACATCGCAACTTGTCCATAGAAGATATTCAAAAGGAGGTCGGGCTGTTCTACAGCATTCCGGATGACATGCTGCGCGCGCGCACGCGAAAAAAAGAAGTGGCGCTGGCGCGGCAGATTGGGATGTTTCTTGCTAAAAAGCTCACCAAACACTCGCTCAAAACCATCGGCTTGCATTTCGGCGGGCGCGATCATACCACCGTCATTCACGCCGTCGCAACGATTGATTCACTGTTTAAAAACGACCTTAAGTTGCGCGAAGAACTGGAAGTGCTGGAACGTAAAGTTTTGTGTTCGGCGCCGTAAAATAAAACCTTTATAAAGGAAACAATATGTTGTAGCTATAACATATTCACACACAATTGTGAATTGCGGTGAATTGCGGTTTATTCGATGTGAATGTTTTTATTTATTGTTTTTTTGATTTACGGCGATCTTTGCAATTCACAGCTTATCCACAGGGAACCCACAAATAATTATCCAAAATAACATAAAAAAGACTACCCGTCAACGGGTGTCAACCTTTTAAAAATTAACACTCTGGAATGAACGGTCATTTTGCAAGGTAACACTTATCAACATATCCACCGGCCTTATTATAAATAAATTTGTCTTGATAAAATAACTAAAAATAACTACATTAAATTTACACTACGGAACGGTTGTCTGGGCAAAATGAAACGATGCACTGTTAAAACCGCTGTATTCATTCGTTGCTGCTAAGGCAAATAAGCAAAGAATTTTTAAAAACATATTTTTTAAAGTACCGTCCGCACGGAGGAAACATGAAATTCGTCGTCAATAAAACGGAATTATTTCAGTGTCTCCAGCGCATCATTGGTGTTGTTCCGGTTAAAACGACAATCCCGGTTTTAACGAACATTTTATTCGTTTTGGACGGACAGCGTCTCCGGCTCACCGGCACGGATTTGGAAGTGTCGATCATCACATTTCTCAATGTGCGCGGCGAGCGGGATGGTTCCGTAGCTATTCCGGCAAAACGGCTCTTCGACATCATTCGCGAGCTGCCGGATTTGCCGATTACTGTGGAAACGGAAAAAAACAACCGCATCGCCATGGTGACGGAAAAAGGCAACTACAAATTGGCGGGCGAGTCTAGCGAAGAGTATCCGCATATCGCAAGCGAATCGTTTGTGTCGCAGATCAGCTATCCGACGTCGCGATTTTTGCGGATGATAGATAAAACCGTTTTTGCCGTCAGCAGCGACGAGTTGCGTACGACCTTGATGGGGGTGCTGTTGGAGGTCCGTCCGCAGGAGTTGCGCTTAGTCGCCACCGACGGCCATCGTCTCGCGAAGATCTGTGATCAAAATTATTCGGCGCCGGTCGGCGAAGGCAAAGCCGAGGCGCTGTTCATCAAACAAGACTCCGGAGTTTTGCAGGCGATCATGCCGACGAAAGCGTTGCAACTGTTGACGCGCAACGCCGATCAATCTGAATTGTTGGAAGTGGCGATCAGTGAAAATCATCTTACTTTCAAGCTGGGCGCGACGACGATTTACAGCAAACTGATCAACGGCCAGTTTCCAAACTATGATCGCGTCATTCCTGCAGATAATGATCTGACAATGATCGTCGACCGCGACATACTCTCGGCGTCGGTGCGGCGCGCCGCAATTTTTGCAAATCAAATCACGCATCAAATCCGTTGGAGCCTCATGCCGGGCCAGGTCACCATCTCGGCGGAAGACGCGGAAGTCGGCGGCGAGGCGCGTGAAACCCTGCCCACACAGTACGATGGCAAGGCGATGGATATTGGCTACAATGCGCAATACGTGCAAGAACTGCTACGGCACGTGGACAGCGACGAAGCTTTGATACGTTTGAAAGATCCCGGCAGCGCCGCGATTGTCGAACCAGTGCAACAAAAGGAAGGCGAGCATCACATGATGCTGCTTATGCCGATTCGCCTCAATGAGGCAACAACGCAACCTTAATTCTGTTGCCACAAAATTGTGGTATGATCATCCGCAAGCTTAGGCTGCTCAACTTTCGCAATTACGCGCAGCTTGATTTGAATTTTTCGCCGGCGACGAACTTTTTATGGGGGGCGAATGCGCAGGGCAAAAGCAATTTACTTGATGCGATTCATTGTCTCTCGCTTACACGCAGCTTCCGAACCTCGGCGGATCAAGAGCAGTTGCGTTTCGGCGCGGAAAGCTTCGAAATCGCCGGTGAATTTATTGACGAGCGTGGCTCGGAGCATTTGTTGACAATTTTATATCAGCGGGAGCAGGGAAAACAGATAAGCCTGGATCGCAAGCGTTTAAGCAGCCATGCAGCGCTGATCGGCAAATTTCCGAGCGTGTCGTTTACTCCGGAAAGCCATCGTCTTACCGCGGGCCCGCCGGCGGAACGGCGCCGTTTTTTGGACGTGCTTTTGAGCCAAGGCTCTCCGATTTACTTGGCCGATTTGCAGGAATATAATCGCGTTTTGCGTCAGCGTAATGCGCTTCTCGCGCAGTTTTTTGGCAGCAGCACGCACAATGCAGATAGGACGTTGGCAGCGTGGGATGAATCGCTGGCTTTGTATGGCTGTAAAATCATTCAAGCCCGTCATCAATTTGTGCAGGATAATCGCCATATTCTGCAGCAAGCCTACGCGCAGATTTCCGCCTCTTCCCAAATTCTGCAGCTCGCCTATTGCAGTCAATTCGATACGCTACGAATCGAAGAGATCACGCCGCAACGTTTCCTGCTGCGGCTGGGCGAGTCTCGTGCGCGTGAGAAGCAGCGCGGACAAACGCTGGTGGGCCCGCACCGTGACGATATGGAGTTGAGCATCGACGGCGCGGAGTTGCGCCGCTTCGGCTCGCGCGGCGAGCATAAATCGGCGATCATGGCGCTGAAAATGATGGAAACGGAATATTTGAAAAAACGATTGAATACAGCGCCGATTATTCTGCTGGATGATTTGATTTCCGAGCTTGATGAAACCCGCGTCCGACAATGCGTGCAATTTTTTAGCGGCCGCGGTCAGTTGTTTATTTCCGCGGTATCGTTGATTTCTGATCCTTCATTGCAAGATGCGGCAAAGTTTCGGCTTCAGGCTGGAGAGGTGACGATTATTTGACGGAATCGAAGTTACAGTCGCGTGATTTGAACTATGCCCAAGCGCCCTCGTTCGGTCGGTGAAGTATTGGGAGAATTGTTGCAGCAATTCGGCCTCGCGGACCGGCTGAAAGAATTTGACGCCATCAACTGTTGGGCGGAAGTCGTCGGCGAGCAAGTCGCCAGCCACACGAAGGCGAAAGATGTTCGCGATGGCGCGCTGATCGTCGAAGTTTCCAGCAGCGCCTGGCGCAATCAACTGTTTTATCTTAAAGCGGAGCTAATTGAACAAATCAATAAAAAAATAGGAAAAAAGGTGATTCACGATATTATGTTGGTTTAAAAAAGCAGGCATAAAAATGGCAACGAAAACCAAACCAAAACCGGCCGCAAAATCAAAAAAAGTAAAATTGTCGGCCAAAAAGACCAACGGTAAATTGCCGACAAAAAAAACCGGCAGGAAAATGGCCGTAGTCGATAAAATTGCTCGGCGCGGAGAGCAAAACAAAGCTTCATCACCCAAAGCGGATGCAAAGGAGAAGAAATCTGTGGTAGAAGTCAAAGACGAAATTCGCAACAAGGCTGTGATTTCCGACAATGGCAAGGAACAGAAAGTTCCGACGAATGGGAGCGCCACGACAACAAAAGAAGAAGCCGTCGAGCAATACAAAGCGGATTCGATCACCGTTCTTGAAGGTCTCGATCCCGTTCGCAAGCGCCCGGCGATGTATATCGGCGATATTTCCACGCGCGGCTTTCACCATCTCGTCAATGAAGTCGTCGATAACGCCATCGACGAAGCGCTCGGCGGCTTTTGCGATAAAATCGATGTGATGATCAACAACGACGGCAGCGTGACGGTCGAGGACAACGGGCGCGGCATTCCGGTCGATATGCATCCGGTGGTCAAACGTCCGGCGCTCGAAGTGGTGATGACGAAGCTGCACGCCGGCGGCAAGTTCGACAAAAAATCCTACAAAGTCTCCGGCGGTTTGCATGGCGTCGGCGTCTCCGTGGTGAATGCGCTTTCCGAGTGGCTCGTCGTCGAGGTCGCGCGCGAGGGCAATGTTTACATGCAAAAATACGAGCGCGGTACGCCGGTGCATGACGTTAAAACCATCGGCAAGCGCAAAGGCACGGGCACGAAAGTCACGTTCTTTCCCGATCATGAAATTTTCGGCAAGCAGAAATATAACTTCGAGATT
>Ga0247727_10014856_pt1 | contig 12865 bp, 11 predicted proteins | sample WisWelCaveWW1625_FD_202498 | JGI IMG/M metagenome (GOLD analysis project Ga0247727, IMG submission 202498) | Biofilm microbial communities from Wishing Well Cave, Virginia, United States - WW16-25 | ecosystem: Environmental > Aquatic > Deep subsurface > Groundwater > Cave microbial mat | place...
TTCGCCGACAGGGGAGCGACATTCATGTCTCCCTCCCGGTCTTCCCGTGGGAAGCGGCCTTGGGTGCCGATGTGATGGCCCCCACACTGATGGAACCTGTCCGTGTGAAAGTTCCCCCGGGGAGTCGGGCTGACAGTAAGCTTCGACTGAAGGGCAAGGGCCTCCCCGCTGCAACCGGCGGCCACGGCGATTTGTTCCTGACGATCCAGGTTGTGATGCCGCCCTCTTTGACCGACGAGGAACGCAAACTGTACGACCAACTCAGAGCCAACGCGCACCCGGACCCACGTGCCGAGTTGCTCGCCCAGGCCCGACGCCGATCACACCCCTAACTCAAGCGAGACGGGTGAAAGTCGCGCCTGGCGCGACTCGAAAATCAAAGCTCCGGAAACCTCGAACTTCGAACCTCGAACTCTTCCCCGTCTCGCCAGTCCCGCCTTCCCCACTTGTCCCGCATCGCTTATGTCACGAGCGTAGACCGCCTTTTGGGCTCCTTGGAGTTGTGTTGTTGGCTTGCGTTGTGTTGGTCGATCTGGCAAGCTACAACCACTTGGCTCGCGGAGTCTCCGGCGCCAAGTGGATGAGTCCGTTTGCAAAGAAAGTCATTACCCGCTGATGGAGCTGTTGACGGCTGCACTCGCGGTACAATTCTTGTTCAATGAGCTCAAGGGCGCGCGAGGATTACTGAAATGTTCGTCATCGTGGAGTCAGACGTCTTCATTCGGTTCAACCTAAGGAGGCAGGTATGAAGCAGGAAACACGAACAATCGTGACGCTGGGCGTTGCATCGGTATTCGCGCTGACCTTTGGGATGTCTATAGTCTGGGCCAATGAGCCAGGCTACGGCAGGGAAGGATACGGGGGCGGCGGGCATGGCTCGATGGGCGGATATGGCGCAGGCATTATGCACAACAGCACCGGCCACCTGATCCGGCATCTGCTCAAGCACGAACAAGACATCGGGCTCACCGCAGAGCAAGTGACGAAACTCAAAGACATGCAACTCAACCTGGATAAGACTCGTATCAAGAGCGAGGCCGATATCCAGGTAGCGGAGCGCGAGTTGAAAGCCCTGACCGAGGATGAGAAGTCCGACCTGGGAGCGATCGAAGCTAAGTTGAAGCAAAGCGGGGATCTGCAAGTCGGCTTACGTGTGGTCTCTATTAAGGCCCGGCGGGAGGTGCTCGCCCTGTTGACTCCGGAGCAGCGTGCTAAGGAGAAGACCGAGCATGAGAAGATAATACAGCAGCACAAGGATGCCGGCAGGGGTTACGGCAACCCTCATGGCGGCGCGATGAAAGGTAATCCGCATATGGGTGGCGATGCTGCACAACCGGCACCTCCATCAGGCATGTACGTGCAGTAGTTCTATCCAAGAAACAATGGCAGGGTGTTGAAATACTATATCTGGCCCTGGGAATACTGGGTTGGAGCAAGTCATGGATGGCTCCAGCAGAGTCTGGCGTTTGTTCAAAAAGGCCGCCCTCTTCCGTACGTTCCTCGTGAACCGTGAACGAGACAAGCAAGGCGTGCAGGGAAGTTCTGAGTCGTGAGTTCTGAGTGCTGAGTTAGAAGAGGTGGAATGAGGAATGAACTGGCCCGAAAAGCTGACCGTGAAGTTCTCATTTCTGAGTAAGAATCCACAACTCAAAACTCAGACCTCAGAACTTCTTTACCCGTCCCGTCTTTCTCACATGTCTCGCGCTTCACGCGCCACGGTCTGTGGTACTGGCGGACTTTTTCATCACAAGCGGGCCATCCAGCAAGGAGGTGCACCATGAAGACATGGGGAATCATCACAGCGGGCGTCATCGGGCTACTGTTCGCACTAGGCTCTACCATCTGGGCCGACGATAAGGAAGACAATGTCACGAACCTCGTCAAGGACGCCAAGGTCACGATCGATCAGGCCATCAAGACCGCATCCGAGAAAGTGCCTGGGACGGTCGTCGAAGCAGAACTCGAAAGGAAACATGGCAAGACAGTCTGGGAAGTTGAGGTCCTCGGCTCCGACGGGAATGTCACGGAAGTCCACATCGACGCAACCTCTGGCTCCGTGATCGACACGGAAGCGAAGAAAGACTAGAAGGGGAAGAAGGCAGGGAAGGAAAGTAAATCACGTTATGCCGAAGGAGCTGAGACTCAAAAGCCACGATTTGCTGGTCGGTCCCGATCGGGCGCCGGCCCGCGCGATGTTGAAAGCCGTTGGATTGACCGACGAGGACCTATCTCGTCCGATCATCGGCGTCGCCAATACCTGGATCGAAGTCATGCCCTGCAACTTCCACCTGCGCCGACTGTCGGAACGGGTGAAATCCGGCATCAGAGCCGCGGGCGGCACTCCCATCGAGTACAACACCATCGCCGTGTCGGATGGCATTGCGATGGGGACCGAAGGGATGAAGGCTTCGTTGATCAGTCGGGAGGTGATTGCCGATTCGATCGAACTTGTGGCTCGCGGGCACCTTTTTGACGGCGTGGTGGCATTGTCGGGCTGCGATAAAACCATTCCCGGTACCGTGATGGCCCTCGCTCGCCTGAACCTGCCGTCGGTAATGCTCTACGGCGGCTCGATCATGCCGGGCCATTTCCAAGGCCATGACGTCACCATTCAAGACGTGTTCGAAGCAGTCGGGAAACATGCGTCCGGCACAATGACCACTGCCGAACTCAAAGACCTCGAGGACCATGCCTGCCCAGGCCCTGGCGCCTGTGGGGGCCAGTTCACAGCTAACACCATGGCGATCGCGTTCGAGTTCCTCGGCATTTCGCCGATGGGACGGAACGGGGTACCGGCCATGGATCGGCGGAAGGACGACGTGGCATTCGAGTGCGGGGGAATGGTCATGGATCTGCTGAAGCGAGACCTGCGGCCACGCCAAATCATCACGCGGAAATCGCTGGAAAATGCCATCGCCGCGGTTGCGACGACGGGCGGCTCGACGAATGCCGTGCTGCATCTGCTCGCCATCGCTCGCGAAGCAGACATCAAGCTGAACATCGACGACTTCGACAAGATTAATCGGAAGGTGCCGTTGCTCGCCGACCTGAAGCCAGGCGGACGATTTACAGCGTCGGATCTCTATGCGGCCGGTGGAACCACATTGGTCGCCAAACGCCTGCTCGATGCCGGCATATTACACGCCGGCCAACCGACTGTGACAGGCCGGACGATCGGAGAAGAGGCCATTGACGCCAAGGAAACATCTGGCCAACAAGTTCTCAGACCCCTATCGAATCCGATCAAGCAGACCGGCGGGATGGTAATCTTGAAAGGAAATCTCGCTCCGGACGGCTGTGTCGTGAAGGTAGCCGGACTTTCGATCATGACGTTCCGTGGCCCGGCAAAGGTGTACAACCGCGAGGAGGATGCTTTTGTCGCCGTGCAAACCCGTCAAATCAAAGCGGGCGATGTCGTGGTGATTCGGTATGAGGGTCCGTCAGGCGGACCCGGCATGAGAGAAATGCTTGGCGTGACCGCAGCTATCGTCGGTACAGGCTTGGGCGACTCCGTCGCGCTGCTTACCGACGGCCGCTTCTCCGGCGCCACCCATGGCCTGATGGCCGGCCATGTCGCACCGGAAGCGATCAAAGGGGGCCCGATAGGCGCCGTGAAGAACGGCGACATGATTGTCTTCGATATAGCCAAACGGACGCTGACCGTGGAACTCTCTCAGAAAGAGATCAAATCCCGGCTCAAGAAGGTCAAACAGCCACTGCCACGCTACACATCCGGCGTGATGGGCAAATATGCGCGGCACGTTTCGTCGGCCTCGGAAGGGGCGATTACGACCTAGCAGGAGCTCCGGCTAGGCACGCCGATAGAATTCCGCAATCATCTCGACCACGTAAGACTGCTGCGCTTCCGTCAATTCGGCATAGATCGGAATAGACATAACCTCTTCGGCCGCCTGTTCCGACAGAGGGAAGGACCCCTTCTGATGCCCTAAATCGCGATAGCAATTTTGGAGATGCATCGGTAGCGGATAATACACTTCCGTGCCAACACCATTCTCTTTGAGGAAGGTACGCAATTCGTCGCGCTTCGGCGCGCGCACCGTAAATTGGTTATAGACGTGGAAATTGCCCGGAGCCGTCGGTGGAAGCGCGACGCGATCCGCGTGCTTCGTCCGGGCAAACAACTGCTGATACCGTTCGGCATTTCGACGTCGCCCCTCGGTCCACTGGTCAAGATACTTCAGTTTGATCTGGAGCACGGCAGCTTGGAGCGCATCCAACCGGCTATTGATCCCTATCTCCTCGTGGAGATAGCGGACCTGGCTCCCATGAACGTGGAGCATGGCCATGGAGTCGGCAAGGGCTTTGTCGTTGGTCGTGATGAGGCCTCCGTCTCCAAAACCGCCCAAATTCTTGCTGGGGAAAAAACTGAAGCACCCGGTGTCTCCAAGTACACCGGCGCGCTTGTTTCCCTGTGCCGCCCCAATGGCTTGGCAAGCATCCTCAATCACCTTCACGTGCTTTCGTCCGGCAATCTCGTTGATCGCAGCCATGTCCGCACATTGCCCGAAGAGGTGAACTGGAATGATGGCTTTCGTACGAGACGTGATCGCTTGTTCAATCAGCTCGGGGTCGATATTAAACGTGTCCGGCTGAATGTCCACAAACACCGGCTTCGCACCCAATCGTGAAATTGTGCTCGCCGTGGCAAAAAACGTAAACGGGATGGTGATGACCTCATCGCCGGCCTTCACTCCCATGGCCATGAGGGAGAGCAACAGCGCATCGCTCCCGGAGGCGCAACCGATCGCATGGCGAGACCCGATGTACCGGGCAACAGATTCCTCGAATGCCACGACGCGCGGCCCCAGGATAAATCCCTGCTCGTCACAGACAGCCTCTACTTCCGCCATGATCTCCGCACGGAGGGGCTGGAATTGAGCTTTCAGATCAAGCAACGGTACATTCATCAAAGCTGTTCTCCAGTATGAGTCTCAACACTAACCCATATTATTCATGAGCGCTTCTGCTGCAATCGCCAATGTGTGGGCGAGAGGCGCGGGGCCAGAGGCAAGTGGCAAAGACTTCCGGTCGGAAACACGGCTCTTTCCTCTAGCCCCTAGCCTCGCGCCCCTCGCCTGACCTGACACTCTCTTCAATACCTGGCTCTTTGACATAATGCAAGGGGAGAATCAGAAACCCAGGCTGGACGTCTTAGCGGAAATCTCGCCGATCAAAAATTAGGCTGGCCGTGAAGAGGAGCACTGCCGTGTACGTCGCTCCGTAAGCGACAATCAACATCAGGTCCGCACCGTTTACTTCCAGGTGATGAACGACATGGCCCTTCAAGTTGAAGCGTTCGAGGTTGGGCAAGAGATAATAGATCCCGTCCAAGATCCCTCGGCTGAGATCATCCATCTTCGCCCCGAATGTTTTCAGATCGGTCGTGAGGTGTCCGATCACATACATCGCCAGCGTGAAGATGGCACTCAGCGTAGCACTGGTAAACGTGGAAAACAGCAGAGCGACCGCGGTGATCACCATGAACTCGACGAAAATCAGCGCCAGCGCCTTGAAGAGCATCCCCTCGATGGGAACCGATTGGGCATAGAGCACCACCAACAGCCCCAGTGCCATGACAACCGTATTGACGAACAAGGTGATCGTGAGGCCTACATACTTTCCGAGCAGAAATTGGTATCGCGCCACCGGCTTGGACACAATCGTGTAGATGGTCTTCTTCTCGATCTCCTTGCTCACCAGTCCGATTCCGACGAAAATGGCAATCAACACCCCGAAGAAATTAATACTCCCTAGCCCAAGATCCAGAATGAGACGGTGGAATTCCCCCAAGGTTAACCGCGACAGGATCACAGAACTGCCGATCATGAACAATGCAAACACCAGCAGATTGTAGAGCAGCTTGTCTCGCAAGTTTTCCCGAAAGGTATTCAGCCCGATCGACAGGATTTTCATGCGTGATTCTCCGATGGACTCCGATGTCCTTCGACCTTCCGGATGAAGAGGTCCTCCAACGACCCCTTCTGAGGATTGAGCGACACCAGACTCGCCTTCCCCGCACGGATAATCTCCAGCGCTCCCCCGACTTGCTTCTGGCTCTTCAGCACCACCAGCATCCGATCCCCTTGCACCACCACTTTGTCGGTAAGCGGGCGTAAGTGGTCCAACCCTTCGGGGGTCAGACAATCCACGACTAATTCCACTGGGTGGCTCGCCCCTTGATCCAGCAAATCGGTCACCCGACCACAGGCCACGAGGCGCCCCTTCAGAATCATCGCGACCCGATCGCACAACACTTCGGCATCGTGCAAGATGTGGGAGCTGAGCAAGACTGTCTTTCCGGACTCTTTGAGACGCAAGATCAGATCGCGCACTTCTTTCCGCCCGATGGGGTCCAGTCCCGACATGGGTTCGTCCAGCACCACCAACTCCGGATCGTTAATCAAGGCTTGGGCGACCCCCACACGCTGCAACATGCCTTTTGAGAATTTCCTGAGCTGGAGATCCTTCGCATGCGTCATGCCGACCAACTCCAAGAGTTCGTCGACTCGCTTGCCCAGAACAGCCCCCCACAGCCCGAACAAATGCCCGTAGAACTCGAGAAACTCCCGGCTCGTGAGGTAGTCGTAGAAGTAGGGCGATTCGGGAAGAAATCCCAGCCTGACCTTGGTTTGCGGATCGCCCAGATCCCGTCCGAACAACCGCGCGTGCCCGCTCGTCGGATAGATGAGCCCCATCAAGATCTTGAGGGTGGTGGTTTTCCCCGCGCCGTTCGGGCCGAGAAAACCGAACACTTCCCCAGGTCTGACTTCGAGGTTGAGGCCTTCCACCGCAGTCACTCGCTTGCCCCAGAACCCCACGCGGAAAACCTTGGAGAGTTGCTCAGTCTGGACCACGAGATCGGAATCAGGCGTCATGGCTCACTCCCATGTCCTAGGGAAACTATAGGAAGGCTCTACCTTGGGAAAACTGTAGGCAGGCTGTTTACGTTTGAAAAACGTACGCAGCCGTTCCGGATGCGTCGAACTGGAAATAGAACCGGTCTTGGGATCCAATCGATAATCCCCTCCGAACGGTTCCTGTGGCAGAGCCGGAAGGGCTCCAGCCACTACAAGATCCGTGAATGTCGCAGGAAGAGCCCGATATTGTGTCCGATAGGCCTCCACCGCGCCCTCTAGTATGAGCAGATCCCGTTCAATGATAACTTCTTTCATCCGATAGGCCAAGACTTCTCGCATCTCCGGATCGTGCGTATCTCTTAAACGGGCTTCAAGAAACGCCAAGGCCGTGTCAGGATTCCCCGCCTCGGCCGCCATGCGAGTGGCAAGCCCTGGGAGATAGGATGGGCCATCCGGCAGGCGAGCCGCCTTCATGATGTACTCTGCCCCCTTGGCTGGATTACCGAGCAGAAAATAATAGTTGTACCCAAGCAGAAAGGGAATGTTCCAGACATCGGGATTCGCGCTGACACCCCTTTCAAGCAACCGGTTGCTCAAGTCTGGGCGGTTGGCGAGATCCCCGAGAATGACGCCGCCTGCATAGTAGGCGTAGGCATATTGAGGGTCGAGCGTGGTGATCACGTCCAAGGCGTGATACATCCACTCATACTCATCCGCGCTATTTCGTTTTTTTCCAATCACCTGCACCAGTTTGAGCCAAAGAATATCCGCACCCAGGTGGTGATAGCCGAGCAAGGCTGGTTTCAGATATTCGCCCTTAGGAAGCTGCGCAAGGCCTTCAATCTGCACGACCGTCCGATCCTGCCGCCGATCGAGCTCCCCTTGCAGCCAGCCGACGCTGACCAGCAAGAGGATGCTCCCCATGCCGACCAGAAGCTGATTCACGATCGGTGCGCTGCGATGATGTAAGGATCTTGAGACCGTCATGAGCGACACACCGGCAGGATGACCAAAATGGAAGTCCCGGCAACCATCGAATGGCTGCCGGGACCCAGTGACCTGACCTACACCGGCCTAGAATACACCGGTTGTACAATCCGCAGCACCATGGTCAACCGTGGAATCCCAGGTTGAGACTCCGGCCGTTGGCCCGACGTTATCGCCATCCAGATTACTTTGAGCTACCGCAATAAAGTTGGTTTGAACAGGGAGTGCGGCAGCAGTAGTCCCAGCAAGAGCTACTGGACAAGAGGGCCCTACCCCTTGTGGCGTGTACCCAAGGACTGGACCCACCGTTGTATCCACTCCATAACGGTAATTCACATTCCCAGTTGCCCTGAAACCAATGTCGTTGAAAAAGCCTCCAAACACACCTCCCAAAATACACCAGTTAACAGGGGCGGGAGTTGGCGGCAATCCAACGCTCCAGGTAAATGGAATTGTTTTTACATTGGCCGCAGGTACAATCACACCCTCCGCAGCAATTCCAATAAAACAGCCTCGCTCCGCCTGGAAGGAGACTTCAGAGGTCTTGATCGCCTGGAGGTTGGTCTTCGCCTCGGACTGGCGCGACTTCATCTGATACTGCAGGAAGTTCGGGATGGCGATGGCCGCCAAGATCCCGATGATCGCCACGACGATCATCAACTCGATCAGGGTAAAACCCTCTTGCCCCTTCAACTGCTTAAACATCGTTCTGCCTCCTTGTTGATGGTTCACTAACCTTGCTCCTTCACACCCTTGCTTCTTTGTCATCGAAACTTATGTCAGATCTCAGATACCTAGCCCATAGCAGGTTCGATGCCCGGTACATGGCCAAGCCAAGTAAAACTCAGTCTCATGCAATATCAAATAGTTATGATTCTTGTCCTGCTGTGCCACAGGCCCTGGTAGGGTGTCATCTCTCACGCTCTTGTTCTCATCTGCCAATATTTGTCATCCACTGTACGGGACCTGGCGTCTTCCATTTTCTCACTACAGTGTAGAGAGATCCGGGGACTTTGCCAGCTTCAGACAATAAACAATCTGTGAAAACAGATATTTAGAGTGAGACAACTGAATCGAATTAACCTGTCAGATGCAGCGAAGAGGACTCAGGGAAAGGGCTGTAAAGGAGACCAATGTTGGCAAAGAGGATAAAAGGGAAAAACCAGAACTAGCCGTTAGGGGCGGGAGATGTGCTACTGAGCTTGTATCTTATCGGATACGCGCCGTTTGGCCTGTTGGATACGTTCTTCCTGCGTCGGGTCACCCATTCCCAGTTCACGGAATCGGTCCATCAACTTGGTATTGGACGGGTCAAGCTCCAGCGCATGGAGCCAGGATTCACGGGCGTCTGAGAGGTTTCGTTGCTTGGCGTAAATATCCCCGAGGTGTTCATAGAGCACCGGATCATCTCCGGCGAGCGCCACAGCTCGCCTCATCTCCGTCAAGGCCTCGGTGACTAAGCCGGATTTAAACAAGGCCCAGGCGAGACTATCGACATAGTACCCATTGCTCGGTTTGAGCGCGACAGCCTGCTTGGTCAAGGAGAGCGCTTGGTCGATCTTGACCCCCCGCTCTGCATAACTATACCCCAGATAATTGAGCGCATCGGCATGATGGGGATCCAGCTTGATCGCGGTTTCCATGGCACGCACGACGTCATCGAATCGATTGAGTTTGTCGTAGACAGTGCCAAGATTGAAGTGTAAATCGGCGCTCTTGGGGTTCTGGCTGATGCCTTCTTCCAAGGCCTTTGCCGCATCGTCGAACTGGTCCTTCTGCAAATACGTCAATCCCAGCACGATGTGGGCTTCAGGCTGTTTTGCATTAATCGTAAGGGCTTTGGTCAAGTGCGTAATGGCTTCAGGAAATTGCTTCAATCGATAGAACAACAGGCCGAGATGTAAATGTCCTTCGAAGTAGGATGGCTCAAGTTGAACGTTGAATGTATAGGTCTCGATGGCTTTGTTCGTGTCTTTGGCTTCCTCGTAGAGAAATCCAAGGTAATCTCTGATTTTGAGCTCCGTCGGACGCGCCTTGAGAATCTGGGTCAGTTGATTGATGGCATTGGGATATTCCTTCTCTTCCCCGTACAGGAGTGCAAGTCGAAGCTGGGCATCGAGGTCTGAAGGGTCCTCCGCCAGCAAATCATTCAATTCCTTCCTGGCGCCCTGATAATCCTTGGTTGCCACATAGAGCCGAACCAACTGGTGCCGGATTTCCCGATTTCGCGGGTTCACCGTCTGGAGGTATTTCCGTAGCACGGCGACCGCTCGATCCTGGGCCTGCCGCGACTCATAGATCGAGGCGAGCGCAAGATAGGCTGGCTCAAACGAGGCATTGACAGCAATCGCCCGCTCCAAACTTGCCGCCGCCTCTTCCCCTTTCCCCGCCTCGAGGAGCATGCGCCCCAGGTGATAATGGCCGACAGCAGATTGGGGAGCCAGCGCCAAGCCGGCTCGAATGGCCTGTTCCGCCTCGGACTGCCGCTTCAAATTCATGAGCAACAGACCCTTGGTAAAGTAGGGATCGCCGGAGGTCGGATCGAGATCGATCGCGCGATCCAACAGTTTCACCGCACGCTCTCCTTGCCCCGCACTGGCTAAAATACCTGCCATCTGCGTCACCAGCTGACCGTCTTGGCTCAGTCCCTCTGCGACTTGGTCCGCATAGCGTACGGCATTAGGCATATCGCCCAGCGAAAAATAGAGACCGGCCAGCCGGGCTTTTACAGACTGGGACGCCGGATCTGCCTTCAGCGCGGCTTGATATTCCTTAATCGCACGATCTATGTCCTGCGCAAGCTCGGCTTGGTACCCCAGCATGAAATGATAGGACGCTGCGGCATCGGAGGGATGAACCAAGGGCATAGCCTTCGGCGAGCCGGCAGAGGCGAGTACCTTTTCAGGCGTCTGAGGCGCCGTGGCGCAAGCCACCACCACCAGAGAGGCCAGCAAACACATTACGGTAAGAGCCTGCCCGACGTTACTGTTTGCCCTTCGGCTCGGAATGACTCGTGTTGTGAACACTCGCACGATCCTCTTGGTAGATTCGGATAAGACGCTGGTGGTCAGAAAGATTATACGAGGGGGGTGGCACAGGGTCAAACGACTTCTCGATTGTCGAGGCTCTCGAACTTCGCGAAGCGGTCGTGGAAGAAGAGTTCCTTTCTGCCGATCGGGCCGTTGCGATGTTTGCTCACGAGAATATCGGCAATGCCCTTCCGTTCGGAATTCTGGTCATACACGTCCTCACGGTAAATGAACATGACGACGTCTGCATCCTGTTCGATCGCGCCGGAGTTATGACTGACGATTCCATCGGCAAGCCACGATGCCGGTCCTGGAACCGTCAGATCGAATACCTCTTCCATCCCATCCGGCTCGACACTCACAATGCGGTCCCAGAAGAGGTCGTTCGTGGCCTGCGAGACGAGGGCCTCGTCTTCGAGAATGTCCGCGTACTCGGCCAGCATGCTGCGTGAGGGAGCAAAGCTGAAGTGCGATGTGCCACCGTAGGATGTCCCCCTCATGACCGCCATCTGACGCTGCGAGATGCCGCACGCGCGCATCGCATGCTTCACCTGCGAGAACACCTCGATAGGTACCGTATCGACATTGGTATTGTGGACCCTTCCCTTGAGCACGGTCGCCGACGGTCCCGGAAGTTCACGGGCTATCGCAAGCCGGTCGCCAATACCCAGTTCGCTAATACGTTTCCATCCATTGGCTCCCAGGAGACGATGATTCCCTGTCGCGCGTATCATCCTGCCGCTGGCCAGACAAACTCGGGAAACAGGCCGATTTCCAACCAGCCAGACTTTGTCGCTCTGGGCAATACTGACGCGCCCTTCTTCGGACAGGGCAAACACCTCGGGAGTGGCGCCGACAAGATCCCGCACCGGCACCCGGCGCCCGTCACTCAGGACTACTAAGGTTTCTCCTGTCACGCACTCCCTCAGATCCGCCAACATGGGAATCGGTGGCTTCCGGGCTTCCACCGCACGGCTAAGCTGCGACAGCGCGACGACCGGCACGTTGAGCTCCTTGGCCAAGGCTTTCAGCGAACGAGAAATATCGGAGATTTCCTGCTGACGGGATTCCGAATCGCTCCGCCCCTGCATCAGCTGGAGGTAGTCGACGATCAGTAGATCCAGCCCCCGTTCGGCTTTCAACCGACGCGCCTTACCACGCATCTGCTGCACGGTGATACCGCCGGTATCATCGATGTAGATCGGCGCTTGCTCCAGCCGGCCTGCCGCTTCCGCAAGACGCCACCAATCCTCTTTCTGAAGCTTGCCGGTTCGGAGACCGTGCGAGTCGACTCTCGCTTCTGAACTCAACATGCGCAGTACGATCTGCGGCTTTGACATTTCCAGACTAAAAATTCCAACCACGGTGCCCGCGTGGATAGCGGCATGGGCTGCCATCCCCAGCACCAGGCTCGTCTTCCCCATGCTGGGCCGACCCGCGATCACCACGAGGTCAGAGGGCTGGAGCCCAGCTGTGATGTCGTCGAGGTCGTAAAAGCCGGTGGGAACACCCGTGATATGTTCTTTTCGCTTTGATAACTTATCGACAAGGTCGAGACTTTCCTTAATGATGGAATTAATGGGGGTGAACGACCGATCCAGCTTCCCCTGGACGATGCTGAATACCGACCGCTCTGCGAAATCGAGCAGGTCGTCGACGGAAGAGGTGCCTTCGTACCCGCGCGTGAGGACTTCCGTGGAGCTATGGATCAGATCTCGCAGCAACGCCTTGTCGCGCACGATTTTGCAGTGGTAGCGAATATTGGCGGAGCTGGCCACGCTCTGCACAAGCTCCGCTAAATAGGCTGCTCCCCCGATGGCCTCAATTTCACCCTGCGCTTTCAACCGTTCCGTCAACGTAATCTGATCGATCACTTCTCCGACTTCCGACAATTCCAGCATCGCACGATAGATCTTCCGATGCGACGTGCGGTAGAAGTTCTCTTCGACCAGCAATTCCATCGCCTTGGCC
>Ga0247727_10014857_pt1 | contig 12863 bp, 11 predicted proteins | sample WisWelCaveWW1625_FD_202498 | JGI IMG/M metagenome (GOLD analysis project Ga0247727, IMG submission 202498) | Biofilm microbial communities from Wishing Well Cave, Virginia, United States - WW16-25 | ecosystem: Environmental > Aquatic > Deep subsurface > Groundwater > Cave microbial mat | place...
TCTATGCTAAAGACCTGTTGTAATGTTGTTCGAATTTCAATAATCTTGTTGTTCATGGGTTTCCTCGGTTTTCACCAAGTAAACACGATTTTCCGCTTCTTGTCCATTTCTTAGCTTGACGCCTATGTGGCACCCCCCCGTATAATAATGAAGACCTCACCCCCTATCCATACGATCCCAAGCAGGCCAAGGCTTTGCTGGAAGAAGCCGGCTGGATCGACTCGGATGGAGACAGTATCCGCGAAAAGACGATTGACGGCAAGAAGGTCGATCTGAAACTGCGTTATGTCACCACCACCCGCGAACTACGCAAGAACGTGCAAGCCGTGGTGGAACAGCAATGGGCGGCAGTTGGTATCGGCGTGGAACTGCGCAACTTCACGGGCGATATCTTCTTCGGCGGCTTTGCGGCTGGCGGCCCCATGGCCATCGGCGATTACGATATCGGCGAGTACTCGAATGCCCCCACCGGGTTCCCCGACCCTGAGGCTTCCTCCAACTGGCTCTGCTCCGAAATTGCGAGCGCGGATAATCCCGACGGCGGCAACTGGCAAGGTTACTGCAACCCCGACCTCGACGCGCTGTTAACCAAGCAAGCCAGCACGGTTGACCTCAACAAACGTATTGAACAATACAAGCAGATCCAGCAAATCATGTATGACGATGTGACTGTCATCATGATGTGGTCCGACCCCGACCTGTGGTCGCTCAACAACCGTTTGCAGGGAGTCAAATTCTCCGGCGCCATGCCGTTCTGGAACTCGAACGAGTGGTTTGTGTCCGAATAAGCGATTCGCATTATCCATCTCGTCGGGCCGCGCATGGCCCGGCGAGATGGTTTATTGATCATCATGACGAATTACATTCTCCGCAGATTTGCGCAAGCCATCCCGCTGCTCTTCATCATCAGCGTGATTCTGTTTATGTTGATGCAGGCGATCGGGGACCCCATAGCCACGCTCGGCGCGCGCACCCCGCCCAAGCCCGAAGACAAGGAACGTCTGCGCCGCCAGTTAGGACTCGACCTCCCGGTTTTCTTCGTAGACTGCCAGACGGAAAAAAGCGATCTTTCCCCCGGCAGCGCCAAACCCGGTTTGGGTGAAAAAATCGCCCATACTGTAACGCACACCCATTGCCAATTCAGCCTTTACAACCAATACCTGGTGTGGCTCATAGGCAATGACTGGAAAGAGATTGACATGAATGGCGACGGCACACCCGAGACGCCCGGCAAGCGCACGGGCGTTCTGCGCGGCGATTTGGGCGCATCGCTCGTCACGCGCCGCCCGGTGCTGGAAATGATCGGCGACCGCCTGCCGAATACGCTTGTCCTGATGGTCACGGCTGAAATCATCATCATTCTTTTATCGCTTACGCTCGGCTTGTATTCAGCCTTGCGTCCTTATTCCACCTTCGACAATATCGCCACCGGGCTGTCCTTTGTAGGATTCTCCATGCCCGTCTTCTGGCTGGCTCTCTCGTTGATGTATCTCTTCGCGGTGAACTTCCGTCGTTGGGGATTGCCTTACCTGCCCACGGTCGGCATGTTCGATCCCGCGGTCGGTAAGACTCCCCTCGAATTGATCAAGCACATGATCCTGCCGGTCGCCACACTGTCAATCATCAGCGTGGCGGGCTACAGCCGCTTCGTGCGTTCAAGCGTGCTTGAAACTTTGGGGCAGGACTACGTCCGCACCGCGCGCGCCAAGGGCTTGCGCGGCATGGTCGTTGTCTTGCGGCACGCCCTGCCCAACGCGGCGCTGCCCTTCATCACCCTCATAGGACTCGACATCCCGTTCCTGCTCGCCGGGGCTGTGGTCACTGAAAGCATTTTTGCCTGGCCCGGCATGGGACGCCTGTTCATTGACCACACGGAGCGCTCCGACTTTCCCATGCTGATGGGCATTCTGATGCTGATCGCCGTCGCCGTGGTCGTCTTCCAGATCGTCACCGATGTCGTTTATTCATTCGTCGATCCCCGCATCCGGCTGGACTAGAGACTCGCCATGGTTGATTTAAGCCCCACGACAAGTCTCGAATCGATCAAGACCTCGCTCTCGCCCGGCGCGCTGGCAGTGCGCCGTTTTCGCAAACATCGCATGGCCATGTTTGGACTGGGGTTGATGATCCTGTTGATTCTATACATCACGGCCGGGGTTCTCCTCTCGCGTGGGTATTGCGCGCCGATCGGCCGGGATGTTTCGGGCGAGGCATACGCCAATTGCAACGACACCAGCCTGAAAATGCAACCGCCCTCGGCCGCGCATCCCTTCGGCACGGATGTAATCGGGCGCGATATTCTGGCGCGCACCATTTACGGCGGACAAATCTCCCTGCTTATCGGTATCAGCGCGGCGATCATGGAAGTGGCGCTCGGCGCGCTGATTGGACTGGTCGCCGCCTACTACGGCGGCTGGGTGGACGCGCTGCTGATGCGTATTGCCGAAGCCATGTTGACCATTCCCAACCTGTTCCTGCTCATCATTGGAGCGCGCTTCTTTGCCAATGCCCTTCCCGACCTCAACTTCTTCGGCCGCGAGTTGACCGGCAATGTGATCATCATCATCCTGATCATCGGACTCACCTCGTGGATGTACCTGGCGCGCATCGTGCGCGCCAACGTGCTCTCCCTGCGCGAGCAGGATTATGTATCCGCCTCGCGCGCGCTGGGCGCCTCGGACTCGCGCATCATTTTCCGTCACCTTCTGCCCAACACGATTGCCCCATTGATCGTCGGCGCGACGCTGGGCGTGGCGGGCGCAATCATCTCGGAAGCCTACGTAAGTTTTCTCGGATTGGGCGTACAGGGCGCCACCGCGACCTGGGGAAACATGCTCGAAGGCGCGTATCGGTATCTCGAAACCGCCCCATGGCTGTGGTTCTTCCCCGGCACATTGATCCTGTTTACCGTGCTGGGCATCAACTTCATCGGCGACGGTCTGCGCGACGCGTTGGATCCGCGCAGCACCAGGCACGTATAACTCATCTCGAAAACATCCTGCGCGGAGTTTTATTGCGACAGATAAAGGGTCAAGCAAAACTAATCGTGTTCCTGTGGAATTTCGCTGGATTGTTACCCATCCCCGATATGATCTTCCAGAGCAAAAGAGAGCGCCTCGCCGACCAATGAAAGAGCGGCGAGGCGCGTTGTGAAACGGAGGCTAATGAGCGTGTTCCCTCTCGTCCTCATCCTCGTATTCGCCCTCAGCATCATAAAACTGCACGAGCGGCAATTCAACAAACCCAGCCATGGGACCAGGCCTGTGGCAGGCCGTCCGGTAGCTAACGGTGACAACCGGTTTGTAAGGGATGGAGCAGTGCTCGTCCTTGACGGTACCCGGTGGGACGCGGAAGTCATAAGAGTATTCGCCGTCGCCGCACGGATCCAGGGGGATCTCTGGTGAAGCATCGAATATGAGTTCTTCGCCGGGTCCCATGGATTCCATGCGGAGGTGAACGCACCACGTACCGCAAATGAATTCCGCAAGCGAGCCTTCCAACTGCCAGCGAATTCTGACGCCCCATTCCTGATCGGTCCGAATGATGTTGGTGGGCGTTGCGCCTTCCACTTCATAGACCTCTGCAGAGATGCCGCCGCCCAAATAGGGTTCGGGGAGTGAAACTTCCAAATTACCAGTAGGCATTGTATCCTCTTCTTTCTTTTTAGTGATGATGTTGGTTGCGGATGACTCTTGTGAGTCGTCCGGCATGTTTTCGTGCTGCCATCGGAGGGGCCCGCTCGTCCAACAACACGTTTCATTCATATAAACGCAGGCTGTTCAATTTTTCAAGCGTCAATGATACAAATTGGAATCTATAGGTTCCGGCAACGATCAATATAAACAGGTTGCGCCGATCTTGCGCGTCGCGGTAACGACATTCCCAGCGCTATCTGTGGCGGTCAACGTAATGGTGTGCCCGTTACAATCGTTGAGGTACAACCTGATATTAATCGCCGCGCCGCCGCCAATAATCGAATCTTTATAGATGGAAATATCGGTGCGATCAGTAGTCCATATCAAGGATGAACCGTCAAGGACGCCGTCCTCTGGATCTGCGGCAAAGCCTGCAAGAAAAATATCCTTATAGGAAAGTCCAAGTTTTTGATCGTAACCGTCGAAAACGTAGCTGGTGTCGGCATCTGGATTGGAGATAACGACGCTGGGCGGATAGTTGGATGGCAGTGTGATTTGAATGGGATGAGACTCGTTATTGCCCTCATCGCCCTCGTTCACGCGACAAGAGAGGGGCATGGCCTCGTCGCCGTCGCAGCTATCAGCCAGAACGGTGAACGCGGCCGTTTGACCCTGCGCGGCATACGGCAGGTATGCCAATCCTGTAAACGTCGCCAGTTGGCCTGCTGGAAGCGGCGTCGTAGTAAAGGGATACCAAAGGTTTCCCTGATCGAAAACAGCGAAGGGGATCGTATACTCGCCATCCGACCCAAAATACCGCGCCGACAATTTGAAAATACCGGCGGCGCTCCCGCCCTGGTTTTGAACGACCGCTTGAATTGGCACAGCGATCGTCCGCTGTCTGACATCAATCTTCGCCGCGTCCATAACCTGGAATCTGATCACGACCAGGTCAGGCGGAGGCTCAGGGGTAATCGTATTCGGCGTCACAGTTGGAGGCAGGCGCGGCACATACAGCGACTGGCCCGGGAAGATCTGATCGCCAATCAGACAGTTCGCCAGTTTGAGTTCCGCGACATTTGTGCCGGTATTAAACGCGATGCGGAACAAAGTATCGCCGCGTTGGACAAAATAAATCACCCAACCCGTCCTCGGGGCGCAGGCGGTTGGCGAAGGCGTGTACGTGGAAACCGAAACAGGCGTTTCAGTGGGCGCGCTCGTTGAAGTTGGCTCAACCGTTTGAGTAGCCGCGTGAGTGACTGTAGAAGCGGGCGTGAACGTCTCGCCCGGTGTCGCGGTGGAGACGACAAACGTGCCTGTCGAAGACGGGCTGGTCAACGTAGGACTTGTTATGGGAATGAAGTTGGAGGAAGCGTCGAAAGCCGCCTTCACGATAATCAAATTCACCATGCTGGCCGCCAGCAAGACCGCGGCGGCAAAACGTCCCGGCGTGATGCGGATGCAAATCCTTTTCACCTTTTGCATAAGCCGCTACCTCTCCGGTTTGGGCCATTGTTCCGTGGGGCAAAACTCGAAGATCCCTTTCTTGGCTTGATCGATATCCTGCTCCGCTTGCGCGCGCTTTTTCATGGCTCTTTGGGCGCGCAAGATGCCGGAAAAGAGTATGCAGGCAAACGCCACAGCCAGGAACTTAAACGCGGCTTGCAGTATTTCGGTTGACATTCCAATCCTGTCAATGGCAATGTTGATGACCGCCTCGATTGCGGTGATCGTGGTCAACGCGGCGGCGACGAAGGCGGCTGTCTCGCCGAGGTCGCGGTTGGCGCGGTTCAAGCGGTCGCCAGCCTGTTGCAGAAAGCGCTGCGAGGCCTGGCAGGCATGGAGCTTGCCTTTCGCGGGCAGAGGCTCCGATTCACGAACTTCAACCTGATCGCGCCCGTTCGGCTTTGCGTTTCCGGCTCGAAGCGCCTCGCCCCAACCATTCGACTGCGCGGGATTCATTCTTCCTGTGGTTTTCATACGATTGCCTCTTGTTCACGGTCGGTATTACGCGCGCTCCAGCGGGCTGATTTTTACGTCAGCCCGCGGGACGCGCAACGTAAGTAAATCTATGACTTTTCCTGCGGCTTGCCCTGGCTCAATATGAGCGTAACGGCGGCGGCGGGCAGGCAACCCAACGCCAGTAATTCCGGCACCGACAAGTCGCGCGCCGCCGCGCCCACAGCCGGCATCAGCATAACGATGACGATCACAATTTTCTTGAACATGGTATTACTCCTCTTTCCAAAGGCTGGCGGATACGAATAAGTTTTCGTCTGTTAATATGAACGAAAGAGGAAGCGTTTTTACGGTATCGAGCAATAAACCCGCAAACTCCGATCTCATTACCCGACAATGTTTCTATCGAGCAACCATGAATTGGAGGCTCCATCATAGACCAGCCGCATCTCAAAGTCATACTCACTCGAATTGCATTGTGCGCCCGTGTAATAGGTAAAGTGGGCTGTTACGACGGCGGAATAACCATCCTGCCGAACCAACTGTAGGTTACTGATCTCAATGCGGCAGAGATTCATTTGTCGGTAGCCGTAGACATAATCGTTGTAGTCATTGTTATGCTTCGCTTGCCGAAATCCAGGCGACAATTGCGCCCATGCGCTCTCAAATTTTCCATCGTTCACATTTTGCCAATAGGAGACGACAAACTCGACCGGGCTGGGTATTATGGGAATGGGAGTGTCGGTGACGACAGTCGGCTGTGGGCTGGGTGGAGCAGGCGGCGCGCTTGTTTGATCGGGCGGCGGAACAGATGTGGGGTTTTCAGCAACGACGGGCAATGGCGTATTTATTGGATCGGGTTGTGGAATGGGAACCATGCCCGGGTTTAAAGCCAGAAGTATGAACGCGGTTCCTAAAATAAACGCCGTGATACGGATCACCGGACTCGAGACGGTGGTGGATACCGCAAAGCTGAAAATGTTAAATCCCCCGCCCAGCAATGAGATCAATATCAATACCGCGCCAAAGGCAAAAAAACCCATCGTCAGATTTTCGGGCATAATGTCTCCTGTCTCTAAATCCTTTAGTCTATTTCTATAAACGAAGGATCGGGTGGTTTTCAGGCATCACATCATTAAACGAACCAGCCCGCAAGCAGATACTTGCGGGCTGGGGAAGGTGAAAATAGCGGTTAGCCCTGATTTACGATAATGACGTTTTCGCCTTCAGCAGTGAAAGGTTGGACCGCCGGAGCTGGTGGAATTGTCGAAATACTGGCATCGCCGGGCTGCGCGGCCAGCAAACCTGTGATGATCGGCGCGGCGAAGGATGTGCCTGCCCAGCGGGCCCAGCCTATACTTGAGGGGCTTAACTGTAAATTGTTGACATTGGCATTAGCAGAATTCTTAACTAGTTTCCCAACATATACTCCTAAGACCCCTTTAGTGGAAGTTGGAACTCCATTTATTGGCCGAGGCATATCCAGTTCTCCACCGAATGTCATAAAGCCGTCGCCTGGCAATTTATTTTGTGGATCATAGGAGAAGTTGGAGTAGGAGGCAGGTATATAATATTGCCCGGAAGGATATGTAGAAGTAGGATACTCTTTTGGAAGCGCGCCTACGCCTACAACGCCTCTGAAAGCGGCTGGATAACTTGCATACGGTCGTACCCCTTGCCCGGCATCATTCCCTGCGGCGGCCACAACAACAACATTCTTAAGGCTGGTAACCCACGTAAGCACACCAAGCGTTGATTTTGTCAGCGATCCAGATATTTTGGGATCTGTAAGGTTTAATTCCTGATTCAGATTTGATACGCCGTTTTGAGTTACCAAATCGAGCATAAAACTGCAATGAACCATGAGAGGGAAATTTCCTCTGCTTTTATGATCGTTGACCGCATCAATCAAGCCTTGAGCCATACTTGTTAAAGTACCCAGCCCAAACGAGTTGAGGACTTCATACAAATGAAGCGTTGCTTTTGGAGCTATTGTGTGAATGATGCCGGCAATGAACGTACCATGGTCGGGCATTTCGTAATGATAGGGCGGAGATGTATATCCATTCAGGCCAGTTAATTCGGCGGGGTTGGAATATGGATGGATATCCAATGAATTGAACAAGTATTGAATCAAAGGATCTGCCGAAGAATTTATCAAACCCTGAGCCGCTTGTTCTAGATTTTTTGTTGGAATTGTATCAAGGATTGCGACATGCACTTCGCCATTAGGGATCCGATCTTTGTGTGGCTTTAAACTCTCCATGGGTCCTGCTAGCCGAAACTCACGTTCACTTATTTGCGAGGAAGTCCCTGTTCCTGGTTGTTGCAGGGCAGGTACATCGAGGGGCCAACTGCCGGGCCCTCCGGTAGGTCCTCCATGATGGAGATTTTTTGCAAACCAATTCGGAGAAATGGATTGCAGACTGATACCTTCTCCTATGACAAGAGAACCGTTTGGTAACTCGGCATAAGCGCCATTCAGTACCCTAATAACATCCTTAGGGCGTAAATCCTTTTTTCTATGCCCGCCCAATCGGATTGGGATCAGGGAAAAAGGCGCAAGTGAAATTGTAACAAGCGAAAATGTTTCACCATCTAGGGACGGAAAGGTGATAATTCTCGAATTTTCCAAAGTAGGAGGCTTAAGCCTGTTTCTCCAATTGCTATTTCCTGGCGAAATATTACCCACACCTACTTGTACTTGTTGGGAAAAATTCCCTTGTTGCGAAACATTCCCTTGAGACTTCAAGAAACTTTGCATTGCAGTCACGATCTCAGCCGGCGTTGTAGTTGCCGGGTGAGTAATCTGGAAGACAACCTCGTTCGCCGCAAAATAATATCTCTTGTGCTCTTTCCGTCCAAACGGCCAATAGGAAACCGCAACAACAATTGCGATTATGACGATGCCTGCTACGATTGTTTCCATGATCTTTTCCTTCCTATGTAATTAACTTATTTGGATAGCGGATCGGCATTCCCTACCAATTGGAATGCGCCCCAAAATGCGGGATGAAGATCTGGGTTTTCCGCCAGAATGGATTTTTGCGCCGCGCGCAACGCGGCAGCCTTGGACTCGCCTGCCTGCAAGAAAGTATACATACGTTCCATCAAATTGGCGGTTGACATATCGGCAACGCGCCAAAGACTAAGCGCCAATGCGCCTGCGCCGGCATATAAGAAACTGCGGCCCAGGCCAATCAATTCATCGGATGCCATCACGTTCGCGCGGCCTGTTTCGCAAGCGCTTAGAGTCGCCAATTCATAACTTAAATCCTGCTGCATTATGTCGTCGGCATATAGCTGGCCGTCTGCAAGTTGCAGAAAGGATAAGTCGGGTTGATCCAAACGGTGGCGCCCATGAGCGGCAATATGCAAGATTTGCCGCGGCTCTGCCTGCAATGCGATTCGATTTGCCGCCTCCTCGGCGCATATCCGTCCTCCAAATATCCTCTGTACGATTTGCGCTTCTGCTTGTGTATGGGGCAGCCTGCTTTCCCACGAATGCGCAAGCGCCAACGCGCCCGGAGCGCGTTTCGGAGCGGGTCTGGCAGCCAACCCAGCGGCGGGCAAGGCAACAACCTCATACCGTTCGATCAGATGACTTGCGCCGTCATACAGCAGGTGAAACGGAAGGAAATGCAACGAGCCATAAGGTACGATTACCAAACGCCGCTCACTTTGCCGGAGCCCAAGCGGCTCGATAAGCAGGGCATACAGTCGTTGCAAGATGCGCCGCGTATGATGGGTGAGGATAAGAGCGCCGGAAGATTGTGGATTCATCTTCAGGGCGGCATCCGTATCGGCTTGCAACTGGCGGATTAATTGATTCAGCGTTTCATTGGTTAATGACAAACGATGGACTTCGATGGTTCGCCGATCCAGGGTAAATGCCCATAGTTGTTCCCCATCGTTATAGTATTCGATCAGTATTGTGTCTTCAGCCAACGCCTGCTGGACGTCCTCCAGCGACAAACCATGGACCTGACCCATCTTCTGTCCATTATCAGCGCGCAGGTACAATTGCTCAGTGATGGCGCGCATGCGGCGTTCACGCACTGCGACTTCGGTCAAAGCCTGTTCCACGCCAAGCGACTTGGGATACTCGGCGTTGCCGGGCAAATCATGCGCCAACCGATAAAACCATTGATGTTCAGCCCGCAAACGCTCCAACTCTTCAATCAACGCCCGGCTGTGCGCGTCATCCTGCGCCCAATGCAGACGCTCGCGATTCATCAAATAATCCAACCAGATTTGTGATTTGGCGCGCTCCAATGTTTCGAAAGCGCTTGCAGGGTCGCCGTTCTGAAATTGCAACGCGATCAACCTGCGCAAGGCCTCGCCTTTGTCTTCAAGGAATCCGGGCCGAAGCGTGATCGTCAAGCCGCGCTGCAGGCGTTCGATGGTCGCCGCCGCCGCCCGATAACGACGAATGGCATGGCGGCGGTTATTCTGCGCCTCGGCAATTTGCCCAAGTAGCAGGTGGGCTGTATGACGCAGGGATAAGACATTATAGTGTTGGGCTATCTGTAAAGTCCTTTTTCCAGCCATTGTCGCTGAGGAAAATTCACCCAGCGCGAACGACGCCTGACCCAGCAAAAGCGTAGCTGCCGCCTCGTTGACCTGTTGCCCATCAGATTCGAAAGCAGAAATGGCGGCGATCGATTCTTGATGAGCCGCAGTTGGATCGCCTTGTTTGAGAGCCATCCGGCCGCGCCATAGCCGGATCGTAGCAATCCAACTCGTTGCCTCCCGAGACGCAAAAATGGGTTCAGCTTCAGCCAGCGCCGCGCGGGCCGCGGCGAAGTTTCCCGAAGCAGCCTCGATGGTCGCCAGAAACAAAAGAGTACGGGCGAGCTCATAATCCGCTTTGAAGGCGCGGCAATCTGCGATCACCTTTTGAGCCAGTTCATACGCCTCTGTGTAACGATTTAGCGACAGATAACACTCTACCATGTGGTATCTGGTCATCGCCATTTCAAATGGAGATTCGTCCGCCAATCTTTCCAGGGCGCCGTTCAATAAGGTGAGGGCGCGCCGATATTGGCCTTGCGCCTGGGCAATTTCAGCAACGCTGGCTTCGATGCGGACAAGACTCAAAATCTCATTTCGAGCCTCCGCCAATGCTCGCGCTTTCTCATAATGCGCAAGAGCCAGGTAAAAATCGCCCAGAGCGTTATAGGTCAGGCCAATATTTTCATAAAGCGCGCCTATATATGCCTGGCCGGACTCGCCAAGCCTTGTCGCTGCCGCTAAGGCGGATTCAAACAATTTAAGCGCCCGGCGCTGATCGCCGAGATAGTTATAAACAAGACCGGCGTTCCAATCCAATCGCAGGAGTTTGTCCTGGTCGCCATAACGGATGAAAATCGCTCGGGCTTGTTCAGCGTCTGCGAGAGCCGTGGAAACATAGTTGAGTTGAGGACCAAGATATAGTCGGCCGATACGTGTGCGCGCCCACCCGAATTCGTCCCCAATGGATTCGAACAGGTTACCCGCTTGCGCAAGCATATCCCAGGCTTCGCGCATGTTACCCAAACGTTTGAGAGCGTCGCCGCGAGCCATTGAGCCCAATGCGATCTGATATGTATCGTTTCGAGCGCCGCCGATCGCAATGATTCGATCGGCATATTTCAGCGAATAGTTCGCGTCAATAGACCAATGCCGATCCGCCTCCTGCTTGAGACGCTCGACGACTTCCTTCGCCATCTCGTCAGATAGAGGCGTTAAAAGCATTTCAGGCGGAACGTTATCCGCCAGCCAGCGTTCCAATTGGTCGTCCATGTCCATAACAACGTTCATAATATTCTTTCAGAGAGTAACATCAATATTTGGGATCTGAACAATAGCGCCGTGCAATGAGGTAATTGTGATCTGGATCGATCCTGGACGAACTGCCTCAAAACTAAAAGACCCCAAATCATCCAAAGAGGCGGTCAACTGCGGCGCGTCCGTCTGTCGTAATTCAACTGCCGCGCCGGTCCAATTATCCTGATCTTGAGCCGCCACCTGACCCAGAATAGACGCTAAACCGTTGGGTCCTGGCTGGATGTCCAGGGTAATGACGATCCCGTCCGCCTCCAAAGTAATCGGACCCTTCTTTTCGCCGCGCAATGCCACAGCGCCCGATGAAAGCGGCGAGCCTGTAGACGACATGGCGCCTTTGAGTCTGGCAATGAGAGTCCTGAATGGGCCCGCGCCTGAGGTTGACGTTTCATCTTTCAGGAAAGTCTCCAATTGGGCAAGTTCCTTCGCGCAATGTTTGCACTCTCGTACATGCCCTGCCACCGTCAGGCTTTGATTTGCCGGCAAAAGGCGCAGGTAATATTCGCCCAATTCCAAAGCCGGAGGGCAGGCGACGCGGTATACACGCGACCTCACTTGATCCCGCAATCGCTCCAGCCCCTTTGCCCTCGCCCTGCAATAATCGCATTGTTCCAGATGGCGCGCCATATCTTGATCCGCCTCCTCGTCCAAATAAGTCCAAAGGGATTTTTCATCCAGTTCAGGCGGAAATATGCACTCCATAGCGGGCTTCTCCAAAGTTTCAAGATTTGCCTTCATCCATACGAGGCGGCGCTGGGCAGTACTCGTATAGCTACGCGCCTAATTCCGAATCCCCAGGCCCCGACAAGGCACGCCATATTCAGGTTTTGATATCATTAACGAGGGTTTTTCCGTTTTTCAATCATCGTCGCCGCAAGCTTGAAAGAATTCCGGATCCCGTCCCAGGCGGGTTACGACGTTTTGCCTGATCCGGTATACCTCATCCACATCCTGAAATTTATTGGGAAACTGGGCGTAAATCTCCCGAGGTCTGAGGTCGTCGTCAACATAGAGTCTCAGAACCAGGCGTTCCTTTTCGCTAAGACGCTCATTAATCCAGTCCCTGCATTTTTGCCCGCTGATTCTGCCCAGGATGTCAGATTCAAACTCGCGGCGTTCCGAATCGTCGTCCAAATGCAGTTCCTCGGTGGGGTCGTATGAATCAGCCGGGTCGCGGGCGCGGTTATAGTCTGTGATGACGCTGTGAACGCATAACTGCAAGTAACGCAATAAACGCCCCAGGTCGGGAAAACGCCTGAATTTGTCGGGCAACATGGCGTCCCAGAATTTCTCAAAAGCGCCGAGGACGAAGTATTCGATCTCTTCGCCGCTGAGATCAAAGCCTGAGTGATGTCTCACCCACCCGGCCACCTGCGGCTGGTACTGGGTAAAGATTGCATCCCAAGCCTGGTTATTGTTTGCGAATGCCCGTTGGAACAATTC
>Ga0247727_10014858_pt1 | contig 12863 bp, 13 predicted proteins | sample WisWelCaveWW1625_FD_202498 | JGI IMG/M metagenome (GOLD analysis project Ga0247727, IMG submission 202498) | Biofilm microbial communities from Wishing Well Cave, Virginia, United States - WW16-25 | ecosystem: Environmental > Aquatic > Deep subsurface > Groundwater > Cave microbial mat | place...
GTCATGAACACCACCAAGGGAAATTCGGACGAACTTTCGACCAAGCGCTGCAGCAATGGAGCGACCGAGGGATGTTTTGCCTACACCAGGCGGTCCGACGAACGCAATGATAGGGCCTCTCATATCGTTCTTGAGCTTCCGGACGGCCAGATACTCCAGGATTCTCTTCTTCACCTTGTCAAGTCCGTAATGGTCTTTTTCGAGGACGTCCCTTGCCGCCGCGATCTCAAGGTTATCGGTCGTGCTGACGCTCCACGGCAGATCAAGGATCCAGTCGAGATATGTTCTGGCCACCGTATATTCTGCGGAGGCCGGATTCATTTGTGAAAGGCGCTTGAGCTCTTTGTTGGCAACTCTCAGCGCTTCCTCAGGGAGCTTTGACTCATCAATTCGTTTTCGAAGCTCTGTAAGTTCCAACCCCTCCTCGTCCTCCCCAAGCTCCTTTTTGATTGCCTTGAGTTGTTCGCGGAGGATATATTCCCGTTGCGATTTGTTGATGACATCCTGAACCTCGGACTGTATCTTGCTCCCAATCTCTAATTTCTGGACCAGCTTGGTGAGAGCCACCGCAACGAGATCGAGTCTCTTCCGGAGGTCGAAGCATTCAAGAACCGCCTGTTTTTCTTCAACGCCCACTGGAACCATTGACATGATCAGGTCGCCAGTGCCGTCTGGCTGCTCCACGTTCAGCACAATGGACAACTGTTCTTCATTCAGGTTGGGCGAGAGCTCAACAGCTTTCCTAAAAAGCCCTTTCAGGTTGGTTGTGACCGCGTCAATTTCAATTCCTTCCTCGCGTTGTTCTTCAGCGTCGCGCACAACGGCCCTGATGTACGGCTCCACATGAAGAATGGAGATCAACTGGACTCTCCTCAACCCCTGCATGAGTACGCTTTTTGTCCCATCCGGAAGCGTAAAGACTTTCAATACCTTTGCAAGTGTTCCTACCCAATAGATGTCTTTCTCGGTCGGTTTCTCAATGGAGCCATCTGTCTGAGTAACAATGACAATCACGCTGTCATCTCTAATCGCCTCCTCTACAACTTTAATGCTGCTTTCACGACCGACGGACAGCGGCATAACCTGACGGGGGAAGAACACTGAGTTTCTCAAGGGAAGAACAGCGAGAGCCTGGGGAACGCTGGATTTGGACATTGGATTCCTTTCTCTTACGGGATTGCAGCTTTCCGTACGGACATACTTTTCATATACTGAAATCAACGGTCAAAGACAAACAAAAGCTCAGGGCAGCGGTTCCCGGTCCCACCCTCCAGAGCCGCTGCCCGGCAAGAGTATATTCTGTGTGAGTTAGAATCTACTTTATTTTCACTTCAATCGCCTTCCGCTTTGCCTCCTCCGCTTTCGGAAGGGCGACCGACAGAACACCGTCGCTGAACGATGCTTCAATCTTGTCGTTCTTCACGCTGCTCGGCAGCGAGAAGGATCTCTGGAATGAGCCGTAGGATCTCTCGACACGATGATAGTTCGATCCTTTCGATTCCCTCTCTTGTTTCTTCTCACCCCGAATCGTCAGGATATTATCCTGTGTGGTGATCTTCACATTGGCTTTGTCAACACCAGGAAGCTCGACTTTGACGACGAACCGGCCGTCTTCTTCCCCAATATCAACTTCAGGGCTCCAGGTTGAGGGAACCAGATCCTCTTCCCACAGACCTCCACGGAAGAAACGGTCGAACATCCTGTTGATACCGCGCTGCATATCCAAGATATCACCCGGAAATGTCAAGTCGCGATCCGGATTCCATCGTATGAGTGACATAAGGACCTCCTTTTCCATTGTTAGTTAATCGATATTTCTCGTGACCGTGCCTCTTCAGTCTTGAAGATCTTTACGGTCAGTACTCCATGTTCAAACCTGGCGTCAACGTTGTTCCTGTCGATGCCATCGCCCAAGTTGAACACTCTGTAGAAGCCTGCTGTCTGTAACTCACTCAACAGCAGGTTCGCATTCTCTTCATGGTGAGCTCTTACCACACCCTTCACGACAAGAAGATGATCCAATCTATGGTAACGCTCAACGAATCTCTGTCGGCCCCCGGCATGTCAATCATCAATACGAACGCTTCCGGAGATTCGTACACATCCGTTGCCGGAAGAGCATACCGCTTTTCGCGTTCGCCAAGTCGGGAAGGGATTGGAACGTCACGCTTAATGACAACAACTCCATCGTTCTTCGACATGCGGATTTCTCCTTCTTACTTTACCTGTATCTCACGGGGACGCGCAGTTTCAGCCTTGGGAAGAACAATGCGCAGAATACCATCGGCCAGCTCTGCAGAAATCTCGTCGATCTTTACCTCATGCGGAAGTGTAAGCATCCGCGTGAACTTGCCGGTTCGCCTTTCGCTCCTCAGCCATTTTGCATCATTGGCTGGATCGGGCAACTTCCTTTCTCCGCTGATGTTGATCGTCCCATCATGCAGCGAAATTTTCAGATCTTCTTTTCTTATCCCGGGAAGTTCCACCACAATTACAGACTCGTTCTCATGTTCAGCAACATCGACCGCCGGATATCCTGTCGGTGTGGCACCGGGTCTCGTGTCCATAAGTTTCTGAAAAATCCCATCGATATGTCTTTCGAAATCCAGTACGTTATCTGACGGGAACCACGCAAGTGGGTAGCGTTGAACTCTGATCAGCATTTCAAATCCTCCAATCTTATTTTTTTCACCTTGATCCTTGATAACCGTCTCGCTTGAACGACAACACGCACAGCATGCACAACGCGCGTGCCAATGCCGAAACAAGCAGGCAAGGATATTGGAATTCCGTGAGTTAGGTGAATCGCAATTGCCGAGTCTCTGTCAGAGACTTGACAGTTGGTCACGCGGTTCTGAACAAATATCAGTGAGGTATGAAAGGACGACAGAGGAAACTGTCATGGAGACATGCAGAAGCGTTTAGAATTCTCTATGACTGGAATGGGCGATATGTGATAGGATGATTGTTGAACAGAAATCATTTTTCTCACTCAAGAATGGGCGAAACTATTTCCTCTCAATCTTGTTGGTGCCAAAGTTAATGTGTTTATGGAACACGATTACAGATGGAAACGGGCACCCCGGCCTCGCCCGAGCGAAAGCATTGTCTCGGTCGAGGGCCCGTGGCTTCGCCCCGAGGCGAGCGGGCTACTGCCTTTTTTGAATAGCTTGTAGAAAAAACACAGGTTAGCTTTTTAGAAGTGGCACTAGCTTTCGAGGAACTTTTCCGCATCCATGGCCGCCATGCATCCGGTTCCTGCAGCAGTAACCGCTTGGCGATAAACACTGTCGGCCACATCGCCTGCGGCAAAGACCCCCGGAATATTTGTCCGAGTGCTTCCAGCCTGAGTCTTAAGATATCCCACTGCATCCATATCGAGCTGGCCTTTGAAGAGACCGGTGTTTGGTTGATGTCCGATGCCTACGAAGACCCCATCAGTGCGAACAACTGTTGTTTCACCTGTCTGCAGGTTCTTGAGCTTCACGCTGGTTACAGATTTCTTGCCGTTCTCGTTCCTGCCGAGGATTTCTTCAACGGTCGAGTTCCAGATAAAACCAATCTTGGGGTTCTTGCGTGACTTGTCCTGCATGATCTTTGACGCTCTCAGTGAGTCACGCCGGTGGACAATGGTCACCTTTGCTGCAAACTTTGTCAAGAACGTCGCTTCTTCCATCGCCGTATCACCTCCACCCACCACAATCACCTCCTGGTTCCTGAAAAAGAACCCATCACACGTCGCGCAGGCGGAAACCCCGTATCCCATGTACTCCTTTTCCGAAGGAAGGCCGAGCAGTTTTGCAGACGCGCCGGTAGCAACAATAACCGCGTCCGCAGTGTATGAACCCTCATCGGTCCAGAGATTGAATGGACGGGCGGTGAGATCGACTTTGGCAACATTTTGGTAGATTGACCTCGCACCGAAACGTTGAGCTTGTTCCCTGAACATTTCCATCAGCTCCGGGCCCATTGTACCTTTCGGAAATCCAGGATAGTTCTCAACTTCCGTCGTGATCGTCAGTTGGCCTCCCGGCTGAATGCCTTCAAAGACAATGGGGCTCAGATTCGCTCGCGCCGCGTACAAAGCGGCAGTTAGACCTGCGGGTCCAGAGCCAATAATAATAAGTTTATGATGGTCGGCTGTCGACATTCAATTCTCCTTCATGTTTCACCACAAAGGCCTGCCCGACTAACGGATTTCAATAACAGTCAGGCGGGCACTAAGTCACAAACAGTCACAAAGAAAAGTTTGGTGAAGAAGTAGCCGCGCGTCTCACAATCAAAATACTATTGTGTAGACGAGCCGTCCACAATAGTATAAGCGACTACTAATGAGGACGAGCCCCGGCTTGTGCCGAGGCTCGGCCACAAGGCGTTGTCATTGAAGGCCGGCTCGTCCGAAGGACGGGATCAAGCCCGAAGGCCGGACAAAGACCGCCCCACCATTTGCGTTTAAGAATGGTTAAGTGCACTCAAGGGATCGAAGGGAAATAACGCGCAATATCAAAACGTATCGACCTTCGTAGCTCATGACTATTCTCTGTCTTCGTGCCTTGGTGACTTTGTGGTAACAGACCCATGGCCTTCCGACTGGGTTTCCAGACCGATCTTCACGTTTCTGACAAGTCCCTCACGCTTTGTCCGCTTCATAGCGCTTCGACGGAATTTTCGTTTGAACTCTTCTTCGGACATCTCTTTCCATTCCTCAAGAACAGGAGCCCGATTCCATTCCCTCGGCTGAAATCCTTGCTCGGCAGTCGAAGATGCAAATTTGAGGTTCCAGGGACATACATCCTGACAAATATCGCAGCCATAGATCCACCCATCGAAGCTGCCTGCCGCTTCTTCTCCAATCGGGCCACGATGCTCTATGGTAAGATAGGAGATGCACCGGCTCGAATCAACGACATAGGGCTCGACGATGGCGCCAGTAGGACAAGCCTCGATACACAGCGTACAGGTTCCACAATGGTCGGTCTCAGGCTGATCAGGTTCCAGCTCGAGAGTTGTAATCAGTTCACCAAGGAACACCCAGGACCCTTTCTCTTGAGTGATCAGGTTTGAGTGTTTACCGATCCATCCGATTCCCGACCTTTCCGCCCACACTTTTTCCATGATTGGCCCCGTATCCACATAGCATTTTCCTTCGGCACCCGGAAATTGTCCCCGAATCCAGTCCCAGAGTTGACCAAGCTTCGCGTGGACAATCTCATGGTAATCGTCCCCCCATGCGTATCGTGAGATCTTCCCCACGCCAGCCGCGTTCTCGTGCGGAATGTCTGTGTAGTAGTTCAGGGCAACGGAAATGACCGACTTGGCATCCGGAATGATAGTCCGAGGATCAATTCGTTTTTCATAGTTCCGGGCCATCCAATCCATTGTTGCATGATAGCCACGGTTGAGCCATTCGGTCAACAGCGCTGCTTCTTCACAAAGCTGATCCGCGCGTGCTATTCCCACCTTTGTGAAGCCAAGCTCCAGAGCCTTGGCCCTGATCTTCTCAGCCGTCGTCATCGAGACCAAACCATTTCTCCGTCATTCGCGAGAATAATAAATATCAACAGACCTGCCGCAACGTTTGTGTTACCTAGTGACAGGCTGAGAATGAGGAGGGAAGAATTTCGCATGCTACCATTGTGGGATCGGTTTCTCGACGAAGATTTCTTCGCCTACTACGCGTACTTGATACACCCTCGCACGTCCGTTCCCAAACTTTGGCAGGCCATCTTCAAGGCAGAAGGACCATCCATGCATCGGACACGTTACGTACAATCCATCCAGAGTTCCCTGATGCAGCGATGAGAAGTGTTGATGCGGACAGACGTTGTTGAGTGCATAGAACCTTCCCCCAACGTGCCAAACCGCGATCTCTTCCCCCTCTACATGAACGAGTTTGCACCGCCGTTCTGCAATATCCGATGTACGCGCGACGCGGATGAATCCCGCCTCCATTGGTTCCATCAATCGATGGTGATTGTCTGGTCCAGAACGATTCCCCTGTTAGAGGGCTTCACGTACGCAGCTTCGGTGTTTGGATCATGCTCGAAGAAGAGAATCCAGTGTTCATCCGCGGCTTGACGCAGGATCTTTTTTTTCTCTTCAAGAGTCACCAGCGGCCGGAGATCGTAGGCCATGATCCATGGTGGAGCAAGATGTGAAGTCGTCGGAACGAGATCCGCACAGTAGAAGACCGTTTGCGTCCCATCGGTAATGACCGGACATTGAAGCGCGGTTGTGTGGCCATTCATCAGTCGGACACTGATTCCGGGCAGGATTTCTCCCTCTCCTTCCAACAGTTGCAGACAACCATGTTGCTCGAGCGGGACGAAATCGTCCGGAAAGAAGCTGGCGCGGTCGCGCTCCGTCGGGTTGTTCGCAGCATTCCAATGCTCGCGCTGGACATAGTAGCGCGCGCGGGGGAAGGTGGGCCTGACCTGGCCATCTACCTTTGTGGTCGAGCCACCCGCATGATCAAAATGAAGATGGGTCAGAATAACATCGGTAATATCATCGGGTACCACATGATGTTTCAGGAGAGATGAAATGAGATCGAAGCGTGCCCTGTCAAAGTTATAGATCGCCTTGAACTTTTCATCATACTTTGAACCATTACCGACATCGACCAGGACTCGTCGGCCGTTGCCCACGATCAGCAAGGCCCGTGCCGCCATCAGAATGCGGTTTTTTTCATCCGGGGGATTTGTCTTGGCCCACAGAACACGGGGGACAACTCCGAACATGGCTCCGCCGTCAAGGCCGAATCTGCCGGTTTCAATTGCATGGAGTGTGTAGGGACCGATGTTCATCTGCTTGGTTAGATTGCCACTAAGACTCGAAGGCTCGAAGGTTCACAAAGGGTTTCAGAGCACTATTCTCTTTATGCCGTCCTTAATAAGAGCAACCTTGATGTTAATGAGATATCCAAGACGTTTGTTGGTGAGCTTGAGATGACTCAGCACTTGCGCGGTCCAAACCGAATTGATCTCGTCGACTGCCTTGAGCTTGCAGATGACTAAATCGTTAACTAGAACATCAAGCCTAAGACCCTCATCAAATGTGATCCCTTGGTAGGCGATCGGAATGTCAAGCTGTCGTTGTACGGAACAACCTCGCTTCACCAATTCGTGGCAGAAGCAAGTTTCATAGACTCCCTGGCCCAAGTTGTTTGTGGACTGTGTAAGCAGAATCCACAACCATCCGGCCAGTTTTTTCTTCCTGTCCAGTTAAGGGTACAATTTTCTTCATGGGAACTTCTTGATCTGCATTGAATTTCCACAAAGACCGGCTCGAAGATTCACAAAGCGTTTTCAAATTTACGCTGTTCATCTCTATTTGCTGTTAAGAGCATTATCTCCTTCGTGATCGCTTTGAGTCTCGTGTCTTTGTGGCATAATAACCCAAACAAACACCAAGGTCGGCTCCCACCGCACAGAATCCGCGTAGGCGGATCGGGCAGAACACCGACCTGAAACAGCAGGGCACGACATGCCTGCCCGCTCGACGAAGGTGTTCCACATTCGCGGTCGGGCGGGTCGTGCCCCTACCAGATTTTAAGCCGTCTTCCTAAAATGAGATGTGGCCACACCTAGGTCACCAAACTCTCTATCAGGATGAAGGATCTTTGCCCTCTCGAACAGCTCTTCTTCAGATTCAACGCGGTTCGGATCGGGAACGCAGCAATCTACGGGGCACACAGCAGCGCACTGTTCCTGATCGAAATGACCCACACATTCGGTGCATTTCTCCGGTACGATGTAGTAGAATTCATTGGAAATCGGCTCGTACATCTGCCCGCCATACTCAAACTGAACTCCACCCGCATAGATTGCCGTGTTCGGGCACTCGGGCTCACATGCACCGCAGTTGATGCATTCCTCTGTAATCATTGTTGCCATGCGAAGCGACCTCCGTCAGTTAGACGATCAAAAGTTTTTTCGAACTCAAACAAAATGGATTTCAGGGATCTTCCGTTCATCGAAGCTTGTCGCCTCACCTTGCCTGAGGCGCTCGGCATCGTGAAGGCACTCGCGTACACGATCGACGAGCCGCTGGGTATCGATACCGTGATTCACAGGCAGATACTGCTCGATTTTCGCCAGGGCCTTCGTGAATTGACTGCAGGCCCCCTTGTAATTCCCATTTCCAAGATGATAGAAGCCTACAGCAGTCTGAATCAGCCCTTGATAGAAAATACGGTAACTTCCCGTCGTTTCCATCCACAGTTCTTCCCACGTATCATGGGCCTCAAAGAAGAACCGGCGGTTAAACTCCTCCACCCCTCTCAGGAAATGGTCATTCATCTCTGAAGAACGTAAGAAAAAGTGTGAGGAATTGCAAGAAGAGGCGAGACTAAGTACTGTCCTACTTTCGATAGCCATGCGGACGACCAGAGACGGTCGTCCTACTACATGAGTGACCCCCCCCTCGGTCCAGCATCACACCTTGATTCAGAATGTCTTACATGAAGGTAGGTCAGATTCTCCGATCCACTCGCGCTTCGGTTTATTCCTTGATAAAGCATAACCATAACTGATGTCCGTGTTCAACACCCGCAGCGATTCAATCTGTCCTTCCAGGATCACACCTTTTGGACCGGCTGTGGAGTTTTCAATGACCTTAACGCTCCCCTTGAGTTCCTCCGAATTGAGGTTTGTGTACCCAGCTCTATGAATGATTTCAGACAACAACTTTTCCGCAGTCCGCCAATTCCAATCCGATGGAGGCGACCCAAAATCTGCGCACTCCATCTTGATCCAATGCTTCGGCTCGACAATCAATGAAATCCGGAACGCAGTTCCTGAACTCGGTTCAAGTGGACAAAATTGAACCAGGGAAGCGGCGTTCTTGCTGATATCGTGGCCAGCTTCGACATAGCCACGCGAAATCAGGTCGATGCGATAGCCGGATTTTGTCGCCTCGTACTCTGCCCGAAATTCGAACCCACTATCGAAATTGCATGATAGAAGAAAGAAGAGCAAAAAAAGATAAAATGAATGCGTCCGCCGCGGGAAGCAACTCATCGTGTTAGATGAGCAATCTCTTCACGCCGTACTCGTTGCACACTCCGCACCTGCAGCGCCTTGAACAGCTTTCGAGCGGCAACAGCAACATCGCTTACGGCGGTATCAAACGCTTCCTGGTTTGCGTGCGAGGGAGCGTTGAATCCGCTTATCTTTCGGACGAACTGAAGCGATGCGTCACGAAGTTCCTGGTCAGTAGGTTTCCGGCCGGGGTGTCGGAGTTTCTTGATGTTTCGGCACATGATGTATCCTTCGATTTATCGGATGACTAGGAATGCGGTCGGAAACCCACGTTGCGTACTCGGGGTTTCCGACCCTCTTCCAAGGTTTCCAAATGCGAAATCACTTGACGTTGAAATACCTTGCTTCAGGATGATGGACAATGATCGCAGTTGTGCTTTGCTCGGGAACGAGCTGATATTCCTCCGTCAGGTTCACGCCGATCCGCTCGCCATCAAGCAGCTCCATTACTTTGCTCTGGTCCTCAAGATTCGGACATGCCGGGTAACCAAAGCTGTAGCGCGAACCCTGGTAACCCTGTGCAAACAGTCGTCTGATATCCTTTGCATCATTGTCCGCAATTCCCAGCTCTTCCCGAATCCTCTTGTGCCACAACTCCGCAAGAGCTTCCGCCGCCTCTACACTCAACCCGTGAAAATAGAGATAGTCCCGATAATTGTCAGCAGAGAATAATTTCGCTGAATGCTCGGATGCGACATGCCCCATGGTCACGAGATGAAACGCAACCACATCCATTCGCCCTGAATCAACGGAAGCAAAGAAGTCCGATAAACAAAGATGGCGATCAGTCTTCTGACGCGGGAACGTAAATCGCACAAGCTCAGTCTTTTGATCTTCATGATAAATGATCAGGTCATCGGAGTCCGACTGACACGGAAAATAACCATAGACAACCTTAGGCTGAAGCAGTCCCCGATTTGAGATTTGAGATTTGAGATTTGAGTATTCGGGATAGATCTTCTCTTCAAGCAGTTTCCTGTATTCCTCTTCTTTTATCTTTCCCTTCCGCACCTGCCACTGACCTCTGATCAAAGCCACCTCATTCACATACTTGAAGACCTCGTCCAGCGAAACTTCTTCCACTACCCTTGTGCCCCAAAATGGCGGTTCCGGAATCGGCACGTCCTTGTTCACGTTCGATTTCGTGGGGCTCTTCGTTGCAACTACGTCTCCTCCTAGACCAGTCTCCGGCCTCTTGTCTCCCATTCCCCCATATTTCTTTCCCATCACAATCTTCGCTTCTGCCCCGGTAAGCACATCTTCTTCATCACCCATCTCAACGACTGTAGCTGCAGGTTCCATCTCTCCCTTCACGATCCCTTCCATGTATCGAAGACCATCGAACGCATCGTTCGCATAGAGGACTGTCCCCTTATAGATCCGCCGAAGGTCTTCCTCTACATAACGTCTCGTCAACGCAGCACCGCCGACAACAACCGGAATTGTGATTCCGCGCTCGTTCATCACCTCCAGGTTCTCTTTCATAATGAGCGTGGACTTGACCAGGAGTCCGCTCATACCAATCGCATTTGCCCTATTGTCCTCGGCAGAATGGAGCATGTTTTCAATCGGACATTTGATTCCGAGGTTGAAAACCTTGTACCCGTTGTTTGTAAGAATGATATCGACAAGGTTTTTCCCAATGTCGTGAACGTCGCCCTTCACTGTGGCAATGACCATCGTTCCTCTTGATGTCGTCGAAGCTTTGTCCATGAACTGCTCAAGATACGAGACCGCGGCCTTCATGACTTCAGCTGATTGCAAGACAAACGGAAGCTGCATCTGGCCGCTGCCAAAAAGGTCACCGACAACTTTCATTCCAGCGAGAAGAATTGTATTGATAATGTCGATGGCTGAATATTGCTTCAACGCTTCGTCAAGATCGGCGGTCAGGCCGACCTTGTCTCCGTCGACGATCCGGTTTTTCAAGCGCTCCTCAACCGTTGCGGCCTTGGGCTTGTTCTCAAGTCTCTCCCCCTTCCGCCCGGCGTAGTGAGCCATGAGCTCGGTAAGGGGATCGTAGGTGACTTTCAATGTTTGGGAACTCACGGTCATGCCAAAGCTTTAGAATAGAACACAGATGACAACAGAAGAAAGAGATAGAACACAGATGACACTGATGTTACAGATACTCACTGATTGGATTCCAACATCAGTGGTTATCCTCTCTTTCTGTGTTATCAGCCTGCCTGCCGGCAGGCAGGCGTTCCATCACCTAAGCCGAAACCTCTTCGAACACCCGTTCATCGAAAATGAGTTGTCGGCAGAGTTCTCTTCCCTTCTCTTCGATCTTGTACAGTGGAAGTATTTTGGAGGCGTGAACAATGGCCATGTCGAGCCCAGTCTCAATAGCATGGTGCAGGAACACGCTGTTCAATGCCTGCCGGACATGCGGCGACAGGCCGAACGAGATATTGCTGATACCGAGGCTGGTACTGACTCCGGGGAGCTCACGCTTGATGAGCCGGATAGCTTCGAGTGTTTCGATACCTGCACGACGGAATTCCTCATCACCAGATCCGAGCGTAAAGGTGAGAGTATCAAAGATTAGATCATGGGGTCGCATTTTCCCTTTCTTGACCGCGAGATCATGAATGCGCTTGGCAACGACAAGCTTCCGCCCGGCAGTTTTCGCCATCCCTTGCTCATCGATCGTCAGGGCGATCACCGCCGCGCCGTATTGTTTGCACAAACGGACGATCCGCAGAAGACGCTCTTCGCCATCTTCCAGGTTGATAGAGTTGACAATCGGCTTCCCTCCGATGAGCTGAAGGGCAGCTTCAATCACCGGTGATTCGGTGGAATCGATCACAATCGGCAAGGGAACTTGAGTATTAAAGCGCGAAATGATCTCGATGATATCGCGCCGCTCATCCCGTCCAACGTACGCAGCACACACGTCGACCATATGTGCTCCCTCTTTCACCGCATCCTTCCCCATCGCAACGATTCCATCCCAATCCTCCTTGAGGAGAAGCTCCCGAAACTGCTTGCTCCCATTGGCATTCGTCCGCTCGCCGATCAACACAGGAGGTGGATCGAGGTGAAATGGACTGGCCTGGTAGAGGCTTGATGCACTCGGGACAAATTCAATAGCACGTTGAGCGGGTGCGAGTCCACCAACGGCATCTGCGAGCCGGCGAATGTGTTCTTTCGTTGTCCCACAGCAGCCACCAACGATTGAGACGCCGAGGTCTTTCACAAAGTGAGAGAGCGATGAGGCGAATTCCGCCGGTGTGAGCTTATAGTGTGCCTGACCTCCGACGTTCTCAGGTATTCCGGCGTTGGGCATCGCAAAGACAGGTTTTGGACTGCTCTTGCAAAGCACACGTATGTGATCCGACATTTCCATCGGCCCCGTCGCGCAGTTCATGCCGATGACATCCACATCGAATGGTTCGAGGGAAACAAGTGCGGCCGAGACTTCAGTCCCTAACAACATCGTCCCCATCGCTTCAATTGTGACAGACACGATCACAGGAACCCGTTTGCGGGCTTCCTCAAAGTATTGGAAGATTCCGTACAGAGCAGCCTTCGCTTGCAAGATGTCCTGGCAGGTTTCCACGGATAACAGGTCGACTCCTCCTTCAACCAGACCGCGCGCCTGGACTTTGTATGCGGCTGCCATGTCGCTGAACGTGATGTGCCCAAGCGACGGAAGTTTCGTGGTTGGACCCATGGAACCAGCTACAAAGCGGGGAGCAGTGACGGTCGAAAACTCTACCGTAATTCGCTTCGCAATTTTCGCTGCCTCCAAGTTAAGCACATAAGCCTGATCGGCGAGTCCGTACTCCGCTAGGACGATGGATGCGCCACCGAAGG
>Ga0247727_10014859_pt1 | contig 12862 bp, 8 predicted proteins | sample WisWelCaveWW1625_FD_202498 | JGI IMG/M metagenome (GOLD analysis project Ga0247727, IMG submission 202498) | Biofilm microbial communities from Wishing Well Cave, Virginia, United States - WW16-25 | ecosystem: Environmental > Aquatic > Deep subsurface > Groundwater > Cave microbial mat | place...
ACGCCATACAAGAGGTAGGCACCATAGAATAAGGACGGAGACAGGGACCAGTCTGACCGAGCTGATGCTTGCCATGACAGCTGGGCTGGTCGTCTTGGGTGCCACGCTTCAGGCCCTGTCCTATTTCCAGCAACAGTTTATGAGGCAACAACGTGAGGTCGCGCAACAGCAAGATCTTCGCCTTGGATTAGAAGTTCTTGAGCAGGAATTGCGGCTCGCAGGGTCCAGCTTCCTCCTCACAGCGGCGTCGGACTCAGTGGAGTTTTCAGCGAATCTGCAAGGCCTCTCGACGACGGTCACGGCAGCGGCGGTGATCGGCCAAACGGCTCTATCAGTCGAAGACGGGCAAGGGTGGGATGATCGGAAAACCATTGTGGCCTGTTGGGCCGAGCGCTGCGAGACGCTTGCCCTGGCTCGGGATGGACAACGGAGCCTGCTTACGGTGACGCAGCCGCTGACAGGGGCGATTCCATCCGGAGCCTCTGTTTCCCTCGTGAATCGTGTCCGCTACTACAGCCGTCGCGATGACCAGGGTGTTCTGAGGTTGCTGCGACAGGTCGATGGCGGCGCGAGTGTCCTGGTCAGAGATATCAGGGAGGTTCGGTTCTCCTACTGGGATGAAAACGGGCAGGCTGTGACACAACCCTCTCTCGTCAAACTGGTTGTCGTTGAGGTGATGATGTCCGATCAAGGAATCCGCGAGGTTCGAGAAATTAGCCTCAGGACATAACGGCGGCGCCTCCAATAAACAAGGGGTGAGAATATGGGGATGAAAGAACGGCACGAATCAGAATTCATGAATCTGTGCGACAAGGGTCACGTGCTTCTCGCGGCGCTCATGCTGATTTTTCTGCTTGGAATCGCCGGTATGACGTCTCTGTATCTGGCAGGTCAGGATGGACCTGGCGTCAGCGCCATGAAAGAGGACAATGTCGCACAACAGTTGGCCGACGGTGCGGCGGATGTTGTGATGAGTTGGTTTCACGATCCGAGTACGGCACCGATCGTGGTCGCTAGACTGCTCGACAAGCGTCAAGGGGATCTTGCGAGTGGGCCATCGTTCTTCGACGTAGCCGGGCGTTCGCAGTTTCTCGGGACCGCTGACCGTCCCGACATCCTCCTTGATGCGGCGAATCAGGCGGACAATCAGACGCTAAATGATTCGCCCAACGGCTTCTACAATGCCCTGGGAGGACTTGGTCGGATTCTTAAATTGAAAGTGTATGGTCCTCTGCAGCCAGGTTTGCTGAGCACGGTTGAGGTAACGGCCACGACGGTCGATCACCGGCCGGTTACACGAACGGTTCAGCTTCAGCTCGGATCTGTGACGATTCCCGCGGTTCGCGCGGCGGTGCAAGTTGGACAGACTCTCGGCGCCATGCAGCCAGGCAGTGAATCTCCCGTCATGGTCCATTGGGGCGATCAACGGGTATTGGGCGATCTCGCGGTGCAGCGAGTCGAGGACCTTGTCCTCAAGAGCACTGCGGCCGCAGTTACCGGTCAGTCGTATGACCAGATGCTGTATGCGCAGGATCGCTGGACGGAATATTGGATTGGAGGGACCGTCTCGGTCATCTCTCCTCCACCTGGTCAAGGTGCGAATCCTCCGCTTCCTGAAAACGTGCACCTACACCAAGATCCAACGCCTGGGGTAAGGCTCGATCGGTGGGACTACGACTCGCTCAAGAAGATCGCGCTGCGCTGGGGGACCTATTATAGACTCGATCGTCTGGGGCAGCTCCATCCGCAGGGGGCCTCGGACTCGGATCAGGGAATCAGGCCTGCAGACGCGCTGGAATCTCAGGCCATCGGAGACCATCGTGGATTGGTCTTCATCGACACAGTCGATGGGCAATCGCCACGTATCGATAATATGGGAACGCTGGTGCTGGATACGGAATATTTTGAAGGGCTTCTAGTCGTGCAGGGTCATGTGGTGCTCAGGCCTCGTGCAGTAGGGAAATCTGTTCCGGTCCTCAGTCCATCTCAGCCGGGGACACAGTCGCTAGGGGCAAGGGTACCGGTACAATTGTCCGGCATCCACATCAACGGCCTGCTGTATGCGGCGGGTGCGATCAGGATTGAAAGATCCGCTCGCCTGTACGGGGCGATGATGGCAGGACAGAGCGTAACGTCGATCGGAACCGGTACCGCTATCGAGGTCTGGTACAACACCGATTTGGCGCAGGGACTCTTTCGGGGGCTTCCGGTTGTATATCGGGCGCCGGGAACCTGGCTGGCGAAGTATTAGCAGGTTGCTGAAAAAGGCCGCCAGCTTTTTGAAGGTCAAGGTTTAGGCTAAGGCTGAGAAGACGCAAGTCGAATCTTCGCTCAACCTTGACCTCGACCTCAGCCTGCTTTGCTTGCTGCGGCCTTGCTGGACGGACTTTTTGAGCATCCTGCGGGGTGCCCTTCTATTGGCCAGAGGTTCGGACATTCGAGGTCTTAGCGTTCCAACATAGTTGTCCGGTAGTCTGCTAGATGCTGGGAACTGGGACGAGGAATTGGAAATGACTGTTGAGACCGGCATCTTGAGTGGAGGAAGGGCGGGCAAGTCGGAGGGGAGTGATGGCTCGTCCAAGAAGGGAAACCGTGGAGCGAAATCGTCTCGCACGATCGAGCAGAACGTACTGGATGCGCTGGTCCACCGCGGAATCATCAGTCAGGCCGATGTGCTGGCGGCAGTCGACGATTCGAAAGACGGCATCTTCGGTCTCGAAACGGTGCTCCTTGACCGCTATCGTGTTCCGAAGGACGCCTTAGGGTCCGCCCTGAGCGATTTTTATCAATGTCCCTACCTGCCTTATGACGAACGAACGGTCATCGATGTCGACTTGCTGAAAACGCTCAACCTAGACTATCTCAAGAAGAACCTCTGGCTGCCGATCTCCCGTCGAGGCTCACTGATCGATGTGCTCACCAGCGATCCACACAATCTCGACAAGGGCTGGGACGTGCGGCGCACATTTCCTGGAATGACCATTCGCTATGCCGTAGGCCTGCGTCGGGACATCGAGCAATTTCTCCATCTGGCCAGGGGCCAGGGAACCAGCGGGTCCATCGGCACCATTCTCGGTGAGTTGATCAATGAAATCCATCTTGAGCCTGCCATCGATCCCGTATCTTGCGGAATCGACGAGAACGACTCAGCCGTTGTGCGGCTGACCAACCAAGTGATCGCCGAAGCCGACCGCCTCGGGGCATCGGACATTCACATCGAACCATACGCGGATCGTAAAGACATGGCTGTGCGCCTGCGTATCGACGGTAGCTGCTTCACCTACATGGGAATTCCCGCGGCCTATCGGCGCGCTGTTGTATCACGCATCAAGGTTATGGCCAATCTTGACATCGCCGAACGACGCAAGCCCCAGGACGGCAAGATCCGGTACCGGTTGGCGAAGGATCGAGAGGTTGAATTGCGCGTCGCGACCCTACCCACCTCAGGACAGGACGAAGATGTCGTGCTGCGTCTCCTTACGGCCAAGCAACCGATGCCGCTCGATGCGATGGAATTCGCCCCCGCCATCCTGCAAGCCATTCAAGCCATCGCAGAGAAACCGCATGGGATCATCTTGTGTGTCGGACCGACTGGGTCCGGCAAAACGACAACCTTGCACGCGATTCTCAAGCACATCAATACCGACGAACGAAAGATTTGGACGGCCGAAGACCCCATTGAAATAACCCAGGACGGTCTCCGCCAAGTCCAGGTCCATTCGAAGATCGGTCTCACCTTCGCGACTGCGATGAGGGCGTTTCTGCGTGCCGACCCCGACGTCATCATGATCGGCGAGATGCGAGACAAAGAAACGGCCGATATCGCCCTGGAGGCCTCGCTCACCGGCCACTTGGTGCTCAGTACCCTCCATACGAACAGCGCGGTTGAAACGGTAATCCGTTTGTTGGATCTCGGCTGCGACGCCTTCAACTTTGCCGACGCCATGTTGGGAGTGCTCGCCCAGCGCCTGTGCAAACGGACCTGCATCCAGTGCAAGGAGTCCTATCATCCGAGTCGACAGGAGTATGACGAACTGGTGCAGGGGTATGGCGCGCAGGACTGGCCCACCGTCGGCATCGAGTACCGCCCCGCTTGGAGTCTGTACCGTGGACGAGGCTGCGAGGTCTGCAACCGGACCGGCTTCAAAGGGCGGATTCCCTTGCACGAACTGTTAAGAGGATCGGAAGAGATGAAGCGGCTCATCCAATCCAGAGCCAGGACCGCCGACATGCTCAGCCTGGCAATGAAAGAAGGGATGTCGACCCTGGCACAAGACGGGATACAAAAAGTCCTGCGCGGGGAGACCACCTATCAGCAGGTCAGGGTCGTGGCGATGACGTGAGGAGAGAGTTCAACATGTAACCAAAACCGGACGGTCCAAATCTTCACAGTATAGATCGCAACCGATGCCCGCTTAATCAGATCGGGAACACATTCTATGGAGCACATGGCCTTGCAATGACCACAAGTTTAGCCTGCACCCTCTAACAAAAGTCCTCGTATCGAGCCCTCCGGACTGCTTCCAACGCTCGTTCCACCGCTTTGCGGCTGATCTATCCCATGATCTGGCGGCACAAAATGTGCGCCCGCTGTGACACAAATTGTCGATCTACTCCCAAAATCTGCCTAATTCTGCCCCTCCAGTAAGTCGTGAAATAGATTTAAAATCAACGAGTTGGAACTCTCAGACCAAGCGAAATGGTCGGCATGCCAATTGCTCAATTGTCGGCCAGCTATGGGTGTATCTAATAAGACAAGACGCGATGGGACCCTGTCGCGGCAGGCAGGGTTTTCGCTGATCGAGGTCCTAATCGCCGTGGCGATTATCGGGATCGCGGCCGCGATAGCCATACCGAATTTCACGCGGATGTATATCGACTATCAAGCGAGAGTCACAGCCTCCGAAATTACTCGCCATCTTGTGCTTGCTCGTACCAGAGCGATGACGTCGAATCAGACTCTGAACGTCCAAATCGTACTCGTAAATGGGGGGGTCCAGATGACCACCACCAATCCCGCTGCTGCTCAGGCCCTTCCAATGAATAGGATTGAGGCAGTACAGATGACGACATTAACCTTCAACAACGGCGGCCTCCTCCCAAACGGTGGAGTCGTCCAGTTTAGTTCCTTTGGTATCAGGACGAGCGTACCTGGTACAGGAGTACAGACGATCACGGTTGGAGGGGCTCTCGGAGGGACTCCAACTACACAATATATGATTAACGTTGCGCCGAGCGGAACCAGCAGGCTTGTGAGGTTGTGAGGTGTTCTGCGATGAACGGCAACATAGGCGATAACAACATGACGACAAGCCGGATTCGAAAAGAGAAGGGGTTTACGCTTATCGAGGCCATGCTGTCATCGGCCATTCTAGCCGTTGGTCTCCTCGGTTTAGCAGGGATGACGACATTGTCCTTCACGCGCAACAGCGACGGCAATGAGATGACGGTTGCCACGAACCTTGCGGCGGAGCTCGTCGAACGGATGCAATTCAATCGGCGGAACCTCGTGAATGGCTATAACGGAATCAATTTGGCCTCAGCGAATCCCGCGCTCTGCGCCCAGAATCCGCTGACTCAGCCGGTGGCGCGAGGAGATTGTCTGCAGTGGCAAGCCCGCCTCTTTGCGTCAGGATTGGTAGGGGTCGGCGCGACAGTGGTGGTGGCGGCCGTGGGGCCGGTGGGCCTCAATCAAAACAACATTAATGTGAACGTTACATGGGTCGGATCGAGTCGAAATACCATAGCCGGGGGGTCGGCAGCCTGGGTACCAGGGGCCAAAGCCGTCACGTTAAACACGATGATCGCGCCAGAGTGAGAAGCCTGCAGCGAAAGGGGCGGACGCACTAGATGAGATCGCAGAACAAGCCAGATGAGCAGGGATTCACACTGGTTGAGATCATGGTGGCGACCGCGGTGACCTCCGTGATCATATTAGCCGGCATGTCTGCGCTGACGATGACCGGCAAAGCCGTGCGGGCCAATGAGCAAATTTCCGATGCCCAACAGAATGCGCGTATGGCCATGGAGATGATCACCCACGACATAAAGATGGCGGGCTTTGGGCCTCAAATTGATCCATCAAGGAATCCGCCCCCGGTCGGAGCCTGTGGAATTGGCGGGACTCCAGTGCCGATTCTTCCGGGGGATAACAATCCGACCGTCGGGGTCGCTGATACTGGACCGGATCAAATCTCACTCGTGGTGCCCCTCACGTTTTATGGCGCGCCGGCTACTCCGGCGTGGCAGACCACCGCTCCACTTGGTGTAGGCGGAGGTGGCTTTCCAAATGTGCCGATCAACGCAGCCATCCTTCCCGCTATGAACGCAGCGGGGTTCGGTGCCAACTCTTTTATTTCGCTCGGCGGTATCGTCGCTGCTCAGGTGCAGGGCTCGGCTGCTCCAATCCTATTGACGGTTCCCTATCCTGGGCCAACACAGATTCCCACGGGGACCCAAGTATTTATCCTTCAGTGCGTCACCTATCAAGTCATCCCTCAGCTTGCCGGTGGTACTCCTGGCGCAGACCTCTTTGGTATCTGTGGCGGCAATGCTCCCTGCTTGGTCCGCGGGATAGCGAATGCCGTGGTCAATGATGGTTTTGGACGTACTCTGCCGAACTGTAATGTCGCGGCGAGCCCCTGCTTGCCGATCGTCAATGGGATCGAGGATATCCAGTTTGCCTATGCCTGCGATGGCTGTCTGTTGCCGGCAGCCGGTCTTAGCGAGCCAGATGGCCGGATTGACGACGTGAGCCTGAACCTGATCTTCGATCAACCGGATTACATCTCGAACCGGATCTGGAACAGTCCGCCCATGACTCCGTCCGCAATCAAAATGGTTCAAGTTGCGATCGTTGCCCGGCAACAATCGGTGGATAATGGGTTCGGAGAAGGGAATTCACAGGCAGGAGCGGGAACCCTGTCCACCACCTTTCTTACGGTCGATGACCATCTCCACGCCGGAGGCGTCTTCGTGGCCGGCGATGCGGGGGCCCAGATTCCTCCCTATGCATCGGTACGGCGGCGGGTGGTGACCAGGACCGTGGAGACGAGAAATGCGAGACCGTGGTCCTGAACCGGGAAGGAAGACGACGATGCGCGAGCGGCACAAAGTGTCACAGGTAAGGGGCGAACGGGGGGTGAGTCTCATCACCGTCATGATGGTGATCTTCATCATGACCCTGATGGGGATCTCAATCCTTGCCGTCACGGGATTTGAGCGGCAAATTGCCGGTTCCGTCACTGCCAGTGAATCCTCGACGGACGCGGCGGAGTCCTGTGTGAGCACCGGGGCGAATGTGCTCCAGCAGAGTCTTCAAGCCCATGTCGTGCCGCCAGCAGTGCTCTCCAACGCAGTGCCGCCCGGGCCGGTGCCGCTCGCGAATCTCGCCGTGTTGAACGGTGAGATGATCAATGATGGAAGCAACCCGGATTTCCCGATTGGAGCTGGCTCTGCGCCAAACCTGGCGATGACAATAGGCAACTACCAGGTGTTCGGCGACATTGATCGAATGTATATCCAATGCAACGGCAATAGTTGTGATCCCGTCGACCCGACCGCCCGATTCGATATCTTTTATCAAATCACCTGTGTGGCGCAAAACGTGGCTACGGGGATCACCAGTCAAGTCGGGGCGTTGTACGCCTGCCACAGTACGGGCGCGTTTTGTCAGCCGAGGCCCTACTAGACCTGCGCTTCTGGATGAGGAGGATCACCATGATGGACGACGTTCGCATAGGGGAAGAGAAGAAGGGCCTGCACCGAGGCAGCCGGATGAGTGGGCACCGCCGATTGTTCGTGCGTGCCGGGATAATGGTGTTGGCAGTGACAGTCCTCTCCGTCATGAGCGTCGGTGTCACGCCGGCCGACGACCAGCCCCTTCCCTCAATGACGATCAGCTATCAGAACGGCACGATTACCGCGATCTATGAGAAGACGTTTCAAATCGATGGCCGGACATATAGTTTGACTCCTGATGCCGTCATTCTTGATGACAGCGGCAATAAACTGGATGCGGGTATGCTGGCGGTCACCCTCGAGGTCAAGTACCACGTTAAAAAGGGGGAGACCGATAAGATCGATCGGATGATTCTGTTCTTGCTTCGTTAGCACGACGGGGAAATACAAGCGTGAGTATGGAAATAAACGGGAGGGTGCCATGATACACAGGAAATTCACAGTTCGTGGAGCCTTCATGGGTCTGTTCATTGGATGCTTGCTCGGACCTGGAGCCGTTCTGGCCCAAACGATGGATCAGTACTACGCCGTGCCGCCCTTCGTCAGTGACCAAGTCGCGCCCAACATTCTCCTGATTCTCGACAATTCCGGCAGCATGGGCGGCAGGGCCTGTGATGCGACCTGGTGCGGCATCCACTCGAACGGATCGCTCACGCCCATCAACCAAAACTTCGTGGCGGACAGCACCTACAGCGGCTATTTCAATTCGCTGACCTGTTACACGTACGATGCGACGAATACGCGCTTCGTAGCGGCGTGGACCAAGGTGGCCTTGCTCAATATGTGTGCCGACATCACCACTCAGTGGGACGGTAATTTCTTGAATTGGGCGACGTTCAGGCGATTCGATGCCCTCAAGAAGGCCATGTCGGGAGGTGATTGTATAGTGACTCGTAACGCTGATGGAACCTGCCCACCGACCGGAACACCGGCTCTGATTACGATCAAGGCGCAATCCGTATTTGGTAGCGGCGCGTGCTGCCAGCATGAGACGACGAATCCCATCCCCAGCGGTGGGGCGAATGGATATGCGGGACGCGTCCCGACGTCGGCCACAGGGGGCACTCCCGGTAATTTGTATATTCATCTTCGAGGGGGGGCATCCGGGATGCAGGGGACCTTCTGTGTAGACAACGACGCGGATTTCCCACCTAGTAATGGAACAGCCTGCAACAGGGACTCGGATGGCAGCAGCGACTCGGATGGTTTTGCGGAATCCCAGTACAGTCTCCGGCTTGCGATGGCGAGCGAGCCGACGGGGGTGGTGCAACAGATCGGGGCCCAGGCGCGGTTCGGTCTCTTCGAGTTCAAGGGAACGGGAGATGGAGCCAGAATGCTGGTCGGCATCGGCTCCCGCCAGTCCATCGACTGGACTGGATCTGGAGTGGAGACATTCAATACGAACATGGCGGCCATTCTCGATGGGATCGGGGAATCGTTTCCCGCGACTTGGACTCCGCTCTCTGAGTCGTTATACGAAGCCGCGCGGTACGTCGCGCAAATCAATTCGACTTTCCTATCCACCGCCTATGTCTATCCCATTGCCTATGCCGGAGGCAATTCAAACGGCGTGGCCTTTGGGGCGTCGGGGGTTGGTTCAATAGGAACGTCGGAAATCAGCGCACTGACCGGCAGCGAAACTTGCACGGCTGGGGCCGGCTATATCACCAACGCCTGCGGACGGGATCCGTACTTTTTTGGAAGCAACCACACGCCTGCTTGGGCGACGACGTCCACGCAAGTCCGCTGCTGTAAAACGTTCGTCATCCTCGTCACGGACGGGGAACCGACACAGGATATCAATGTTCCAGCGGGGAACCAGGATTACGCGCATGGGCAACATGGCCTTCACTGTGTAAACGGGAGCGCGACCATCCACGCGCCCAATGGCACCTGTAATACGAACAGCGCCACTCCTGCCGCCACGCTGCTGGGGGAACACAAGACCGATTACGCCTCCAACGGACGGCACTACTTGGACGACGTGGCCTATTGGGCCCACACGAATGACCTCCGGCCCTGCAACGGAACCCCCCCAACCCTTACCGATGGGACAATTGCCGTTCTCAACGTGACGGGCCATTGTTTAGAGGGGCTCCAAAACATTTCGGTCTACACGTTTTTCGCCTTCGGCAACATCGCTGGCAGAGAAATCTTGATGCATACCGCCAAGTTGGGTGGGTTCGAGGACAGCAACAACAATAACCTTCCGGACTTGGTGACTGAGTGGGACAAGGTCGTCAATGCGACCGGCGCCCCGGGCACCGATGGAGTTCCCGATAACTACTTCGAATCCTCCAACGTAGACGACTTACAAGATAGATTGATGGCGACTATCACGGCGATCTTGCGGAAGAGTTCGTCCGGAACGGCCATTTCCGTGTTGGCCACCTCTGCCAGCGGTGAGGGGAGCGTCTATCAAGCCTACTTCTACACCAGCACCGTCGGGCAGGGTGGCGCCAATGTGAGATGGACCGGGTATGCGCAGGGGCTGTTCCTCGACCATCTCGGGAATTTCCGGGAAGATACGGATCAGGACGGAAAATTAATCTATGAAAACGATTACATCATCAGGACTCGGTACGATAACAATGTGGCCAGTCTCACCTATGGAAAAGTGCTGGTCGACAAGTACGGGGATGCCAACGGCGACGGGAGCGCCGACAATCCGCTTATTCCGACAATCCCGGGCCTGGAGCTGAAAGATATTCTTCCTTTCTGGGAAGGGGGCAAGCAGCTGGCCAACCTCGCCTCCGCGTCGAGAAATCTGCTCACGTGGGTGGACTCCAACAACGATGGACTCGTGCAGGCGGGCGAGGAGATGCAATTCAGCACCGCGAATTCGGGAACGTTGAGTCCCTACCTGAGAGCCGGCGCCGCCCCCTATACGGCGGACAACATCATCAACTTCGTTCGCGGGGACGAAATCGCTGGGCTTCGCACGCGCATGCTGGAAGTGCCGATCGGCAGCGGCACCTACAAGGTGTGGAAATTGGGCGACCCCATCCACTCGACGCCAACCATTGTGGCTGCGCCACGCACGAACTACGATCTCATTTATGGAGATTCTTCCTACACGGCGTTCTATACCCAATGGAAAGATCGCCGTGAAGTCATCTATGTCGGCGCGAACGACGGGATGTTGCACGCCTTCAACGGCGGGTATTACCACAAGAGCGACGACGTGACGACGCCGGGCGTGGTCGAGCATGGATGGTACACGAAGAACCCCACCGACAACAGCAGCGGCCGTCCGCTCGGGGACGAGCTCTGGGGGTTCATCCCCCATCAGCTCTTGCCGCAGCTGCAGTGGTTGACGAGGGCCGATTATAGCCATGTCTACTACGTGGATCTCAAGCCCACGGTGGCGGATGTGCGGATCTTCACGCCGGACGCGGACCATCCGAACGGCTGGGGGACAATTCTGATCGGGGGATTCCGCATGGGAGGGAGCTGTGGAAACTGTGCTTCCGGCACTGGCGCTCCTCCGATGACGGTCACTATCAGCGGGACGCCCCGCACGTTCTACAGCGCGTACTTTGTGCTCGATATCACCAATCCGGATGTCGACCCCAAACTCCTCTGGAGCTTTAGCGATGCCGGGTTGGGGCTTACGATCGGTACTCCGTCGGTGATGCGGGTGAGCCCGACGGCGGATTCGAAGATCGATAACACCAATGCGAAGTGGATGGTCTTGTTCGGTTCGGGGCCCAACGGCTATGCGGCAGACTTGCCGGCCGCTCCATCGCAATCAGCCAAGCTGTATGCCGTGGACTTGAAGGTCGGGCCTGGAGCCGGCAATTCGCAGGTGACCACGATGCCAATCGGTTCCTGGCGGTCGTTTCTCGGTAACATTACGGCGCTGGATAGGAATTTCGACTACCGGCACGACGCCGCCTACTTCGGGCGCACGATACACGACGGATCTCTGCCCTGGAGGGGCAAGATGTATCGGTTGACCACTAGCGGTTGTACGAACGCCCCTTGCAGCACCTCGACCTGGGGTGTTGCCAATGGGGGCAATCGATCACCCACGGAGATGATCGATACCTTCTATGACTACAATGCACTGACCGGAACCACGGTAGAAATGGGGCCGATGACGACTGCACCGTCGGTGACGATCGATGATGCGAATAAGGTCTGGGTCTTCTTCGGAACAGGCCGCTACTTGAGTAACTCCGACAAGACCGATACAGCTCAACAGTACCTGTTCGGAATTAAAGACAACGTGATGAACTCGGGCTGTACCCAGACGAATACCTTTAATTGCAATGCCGTTGATCTGGTGAACACTACGAATGCGGTGGTCTGTGTCGTCTGTGCGCCTGGGACCAACCAAATGACGGATCCTAACAATCCTGCGCTCACTGATGTCACTACGGGAGCCAACTCGATGGTGGGGTTGGTCCAGAGCAAGGATGGATGGTACGTCAAGCTGGTGACTGCGGCCGGCACGTCGGCAGAGCGGTCGGTGTCCAGTCCCGTCGTGCTTGCTGGAGCGGTATTCTTCCCGACGCTCGTTCCCACGAATGATTTCTGCTCCTCCACCGGAACGAGCTATCTCTACGCCTTGTATTACAAGACCGGGTCGGCGTACTCGTCTCCAATCATCGGGACCACCGCCTCCGGTGCGAATACGAACAGCACCACTAGGATCGGTTTGGGCGAGGGGGTGGCCTCGCAAGTCGCTATCCATATCGCCGGGACGGGGACATCGAATGGTTCCGCTGGAGCTGGAAGTGGGGGCGGCCCGCCGGGCACGTTCTGCAGCCAGATGAGCACAGGGAGCAGCACGTGTAGCAAATTTAATGGGCCGAATCCTCCCTGGAGTCGGTATATGTCTTGGGTGCGTCAGCGAGGGTGAGTGAAGGTTAGATAGAGCTGGGAGGGACCAGCCGCTTGGTTCCTCCCGACTCAATCAGCAGGGGCAAAGCAGCGGTCAGCAACGAACGAGATCGTCGCATCAACCAGTGGTCTACACAAGATTCTTCCCATCGCTATGTGTTCTTATTCCCCTCCTGTTCATCGGGTGTAATTCGAGTTCTGCCCCAGGCGACGGGTCCTCTTCTCCAAGTGATGCCCCTCCACAGCGCCTCGCGACCATCCGTTTAGCGACAAT
>Ga0247727_10014860_pt1 | contig 12862 bp, 8 predicted proteins | sample WisWelCaveWW1625_FD_202498 | JGI IMG/M metagenome (GOLD analysis project Ga0247727, IMG submission 202498) | Biofilm microbial communities from Wishing Well Cave, Virginia, United States - WW16-25 | ecosystem: Environmental > Aquatic > Deep subsurface > Groundwater > Cave microbial mat | place...
TGGCCTGCCGCTCCTGCACCGATCCCAAGTGCATGGTCGGCTGCCCGGTCAGTTCGATCCGCCGCACCGAATCGCTCGAAGTCCACATCGAGGACTGGTGCGTGGGTTGCGGGCTGTGCGCCAACAACTGCCCGTTCGGCAACATCAACATGGTCGAGGTTGCCGCGCCGGCCGAGCCGCCTGCTGCGGCAGCAGCGCCGCAGGGACCGGTCGACCTGACCACCGGAGCGCTGCGCGCCACGGTCTGCGACCTGTGCGCCGGCTACGACGGCCCCAGTTGCGTCTACGCGTGTCCTCACGACGCGGCCATCCGCGTGAACCCCGGCGCGTTCCTGTCCCCATCGGATCTGCAGATCCTGTGAGCCGGGCGCGATGCTGATCAATCAGGATCACCGCTCCTGGGCACTTGCCTTCGTGCTGCTGACCACAGTCGCGACAGTCCACTACTGGTACTACTCGAGCGCGGCGCTGTACGGCCCCACCGGCGGCAGCTGGACGGGCCTGACCTACGGGATCCTCGGAACGACGCTGATGGTGCTCGCGGGGCTGCTTTCGCTGCGAAAGCGCTACCGCACCCGGCGGCTCGGCAGTGCCCGCGTCTGGCTGAACCTGCACCTGTGGGGCGGACTGCTGAGCGTGCCGCTGATCCTGTTTCATTCGGGCTTCGCCCTCGGCGGCCACCTGACCACGGTGCTGATGCTGCTGTTCGCGATCGTGATCCTGAGCGGCCTGTTCGGCTTGCTGATGCAGCAGCTGATCCCGCGCATCATGACCGAGCGCCTGCCGGCCGAGACGCTGCGCACCCAGATCGACCATGTGCGCTACGGACTGGCAGCGGATGCCTACGACATCGTCGCCGCCGTCACCGGCCATCTGGGCGAGGCTGCCGAGGAGCAGGACTGGCTCAAGGCCGAGAAGAAGGCCGGCTGGAAAGCACCGCTGCGCCACGAAGCGGCGCCGGCACCGGCGGCCGGCGTCGAGCCGTTGCGCGATCTCTATCTGAACCACGTGCGGCCCTATCTTCGCCGGCTGCCCGACGCGGGCCTTGCGCTGCCGGACCTGGTCGCAGCCTCGCTGGAGACGCCGGCCGAGTTCCTGCCGCGCGTCGAGCAGCTGCGCTCGCTCTGTGAGGAGTCGCGCCAGCTCGACCTCCAGCTGCGGCTGCACGGCTGGCTGCACAACTGGCTGTTCGTGCACGCGCCGCTGTCGATCGCGCTCTTCGTGCTGGTCGCCTTCCACATCTGGTTCGCGCTGCGTTACTGACGATGCGAAGCAGCAAGGACATCGCCCGCCGCCTGCGGCTTCGCGGCTATCCCGGCCGCGATACCTTCCGCCGCTACTATCTCGCGGCGGGCCTGGTGGCCGTGGCCGCCGGCCTCGGCGTCTGGCTGCTGCTGCAGATCACGACGGGTCCGCGCCAGTTCCTGCCGCGGCCGGTGTCGAGCAATCACGCGCTGTTCGGCGACCGCTGCGAGAACTGCCACGACGCGTTCCAGGCGCTGAGCAACGACAAGTGCCTCGGCTGTCACCCGCCGCGCGTCCACGCCAGCAACGAAGTCCAGGCGCCCGACTGCGCGCACTGCCACGCCGAGCATCGCAGCACCGACGTGTTCGTGTCGGTAAGCGCGCGCGCCTGCGTCGAGTGCCACGGGAATCTCGCCACACAGGGCAAGGACGCCGTCGTCGAGCGTCAGATCGCGAGCTTCGCCGCGCATCCGGAGTTCGTGGCGCTGCGCGAAGGCCGGCGCGACCATGATCCGGCGAAGCTGCGCTTCAACCACCGGATCCACCTCGGTTCGACGCAGATCCCGGAGGACGAAAAGCCGCTGTTCTGCGCGAAATGCCACCGCCTGCAGCCGGACGGCCGGCGCATGCAGTCGATCGTCTACGAGACCAACTGCAAGCGCTGCCACCTGCAGATCGTCGACGGACCCACGGGCAGCATCGAAGCGCTGCACGAGGATCCGGCCACTGTGCGCGAGGCGCTGCGCCGCCAGCTTCTGGATGCCGCCGCGTCGATCGGCACGGTGACTTCCGAGGAGCTGCGCAAGCAGCTCGACAAGCTGTCCACGCCGAATCCTGAGCTGCTGTTCCCGCGGGCGCTGCCGGGACGCGTCGACCGCAGCGGATTCAGCAAAGAGCGTTTGTCGGTCGCCGCCCTGGAGCAGGATCTCTACAAACCGTTTGTCGCCCCCGGAACCAGCGACACTTCCGCGACAGCATCGCTCTTCGACCTGAACAAGGGTTGCTACCTCTGCCACCTAGAGGGCAAGCGCGAGGATCCGGAGTCGCCGCCTGTTGTCGCTGCGACCGCGATCCCGGCGCGCTGGCTCGAACGCAGCGACTTCTCGCACCAGCGGCACGAGCTGATGCCGTGCGCGGCCTGCCACGCGAAGATGCACGACAGCCGCGACACCGCCGACACCAACCTGCCCGACAAGGCCGCCTGCCAGCGCTGCCACATCGACGGGGAACGGGAATCGGCAGGCACGGTCTGCATGTCGTGCCACCTCTACCACGACACTTCCAAGATCAGCGCGGCCGTCGCCACGGGAAAGGATGCGAAGGCTCCGCAGCCGTTGCGTTCGCACGAATGGTGGTCGGAGCGGCTCGGCGCCGCGGCTGCGCAGCCTCCGCAATAACCGCGGAGTTCGGGGTCAGACCCCGAACTCCGAACTCAGTGCCTTGGCATCTGCTCCCAGTCGCGGTCGCAGGTGTGCTGCCCCGCTCGCACCCATTCGGCCAGCGCCGGGTCGGTGAAGACGACCTGGCTGCGCTGGAGCCGCCCGTCGCTTGCCTGGTGCGGCATCACTTCGAGAACCCTCGCCACGCCGAGCGAGAAGCTGGGCCATTCCCTCATGTCGGTCATCAGCGGCTCGCTGTGCAGCGGCAATTCGGCGGGATGCAGCACAACGCAGGTCTGGTCGGCAAGCATCCGGATCAGCCACGCGCGATGGTCGCCAGCGCGCAGCGGGACGTGCAGCAGGATCTCCGCATGCGCGCCGCGCAGGCCGCGCAGACTGTAGACGGATAGAGCCTTGGCCTTGTTCTTGACCTTGAGCGGCGGCAGTGCGACGCCGATCCCGTTGCCGGCCAGCTCGGACCAGGTGCGCGCGCCGACCAGCACCTGGCCGCGTCCGGCTGCAACCTCGAGGCGCTGCGCGGTGTTCACGGTATCGCCGATCACCGTGTACGAGACGCGGTTGTAGGCGCCGATGTTGCCGGCAACCACGGTGCCGCTGTTGATGCCGATGCCCATCTCCAGGATCGGTCCATCCCGGACGTGCCGGCTGGTGTCGAGGCCAACGCAGGCGTTCTGCATTTCGAGCGCGGCCGCGGCCGCGCAGCTTGCCGCGTCGGGACGCGCCAGCGGCACTCCCCATACCGCCATGATCGCGTCGCCCATGAACTTGTCGACGCCGCCGCCGACGTTCTCGATGCACGGCACAATGCGGCTGAAGTAGTCGTTCATCATCCCGACCACCGTCTGCGGCGCAAGCGGCTCGGCGATCTTCGTGAAGCCGACGATGTCGGAGAACAGGATCGTGCCGTCGCAGGTATCGCCGCCGAGCGCCAGATTGTGCTTGCCGGACAGCACCTGGTCGACCATTGCGCCCGGCAGGAAGCGCATCAGGCTGGCGCGGCTGGTGCTTTCCTCCTCGACCTTGCGCAGCAGGAACGCATTTCGCAGCGCGATAGCCGCCTGCTGGCTGACGGCTGCCGCCAACTCGAGATCCGCGGTCGTGAACGCGGCTCGCTGTACCGGTGTGTCCACCTGAACCACTCCGAGGATCTCGTCCTCGACGATCAGCGGCACCACCATCGCGCCGCGGATGTTGAGCGCGTAGACCGACGCGCCGACGGTGAAATCGCGGCCCATCGTGTCGTTGAACAGGATCGCGCGGCGCTGCTCGATCGCGCTGCGGCAGATCGACTTGGAGATCACCAGGTCGGCGGAGAGAACCTTGCCGCGGCTCCTGACCGCCTGCGGCACCAGCTGGTTGACGTCGTTGCCGAGCATCAAGAAGCCGCGATCGGCCTGCGGGAGGACCTCGAACAGCGCCTCGAGAATGCTGTTGGAGATGCGATCGAGATCGCGGATGTGCATCAGGGCTTTCGACACCCTGATGATCGCGTCCAGCCGTGCCGCGAGCTTTTTCTCGTCGAGGTCCCTGCGAGGCAGCTCCGACAGCAGCAGCGAGGCGCTCTCGTCGAACCCGCTGGCGGCAGCCTCCGGAGGCTGGTCGCGCAGCGAGAAGATCGAAGTCATCGATTCGTCGGTGACGTCGTCCTTGCGCTTGCGCGCGCTGACGCGCAGGCGGGTCTGGCCGATGCGCACCTCGTCGCCATCCTGCAGCGGCGACGGCGCGCTGATCCGGGTCTCGTTGACAAAGGTGCCGTTGACCGATTGACGGTCCTCGAGCCTCACGTTCCTGCCGTCGAAGACGAACTCGCAGTGATGCCGGCTGGTGTTCGGATCCGGCACCACCAGGGAGCAATCCGCGCTGCGGCCCGCGACCAGGCTGCGGGTGATCGGCACGACCTGGCCTGCGCGGCCTCCAGTCAGGAAGAGCAGCTCGTACACGGACGGTAAGCTAGCAGTGTGCCCGCCTGACGCCAGACGTTGGCGGTGCTCCGAGCCACTCCGACAGCACGCCGTCGCCCCGGCCCTCGAGGCCGGCCCCGCTCCCGAGGCTGTTGCACCAACGACCGCCGGCGCCGATATTTCCCGCAGTGCTCGACGAATTGACCAGGCTCGGGCTGTTCTCCCTGCTTTCGCCGGAGCTGTTCGAGTCGCTGCGCGGCGAGATCGCGCTGCTCGGCGTTCCCGGCGGCCAGCCGCTGTTTCGCAAGGGCGAGGAAGCCGACGGGCTCTACCTGGTGCTGCGCGGCTGCCTGCGCTCGACCACCCAGGAGGGACGCGTGCTCGGCGAGGTCAACTCGGGCGGCTTTGTGCGCGAGATGGCGCTGCTGACCGGCTCCTGGACACGACCTCGAGCCTGACGATGGATGCCGAGACCGCATCCTGGTTCGACACGGTCGAGAGCCGCTCGCGCTTCGTCGTCTATCGCCGTCATCTGGATGCACCGGAATGGACAGGCCTGTGCCTGCGGCGCGCGGACCTCGTCCTGGTCGTGATCCGTCCCGACGGAATGAAGTCGCTGGCATCGGCGGTGGCGGCCGCACCAACGGGAAATCTGTCGGGCATCGACGTCGTGCTGCTTCACGACGGCGACGAGCTCACCAGCAATGCCGACCTGCGCCGGGAGGCGAGCTTCCGCGACGTCTACCACGTGCGCAGCGGGCACGGCGCGGATATCGCGCGCATCGTACGACTGCTGACCGGACGCGCCACCAGCCTGGCGCTGAGCGGCGGAGGCCGGCGCGGCGCGGCGCACGTCGGAACGCTGCGCGCCGTGCAGGAAGCGGGTCTTGCCCTCGACCTGGTGGCCGGCACCAGCGCCGGCGCAATCGTCGGTGCGATGGCCGCGCTCGAAATGGACTGGCGCGGCGCGCTGCAGCACGTGCACCTGCTGGCGAGCATGCCGGCCTGGCGCGAGGTCGGCCCCCCGATCGTGGCGCTGCTGAGCGGACGCAGTTTCAGCCGCACGCTGCGCAGGATCTTCGGCGACATGCTGATCGACGACACGCCGATTCCGTTGCTGCCGGTCTGCGCCGCAGTCGAAAGCGGCGACGTATTCGTGCCGGACCGCGGCCTGCTGTGGCTGGCGCTGCGCGCGAGCGCGTCGCTGCCGGGGATCTTCCCGCCGGTGCCGTGGAGCAAGCGGTTGCTGATGGACGGCGCGCTGGTCAACAACCTGCCGGCCGACCTGCTGCGCGCGCGCTGCCCGGCCGGCCGCGTGATCGCCAGCGACGTCGGCTCACCGACGCTGCGAACCGATTGTCCCGAGGACCTGCACTCAACCTCCGGCTGGAAGCTGCTGATGGCGCGCTGGCGCGGGCTCGAAGGCAACCAAGCGCGCGCGAACCTCGTCGACCTGCTGACCGGCGCGGCCCGCGCGGCCAGCACGCAGCGTTTCTCGGGCATCCGCGACGGAATCGACTGCTACATCACCCCGGCGATCTCGGATCACGCGATGCTGTCGCGCCGCCGGAATCACGATATCGACGTGATGTTCGAGCGCGGGTATGAGGCAGCGAAGCGGGCGCTGCACGACAGCGGGATGTGACTCAGCGCACCGACCACACGATCTTGCAGCTGGCCGGAACCGAGCCGTAGGTGCGCCGCACCTGGCTCAGGCATGACGAGATCGCTGCACCTTCGGCGCCCTCGCTGCTGTTCAGACAGACGCCCGCCGAGACGCCGAAGCCCGAGGCCCTGGCGATTGCGCAGGATCCGCCGGGGCTCGCCATCGCGATCTCCTGGCAGGACCGGCCGGTGCGGCGCGTCGAATCGCAGCCCGCCTTGGCGCAGGCCCGCGCCGCGGTGAGGTCGCTGCGCCAGCACGCGCCCCACGCACCCCCGCCCTTCTTTCCGTCGGTGCCTTCGACGAAGACGACGGCGTAGGCCTTCGCCAGCGTGGAGTTCTCCTTCGGCGCAGCCGGCTCGGCGGGGGGCTGTTCGAGCGGCTGCTCGATCCTGGCGCGCGCGATCTGCGTTTCCGCGAGATTCTTCGCAGCAGCCTGCTCGTCGTTCAGTTTCTTGGCAGCAAGCTGCTCGTCCTTCAGCTTCTTCGCTGCAGCAGCCTGCTCGTCCTTGGGCTTCTTCGCCTCGGCCTTGGCGAGCTCGGCTTCGCGTTTGGCCTTCGCCTTGGCCTCGGCAGTCTCTCTGGCTTTGGCCTCCGCGTTGGCTTTCGTCAGCGACCTGGCTTGTTCGGCCGCCCTGGCTTCGGCGTCGGCCTGGGCTTTCGCGACGGCTCTAGCTTCGGAGTCGGCCCGGTCTTTCTCGGCCCTGGCCTCCTCGGCGGCTTTGGCTTCCGCCGCCGTTTTCGCTTCGGCATCGGACTTGGCCCGCTCGGCGGCCACTTTCGCGTCGGCCTCGAGTCTGGCTTGTGCGATGGCGTTCGCCTCGGACGCCGCTTTCGCCTCGGCCTCTTCGCGGGCCTGCCTGGCCGCCCTGGCTTCGGCTGCGCCCCTGCCTTCCTCGTCGGCGCGCGCCTGCGCGGCGGCGGCCGCCTCGGCGACGGCTTTGGCTTCCGCATCCGCAGTCGCCTTCGCGTCCGCAGCGCTTCTGGCGCGCGCGTCGGCTTCGAGCTGCGCGACGATCTTCGCGTGCTCGTCGGCCGCCACTTCGGCTTCCTGCCTCACCGAATCGGCAGCCGGCGCCTCGGCCGCCGGTGGAAGCTGCCTGAGCTGCGCAGTCGGCACGGACCGAGGCAACGAACGAGGAAACAGCAGCGCGACGGCGACGGCCAGCGCCGCGCCACCCGACAGCGCGATGAGAATCTGGCTGCCAAGCCCAAGCCCGCGGCCACGACCTGCCTTGGCGCGTGGCACGGCCGGAACAGCGGGCTGGCGCCCCGATGGCGTGCGCAACACGGTCTGATCGTCGAACTGGAGATCGCCGGGCAGCACCGGCATGCGCGCGGTGACGGGCCTTTCCAATTGTTCGGTCGAGCTGGCGCCCGACCTGGGTTGTTCGGTCGAGCCGGCGCGCGCGCGCTGCGGCGGCCCGGTCTCGGCGACGCGCGCTGCCCGCGCCTCATCGGCAAAACGCTGCGCGAGCTGGATGGCAGCTTCGTAGTCCGCGAAGGCGCGGTCGTGCTCGTTCCTTGCCGACGCACCGCGAGCACTGGCAATTTTCTTTTCGAGCTCCGCCCAGGTCTTGGGCGCAGCCTGAGGCTCACCCTGCTTGCGCGCACTGCGCAGTGCTTCTTCGAGCAGGCCTGCGGCGTGCCCGGTGCGGCGGCGCTTCTCGTCGCCCGCCGCATCGGCTGCCTGCTGCTTGGCGAGCGCGGCATCCGCAGCGCTTCGAAGCAGAGCCGAGATCTGCTGCTGCATCTCCGCACTCGGAGAGGCCATCGCGGCGCGCGTAAGGATGTCCAGGCAGCCTTGCGGATTTCCCTGCTCGAGTGCGGCGCGTGCCTCGCGCAGCAGAGCGCCTGCCGGCGAGTCGCCGGCTGCCGAAGCCTCCGGGGTTTGCGCCGCCCGCTGGTCGGCAGGCTTTGCGGCGCGCGCTTGCTCGAGAGCCTGGCGGAACAGCGCGGTCGCCGCCTCGAACACGTCGTGCGCTTCCGCGAAGAGCTCGCGCAGGAACGCCGCGGCTCCCGCGCTGGCCCTGGCTTCGGCCTCGGCCCAGGTGCCCGATGCCAGCGATGGCGCGCCCTCGGCCTGCGCATCGGCGCGCATCGCGGTCATGACCATGCGCGCCTGCTGCGCCGGCTTGCGCGAGCGCCGCTCGTTCTGCAGCGCCGCTTCGGTCTCCTGGCTGAGCCTGCGGAACTCGTCCCGAACGCCATCGGGGGGTGGGATCTCCTCGATCTGGCGAAGGATCTCCTGGCAGCGAACGTACGCGCGGCCCGCGAACTCGGAGTGGACTTCGGCAAGCAGCTTGTTCGCCAGCTGCAGCCGCTCGGCGGCCTTGGCTTCCTCGGCCGCGCGGCGCGCCTCGAGCTTGCGATCGCGAGCTTCCTCTTCTGCCGATGCAAAGCGGTCGGCGGCCGCATCGAAGCACAGCAGCGCGTCCGAGAACTTCTCCTCGCCAAGGCGCTCTTCGCCTTCGGAGTTCTTGGCCGCCGCGGCCGACCATGCCTCGGCAGCGTACTTCTGCGCTTCCTGCTCTTCGGCGTGCTTGCGAGCCTCGACGACATGTTCGCGCGCGCGCTCGGCCTGCTGCCTGGCGCGCCTGGATGCGTCCTGTTCGGACTGCAGCGTCTTGGCAGCGCGTCGGAGCGCGGCAATCTGGTCGTCCAGCTCGCGCGGAGCCGGAAGGTCGGCGGCGTTCTGAACCAGCGCCAGGCAGCGGCCCGGATCCTGAGCCTGCAGCGCGCTTTGCGCCTCGATCAGCAGCTCGCGCCCCCTCTGCTGGCGGCGCTGGAGATCCTCGCCGGTCTGCGCCTGCTGCAGCAGATTCCTGGCGACCACGTACTGCGGAATCTCGGCAACCACCGGCTCCAGAGCGACGCGCGCATCGCCGAACCGCTCGGCCTGCACCAGCTCCCTGCCTTTCTGCACTGCGCCTTCGGCCGAGTTGAGCTTTTGCGTCCACTCCTGCAGCGATTCCAGGCGCGCTTCGACAACCCCGATCTTGTCGTGTAGCGCCACGATCAGCGGCTGCGTGTCGGAAAGCGACAGCGGAGCGTCGAATACCGGACCGCCCAGCCGCGCAGCGGCGGCCGCATCGGCCTCCTGCACTTCTGTCATCAGCGCCGCGAAGCGCGTGCGCAGCCGTTGCGATTCCTCGTGGATCCTGCGCTGCACCACCTCGAGATCGTCGCGCATCGCGCGCAGATCGGCGTAGCGCTCGGACGGCTCCTTGCTCATCCCGCGCTCGACGATCGCGGCCAGTTGGGGCGGAATCGACGGATCGAGATCGATCAGGCTCGGCGGCGTCTCGGCGCGCAGCTGCTCGAGCAGCTGGATCGGATCCTCGCCGATGTACGGCGGCCGGAAGCTCAGCATCTCGTAGAACACGGCCGAGAGCGAGAACTGGTCCGAGCGCTTGTCGGCGCGGCCGCGCACCTGCTCGGGCGACATGTAGCGCAGCGTGCCCATGATCAGGCCCGTGCGTGTCAGCGACGAGGAGGTCGCCATCTTGGCGATGCCGAAGTCGATGATCTTGGCCGGTCCGGTGCGCTGGAACAGGATGTTCCCGGGCTTGATGTCGCGGTGGATGATGCCCTTGTCGTGCGCGTAGGCGAGCGCGTCGCAGAGCTGGATCATCACCGACACCTTGTCTTCGATGGACAGGACCGCATGGTCGGCGATCAGGCGTTTGAGCTCCTGGCCGTCGAGCAGCTCCATGACGATGTAGAGCCGGTCGTCCTCTTCGCCGACGTCGTAGATCGTGACGATGTTCGGATGGCTGAGCCCGGCGCAGGCCTGCGCTTCGTCGAAGAAGCGCTGGCGCAGCTCGTCGGTCAGCTCGACCTCGGGCGAGACCACCTTGAGCGCGACCATGCGGTTGAGACGCGTGTCCCTGGCCTTGTAGACGGTACCCATGCCGCCGCGGCCGATGCGCTCAACGATCTCGTATTTGCCGATTCTGTCTGCCATGGGTCCCGAAAAACAATCTCCGGCGAACAGCCGTTGGACTCCGCCGCGGTCAGGCGCTGTAGCGAATCAGGATCGCGCTGATGTTGTCGCGGCCGCCTTCTCGATTGGCCTCCGATACGAGCTGGGTGCACGCGGCGTTCAGATCCGCGGCCTTCTGCGTGACGAGCTCCAGGATGCGCTGGTCGGGAAGCATGTTCGTCAGACCGTCCGAGCACAGCAGCAGCACATCGCCGTCGCTCAGCTCCTGACTCATCACTTCGAAATCGACGTCGTCCTGCGCGCCGAGCGCCTTGGTCAGCACGTGCTTCATGTTGACCGAGACCGCCACGTCGACGCCCTCGGTCCCCCACGGAAGATTCGCCCACGAATCGTCGCGGCTGAGCTGCACGATGGTGCCGCGACGGACCAGATAAATGCGGCTGTCGCCGACGTTGGCGAAGGTGACGTGCGGGCGGTTGTTCGCGATCAGCGCGACGGTGGCCGTCGTGCCCATGCCCGTGTAGTCGTCCGAAGAAGCGGCCTTGCGCGCGACCGCACGGTTGGCGAGCTTGATCGCCGTGCGCAGCCGGTTGGAATCCAGCGACGAGCGGGTCTGGAAGCCATAGGGCCAGGTGATCTCGTCGTCCTCGCTGGAGCGGCCGATGAAGCGGGCGATCACCTCGACGGCCAGCTGCGAGGCGATCTCGCCGGCCTTGTGGCCGCCCATGCCGTCGCAGACGATGAACAGGTTCTCGTCGACGAGCACGGAATCCTCGTTGAGGTTCCGCTTCTTGCCCACGTCGGTCTGGCCGAAAGCAGCAATCATCGCGCGATCCTCCACCGGCAAGGCCAAGGCGTTGCGGGCGCCTCCGGCGTCGTCGTTCCGCGGGGCCGCGCAGCGGCCCGGACTGGTCCCAAGCGCAAAACCGTAAGAGTTTCGCGGAACCGAGGGAAGCTAGCATGCCGACTGGGCGGACAGAAGGCGGCGGGGGGCAATACGGGCCCGGCGAGTCTGCTTCACCACTACGGACAGGCCGACGTGACGGCAATCCCTGCTGCCATTCGCAGCACCAGCAGCGCATCCGGCGCCGTCGTCGCTGTTGTTGACGTTGCACACCTGTAGCTCGCAGGTGCCTTTGCAACGTTGTCGCTGACCGCGGGAACGCAGCAGATTCGACTACTGGAACGCCCCGCTTCACGCCAGAGTCGGCGGTCGGCGCTTTCACATGCCCCGCTCCGATCTCCCCGCCCGGGCGCTTGTGTGTGCCCTCCCCCGGGAGCTAGTAACGCAGCGCCACGAGGCCCGGATCCGGAATGAGAATTCTCGCCAGCGGCGGCACGCAGCCGTCCCCCAGTCGGACTCACAACGAGGACTGCCTGGTGATCGATCCGGCGCTGTCGCTCTACGCGGTCAGCGACGGGATGGGCGGCCACGCGGCCGGCGAGGTGGCCGCCGATGCCGCCGGCAAAGCGGTCCGGCGTTACATCGCCGAGCACCAGGACAAGATCCTCGCTTTTGACGAGAGCGCTGCCGCCCGCGACAGCCTGCTGCGACTGATGGACGATGCGATCCAGTGTGCCTGCCGCGAGGTGTTCCAGATCGCCACCTCCGACCACGGCCGCGCCGGGATGGGCACGACGCTGACCGCTGTCGTCATTGCCGGCGACTTCGGCGTGATGGGGCACGTGGGCGACTCACGGCTGTATCTTCAGCGCGCGGGGCGTACCGACCAGCTGTCCGAGGATCACACTTACGGCGCCGAAGCGGTCAAACGCGGCCTGATGACGCTCGAGGAAGCCGAGGCGGGGCCCTATGCGCACGTGCTGACCCGCGCAGTAGGAACCCATTTCAGCGTGCGCGCGGACACGCTGCTCTTCGACATTCTTCCCGGCGACCGGCTGCTGCTCTGCAGCGGCGGGGTGCATCGCCGCATCGACGATCCGAAGGAGATCGGCGCCATCCTCGATGACGACGTTCTCGAGCAGATTCCGGCCAGGTTGATCGCAGCGGCCCGTGCGGCAGGCTCGTCCAGCGACGCGACGGTGGTGGTGATCCGCGCCGAGTCGGGAGAAGGCGAGATCGAGCGCGACCACGGCCGGGCTCTCGAGGTGAGCCTGCGCATCGACACGCTCCGGCGCGTGGTGATTTTCCGGCACCTCGACATGCGCGAGGTCTGCAAGGTGCTCAACCTCGTGCGCGTGGAGCGCTTCGATGCCGGCGAGGCGGTCATTCGCGAGGACGAAAACAGCTATGCGCTCTATGCGATCCTGGACGGCACGCTGAGGGTCGAACGCGGCGACCAGCTGGTGCGCACGATGACCGCCGGCGACCACTTCGGCGAGATGGCGCTGTTCAACAATCGCCCGCGCTCGGCCTCGGTGAGAGCGCAGACGCCGTGCAGCGTGCTGGCCATGGAGCTTGCCCGCTTCAACGAGCTGCTGCGCACCGAGCCGGTGCTGTCGGTCAAGCTGCTGTGGTGCTTCTCGCAGGTGCTCTCCTTGCGGCTCGACGACGTGACGGGTACGGCCTTCGACGATCCGGATGCGGTGGCGTCGGTGGAGCAAGAGCTGAAGTCGGCGCCGTTCAGGGTTGGCGGGTGATCTTCCAAGATCGGTGCGTTCACGACCCTCGGGCGCTTGACCTACGACTGGACGGCGTGGTAGCTGCCTCGCTCGACCAGGCGAGCTGCTGAGCCGAATGGCTGCA